>Ga0070741_10019202_pt1 | contig 10950 bp, 9 predicted proteins | sample Coa_R1_4_FD_66440 | JGI IMG/M metagenome (GOLD analysis project Ga0070741, IMG submission 66440) | Surface soil microbial communities from Centralia Pennsylvania, which are recovering from an underground coalmine fire - Coalmine... | ecosystem: Environmental > Terrestrial > Soil > Unclassified ...
GAGAGCGTGGCGTTCTACGACGCGCTGCTCGGGTGGAAGCCGACCAAGGACGAAGGCAGCCAGAACCAGGTGCAGATCGGCGAGAACATCGGCGACGCGATCATCCGTCGCGGCGGCGGACGCGGCGGCCAGGCGCCGGCGAAAGCAAACATCGGCCACATCGCGTTCGGCATCACGCCGTTTGATCCGGACGCCGTGCTGAAAGAACTCGAGAAACGCGGATTGACCGCGCGCGTCGACACCGGCGGCCGCGGCGACATCCACACGTCGGCGTACAAGAGCTATCACACGACGACGCCGAATGGATTCGATCTGCAGATCAGTGCGACCACGAAAGCGAATCGGAATCCGGATCTTTAAGGAGTGACCGCGATGAAGTCAGCAGCTATCGGCGTGATCGGCGTCCTCGTGCTCGCGTCGGGTTCGTTCGGTCCGGCGCGTGCGGCCTCGGACGCACCGCTCCTCGTGCCGGGATACAACGCGGCGCGTGACATCCCCGGCGCGAAAGAGCTGCCGGATCCGAAGACCGACTACAAGGTCGTCTTCGCGGACGGCCAGGAAGCGAAGCCTGGCGAGGTCAATCCGATGCTGCCGACCATCGCGACCTACATCAACACGCTCGGCAAGGCGGGTGTGCCGGCCGAACACCGGCACATCATCATCATGTTCCATCAGCGCAATCCCGACATGGACATCGTGATGACGAACGAGGCCTACAAGGCGCGTTACGGCCGCGACAATCCAAACATCGCGATCATCCACGCGCTGAAGCAGGCCGGCGTCGATCTCCGCGCGTGCGGACAAGGCGTCCTCGGACGGAAGATCGATCCGAAGGACGTGAATCCGGACATCCAGATCGATCTCTGGGCGATGACAACGTTGGTCAATCTGCAGCTCAAGGGATACGTTCGAGTCGGATAGCTGTCATTGCGGATTGAGGATTGCGGAATGCGGATTGATTGGCGATTCAATCCACAATAAATCCGCAATCCTCAATCCGAAATCCGCAATACTGTTTCCCCGATGCGTGCTGTCCTCTGCAAGTCCTACGGTTCACCCGATACGCTCGTTGTCGAAGAAAACCCGTCACCTGTCGCGGGACCAGGCGAAGTCGTCGTCTCCGTCAAAGCCTGCGGCGTCAACTTCCCTGACGTCCTGATCATCGAGAACAAATATCAGCTGAAGCCGCCGCTGCCGTTCTCGCCCGGCAGCGAGCTCGCTGGAGTGGTGAAGAGCGTCGGCGACGGCGTGACGAATGCGCGTGTCGGCGATCGCGTGTTGGCGATCACCGGATACGGCGCGTTCGCGGAGGAAGTCAAGGTCGACGCGAAGCGGCTGGTGCCGATCCCAGCCGGCATGGACTTCGTGACCGCGGCGTCGTTCGGCCTGACGTACGCGACCTCCGATCACGCGCTGCGCGATCGTGGCGAGCTGAAAGCCGGCGAAACGCTGCTCGTGCTCGGCGCGGCCGGAGGCGTCGGCATCGCCGCCATCGAAATCGGCAAGGCGCTTGGCGCGCGCGTGATCGCGTGCGCGTCGACCGACGACAAGCTCGCCGTCTGCCGCGAGCATGGCGCCGACGCGACGATCAACTACGCGACTGAGGATCTGCGGGAGCGAATCAAAGCGCTGACCGACAGCAAAGGACCGAACGTCATCTACGATCCCGTCGGCGGTCCGTACACCGAGCCCGCACTGCGATCGATCGCCTGGCGCGGACGCCTCCTCGTCGTCGGATTCGCCGCCGGCGAGATCCCGAAGATTCCGTTGAACCTGACGCTGCTCAAAGGCTGCTCGATCGTCGGCGTGTTCTGGGGCGATTTCGCGCGCCGCGAGCCGCAGCACTTCGCACAGTCCGTCGACCAACTGGGCCGCTGGTTCGCCAACGGGCAATTGAAACCGCACGTGTCGGCGACCTTTCCGCTCGAGCGGGCCGCCGACGCGCTCAAGGTGATGGCGACGCGACAGGTCAAAGGAAAGCTGGTGTTGACGACATGATGCCCTTCGTTCTCGCGGCGGCGATCGTCACGGGACCCATCACCGGCGGCGATCGCGGGCAGCCGTTCGCCGCGATGCGCGCCGCCGATCTCGCGGCGGCGCACTACACCGAAGAGGAATTCTTCATCACCGGCACCGCTTCGTCGTACAAAGCTTCTGGTCCGCTTGCCGTCGACGGGCGATGGACGGTGACGCCGAACACGACGGCGCCGTTCAACATCCGCGTGCTCGTGCGGCGGCCGGCCGACGCGAAGGCGTTCAACGGTGTCGTCCTCGTCGAGTGGCTCAACGTGACGGCGCTGGCCGAAGGCGCCGCCGATTTCATGCAGATGCAGGAAGAAATCCTGCGCGCTGGTTACGCGTGGGTTGGCGTCGGCGCGCAAGCGGCGGGCGTCAACTCGCCGCGCAGCGGTCTCAAGGATTGGGACAAGGCACGCTACGGATCGCTGCAGCATCCCGGCGACGCGTACGCGTACGACATCTTCACGCAAGCGGCGCAGGCGATGAAGCGGCCCAATGAGGTCATGATCGCGACCGGACGCTCGCAGTCCGCGTTTCGGCTCGTCACGTACATCAATGCCGTCCACCCGCTGACGCACGCGTTCGCAGGCTATCTCGTGCACAGCCGCGGTGCGCAGGCGTCGGGCTTGTCGGCGGAGGGCCTCGCGACGGATGCCGACAAGGCAGTCCCGCCCGGCGCGCACATCCGGACCGACATTGATGTGCCGATCCTCGACGTGCAGACCGAGGGCGACATGGTCGCGCTGCGCGCGCACCTCACGCATCAAGATGCGTTTCCGAAGTATCGCCGCTGGGAAATCGCCGGCGCGGCGCACGCGGAAACGCCGCGATGGATCGCCGAGGCGCCGCCGGCGCTCGACATGGGACCGGGCTGTAAAGATCCCGTCAACAGCGCCCCGCATCACGCGGTGATGAAAGCGGCGTTACGCGCGTTGACCGGATGGGTCCGCACAGGAAAAACGCCGCCGCAGTCGCCCGCGATCGCGCTTGGCGACCCCGCTGCGCCCGATCCGATCGAGCGCGACGCGCACGGCAACGCGAAAGGCGGCATCCGCTTGCCGGAATTGGAAGCGCCCACGGCCGTGCTGGATGGCGGTGCGAACACCGGCGCCGTCGAACCGGTTGCCGGCGCGCCGCGGAATTTCTGTTTTCTGTTCGGCCGCACGAAGTTGTTCGATGACGCCACGCTGAAGTCGCTGTATCCTTCGCACGACGCGTTCGTCGCGCAGTTCACGCGCGCGGTGGATGCGCTCGAACGCGACGGGTATCTGCTGAAGCCGGAAGCGGCGGCCGCCAGAGACGCCGCGACCGCGTCACACGTTGCTCGTTGATGTCGCTCGTTGTGGAGAACTCCATGATCCGCCGGACTTTCTTTGCGTTAGCGCTCGCATCGACCCCGTCGCTCTTCTCCATCGGCACGTACGCGGCGACACCGACCAACGGCACCGCGTGCGCGAGCCTCGCCGCGTTGACGATCCCGTCGGTCACGATCCGATCGGCGACGGCCGTTCCGGGCGGCGGATTCACGCCGCCAGGGTCGCGGCAGGAAATGGTGCTGCCCGCGTTCTGCCGCGTCGAAGCGGTCGCGCGTCCGACGAGCGATTCCGAAATCAAATTCGAAGTGTGGATTCCGCCGGCCGAAGCGTGGAACGGCAAGTTCCAGGGCGTCGGCAACGGCGGCTACATGGGATCGATCAGCTATCCCGCGATGGCGCTCGCGCTGCGGCGCGGCTACGCGACGGCCAGCACCGACACCGGCCACACCGGCGACGACATGAAGTTCGGCCAGGGCCATCCGGAAAAGATCGTCGACTACGCGTACCGCGCGGTCCACGTCATGACCGAGACGTCGAAGCTGATCGTCCGCGACGCGCAAGGACGGTTCGCCGACAAGTCGTATTTCGTCGGCTGTTCCGCCGGCGGTCAACAGGCGTTGAGCGAAGCGCAGCGATTCCCCGAGGACTACGACGGCATCATCGCCGGCGATCCGGCGAACAACCGCATTCGACAGTCGTTCGGCTTCCTGTACGCGTGGCTCGCGACGCACACGACCGACGGCGCGCCGATCATTCCGCAGGCGAAGCTGCAACTGCTCACGAAGTCCGCGGTCGACGCGTGCGACGCGATCGACGGACTGAAGGATGGGATCGTCGACGATCCGCGCAAATGTCATTTCGATCCCGCGAAGCTGCTCTGCAAGAACGGCGGCGATGACGCCGCGTGCCTGACGCAGCCACAAGTCGACGCGGCGAAGAAGATGTACGAAGGGCTGAAGAGTCCGAAAACCGGCGAGCAGATCTACACCGGCTGGCCGCGCGGCAGCGAAAGCTTCGGCGACGCCGCGATCATGAGCTGGCGCACGTACGTGATGGATCCGCAGGAACCGATGCGCCTCGGCTTCTTCAAGTACTTCCTCTTCCACGATCCGAACTGGGACTACCGCTCGATCGACTGGGATCGCGATCTCGCCTACGCGGAGCAGAAGCTCGGCTTCTTCGCACCGGTCGACAAGGATCTCAGCGGGCTGAAGAAACATGGCGGCAAGCTGCTGATGTACACGGGCTGGATGGATCCGGTCGTGCCGCCGCAGGACACCGTCGCCTACTACGAGGGCGTGACAAAGACGATGGGCGGCGCGGAGCGGACGCGGGACTTCGCGCGCCTGTTCATGGCGCCGGGGATGGGCCACTGCAGCGGCGGGCCGGGGCCGAATACCTTCGACGCGCTCGCCGCGCTCGAACAGTGGGTCGAACACGGCGCCGCGCCAGACAAGTTGATCGCCACGCACTCGACGAACGGAAAAGTCGACCGGTCGCGGCCGCTCTGTCCGTACCCGCAGGTCGCGCACTACAAGGGCACCGGCAGCGTCGACGAAGCGTCGAGCTTCTCGTGCGTCGCGCCAACGAGCGTGTCGCCGAGCAAGACGACGACCACGAGCGGCACGCGCTGAAACGGCTCGTCGCGATCGCGCTCGGCGCCGCGGCGATCGAACTCACCGCGGCGATCGTCTCCGCGCAGCTCGTTCGCAACGGCTGGATGGCGGCGATGCCGCCGCTGCCAGACCGCCCCGTCATCGGATTCGGTCCGGTCAACGGTCCGCGGCACGACCCGGCGTTCGCGCCGGATGCGCCGCCGTGCATCAGCGCGTACGGCGATTCCTTCACCTACGGCGCCGAAGCGCCAGACGAGAGCACGTATCCGCACGATCTCGGCGTCAGCGTGCGATGCCGCGTCGCCAACTACGGCGCCGGCGGATACGGCGCCGATCAGGCGCTGCTGCTCTTTCGCGCCCAGCAATCGATCGACCGCGCGCACGTCGTGATCCTCGGTCACGCGTCGGAAGACATCATGCGCAGCGTCAGCCAGCTCGAGCTGCTGCTCTATCCGACCGACGAAACCGTCTGGTCGTTCAAGCCGCGGTTCACGCTGACATCCGGCGCGCTTACGCGCATCGATCCTGATCGTTCGCTCGACGATGATTATTTCTTTCGCACGCGGCCGCGGCGGCGGTTTCCGTACTCGTTCGCGATCGCCCGATGGCTGCTGACGGACTTCGACGTGCGCGCGCGCGTGCGCGGCGTCGCGCGCTACGCGGACTTCTACGCAAGCGATCACCCGTCGGGCGCGCTGCCGCTGACGGTGGCGATCCTGACCGCGTTTTCGCGAGAGGCGCGCGCGGAGGGACGCGAGCCGTACGTGTTGTTGATTCCTGAGGCGCCCGATCTGCCGGCGTTCGCATCGTCAGGCGCGTGGATCGACCAGCCGCTCGCCGACGCGCTGACGCGGAACGGCGTCCGCGTCATTCACGGCGGGCCGCTGCTCGCGCGGCGGCCCGACTTCGTTGATCCGTGTGCCGTCTACACCGGCTGCCACGGTCACTTCACTCAGCGAGGATACGCGGCGCTGGCCGACGTCGTCCGAGACGCGGTCTGTTCCAGCGCGTCGAGCTGCGTTTTCATCAAGTGATTCTTGAGCGTCGTCGCATCGCCGAAATCGAGATACGGCTCGTTCTGCGGATCGTAGGCGGTCCACGTCGGCAGTCCCTTGCTGTTCGGATCGCCAAACCCCGCGAACTTCACCCAGTACGCGCCCATCTGCTCCGACAGGTTGCGATCGACGTCGGTGTACTTGAACGTCGGATTCCGCAGGTTGCCGAAGACGTACGAGATTTCCGACGCATGGTACGCGCCCCACTCCTTCGCGCGCGGACTCGGCGGCACGTGCGAGAACTGATAGAGAAACGCTTTCGAGCCGCCAGCCGTCACCATCCGCGCCCACGTGCGCATCTCGAGCGTGAAGGTGCGATCGCGGCCGATGCCGAGCATCGCGTCGGCGACGTCGGCGTCCGACTTCGCCGGATACGCCGCCTCGACCGCCTTCGCGTTGTCGCCGAACTGCGTCGCCAGATATTTTTCGTAGTCGGCGACCGTCTTCGGGAACTGCGCCGGGCTGCTCAGCGTCGTCCACTCGTTCGCATTCGATCCGACGACGACCGGCACGTTGCTGTGTTTCTTCTGCGCGAAGATCGTGCGGACATCGTCCGGCAGCACGTACCCGTCGACGTTGACAGTCGATCGGAATGCTTGCACCGCGGCCAATTTTTCTGCGGGCACTGCGCGCAGCGCGTCGATCGACTGCGCGCCGAGCGAAGTCGCGAGCGCCACGCCGGCTTTTTCGTAGTCCGCCAGCTTTGGAATGCGACCGAACTGCCCGCCGCTTTCGCCGATCGCCTGCTGGAACATCCCTTTCGCGAGCGGCGTGGCCTGGACGACGTTGACGCTCCACGAGCCGGCGGACTCGCCGAAGATCGTGATGTTGTCGGGGTCGCCGCCGAACTGCGCGATGTTGTCGTGCACCCACTTCAGCGCCGCGATGTGATCGAGGATCGCGTAGTTGCCCGACGAATGGTCGTGCGATTCCGCCGTCAGCCCTGGGTGCGCGAGAAATCCGAACACGCCGAGGCGATAGTTCGTCGTGACGAGGATCACGCCTTTCTTCGCGAACGCGATGCCGTCGTAGGTCGGCGTCGATCCCGAGCCGCGCGTCCACGCGCCGCCGTGAATCCACATCATCACCGGGTGCTTGCGACGAATCACATTCGGGGCCCACACGTTGAGATAGAGGCAGTCTTCGCTCGTCGGCTGCGGCGCCGTCGCGTACGGCGAACCCGCCGGATACGGCACCTGCATGCATTCGGCGCCAAAGGTGTCCGCCCTCTTCACGCCCGTCCACGGAATCACTGTGTGTGGCGGCCGCCATCGCAACTCGCCGACGGGCGGCGCGGCAAACGGAATCCCTTTGAAGACGCGGACGTTGTCTTCGACCGTTCCCGAGATCACGCCGCCATCGACGCGAATCGTCGGCGGCTGCGCCGAAAGCACGATCGCGCCGCACAGCAGACTGACGACTATCGACATGCGACCGACGACTGCTGATCGGTGACTGCTTGCTACCATGTGATCACTCCACGCGCGCCGTCGCTCGATGCGAGCGCGTCCAATGCCTCGTTGATCTTCGTCAGCGGATAGGTCCGCGCGACCAGTTCCTGAAGCTTCAGCTCACCGCGTTGGAACAGCGATGCGAGCCTGGGGATATCTTCCGTCGGCCGGCCGGATCCGTACACCGATCCGATCAGCTTCTTCTCCTGCATCACGAACGGAAACATCGGAAAGGACGCCTGGCAGTCCGCACGCGACAGCCCCGTCAGGACGACGGTGCCGCCCTTGCGGATCGCGTCCAGCGCCGACGTCAGCGTCCTCGGCGACCCGACGGTGTCGAACACGAAGTCGACGCCTCGTGGCAACGGGTCGTTGCCGTTCATCGTTTTCGTCGCGCCGAAGTCTCTCGCCAGTTCGAGCGGCCGCTCGTGCAGATCGACCGCGATGATCTGCTGCGCGCCGGCGATGCGCGCGCCTTGAATGACGTTCAGGCCGACGCCGCCCGCGCCGATGACGACGACCGTCGCGCCTTTCGGCACGCGCGCGGCTGTCGTCGCGGCGCCAACGCCCGTCAGCACCGCACAGCCGAGCGTCGCGAGCGCGTCAAACGCGATCGTCGGATCGACGCGAATCGCGCCTTCTTCCGGCACGATGACGTAGTCGGCGAAGCACGCGGTCCCGAGAAACGGCGCGATCTTCCTGTCGCCGGACCGCAGGTGCTCGGCGCCGGACGGCAGGCGGTTGCGATACGTGACCTTGTCGAGCCGCTCGCACAACACCGCGCGCCCATCTCGGCAGGCCGCGCACGATCCGCACGCCGGCGCCCAGCACAGCACGACATGATCGTCAACGCGCACGTGCGTGACGTTCGGGCCGACCTCGCGCACGATCCCGGCGCCCTCGTGGCCGAGGACGACCGGCACCTTCATCGGCCAATCGCCGCGCGCCGGGTGCAGGTCGCTGTGACAGACACCCGCCGACCGCATCTCGATCAGGACTTCGCCAGGTCCAGGCCCGTCGATCTCGATCGGCTCGACCGACAGCGGCTTGCCTTGTTCCCAGAGGACGGCGGCGTTGATACGCATAGGCCAGGCAGCAGTCTATACCGCGAAGATCACGAATCACGAAGATCACGAAGCCGTCGGGAGCTTCGTGGTCTTCGCGGTCAAGCTCTCAGCCGTCGCATCCCTCGTAACCATCGGTCGTAATCCGCCGCTTTCCTCTTGAAGAACTCCGCTACTTCCGGATGCGGCAGGATCAGGAATCGCTCGTCCGCGAGGCCTTTGACGACATCGTCCGCGACCTGCTCCGGCTCGAGCGCGCTGTCCTGCAGAAAATTCGTCCGCTCGCGTGCGCGGGCGAGCATGTCGGTCTTCACGCCTTGCGGGCACAGCGCGGACACCTTGATCCCGCGATCGCCGTAGGTGATCGCGAGCCATTCCGCAAACGCGAGCGACGCGTGTTTGGTGACGGCGTAGGTTGCCGAGTAGGGGTGCGTCAGGAGTCCGGCGGCAGAGACCGTCTGCAGCAGGTAGCCTTCGCCGCGCGCGAGCATGCGCGGCACGACCGCGCGCGCCGCGAGCACGTGCGCCATGACGTTGACGCTCCAGCAGCGCTGCCACTCCGCGTCGATCGTGTGCTCGTCGCCATCCACCGCGATGCCGGCGTTCGAGCAAAACAGATCGATGCGGCCGTATTCGCCGACGACCCGTTCGACGAGGCGCACGTGGTCCGCTTCGCGCGTGACGTCGGTCTCGAGCGCCAGGCCGTTGATCTCGGCGGCCACGCGCTCGGCGCCGACGAAGTCGACGTCCGCGACGACGACCGTCTGCGCGCCTTCGGCGGCAAACCGGCGACACAGCGCCCGGCCGATGCCGTTGGCACCGCCGGTGACTACGACGACTTTGCTGGAAAGATCCATGTAAGTTCGAAGTATGAAGTACGAAGTACGAAGACGGCGTTCTTCATACTTCGTACTTCATACTTCGTACTTTTGCGCCTTCATCCAACGGCGCAAGCTTTCGACGTCTTTCGTCACCGTCCGCGACGCTGCGAAGAGCACGACCGCGAGCAAGGCAGCGAGGATCGGCACGACGAACATCGCCGTGTGGAGACCGTCGGCGCGGAACGGCTCGAGCGCGCGGACGTTGAAGCCTTTCGACTCGCCCACGAGGCTGCGCAGTTCCGCGAAGATCAGCGATCCGAACGGCAGCGGCTGCACGGCGCCGGCGACGCTGGCCTGCTGGAACGTGAAGTAGTCGCTGACGAGCCCGGTGCCGACCGGGCCGAGCGACGCGCCGAGCAGGTACATCGCGCAGAAATACAGCGCCATCGCCGTGCCGCGCAGCGACGGTTCGACGACGTCGTGGATCGTGGAGTAGACCGTGGAGTAGTAGCCGTACATGACGCCGCAGCCGGTGCCCATCAACAGCGCGAACGCCCAGATGTCGCCGCGCGGACGCATCAGGCCGAGCACCATCAGCGGCGCGCAGATCACAATCGATCCGCAGCCGACGACGAGGCGGCCGTCGATGCGTGTCTTCGACAGGCGATCCGCTAACGCTCCGCCGGCGACGAGACCGAGAATCCCGGAGAAGCCGTACACTGCGGCGGCGGTCCACCCGGCGCCGACGACCGACATGTGGTGATAGCGGATCAGGAACGGCGCGAGAAACGCGCCGAGCGCGTACATGTTGAAGTTGTGCAGCGCCCCCGACGCAATCACCCACCACATCGTCGGAATCGACATCACGAGCATGAACGGATTGCCGTCGCGACGACGATCGCCGATGGCGTGCGCTTCGAGGGTGCCGCGCGGCGGTTCGCGCACGAACATCGCGGCGATCGCGCAGAGGATGCCCGGAATCGCCGCAAAGTAGAACGCGTTACGCCAGCCCCAGTTCTGTGCGATCCATCCACCGGCGCCGTTCGCGAAGCCGAGGCCGAGCGGCAGCCCGAGCATCCACACCGCCATCGCGCGGCCGCGCCAGCTCATTGGAAAGAGGTCACCGATCAGCGATGTCGACGCGGGTGAACACGTCGCTTCGCCGACGCCGACGCCAAGCCGCGCGACGATCAACTGTCCGAAGTTGCGCGCCATCCCCGAGGCCGCGGTCAACAAGCTCCAGACGAAGACGCCGCCGGACAGAATCTTGCGCCGCTCGTTCTTGTCGGAGAGGCGGCCCAGCGGCAGGCCGAAGACCGCATACAGCAGCGTGAAGACGGTGCCGAGCAGGCCGAGCGCCGTGTCGCTGAGTCCCCACTCGCGACGAATCCCTTCGCCGACGCCGCCGATGATCTGGCGATCGAAGAAGTTCATCAGGTTGATCGCGAACAGAACGATCAGGGCGTAAACGGCTGACGGTGACACTGCACCTCCGAACGAGGTTCAAGGGGTTCAAAGGTTCAAGAGGTTCAAGGGGTTCAAAAGGTTCAAGAGGTTCAAGGGGTTCAAGGGGTTCAAAAGGTTCAAGGGGTTCAAGAGGTTCTCGCT
>Ga0070741_10019203_pt1 | contig 10950 bp, 11 predicted proteins | sample Coa_R1_4_FD_66440 | JGI IMG/M metagenome (GOLD analysis project Ga0070741, IMG submission 66440) | Surface soil microbial communities from Centralia Pennsylvania, which are recovering from an underground coalmine fire - Coalmine... | ecosystem: Environmental > Terrestrial > Soil > Unclassified ...
CTCCTTCATCTCGGTCTCGGTGGCAGCGCCGACCTTGACCACCGCGACGCCGCCGGCCAGCTTCGCCAGCCGCTCCTGCAGCTTCTCGCGGTCGAAGTCGGAGTCGGTGTTCTCGATCTCCTGCTTCAGCTGCTTGATCCGGGCCTTGATCGCGTCGGAGTCGCCGGCGCCGTCGATGATCGTGGTCGAGTCCTTGTCGACGACGACCTTGCGGGCACGGCCGAGCTGCGAGAGCTTCGTGTTCTCGAGCTTGAGGCCCATCTCCTCGGTGATCACCTCACCGCCGGTGAGGATCGCGATGTCCTCCAGCATGCGCTTGCGGCGATCGCCGAAGCCCGGCGCCTTGACGGCGACGGCGGTGAACGTGCCGCGCAGCTTGTTGACGACGACGGTGGCGAGCGACTCGCCCTCGACGTCCTCCGCCACGATCAGCAGCGGGCGGCCGGCCTGGATCACCTGCTCGAGCACCGGCAGCAGGTCCTTGACCGCACCGATCTTCTGGTTCGCGATCAGGACGTACGGATCGTCGAGCACGGCCTCCATGCGCTCGGCGTCGGTGATCATGTACGGCGACAGGTAGCCCTTGTCGAACTGCATGCCCTCGGTGAACTCGAGCTCGAGGCCGAAGGTCTGCCCCTCCTCGACGTTCACGACGCCGTCCTTGCCGACCTTCTCGATCGCGTCGGCGATCACGTCGCCGATCTCGCGCTCGCGCGCCGAGATCGTCGCGACCCGGGCGATGTCCTCCTTGCCCGAGATCTCCTTGGACTGCGACTTCAGGTTCTCGACGACCGAGTCGACGGCCTGCTCGATGCCGCGCTTGAGCGCCATCGGGTTGGCCCCCGCCGCGACGTTCTTCAGACCCTCGCGGACGATCGCCTGGGCGAGCACCGTCGCCGTCGTGGTGCCGTCGCCGGCGACGTCGTTCGTCGCCGTCGCCACCTCGCGCACGAGCTGCGCGCCCTGGTTCTCGAAGACGTCCTCGACCTCGATCTCACGCGCGATCGTGACGCCGTCGTTCGTGATCGTCGGGGCGCCGAACTTCTTGTCGAGCACGACGTAGCGCCCCTTCGGGCCAAGCGTGACCTTGACCGCGTCGGCGAGGATGTTCACGCCCCGCTCGAGCGAGCGACGGGCATCCTCGTTGAACTTCAGCTCCTTGTGAGCCATGTGCGTTCTTCCTCCGTTGTGACTAGGCCTTGGCGCCGGCAAGCTCGCGCTTGCCCTTGCCCTTGGCACCCTTGGACACGACCTTCGCGAGCACGTCGGACTCGCGCAGGATGAGCAGCTCGTCGGCACCGACCTTGATCTCGGTGCCGCCGTACTTCGAGAAGACGACCTCGTCGCCCTCGGCGACGTCGAGCGGGATCAGCTCACCCGTCGACTCGGCCCGAGAGCCCGGCCCGACCGCGAGCACGCGACCGCGCTGCGGCTTCTCCTTGGCCGTGTCCGGCAAGACGATTCCGCTGAACGTCTGCTCCTCCTCCTCGAGGACCTCGACGATGAGCCGATCGCCTAGCGGCTGTAGATCCATTCCACGACCTCCGCTTCTGAGAGTTTGTGACACGTGGTAGCACTCTCCCATCGAGAGTGCCAGACGATGATAACGCCGATCCGCCGGGGTCCGCAAGCGATCTGAGCGTCCCCGGCTCAGATCTTCACGGCGGTACTGTGGACGTGATGCGACGGGAGTTCTCGGCGGGCGGCGTGCTCGTCCGGAAGCTGCGCGGCCGCTGGATGATGGCCGCGATCCGCCCGGGCGGCAAGGCCCCCGGAGTCTGGGCGCTGCCGAAGGGGCTGATCGGCCCCGGCGAGGACCCGGCGGCGACCGCGCTTCGGGAGGTCGAGGAGGAGACGGGAGCCCGCGGCCGGCTCGACCGGAAGCTCGGCGACGTGCGCTACGTCTACACGTGGGCCGGCGAGCGGGTGTTCAAGGTGGTGAGCTTCTACCTCGTTCGCTACTCGGGCGGGCGACTGGGCGCGATCCCGGCCGAGTTCGCGCACGAGGTCGCCGAGGTCCGCTGGCTCCCGCTCGAGGATGCGCCGCGCCTGCTCGCGTACAGGGGCGAGCGGGAGATGGCCGAGAACGCGCTCGCGGCGCTCGCAGGTGACGCTCTATGATGGCCGCGCCCCCGGGACCATGGACGCGATGTACGCACTGAACTTCTACTCGCCGATCGTCGAGAACCAGCTGCGCAGCGGTCGCAAGTCGGCGACGATCCGGCTCGGGGACAAGTCCGGCAAGTACAAGAAAGGCATGATCGTCGCGGTGCTCGCCGGCGCCCGGTTCGGCCCGCGCAAGAAGGTGTTCGACGCGGTGATCGACAAGGTCGAGGTGAAGACGCTCGGCGCGCTCTCGCCGAACGAGATCGAGCACGACAACCCGGAGATCCGCCGCGTCGAGGACATGGCCCAGTTCCTCGGCTCGCTGTACAACCGTGAGGTCTCCGAGGACGACCTCGTGACGGTCATCCGCTTCTCGGAGATCAGGCCCTAGCCCGGGAAGTGGAGAGCCCGCGCGCGACGGGCTCTCCCTGTGGTCGGAAGGCTGTCAGCCGATGTTGGGCTCGACGACGAGGCAGTGATCGGACATCTCCACGTAGGTCTTGTCAGCCTCGGCGTTTGCGGCCTTCTGGGTCTGCGTGTCTCCGCGAGCAAACGCTCTGCTGCCGATGCCGACGAGCTTGTTCCATCTGTCCGCCAGCTCCCCGCACTTCTTGTCGTCGTAGCCTTCCTGCCCGGCGCTACCGGCCGCGATCCTGACGTGCTTGTCGACGGCGGGGCGGACGACGCCTCCGATCCCTCCGAGACGCAGGCCTCCCTTGTTCGCCCCATACACGGTCCGGTCGGGCAAGACGATCCAGCGGTACGCGCCGGGCGTCAGGTGGCGCGTGGACGCGGTCAGCTGAACGACCCGGCCGCCGCTCGATACCGCCGCCTTCACCACGCCGCTCCCGGTGAGCCTGCCGGCCGTCGTCACCCGCCCGGACAGCGACCCGCCGGTCGGAGAGACGCCGCGGACGAGCCCGTTCGCGGTGACGCCGACGTCGAACAGCCCCGCGAGCCCCGGCGCGCCCGGCACCGAGAACCTGAATCCGCCTCCGCCGAGAACGCCGAGCTTGCCGCTCGCCGCCTGCGGCGTCAGCTCGACGTGCACGCCGAACCGCCCGTCGGCCGATCTCAGGTCGGCCAGGTTGCCCGTGACGGCGCCGGTCAACAACACCGACAGCGACGTTCCGTTGCAGATGTACACCGAGATCCGTCGCGCCTGGCCGGCCGCTGCCGCCTTCTCGGCGGTCACGACGACGCCGGCCTCGGTCCCGTCGGCCTTGCCCGCGAACGTGCCGGAGACGACGGGCACGCCGACGCCCGACGAGCTCCCGGCAAACGCCGGCGCCGCCGCGAGTGCGACAACCACCGCCGTCACCCACGCCAGCCGACTACACGTTCTCCTGCTCACGACTCCTCCTCTCGCTCTCCGATCACAGCCGGAACGGCGCGCTCGAAGCGAAGCGACGCCCGCCGCGCGGCCTCCACGACGTCCTCGACCCTGGCGGACTCCCACAAGAGGAAGCACGTCTCGTCCTCGGGGACGAACACCGACCGCAGGTACCGCACCGGCGTGCCCTCCCGGCTCAGTTCCTCCGCCGCCACGCGCGCCCGCGCCGCCCGCCGCTCGACGGCGGCCGTATCCGCTCGCGGGACGTAGAGCTCGATCAGGAACTCGGGCATCGCCGATCAGCCGGCCGAGAGCGCCACGGCGGCGATCACGGCGTCTTGGAACTGGAACCCCTTTACGCCTTCGAGACCCTGGGCGCAGTCGATCGTGAACGTTGCCCGACCAGGCCCGAGCGGAGGGGACAGCCCGATCAGTGTCCCCTGCACCTGATCCTCGTGCTCTTTGTCTGCGATGAAGCGCACGCTTGGGCCGACTGGGGCCGCTCCGGTTTGACCAATGCGGCAGGTGCCGTATTGCGCGCTCGAGTTGCCTGACGAGAACGGCCGACCGGAGATGCGTCCGAGCAGGAACACGCGGGAGCGGGCTGGAACGTCGACGACGATCTGAGCGCATGCGTCGAACGCGTTCGACGTGGGCGGGATGCACGTCGTCCCGCCAGCGGATGGGAACGTCGACGTGAGCCTCCCGAAGCCGCCGACCACTGCCGTGAGCGCCGAGGGCACCTGCGCGAAGGTCGACTCGTTGAGGTCGACGCCGGTGAGCGAGTTGTCCAGCACCTCCGCGGAGCCGATCGCGTTGGCGGCCACCTGCGGGTTCGGGAACTTGCCGGTCAGGTCGCCGCCGGCCGGCCCGCTTGGTGAGCCGCCGCCGGCGCCGCCGGTGCCTGCTGGCCCCGCCGGGCCCTGCGGGCCGCGCTCGCCCTGCGGTCCCCTGGCCCCGATCACACCCAGCGACTCGGGCAGCTTCCCGTCCCTGCCGACCACGGGGATCGTCCCGGGAGCGCCGGAAAGCGCCGAACGACGGCCGTTCAGCCTCGAGGTGTTGCCGGCGTTCTTCGCAAACCCCGCGGTCTTGGCGAACGGGACAACCGCGGTCAATCGATCCCCGGCAGCGTGGCCGAGTGGCGTGGCGCCGAGGACGGCGACGACGAGTGCCGCGATCGACAGGACAAGGGGCGCTCGCTGGCGCATGAATCCTCCTTGGATTCGTTCCGGAGCCAGGGTCGGCTCGCACCCACCGTACGAGGCCGCCCGCCGCGACGAAAGGCGGGGAAACCCCCCACTTTGGGGCGACTACGCGGGGCCGAGCAACCGGGCGAGCCGGGCCCGTGAGCGCACGCCGAGCTTCGCGTAGACACGGGACAGGTGCTTCTCGACCGTCTTCACGCTGACGAACATCGCCTGCGCGATCTCCTTGTTGGCAAGCCCTTCTGCCGCCAGCTCGGCCACCCGACGCTCGGCGGCCGTCAACGCTCCCGGCGGGGAAGGCCGGCGCGCGCCGACCCGAGACAGCTCCGAGCGAGCCTCCCCCAGCCAGCCGGGAGAGCCGATCTCCTCGAACACCGCTGCGGCCTGCTCGAGCGCCGTTCGCGCCGCCGCCCATCTCCTGCGCCGGCGCTCGGCCCGGCCGAGAAGAAGCAGGGTGCGGGCCCGGTCGAACCGGAAGCCGAGCGCGTCGTAGGCCGCAGCCGCTTCCGCGAGGCCGGTCGTCGCACTGCCGTCGTCCGCGCACGCACCGACGCGAACGAGAGCCTCGCACCGCATCGCGGACGCGAGCCCCCACGGGTGCTCCTGCGCTTCGGCGAGCCGGCGAAGACGGTCGGCGAGACGGCGCGCCTCGTCCAGCCCGTCCGCGTCGGTGAGCGCCTCGACGAGATCCGGGGCAACCGGGAACGCCCCCGGATCCTCTACGCCCTCCCGGGTGGTGTGCTCCCACACGGTGCGGAGGCTTTCGACCGCTCGCGCGGGCTCGTGTGCCAGCAGCGCCGCGATGCCCTGTGCTCGAAGGGTTTCGAGCTGATCCCACCGGCCTCCGACGACGTCGCCGCGCGCCAGGGCCGCCTCGGCCCATCGCTGCGCCTCTGCTGGGAGGCCCCGACTCGCCCCGAGCAGCGCCCGGCACCGCTCGTACTGCGGCCAGGGCATCGCGGCCCGGTCGGTGGAATCCGCCCACTCGTCGAGCACCTTCGCGGCCGCCTGTATTCCTCCGGCTCGGAGCTCGAGCTCGCAGAGGTCGAGCCTGAGCCACGCGTACGACCAGGGCTCCCCGCGTTCGTCGGCGATCGCGGCGAGGCCGGTCAGGAGCGAACGCGCATGATCGAGCGGTCCGCGCCAGACCAGCCGCTTGACGATCAGCCGGTCGGGCGACGAGCCGACTTCGAAGACTGCTGTCGAGACCTCCTCGAAGCGGGCGCGAACGTCGTCGATCGGGCACCCGCGCAGGATCCGCGCGAGCCCGAGCGCGAACAGCGCCCAGCGCTCGTCCTCGGATCGCCCGGCGCGGCGTGTCGCGTCCGCCACGTCGAGCGCCGTCTTCTCCGCCTCGCGGATTCGGACGACCTCGATGGAGACGTCGTTGAGCGTCAGCTCGGCGAGCACCGCGGCGCGCAGCCCGGGGTCGTCTCCACACTCGCCCAGCGCCCGGTCGAGGCGGCTGCGGAGCTCGTCGTTCGTCCCGAACAGTCCGCCGACGAGAATGAGATAGGCGCGCACGCGGTGAGCTCCTGCAGGCAGCGTCTCGAGCTCCGGCAGCAGAAGCTCCGTCACCCGCTGCGGGTCGCCGGCCGCCACGAGGTAGTCGCCGAGCGTCAGCAGGCGCTCGGTTCGCGTCTCGTGCCCCGTCGGTGTCAGACGGAGCGCGTGCTCGGCGAGCTCCGCGGCCTCGGTGCGAGCCCCGCGGGCGAACGCGGTCGCGGCCGCACCAGCGACGATCTCGCCGAGTGCCTCGTCCTGGCGGTCGGTGGCCAGGGCGAGATGGCGGGCGCGGCGCTCCTCGTCCACCACCATTCGGGCGAGCAGGCCGTGGAGGTCGCGCCGGTCGCGCGCGCGGGAGCGCTTTCTCGCGGCGGCGGCGAGGAGCGGATGGGAGGCGCGAACGCGGTCGCCGTCGACGATCAGCAGTCCCGCCTCGACCGCGTCTTCGACGGCGGCCGCGTCGGCGAGCTGCGCAAGCTCCTCCACGCGCAGCCGCCCGTCGAGGGCGACCGCGAGCAGCAGCCTGCGGGACCGAGCCGGGAGGCGTGCCACGCGGGTGCCCAGCATGTCCTCGACCGCGTCCGGCACGGGAAGCGGCCGCCCGAACACGGGGAGACCCTCCTCGGTGAGCTGGCGTCCGACCTCGAGCACGAACAGCGGGTTCCCGAGCGTGGAGTCGACGAGCCGGCGGAGGAGCTGCCGGGGGAGACGCAGCTCGAGACGATCGGAGAGGATGCGTCGGACCGCCCCCAGGCTCAGCGGGCCGATCCGGAGCAGCTGCGCCGATCGTGCCGCGACCACACGCTCGACGCCGCCGGGCCGTCCGGGACGCCTCGTGAGCAGCAGGCGGACGGCGCCTGGCTCGACTCGGCGCGCGGCGAAGGCGAGCGCCTCCGCCGACGGCGCGTCGAGCCACTGGACGTCGTCGATCGCGATCAGCAGCGGCGTCCGTTCCGCCAGCGCCCGTAGCGCGTTCAGAAGCGCCACGGCGACGGCGCCGGGCCGGGGCGCGGACGCCGTGGGCGCGGCCCGAAGCAGCGCGACCTCCAGCGCCTGCCGCTGGGGAGCGGCGAGCCCCGCGAGGTCGCTCGAGGTCACACCGTCGAACAGGTCGATCAGGGCGGAGAACGAGATCTGCGTCTCCGCATCGCTCGCCCGCGTCGAGAGAACCCTCAGCCTGCGCCGCCGCGCTTCCTCGATCCCTGCCTCCCAGAGCAAGGTCTTCCCGATTCCGGGCTCGCCGGTGAGGATCAGCCCGTGTGCAGCGGGCTCCTCGTCGAAGAAGGAGGCCAGGACGGCGAGCTCACGCTCGCGCCCGACCAACTGGGATCCAACCCGCCGCGCTGTCGCCATCTCCTCCCTCCGCGGCAGTGCATACCACAGCCCCAGAGGGGCAACAACGAGCGGCTAACCGGGACGGCGGATCGGCGTGCCGAACAACTCCGGCGGTCGCACGGCGCCGCCGCACTCCTCGCAGGCGACGGCGAACGCGGACGAGATCCGGGCAGCGCAGGCCGGGCAGCGCGAACGGAGCTCGCCGGCGCACTGCGGGCAGGCGTCCGGCAGCTCGTCCTCCCACTCCTCGAAGTAGCGCTGCGCGAATCCGCACTCGACGCACACTGCCACCCAGTCGCCGAGCACCTTGCGCCGCTCCTCGCGCAGCCAGTCCGAGGCCTTCGACATCAGCGGTTCTGGAGCGTGTCGAGGGCGATCCCGAGCGCGAGGGCCAGGCGACGGTCGATGCGCCGGTCGCCGTCGTGCGACAGGTCGAGCACGTACTGGTCGCGGAACGCCAGGAACTTGCGTGTGAAGTGGCCGAGGTCGCCGTCGCCCCCGGGCCCGTGCAGGACGAAGTCGTACGGGATCGGCACCCACTCGCCGTACGGCACGAAGTCGACGAGGCGCCGCGCGATCGCCAGGAACTGGCTCCGCTCGCGCGCGATCGCGACCTCGGTCTCGTCCGGGCCGACCACGCGCCAGGTCGACCGGATCAGCGACTTGCCGAACACGTGCTCGAGCCGTCCGATCGGAGCTCCGTCCGCAGCGACCACGTCGTAGCGCGAGCCGCCGATGTCCAGGACGCTGCGGGCCTTGATCCGGAACAGCTCCTCGCTCTCGGACTCGTCCGCGAAGAAGCGGATGTCCTCGCGGATCGCCATCTTCTTCTGGCGGACGAAGGCGACCGGGCCGCCGGCGGGCGTCTCTCCGGCCGCGAGCGGCGTGATCCGGTAGAGGTTCGCGATCGGCCGGACGAGCTGGTCGACGAAGAACCGGTCGTGGGCGAAGCGGTCGGCGGCCATCGCCCGCCATTGTGACCGACCGTTAGAGTGTCTGCGCGATGGCGATCGCCCGCGCAGCCGAGCCCGTCGGGTCGCTGATCGAGGTGCGGGAAGCCGGACTCGACCGCGACGACCTGATCTCGATCTACCGCACCATGCTGATCACGCGCGGGATCGAGGAGCGCGGCCACATCCTCTACAAGCAGGGCAAGATTCCCGGCTCCTTCTACACCGGCCGCGGCAACGAGGCGGCGTCGGTCGGGATCGCGACCGCGATGGGGCCCGACGACGTCGGCACGCCGCTGCACCGCGACATGGGCGTCCACATCACCCGCGGGGTCGAGCCCTGGCGCATCTTCGCGCAGTACATGGGTCGCGCGGACGGGCCGACGAAGGGCAAGGACGGGAACGTGCACATGGCCGACGCCCGGCTGGGGCTGATCGCGATGGTCAGCCACCTCCCGGCGATGCTGCCCGTCGCCGTCGGCGCGGCGCTTGCCTTCCGGATTCGCGAGGAGAAGCGCGTCGCCGTCGGGTGGTTCGGCGAGGGCGCCTCCGCGCGCGGGGACACGCACGAGGCGATGACGTTCGCGGCGGTGCGGCGGCTCCCCGTCGTGTTCGTCTGCGACAACAACCAGTGGGCCTATTCGACCCCGAGCTACCTCGAGTACCCGACCGAGCACGTCGCCGACCGGGCGGAGGCGTACGGCTTCGAGGGGATCGTCGTCGACGGCACCGACGTCCTCGCCGTCTACCGCGAGGCGAAGCGCGCGATCGAGAAGGCGCGCGAGGGCGGCGGCCCGACGCTGATCGAGTGCCTGACCCTGCGCATGGAAGGCCACGCGGTGCACGACGACGCCTTCTACGTCCCGAAGGACCTGTTCGAGGAGTGGGCGAAGAGCGACCCGCTCGAGCGGTTCCGGACCTGGCTGAAGGAGCACGCCGACCTCTCGGACGACGAGGAGGACGAGCTCGGCGCAGAGGTCAAGAAGCTGCTCAACGAGGCGATCAGGCGGGGAGAGGAGTCGCCGATGCCGGAGCCCTCGACCGTCACCGACGGCGTCTACGCCTCCCCCGAGGACCTCGACACCCCGCACCACAAGTGAGGTCGCCGGGTGGCTGAGCGGACGTACCTGCAGGCGATCTCGGACGGGCTCCGCCAGGAGATGCGGCGCGACAAGCGCGTGTACGTGATCGGCGAGGACGTCGGCGTCTACGGGGGCGCCTTCAAGGTCACGCTCGGCTTCCAGGAGGAGTTCGGGCCGTGGCGGGTGATCGACGCGCCGCTCGCCGAGACGGCGATCGTCGGCAGCTGCACGGGGGCGGCGCTGATGGGAATGCGCCCGGTCGCGGAGATGCAGTTCGCCGACTTCGTCTCGTGCGCCTGGGATCAGCTGGTCACCGTCGCCGCGAAGCAGTTCTACCGCGCCGGGACGGCGGTGCCGATGGTGATCAGGCTGCCGTCCGGCGGCGGGTTCTCGGGCGGGCCGTTCCACTCCCAGAACCCCGAGAGCTCGTTCGCGCACATCCCCGGCCTGAAGTGCGTCTGCCCTGCGACCCCCGAGGACGCGAAGGGCCTGCTCGCCAGCGCGATCGAGGACCCGAACCCCGTCCTCTACTTCGAGCACAAGCACCTCTATCGGCGCATCAAGGCGGAGGTCCCGGAGGAGCGCTACACGACGCCGATCGGCAAGGCGCGGATCCACCGCGAGGGCGACGACGTCAGCGTCATCACCTGGGGCGCGATGGTGTACACCGCGGACGAGGCCGCGAACGAGCTCGCCGAGGACGGCGTCTCCGTCGAGATCGTCGACCTCCGCTCGGTGCTTCCCTGGGACAAGGAGGCCGTGCTGGCCTCGGTGACGAAGACGTCCAAGGTGCTCGTCCTGCACGAGGACACCCGCACGGCCGGCTTCGGAGCGGAGATCGCCGCGACGATCGCGGAGGAGGCGTTCGAGTCGCTGGACGCGCCGGTGAGGCGAATCGCCGCGCCCGACTCGCCCGTCCCCTTCTCGCCGACGCTCGAGAAGGCCTTCATCCCCCAGGTCGACACCGTCGTCCGCGGGCTCAGGGAGCTGGCCGAGTACTGATGTCGACCGGAACGGCGATCGACGTCGTCATGCCCCAGATGGGCGTCTCCGTCTCCGAGGGGACGATCGTCAAGTGGCTGAAGAACGAGGGCGAGACGGTCGAGGCCGACGAGGCCCTGCTCGAGATCTCCACCGACAAGGTCGACACGGAGGTGCCGAGCCCCGGCACCGGCGTCGTCCAGCAGATCCTCGTCCAGGAAGGCGAGACGGTCGACGTGGGCACCAGGCTCGCGGTGATCGCGCCCGAAGGCGCTGCGGCGGCACCGCCCGCACAGCCCGAGCCGGCTCCCGAGCCGGCGACAGCGTCGGCGCCCGCACAGCCCGAGCCGGCGACGGCGCCGGCCGCCGCCGAGGCCGCCGCCCCGTCGGGCGCCGAGACCCCGGCGCCGGCCGCCCCGCCTCCGCCCGGGCCCGAGGCCGAGGCCGAG
>Ga0070741_10019204_pt1 | contig 10950 bp, 12 predicted proteins | sample Coa_R1_4_FD_66440 | JGI IMG/M metagenome (GOLD analysis project Ga0070741, IMG submission 66440) | Surface soil microbial communities from Centralia Pennsylvania, which are recovering from an underground coalmine fire - Coalmine... | ecosystem: Environmental > Terrestrial > Soil > Unclassified ...
CGGGCCAGCTCCAGGCGTGGCGGCGGAGGAGCCGCCCGTGGCGGGCGAGCCGCCGGCCGCGATCGACCCCGAGACCGACGAGGAGGAGGCGGTCTTCTTCGACCGCGACGTGGAGGACGCGCTCGACCTGGGCGAGCTCGATCTCAGCCTCGACGACGAGGGGGAGAGCCGCGGCGGGGATGAGGCGTCGGCGGAGCTGCTCGAGCCGGAGGAGGCGGGCGGCGAGCCGCCGATCGAGTCGTTGCCGACCGAGGAGCATCACCTCGAGGACATCGAGGAGGAAGCCGAGGCGGGCGAGGACGTGCTCGCCGACACTCCGGACTTCCTGCGCGACGCGCCCGAGGACGACGAGCTCTGGTTCGAGCAGGGCGAGCCGAAGGACTTCGACTTCGACGAGTAGCTCCTCCGCCGCCCCGGCTATACGTAGCCGCGGATCCTGGCCGCCTCCACCACGCGCTCGATGCCGACCAGGTAGGAGGCTTCGCGGAGGTCTATGCCCTCCTCCTTCGCCCGCGCCGAGACCTCGCGGTAGGCCCGGCGCATCACGGTGCCGAGCTTGTCGTTGACCTCGCGCTCGTCCCAGCGGAAGTGCTGGAGGTTCTGGACCCACTCGAAGTACGAGACGACGACGCCGCCGGCGTTGGCGATGACGTCGGGGATGATGTAGACGCCCTTCTCGCGCAGGATCTCGTCGGCGGCCGGCGTCGTCGGGCTGTTGGCGCCCTCGACGATCACCTTGCACTGCATGCGCTCGGCATTGCCGGCGTGGATCATGCCGCCGAGCGCCGCGGGGATGAAGACGTCGCAGGGCACCGCGACGAGGTCCTCGGGGTCGATCGGTTCCGCGCCCTCGAATTCGGTGATCAGCCCGCCGGCGGCGATGTGGTCGTGGAGCGCGTTCGCGTCGATCCCGGCGTCCGAGCGGATCGCCCCGTTCGCGTCCGAGGCCGCGATCATGCGCGAGCCGAGCTGCTGCATGATGCGCGCCGCCCACGACCCGACGTTCCCGTATCCCTGAACCGCGAACGTCGTCTCGGCCGGGCTCAGCCCCAGGTGCGGAGCGGCCTCGCGGAACATGTAGACGCAGCCGCGCCCGGTGGCCGCCTCGCGCCCGAACGAGCCCTCGAGCGAGATCGGCTTGCCCGTGACGATCGCCGGGGTATGGCCGTGGAGCTTCCCGTACTCGTCCATCAGCCAGGCCATGACCTGGGCGTTCGTGTTGACGTCGGGGGCCGGTATGTCCCGGGTGGGGCCCAGGATCTTCTCGACCTTGTCCATGAACGAGCGCGCGATCTTCTCCACCTCATCCTGGTTCAGGCGGTCCGCCGGGCAGTTGACGCCGCCCTTCGCGCCGCCGAAGGGAACGTTCGCGATCGCCGTCTTCCAGGTCATGAGGGAGGCGAGCGCCCGCACCTCGTCGATGTCCACCTCCGGGTGGAAGCGGATCCCGCCCTTGTAGGGGCCACGCGCCCCGTTGTGCTGGATCCGGTAGCCGGAGAACACGTGCACCTTGCCGTCGGAGAGCCGCACCGGGATCTGCACCGTCACCTCGCGGTAGGGGGTCCAGAAGACGACGCGGATGTCGTCCGGGAGCCCCAGCCGGTCGGCCGCCTTGTCGAAGTAGTGGCGGACGATCTCGAGGTTGGACACCTCGGCCCGCTGCCCCGGCTTCGGCCTGCCGGTCGCGACCGCCTGCGTCGTCGCCTCCTCGACGGCCTGCGGTGACTTATCGGGTTCCTCGCGCTCCCCGACGGCCCGCGCCGGGGCCTCCGTCTCGCCCATCGACCCTCCTAAGCGTCTCTGGTCCGTGCCTCCATACTCTCATACGGAGCCGAGCCCCTTGCCGGTTGACGGGCGGCCGGAACGGATGGAGCCAGCCGGGATCGAACCGGCGACCTCGTGCTTGCAAAGCACGCGCTCTCCCAACTGAGCTATGGCCCCGCGCACCGGATTCTAGGTTGCGGGGCGCGCAAGAAATGGATGCGCCGGCGCCCGCGGCGGAGCGACCGGCGGGTGGGCGCTCCGCCGCCGGGCTTGGCGACGGCCCGGGCCCGCGCCCGGATCAGGCCGGGCGCGGGTGCCCGGCGCCGCCGCGATGCGCCTCGCGCGTCCGGAAGCGGCCTGCGGCCAGCGTCCCCAGGCCGCCCAGGACGCCCGCCGCCAGGGCGAGGAGCGCCCAGCCGGAGCCGGCGAGATCCCAGCCGAACGCGTTGTCGAGCGACCACTCGCCGGGCCCGGCGCCGGACAGGGCGAAGAGGGCCGCGACCAGCGCGAGGTTGAACTCGAAGCCGCCGTTCGTGTTCCAGAAGCCGTTCTTGAGGTGCACGGTGAGCACCGCCGTCGTCATCACCGCCGTCAGCGCCGCGGCGGCGAACGGCGTGAACCATCCGGCGGCGAGCAGGAGCCCGCCGAAGAGTTCGGCGCACCCTGCGATCAGGGCGTAGGGGCGGCCCGGCTTGATGCCGGACTGCTCGAGCCCGGCCGCCATCCCGCCGAGCCCGGGCCCGCCGAAGGCGCCGAAGAGCTTCTGCGCTCCGTGGCCTGCGAACGTGAGGCCGACGATCAGCCGCAAGACCAGAAGTCCTAGGTTCATTGCCAATCCTCCTTGCGAAGCTCACCGGGGCCGCCGCTCGATCCGGGGCCTGCCGGCTCGAGCTCGAGCCCCGCTTGCTCCCAGCTTTCCTCACGGAGCGTAGCAAAACATGCGTGCGCGCGCAAGTATTTTCGGGCGGGCGGAGCCGGGGCCGCGCTTGCGAGCGCGACGCCGCCCACGAGCGCCACGACCGCTGCGCGCCCGCGAGCGCGAGTGGGTCGCCCGGGCCGCGGTGCCCCCCGGCCCGGCTTCCCGCCTCCGCGCCAGGCGTCAGCCTTCGGGGGCCCCCGAGGTCGCCAGAACGCGCGGCCACAGGCTGGCGAGCTCGGCCACCTGATCGTCGGACAGGCGGCTGAAGAAGCGCCGCTCCACCACCTCCCGGTGCAGGCGCTCGAGCTTGGCCACCAGGTCGCGGCCCATCGCGGTGATCGCCGCGTAGACGACGCGCGTGTCGCTGGGGCAGGCTCGCCGCTCGAGCAGGCCCCGCCCCTCGAGCTCCCTCACCAGGCGCGAGATCCGCGACGGGCTCAGGCGCGCGCGCTCGGCGAGCTCGGACATGCGCAGGTAGCCCTCGTCCGAGCGGGCGACCGCGCGCAGGGCGTCGAAGGCGCTCAGCGGGATGCCGAACTTCGCCGCGAGCTCCGAGTCGAGCGCCTGCGTTACGAGGGCGTGCGCCTTCAGGAAGCCCCCCCAAGCGGCCTCCTTGTCGGCGCGCAAGCGCTCCTGGGCGGTCCGCCTGCCCGCGTCCTGCTTGTCCTGCGACCGCGCGGCCATTGCTTGCCTGGGCAAGAGAATAGTCGCCCGATCGGGCGGCGCCAGGGGTTCTGGTCCTACTCGGGCGGGTGGCGCAGCACGCCGATCAGGAAACGCAGCATGGCGAGGACGAGCACGAGCGCGACGATCGTGAAGGCGTCGGCGATCACCTCGCCGAAGGTCGCCGGCGGCCAGAAGAACGAGCCGCTGGCGGTCAGGGTGAGCGCCAGGATCACGAGGCACCAGAAGACGCCCAGGAGCAGGATGCCGAGGCGGACGTCGGGCCTCACGGCGCCCTCACGCGTAGCCAGGCGGCGGAGCGCGCCGCCTGCGCGTGGCGAAGAACGTGATCGCCAGCAGGCCGAAGACGAAGCCGCCGACGTGCGCCATGTACGCGATCCCGCCGCCGGATGCGGAGACGTCGGGCGTTGCCACCTGTCCGACCGCGGGGAGGAACTGGAGCACGAACCAGATCCCGATCCAGATCAGCGCCGGGACCTCGACGAGGGTGGCGAAGAAGATGATGATCACCACCGAGAGCACGCGAGCGGCGGGATACAGGAGCACGTAGCCGCCCATCACGCCCGCAATCGCCCCGCTCGCGCCGATCGCCGGCTGGGTCGCCCCCGTGTCGGGAAGCGCCTGGGCGTAGGCCGCGGCGACGCCGGCGAGCAGGTAGAAGAGGATGAAGCGCCCGCGCCCCATCGAGTCCTCGACGTTGTTCCCGAAGATCCACAGGAACAGCATGTTGAAGCCGATGTGGAGTAGCCCGCCGTGCATGAATATGGACGTGAGCGCGGTCGCCCACCAGGGCGGGCCACCGAGGGGGGCGAAGGGAGCGCCGCGCTCGCGCAGGGCCTGCGCCTCGGCGTAGGCCCCGGTGCCCTGGCAGACGACGGTCGAGCGGGGCTGGCTCGCCCGGCCAAGCGTGAGGCCGACCGCGCACCCCTTTCCGGGGTGGGTGAGCCGGTAGGGGATCGCGCCGTACTCGAGCACCGCCTGGTCGGACTCGGCCACGCCGAGCTGGCGGAAAGCCGCCGAGGAGTAGCTCGAGCCCGAGAGCGTGGTCTGCCACGCGAACACGGCCACGTTGGCGACGATGAGCAGCACGGTCACCAGCGGGAAGCGGAGCGTCGGGATGTTGTCCTTGACCGGGATCAAGCGCGAGCAAGGCTAGAGGGCAGGGCCCCGGGCGCCCCGCGCGGGCGCCGGCAGCGCCGCCCGGTCCGCCGTACCCGCCGTGCGGCGGCCAATTGGGGGAATCCGGATCGGGTTTGCAACCATTGACGGGTGGAACGCGGCGCCCGCACAGCCGATCCCTGGCGCGATACGGACGTCATCGACGCCCGCGCTCCCCGCTTCAACCAGGCGGTCGTCGGCATCGTGGCCCTGCTCGGCGCGCTCTTCGGCTGGCCGCTGGCCTGGGCCCTCATGGCCTTCCAGCTTCTGATCGGCCTCACGCTCGGGCGGCGCTTCTGCCTGCCCTGCCTCGCCTACTTCGCCCTTGTGCAGCCGCGGCTGGGCGAGGGCGAGCTCGAGGACGCGCGCCCGCCACGCCTGGCGAACATGATGGGCACCGCCTTCCTGGGCGTCGCGGCGCTCGCCTGGTGGCTCGGCTCGCCGCCCCTGGGCACGGTCCTCGGGGGCCTCGTCGCCGCCCTGGCGCTCGTCGCCGCCGGCACCGGCTTCTGCGCCGGCTGCGAGCTCTACCGCCTGGCCGCCCGCCTGCGCGGGATCTCGCCGCGTCACCACGGGCACCTCGACCCCGCCGACCTGCCCGGCCTCGATGGGGCGCCCCGCGCGATCGTGGAGTTCACGCACCCCCTGTGCTCGGACTGCCGCGCCTGGGAGCGGCGCCTGCGCGCGGCGCCCGAGCCGCTCGTGGTCGTGGACGTGCGCGAGCGCCCCGAGCTGGCGCGCAAGTACGGGATCGCGATCGTGCCCACGGTGCTCGCGGTGGCTGCCGACGGGATGGTGCTCGAGCGCCTCGCGCCCTGAGGCCGGGGGCCTTGCGGCTTCGCTCGTCCGGCGCGCCGCCGGGCTGATACGGTCGTGCCCCGGTCAAGCGACGTAGGAAGGGGAGCGAGATGAAGGCAAGGGGGCTCGGGATCGCCCTGGCGATCGCCGCGTGCGTGGCCCTGGCAGCCGGCGGCACGGCCCTCGGGCGCGGCGCCGCCAAGACCCAGGTCACGATCCACTACAACGGCGACGGGTTCCAGGGCAGGGTCAAGAGCGGGCGCCACAAGTGCGTCGCCGATCGCAAGGTGATCGTCTACAAGCAGAAGGGGGCGGAGCCGGACCGAAGCGTGGATCGGCAGTGGTCGTCCGACACCACCGGCGGCGACGGTCACTGGAGCGACGGCAACTCGGGGCCCGGCAAGGGGAAGTACTACGCCTTCGCCAAGCGCAAGCCCGGCTGCAGGCGCGGGCTGAGCGAGACGATCAGGGTCGTGCCGACCGCCTGAGCGAGGCGGGTCAGGCCGCGGCGGCGCGCGCCGCCGCGGCCTGGCGGGCCGCCTCGTCGGCGTGGTAGCTCGAGCGAACGAGCGGCCCCGCCGCCACCGACTCGAAGCCCATCGCGTACGCGGCCTCGCGCAGGCGGTCGAACTCCTCCGGGTGCCAGTAGCGCACCACCGGCAGATGGCGCTCGGTCGGCCGGAGATACTGGCCGACGGTGAGGATCTGGACCAGGTTGTCGCGCAGCGCCTGGAACGTCTCGAGCAGCTCGTCGAAGGTCTCGCCCAGGCCGACCATGAGCCCGGACTTCGTGATCACGCCGTCGCCTCCCATCTCCTTCGCCAGCCGCAGGACGCGCGCCGAGCGGGCGAAGTCCGAGCCGCGCCGGGCCAGGGGATAGAGGCGGGGCACGGTCTCCACGTTGTGGTTGAAGACGTCGGGCCGCTCGTGGACCACGCGCGCGAGCGGCATCTCCTGGCCGCGGAAGTCCGGGGTCAGGACCTCGATCGCGCAGCCCGGGACCTGGCGGCGGATCGAGCGGATCACGCCGACGAAGGCCCCCGCCCCGTAGTCGGGCAGGTCGTCGCGGTCGACCGAGGTGATCACGGCGTGGCGGAGCCCCATGCGCTTGACCTGGTTGGCGACCCGGGCCGGCTCGAGCGGGTCGTTGAAGGTCGGCACGCCGGTCTGGACGTTGCAGAAGCCGCAGCGACGCGTGCAGACGTCGCCGAGGATCATGAACGTGGCCGTGCCGCGCTCCCAGCACTCGCCGACGTTGGGGCAGTTCGCCTCCTCGCACACGGTGTGCAGCCCCTCCGCGTGGATCGCCTGCTTCAGGCGGCGGTACGTGGGCCCGCCGGGGGCGGGGACCTTCAGCCAGGGCGGCTTGCGCTCGCGGAAGGGCCGGCCCTCGAGGCCGCGCGCGCCGCCGGGGTGGGCGCGCGAGCGGGTCACGTGCAGGCGGGGCTCCGTGGGGGCGGCGGCTTCCATGCTCCTAACGTACAGGCACGGGCGCGGCCGGCAGCAGCGAGCCGAGGCCCGGCACCCGCCGCGCCAGCTCGGCGCTCTCGATCTCCACGGGCTCGCGACCGTAGGCCTCGCCGAAGCGCCCCGCCGCGGCCCGCGCGAACGCGTCGAGGCTCTGCGCCTCCCCAAGCTCGCGGGTGAGCGAGGTCATGCGGCAGGACTCGATTCCGCAGGGGACGATCCACTCGAACGGCTGGAGGTCGTTGCCGACGTTCACGGCGAAGCCGTGCGTGGTGATCCCGCGGTTGACGTGGATGCCGATCGAGGCGATCTTGCGCGCGCGCCCGGCGGCGGCCGCGGCGGCGCTCAGCTCGCCGGTCCAGACCCCCGTCAGCCCGTCTATCGGCCCGGCTGCTACGCCGAAGTCGCCGAGCGCGGCGACGACCGCGCCCTCCATCCGGCGCACGTAATCGTGCACGTCGTCGCGCAGCGGCCGCAGGCTCATGACCGGGTAGCCGACTAGCTGCCCGGGGCCGTGGTAGGTCACGCGCCCGCCGCGGTCCGTCTCGCAGACCTCGATCCCCTGCAGGCGGTACCACTCCTCGCCCATCGGCAGCTCGTCCGCGCTGGCGCGGCGCCCCTTGGTGTACGTGGGCGGGTGCTCGAGCAGCAGCAGCACGTCCGGCAGCTCGCCCGCCTGGCGCGCGCCCTCGATCAGCTTCTGCGCCCGCAGGGCGGGGGCGTAGGGGACGACGCCCAGGCGCAGCGTCCAGAGCGGCTCCATGCGATCAGTGTCTCACGCGGCGGCGCCGGTCAGCCTCTCAGCCGCGGCCAGGCGCTGGCGGGCGAGCTCGTAGGCGGCCGCGAGGGGCGTCGCCCCCGTCTGGCGCGCGTGCAGCAGGATCCGGTCCAGCGCGTCCTCGATCCCGAGCACGAGCTGGCGCGCGCGCTCCTCCGAGTAGCCGCGAAGCTCCTTGTAGACGTGGATCAGCCCGCCGGCGTTGACGATGAAGTCGGGGGCGTAGAGGACGCCGCGCCGGGCCAGCTCGGCGGCCAGCGAGTCGTCCTCGAGCTGGTTGTTGGCCGAGCCGCAGACGATCCGGCAGCGCAGGCGCCCCGCGTTGGCGCGGTTGATCGCGCCGCCGAGCGCGCACGGCGCCAGCACCTCGCACTCGGCGAGCATCGCCGCGCCGGGCTCGGCCCAGCCGGCGCCGAGCTCGGCGGCCAGGGCGCGGCGGGCGGGGGCGATGTCGCTGAGCGTCAGGCGGGCGCCGGCGGCGGCCAGGCGCCGCGCCAGCTTCTCGCCCACGTGCCCGACGCCGACGATGACCGCGTGCAGGCCGCGCAGGTCGGAGGTGCCGATGCGCTCGCGCACGCAGGCGCGGATCGCCACCTCGACGCCGAGCGCGGTGAAGGGGCTGGGGTCGCCGGAGCCGCCGTGCTCCGGCGGCAGGCCGGTCACGTGCCTGGTCCGGCTGCGGATCGCGACCAGGTCGGCGGGCGAGATGCCGACGTCCTCGGCGGTGATGTAGCGGCCGCCGAGCGACTCGACGAGGTCGCCGAAGTCGAGCAGGAGCGCCTCGCGCTCGGCGCCGGCGGGGGGCTCGGGCGAGCGGGCGCAGATCACGCCCTTGCCGCCGCCGAGGTCGAGGCCGGAGGCGGCGGCCTTGTAGGTCATGCCGCGGGCGAGGCGCAGGGCGTCGGCGATCCCGTCCTCGGTCGAGTCGTAGTGCCAGAGCCGCACCCCGCCGAGGGCGGGCCCGAGCGCCGTCGAGTGGATCGCCACGACCATCTCCAGGCCGCTGCGCGGCCCCCGCCTGACGACGACCTGCTCGAACTCCTCGAGGCCGCCTCCGTTCAGCTCCATGACTCCAACCTCCTCTTGATCGCGCCCAGAAAGCGGGCGGCGTCGGCACCGTCGAGCGCGCGGTGGTCCCAGGACATGCACAGGTAGGTCATCGGCCGGATCGCGATCGCGTCCTCGCCGCCGGGCCCGGCGACGACGACCGGGCGCTTGACCACGGCCTCGAGGTCGAGGATCGCGACCTGCGGCTGGTTGATGATCGGCGTCGCCAGCACGGCGCCGAACTGGCCCGGGTTGGTGATCGTGAAGGTGCCGCCGTGGACGTCGTCGGGCTCGAGGCGCTTCGCGCGCGCCCGCTCGGCGACGTCGGCGATCGCCGCCGCCATCCCCTCGAGGCTCAGCCGCTGGGCCTGGCGGATCACGGGCACGATCAGCCCGTCGTCGAGGGCGACCGCGATCCCGAGGTTGACGTCGTCGTGGTAGACGATCTCGTCGCCCGCCACCGAGGCGTTGAGGCGCGGGTGGCGCTCGAGCGCCTCCACCGCCGCCACGGCCACGAAGGCCAGGTAGGTGAGCTTGACGCCGCGCCGCGCCAGCGGCTCGCGGAGCTCGGCGCGCCGCGCCGCGACGCGGCTCAGGTCCACCTCGACGATCGTCGTGCAGTGGGCCGCGGTGCGCCGGCTCTCGACCATGTGGCGGGCGATCTGCTGGCGCATCGGCGACATCGGCTCGCGGCGGCCCTCGGCTGCGGCGGGCGGCGCGGCGGCGCCGTCCCCCGCCGGGGCCGGGGCGGCCTTCGGCGCCCGCTCCGCCTCCTGGGCGCGCTGGTAGGGCGACTCCATGTGGAGGACGGGCTCGGGCCGCCCCGGCGCCTCGGCCCCGCCGTCGGCGATGTAGGCGAGCACGTCCTTCTTGCGCACCCGCCCGCCGACGCCGGTGCCCCTGACCGCGGCGAGGTCGACGCCGTGCTCGGCGGCGATCCTCCGGACGACCGGAGAGAAGAACCCGGAGCGGTCGACCTCTCCCTCCGCGGCCACCGCGTCCGCGGAATCGGGGGCCGGGGCCCGCTCCTTCGTCTCCTCTCCGTGCTCGTCCGGATGTGCCTCGCCGGGCCGCGCCGCCGAGTCGATCTCGGCCAGCGCCGTCCCCACCGGCACGGTCTGTCCCGCGTCCACGAGGATTCGCTCCACCCGCCCGGCGGCGGGGGCGGGAATCTCGACGTCGATCTTGTCGGTCGTGACGTCGCAGATCGTCTCGTCGGCCTCGACCCAGTCGCCGGGGCGCTTCCGCCACTCGGTGATCGTGCCCTCGGCGACCGAGACGCCCATCTGCGGCATCAGCACCGAGACCAGCGTCGCGGCCGCGCTCGCCGCCCGGCCCTCGCCGCCACCCCCGGCCTCAGTAGGCGAGGAGCTCACGGCATGCCTCCTTCATGTCGTCGAGCTGCGGCAGCACGGCCTGCTCGAGCGAGGGGCTGAACGGGATCGGCACGTCGGGGGCGGTCAGCCTGCGCACCGGCGCGTCGAGGTCCTCGAAGGCCTCCTCGGCGATGATCGCCGCCACCTCGGCGCCGACCGCGCAGGAGCGCGTCGCCTCGTGGGCGACGAGCACCTTGCCGGTCTTGCGGGCGCTGCTCAGGATCGCCTCGCGGTCGAGCGGGCAGAGCGTCCGCAGGTCGAGGACCTCGATCGACTCGCCGAGCTCCTCGGCCGCCTGGAGCGCCAGGTGGACGCTCGAGCCGTAGGCGATCACGCTCATCTCCTCGCCCTCGCGGGCGACGCGCGCCTCGCCGATCGGGACCGTGTGCTCGCCCTCGGGCACCTCGCCGCGGACGTGGCGGTAGAGCCCCTTGTGCTCCATGAAGCAGACCGGGTTGGGGTCGCGGATCGCGCTTACCAGCAGGCCCTTGGCGTCGGCGGCCGTGGCCGGGGCGACGACCTTGAGGCCGGGCGCCTGCAGGAACCAGGCCTCGGGGTTCTGGGAGTGGAAGGGGCCGCCCGAGAAGCCGCCGCCGGAGGGCAGGCGCACGACCATCGGCACCGCGATCCCCTGGCGGTAGTGCATCTTCGCGGCGACGTTCACGAGCTGGTCGAAGCCGCAGGAGATGAAGTCCGCGAACTGCATCTCGCAGACCGGGCGCAGGCCCTCGATCGCCGCCCCGATCGCGGTCCCGATGATCGCCCCCTCGGCGAGCGGGGTGTCGAGCACGCGCTCGGGACCGAACTCCTCGATGAACCCGTCCGTGACCTTGAACGCCCCGCCGAAGGCGCCGATGTCCTCGCCGAGGCAGAAGACGCTCTCGTCGCGGCGCATCTCCTCGCGCAGGCCGTCGGAGATCGCCTGCAGGTAGGTGAGCTCCGCCATCAGGCCGCCTCCC
>Ga0070741_10019205_pt1 | contig 10950 bp, 10 predicted proteins | sample Coa_R1_4_FD_66440 | JGI IMG/M metagenome (GOLD analysis project Ga0070741, IMG submission 66440) | Surface soil microbial communities from Centralia Pennsylvania, which are recovering from an underground coalmine fire - Coalmine... | ecosystem: Environmental > Terrestrial > Soil > Unclassified ...
GAGCGGATCACCTGCTCGAAGAAGCTGAAGCGGGAGAGGACGACGATCCCGACGAGCGCGAGCGCGGCGGCGAGCGGTACCAGCAGGTCGCGCGACGCGAGCCGGCGGCGGTACGGCAGCGCGAGCACCAGCAGGCCGACGCCGAGGCCGAGCAGGCCGCTGCGCGAGAGCGTCGCCAGCTCGACGATCAGGAAGAACGCCAGGACGGCGGCGAGTTGCGGGCGGAGGCGGTGACCACGCGGCAGCCGCAGGTAGACCGGGAGCAGGGCGAGCAGGGGGACGACGAGCATGATCCCGAGGTGGTTCGGGTCGCCGGTGAGCGCGTTCGGCCGGTACACGCTCTGGCCCTCGACGGCGCCGTAGATGTTGATCGAGCTGGCGCCGCCGGTGATCGGCGAGAGCACCGCGCTGTCGAGGTTGCGGCCGCCCTGCGCGGCGACGAGCTGGAGCACGCCGTAGACCGAGTTCAGCACGAGCCCGGCGGTGAAGACGCCGATCGTGCGCCAGAAGAAGCGCTCGGAGCGGCGGCCGAGGTAGGTGACGCCCGCGATCAGGAAGAGGACGTGGATCGCCCACTTGAAGATCCCCTTGCCGAACTGGTCGGCGCCGTCCTTCGTGTGGATCGCGAAGTAGCCGAGCAGGTAGACGAGCAGGAAGGCCAGGGCGAAGCCGACGACGACCGCGGAGGTGCGTGCGAGGCGGCGGTCGCGCAGCGCGAGCCGCTCGAGCGTCCACATGACCAGGAACCCGAGCGCGAGCAGGTCGGCGAGGCTGACGGTGCCGGCGAAGTTCCAGTGCACCTTCTCGAACGTGACGCAGAAGATCGTCGCCAGGAACAGGAAGCGGGTGACTCTCACCGGCGCGAGACGTTACCGAGGGGGTACCGAGCGCGACGTGCTACGGTGCGACGCACAATGGTCGCACGCGTGGGAGTCCGCGAGTTGCGCCAGAACCTCAGCCGGTACCTCGAGCGCGTTCGCAGCGGCGAGGCGTTCATCGTGACCGACCACCGCGAGGACGTCGCGCGGCTGATTCCGCTCGCTACCGACGTGTACACCGAGCTCGCTGCCCGCTTCGGCGCGACGGTGCCCGTTGGGCAGCTGACCGAGGTTGCTCGGCGTATTTCCGCTCCTGGCGCTCCCGACGGCACGACGGACGCCTTCCTCGCCGAGACCCGCGGCGAGCGCCTGGGCTGACACGTGACCGCGATCTACGTCGACACGAGCGCGGTTGGGCGCGTGCTGCTCGGCGAGTCGACAGCGCCCGCGATCGTTCGGGCGCTCGACACCTTCGACGAGAACGTCGCGAGCCGACTGCTACGGGTGGAGTTGCGCCGCCTCGCCTCTCGCCACGACCTCCTCGAGACCGCGGCAGAGCTCCTCGACACGATTGCGCTCGTCCCGCTCGACGAACGCGTGTTGGACGCCGCGGAGACCGTCCAGCCCGCGAGCATCGGCACCCTCGATGCCGTTCATCTCGTCACTGCGGTTCGCCTCGCCGAGGCTGGCCTTCTCGACACGGTGCTGACGTACGACGCGCGCCTCGCCGACGGCGCACGGCTCCACGGGCTGACAGTGCTCTCACCGGTCCGCTAGCGCCCGCAGCAGCTCGGCGAGTTCCTCGACGCGGGTCCGGCGCGAGAGGCGGCGGCGCGTGTCGGCGTCGAGCGGCACGCCGTCCAGCTCGCCGGCGCGCCAGCGAGCGTGGAGCGCCTCGAGCGCGGCCCGGATCCCCGGTATGTCGTCCGGGGCGACGACGACGCCGGCGCCCGTCTCGCGGAGCAGCTGCGCGGCCGCGCCGTCCGGCGGGACGGCGGCGAGGATCGGCCGCTCCGCGGCGAGGTACTCGAACACCTTGCCGGACAGGACGCCGCGCCCGCGGCCGGCCGCCTCCGGGATCAGCAGCAGCAGTGCCTCGGAGTCGCGCTGCAGCTCGAGCGAGCGGCGCCGGGCGACGTACGGGATCAGCTCGAGGCGGTCGCCGAGCCCGAGCGTCTCCGCCCACTCGCGGTCGCCGGGCCGGAAGTCGCCGACGAAGCGGACGACCGCGTCGAGGTCGGCCTCGGCGAATGCGGTCAGGAACGGGCGCGGGTCGCGCTTGCCGAAGAAGCTGCCCGTGTGGGTGATCCGGAACCGCGTCGCGGCCCGGTACTCGAGGCCCTCGAAGTCGTCGAAGTCGGCGCCGTTGGCGATGGTCAGCACCCTCCCTGTCGGCGCGAGCGCCCGGGCCTCGTCGGCGATCGCGTCGGCGGCGGCGACGATCGCGTCCGCGTAGCGGGCGACGAGCGCGGCGACGCCGTGCTCCCCCTGCTCCTTGATCCGCGCGAGCCGCTTCTCGGTCCGCCGGTGCGGGTTGGCGACGAGCGAGTCGCGCAGGTCGGCGACCCAGCGCGCCCCGGTCGCCCGCTTCACCGCCGCGCCGACGAAGTGCACCGAGCTCGGCGGCGAGGTCGTGAGCACGACGTCGACGCCCTCCTGCCGCGCGATCCGGATCGCCGCCGGGATCGCCGTCAGGTTCCAGGGCACGTTCTCGTCCGGGACGAGCAGCCGGCGGCCGAAGAGGCGGGCCTGCGTGGCGACGCGATCGAGCCCCGTCTTCCCGTGCAGCTCGTGCGCCGGCCGCCGCCCGCGCGGCCCGAGGTACCGAGCCCGGTGCACCCAGGCCTGCGTCGGCGGCTCGAGCTCGTCGTCGCGGTGCACCCACTTCGGGTCGTCGGGCGCGAGCACGTGCGTCTCGATCCCGAGCGCGGGCAGGTGCGTCGCGGTCTTCAGGGTGCGCTGCACGCCGCCGCCGCCCGCCGGCGGGAAGTACAGCGAGACGAGGAGGATCTTCACCGCCGGATAGAATGGCCGCTCGCGGCCGAGGCGTGAGAGCTTTGGTGATTGGAGACTTGTTCCTGACGCTGCCGGGCCGACTCGCTCGCCGCTTCCGCAGAGCGCGGAACAGGCCGCGAGTCGTCATCCTCGTCAAGGGTGGCCTCGGCCACAACGCGCATGTACGCAAGACGGCTTCGTCCCTCGACCGAGCTGGCTACGAGGTGCTTGTGCTCGGCGCCCGCCGCGGAAGCGACGGTGAGGCGGCCGGCTGGGTACGCGAGGACCGCTTCCTCTCGCGCGTCGTCGCCGCGCCGAGGCAGCCGCTCTCGCGCCGCCACCGAAGGGCGGTCCGGCGGCGCGAGCGCCTCGAGCGCCGGCTCGACCGCGTTCGAGAGCGGCACGAGGCGGGCACGAGCCGACAGAGCCGGTTCTCGCGCTGGCGATCCGGACGCCTGCAGCGCGCCGCGAGCCGCGCGCGCGAGGCGGAGAAGCGGATCTACGTGCAGGCGAAGGCGCGGCGGGACCGGGAGGATCCGCACGACCTCGGCCGCTACGAGGCCGCCTGGTGGCCGCTCGTTCGGCGGCTCGGCCCCGACGTGGTGCACGCGCTCGACGTGAGCGGCCTCGCGGTCGCCAGCCGGGCGAAGCGCGCCGGCGCCCGGTCGGTGTACGAGGCGCACGAGCCGAAGCGGCATGTCGCGGAGGACGGCAAGAACGCGGCCGGGCTCCGCCAGGTCGCGAGCTACGCGGCGCATGCCGACGCACTGATCGCCACCAGCTCCCCGCTCGCAGACCTGCTCGTGCAGGATCTCGGGTTGAAGACGACGCCAGCCGTCGTCCACAATGCGCCGGCTCTCGACCAGCGCGAGCCACCGCAGCCGGGCCTTCGCGAGACGGCCGGGGTGGGTGGGGATACGCCTCTCGTCGTGTTCACGGGTGTGATGACGCGCCGACGGAGGCCGGGCGTCGTGCTCGAGGCGATGACGCTGCTTCCGGAGCTCGAGTTCGCGCTCCTCGTCCGGGAGGACGATCCGTGGACGGGGCGGCTCCTCGAGCGCGCGGAGGAACTGGCTGTGGCCGACCGCGTCCACGTCGTCCCCAAGGTGCCGCCCGGCTCCGTCGTCTCCTTCATCGCCGAGGCCGACCTGGGCGTGCTGCCCTTCGCGCGCACCCCTGGTCAAGACCTCGCGATGCCGAACAAGCTCTTCGAGTACCTGCACGCGGGCCTGCCCATCGTCGTCTCCGAGTGCAAGGCGATGGCCGATTTCGTCCGCCGCCACGGGCTTGGCGAGGTCGCGCCGCTCGCCGATCACGAAGCGTGGGCGCGCGCGATCGAGCGTGTCCTCGGCGCGCCTCGGTACCGCGAGCGGAGGGAGGAGTGGGAAGCGCTCAAGCGGGAGTGGTCGTGGGAACGTCAGGAGCGGGAGCTCCTCGCCGTCTACCGCGGCCTGGCCGCGGTCGCCGGTTCCTAGGACGCGCGAACGGCTACTCGCTTGGCGCCGGCGGTGAGCGCTACGGGGCTGCCTCGTAACCGTCGACCAGCTGGCGGTTGGTCTTACGAGACCACTTCACGAATGCACGCCGGTGCGGAACCTGAACCTCGGCCTCGAGCACGCGAAGAACGGCGACGACCTCGGCGCGGTTGAAGTCCCTGAGGTCTCTGAATCGATCGGCGCTCCACGCCTGGTCGTCCCCGATGTGGAAGGTCACGTGTAGCTCCTTGAACACCTTGACGTTTTGGGCAAACGCAGCCAGGTTCAAGAGCAGCGCTCTTCCGACCGGCGGCAGTCCGAGGCAGACGCGTCCGAGCCTGAACCGCGGATAGGCCTCGCGCGGGAACACGAAGCAGTCGTGTCCCGGATGTGGCTCACCGACGTCGGCGTACATGAGCGGGAGCTCGGCCGGGCTCGTGTACGTGTCGGCGATCGTCCGACGGTTGATCACGAAGGCGTCGTGGCCGTCCTCGATCAGGCGCGCCACCGTCAGGTAGAAGGACGGCATCAACGCGATGTCGACGTTCGTGTAGATCAGGTGATCGCAGCCTTCGGAGGCTGCGTAGAGCCGGTCCAGGATGTCCCCGAGGAGGGGGAGCTTCCGCGGCTCCGCGAAGGACCCGTAATCCAGCACGGAGCGCTCGAGCACGCCCGCGTGCCTGAAATCCGGCGGCGCGACGGGCAGATCCTCGGAGTAGCAGGTCACGACCTGCCGGACGTCGACCCGGTCGGCGGCGAGCCGCTTGGCGATTCGCATGCTCTCGAACGTCACGGGCTGCGCGACGTGCAGATCCGATGTCTCCGCGACGGCGACGGGGTTCACGATGTGGCCGAGCGACACCATCGGCCGGCGGATTCTATGGCCCGATCCTGGAGCAGAAGAGCTCGGGCGCCGAGCGTCGGAATCAGGAAGCCGGGGAGCGGCGAGGCTGCTTCCGCTTGCGGAAGTCCCCGATCTGGTTGCCGCGACCGTCGAACAGCTTCCGCCCCGCGAGCACCCGAAGCTCGCCCGGCTCGATCGCCTGGCCGAGGGCTCGTGCGACCAGCCGGTAGTACGCCTCGTCGCCGCCGCCATGCAGGATGCGCACCCGCTGGTTGATCGCACCCGTCATCGCGAACCGGAGGTTGAACTCCGGCGTCAGCGTCGCGACCCGAAGTCCGCGTGCGCGAAAGGAGACTCGCCGGAACGAGGGCTGATCCTTCGAGGGCGGGTCGAACGGCTGGAGCCGGTCGTACTCGAGCAGCCACTCGTCGAGAACCGCGCGTACGGATGGTGACCTGCGGAAGGCAATCACCCCGGTGTTGAACTCGGGATACGCGTCAGGCACGTCGTCGAGCGGCAGTGTCACGTGGACCGGCGCATGCGCGAGTGCCATGTCGAAGTGCTCGAGCAACTCGAAGACGCACGCAAGGTCGCCCACGACGTAGGTGTCGGCGTCGAGGAACAGCGTCCGCTCGAAGGGCGTCTCGCGCATCGCCAGGATCTTCGCTCGGTACCCATCACCGGCGGGGACGCGCAATCCGAGGTCGAACGCGCCGGGCTTCTCGCGGTCGCTTGCGAGGGCGATCGGCACGCCCGGCAGCACCTGCCGCAGCGACTGCGCCGACCGCTCCGCCCTCCGGACGAACCTCTCGCCCGTCGCGACGTAGAGCGACCCGCACTCGGCTTCCGCACCGGCTTGCAAGCGGTCCAAGCCTACTGGCCGGTCGCGGCGGGCGAAGGCGCTTCCCCGCTCGTCCTCCGAGGGTAGACACGGCACCAAGAGGCGACTTTCGCCGATGATCCCGGGCGAGGCCGCGGGCCGTGCGCCCGGGCAGGCAACGGGGGTTGATCCGCATGGGCATGAGGATGGACGAGGCGATCTTTTCGGTGAACTCCGGCCGGGTCGGATCGAAGTACCTGGCCAAGCTCATCGACACGAGCGGCGAAGCGCACGGGCTGCACGAGGCGGATCCGGTCATGCACGGGCCCTTCTTGCGAATGGTCGAAGCAGCGCCCGAGTCGGAGAGCTTCGACCGTCGGCTGATCAAGGCCCGGGCGATCGAGGAGTGGATGCGCCAGCATGCGACGAAGCCGATCTACTGCGAGACCAACCATCTCTTCATCGTCACCTTCCACGACGTGGCGGTCGCGAGTTTCCCGCGACTCAAGGTCATCTTCCTTCGGAGAGCGCTGCCGGTCGTCGTGAAGAGCTTCATCGAGCTCGGATTCCCAGACCGCAACTGGCAGTGGCGTGACTGGCACATCAGCGCGAGCGCCGCGACCGCGGCAGCACCGCCGATCGGCCCGGAGAGCGAGCTCGACCCGGTCGATCAGGCGATCGCGCACCTGATCGACATCGAGGCGCGAGGGGCCCGCTTCCGCGCAGCCCAGCCCGAGATCCCGGTCGTCGACGTCCGAATCGAGGACCTGGCCACGCCCGCCGGCGTCGACCAGCTCTTCGCCCGACTCGGCCTCTCGGCGACGGACGCGACCGCGAAGGTGATGGCCCGGCGCCGCGTCAACAGCATGGACCGCGTAAAGGAGCGGCTCGGAATATCCATCTCGGTAGACGAGTGCCGCCGGCGAATCGACCGATATCTGGCACGCGCCGCGCGGCTCGGGATCGAGGTTCCGGCCGGTCTCGCACTCGAATGAGAGAGATCACGTACGTCTCGGTCATCATTCCGAGTCGCCTGCAGGCTCACCCTCACGACCCGGCAGGAGGGTTGTGGCTAGCGCGAGCAGTGGCGTCCGTCCGGGCGCAGCACCTCGGCGACGACGTGCAGCTCGAGATCGTCGTGGGCTTGGATCCGGGCGCAGCAGTGCCGCCTGGCTTCCCCGGGGTCCGCTGGGTCCATGGCGCCGCCTCCTCCCAGGCACACGCGGTGAACGCGGCTGCGCGCGCGGCGCGCGGCGACGTGCTCGCGTTCCTGGAAGACGACGACTCCTGGCTGCCCCGTCGCCTCGAGTACGGGCTCGCGCAGCTGGGCGCCTACGACCTCGTGACCGCGACCCAGACGGTCGTCACGCCGGACGGACGGTTCAAGCGCATCAAGGACTTCCCCACACCGAGCGGCTGGCTGCTCCGCCGAGCTGCGTGGGAGCGCCTCGGCCCTCTGGACGAATCGCTCCGCTTCCATGTGGACAACGACTATCTGGGCCGCGTCAATGCTCACGGCTTGCGGCGCCTGCATCTGGTCGAGATGGGCGCCGAGATCTCGGCCCGCAAGGGACTGCAGAAGGTTGCGCGCGTCTCCGACATCCTGGCCACCGGGGAGCTCCGGCCGTTGGTGACGCGCACCAGGAATACCCGCGGCGGCATGGCGCTGATCCGTCGCGAGGCGTCCGCCCACGAGCAGTCGCGAGTCGAGCAGGAGATACTCCGAGCACGCTACGGCGAGCTGCCCTGGTGAAGCCGCAAGAGCGGCATCCGTGCCGGAGGCGCTGCTCCGCGTCTACCGGGAGCTGACCGGCGCCAGCCGCTCGTAGAGGGCGAGCAGCTTCTCCGCCTGGCGCTCCCAGGCCACCTCCGCCTGCACGGCGGCCAGACGTCCCCGGTCGCGCACCCCGGGCGGCGGCTCCTCCGCGAGCCCGCGAACGACCTGTGCGATCGAGGCGGGGTCGGTCTGGTCGAACACCCCGCCGAGCTCCCGCTCGGTCACGAACCGCGCCATCTCGGGCAGGTCGGCGACCGCGACCGGGATCCCCGCCATCACCGCGTCGAAGAGCTTGTTCGGCATCGCGTAGTAGTGGGACAGGTGGGTGTTCTGGATCGGGAGCGCCGCGACGTCGGCCCCGGCGAGGACCGCCGGCACGAGGTGCGCCGGCACGGGCTCGTGCAGGCGGAGCCGCCCGTCCGCCACCCCGGCCGAGCGTGCCCGCTTGCGCAGCTTCTCGTCCTTCGGCGCCCGCCGCTCGCCGAGCACGGCGAGCACGTACTCGTCCGGCAGGAGCCTCACGGCCTCGATCAGCTGCTCGAGCCCGCGGCCGGACCAAACCCCGCCGACGTACCCGATCACCTTCGCCCCCGGCTCGAGGCCCGTGCGCAGCACCGCGAGCGGCTCGCGCGCCGCGGACTCGAGCCGCGGGCTGTTCAGGAGGACGAGCGGCTCGGCGATCCGGTAGCGCTCCGCGAGGACGCGGGCGATCGCGTCCGAGACCGTCACGACTGCGTCGGCCGCCCGGACGCCGGCGCGCTCGACGAGGCGGGCGGCGGCACGGTCCGAGCGCCGCCACCGCCGCTTGGAGTCGAGCTCGAGCTCGTGCGAGTCGTAGACGAGGCGCGCGCGGTGCCGTCGCGCGTACCGCCGGCCCGCGAGCAGCGTGCTCAGGTCGTGCGCGTGGACGACGTCGGGCCGCCAGCCGGCGAGCGCCAGGTCGACCGCGCGCGCGTAGCGCAGCGGCTCGAGCCACGCGTCGCGCCGCGAGCCGCGGACGCGGCGGGGCTCGTCGACCTGCACCCACGTCACCCCGGCGGCAACCTCGTCGGCGGCACGCGACAGGACACGCACCTCGTACCCGGCCGCGGCGAGCGTCTCCGCCTCCTTGCGGACGCGCGTGTTGTACATGGGCGGCGTCCGGACGAGCATCACCACCCGGCGCCCCGGCGAGCGCCGGCGAGGGGAGTCGGCGGTCGGCCGGACGGGGCCGATCACCGCGACCGGACAGCGCGCTCGGGTCCGGTCGCGGTCGCGAGGCGCGGAGCGTCCACCTCCCTCGGCGCGCGCACGCGGTCGTACAGCGCGGCGACTTGAGGACCGACGGCCTCGTAGCTGTGGAAGTCCTCGATCCACGCCCGCGTACGAAGCGACAGCTCGCGTCTCTCGTCCGGCGAGAGGTCGAAGTAGGCGCGGATCGTCTCGCGGATGCCCTCGACACCGAGCGGCGTGTTGACGATCGCGCACGATTCGCGGATGTCCTTGCCGGCCCGCGCTGCGTTGTCGAGCGCCTCGTCGGACAGATGCGCGATCGTCGGAATACCGTGGACGGCGGCTTCCAGCGCCGAGTTGCCGTACCAGCCGATCACGCGATCCGTGCCGAGCAGCTCGACCGCCTCGCGGCCTGCCTGATCGAAGAACAGGTTGCAGGTCGCCTTGCGGGCGAGGCACTCGTCGTGACGGACGCCGTGAATCACGTCCACCGTCACGTCCAGGTCCTTCACCGCCGCGAGCAGATCGTCCGTGCCCTTCCTCGCCGGCGTGGAGGGCGAATGCCCGACCCTCCGTCCGTCCCGCCACGAGTACTCGAACCGGCGTACGTCGACGCAGTGTGGGATGTAGCTGCCGTCGAACCACTCGAAGCACAGGTCCGGCGTCACCGCCACGCGCGCAGCGAAGCTCAGGACGTGCTCGATGTACGCGCTGTCGTCGGCGTGCTTGCGGGCGTAGCCGCCGTAGTGCGTGAAGACGACCGGGATCCCCGAGCCGGTGAGCAGATCGGGCGGGAGCTTGTTCGTTCCCCGATGGAACCCGGTCTCGTCCTTGAGGTGGATCACCTCGCTCTGCCCGATCAGCTCGAGCAGCTGCGGGTACGACGGCTCCAGGGAGCCGGTCGCGTAGAGGAGGTCGAGCGGATAGCCAAACGGGTGGCTCTGGAACGTGACCAGCCGCGCGGCGTACTCGGTGCATCTGTTGATCGCCTCCGCCAGCTTGAAGAAGGACCCCGCGAAGTCCCTGTTCGCGAAGAGCAGGACGCGGTTGCCCTCCGCCTCGCGCCAGCGACGCGACCACGCCTCGACGCCGGGCGTGAGGCTGCCGTGCTCGTACCGGGGCAGGCCGTCGAGGGTCTTCTTCAGCGCCTTGTGCCTGCGCCGCTCCCGGTCCCGGTCCCGCGTCAGCTCGTCGAGCTTCGCCCTCGCGACCAGGAGCCGCTTCGAGTCCTTCCGCCGGTGCCGCAGCTCCGCCTTCAGCTCGCTCAGCTCGCGCCCCACGACCAGACGCCGAAGCCGTGTGCGGACAAGCCGATCAGCGCGGCTCAGGAGGCGAGTCCAGGTCACGCGCACAGCACCTTACCGGGCAAGGGCGACACGCTCAGAGCCGGTAGAGCACGTACGTCGAGTCCGCGTAGACCCTCCGCAGGTGCAGCATCAGCTTCGACCGCGCGCGCTTGACCACGAGCCAGGTCGCGCCGTAGCGGCGCGGGATGGCGAGGTCGCCGGTCGCGAAGAAGCGTTGGACGTCGTCGCGCCGGACGTAGGGCCGGTTCGCCTTCGTGTCGGCGACGTGGCCCGGCGGCGCCGCGGCGACGTAGACCGGCGCGTACGCGGCGATCGCGTAGCTGACGTCGTCGTGGGAGAAGACGACCGACCGCTCCGGGACCGCCGTCCGCAGCGCGTGGACGAGGCCCGGCGTCAGCTTCGGCCCCGTGACCGGCTTCTCGTCCCAGTGGGTGAAGCCGTGCACGGCGGTCGGCAGCGCGACGAGGAGGGCGGTGGCGGCGGCGAGCCAGCCGATCCGATCGAGGCCGGCGAGGCGCGCCGGCAGGAAGACGCCGACGAGCAACCCGGCCGCGGCGCCGGCGAGCGCGATCCAGGTCACGAGCGCAGGCCCACCCTGGTCGAGCGCGTAGCCGAAGTCCCCCGGGTAGGCGAGCTGCAGGGCGATGCCGGCCCCGAGCCCGACGGGGAGCGCCCCGATCCAGAGCAGGCGCGCGAGCACGG
>Ga0070741_10019206_pt1 | contig 10949 bp, 9 predicted proteins | sample Coa_R1_4_FD_66440 | JGI IMG/M metagenome (GOLD analysis project Ga0070741, IMG submission 66440) | Surface soil microbial communities from Centralia Pennsylvania, which are recovering from an underground coalmine fire - Coalmine... | ecosystem: Environmental > Terrestrial > Soil > Unclassified ...
CGGCTTTGCGGTGAAGAAATCGTTTGGCGAAGCGAACCAGTGGGCGATAGCCCACTTTTTATTTGCGGGCAAAGTTTGTTCGATTTTGCAGGGCTAACCAAGCATGCCATTTGATGAAGCGCATGTGCGGGCGATCGCTGAGCGCGTCGCGGCTTCCTCGGGACTGGACGTCGTCGATCTCGAGTTTCACGGCGGCGGCAAGGGACGCACGCTGCGAGTTTTTATAGAGAAGAACGCCGAAGGACGCCGCGCACTGGAGCAGCAATTGGCAGCAGCGGCTGAGGCAGGCGAAAAGGTTCCATCTCCGTCGAGTTGGGATCACTTGGCGGGTGTGACGCACGAAGATTGCGCCAATTACAGTCGCGAATTGGGAACGATTCTCGACGTAGAAGATGCGGTACCTGGTGCGGGTTATTTGCTCGAGGTCTCGTCGCCAGGACTTGATCGCAAGCTGTTCAAACCGGCAGATTTCGAGCGCTTCAGCGGCAGCCGAGTGAAGATCATGACGCGCGACCCGGTGAACGGCAATAGACATTTTGACGGCCGCTTGCGCTCCCTCGGCGACGGACGAATCGCATTAGAACCGAATAGCGAAGGGAAAAAAAGCAAGAAGGTCCACAAACCGGAACATGGAGCGCAGGCAGTCGAGATTGAGTTGAACAACATCGAGCGTGCTCGTCTGATTCCGGAAATCTAGAATTTCAATCACGCCTTAAAAGGCGAAGAGAATTAGCTACGCAGCTCCGAAGCTTCACGGCTTCGCAGCTCGCTTTTAGAAAATATGGCAAGTGTGCTGTACGAAAATATCGAAGCATTAAGCCGGGAAAAGGGCATTGATCCGCAGATCGTGGTGAACGCGGTGGAAGACGCGATTGCTGTCGCTACCCGCAAGCACTACAAGATCCAGGAAAACATGCGCGCCGAACTCAACAAAGACACCGGCGCCATCCAGGCTTATAGCTACAGGACCGTTGTCGAAGGCCCCGAGCAGATCGAGGATCCGGCTCTGCAAGTCACGCTGGAAGAGGCTCGGAAGATTGATCCCAATGTGGAAGTTGGCGGAGAGATTCGCCAATACAAATCCACCGATGGAGTGCTGGGACGGATCTCTGCGCAGCTCGCCAAGCAGGTGATCTTCCAGAAGGTTCGTGAAGCCGAGCGCGACACCGTTTACAACGAGTACATCGGACGCGTCGGCGAGATTCTCAACGCGACGGTGAAGCGCGTCGAAGGTCCGGATGTGATCTTCGACATCGGCAAAGCTGAAGCGCGCATGGGACGCAAAGAGCAGTCGCGTCTCGAATCGTTCGCTGTTGGCGAGCGCGTGCGTGTTGTGCTTACGCGTGTTGATAAAGCCTCGAAAGGTCCGCAGGTCGTCGTCTCCCGCGCCGCGCCGGAATTGGTACAGAACCTGTTCCAGACCGAAGTGCCCGAGATTTACGACGGCACGGTCGTGATCCGCGCGATTGCGCGCGAAGCCGGCGAGCGCACCAAGATCGCTGTCATGTCGCGTGACAAAGATGTCGATTCGGTGGGCGCCTGCGTCGGCATGAAGGGCATGCGCGTGCAGTCGATCATTCGCGAGCTGCGCGGCGAGAAGATCGACATCATTGAGTACCACGAAGATCCGGTGACGTTCGCCGAGAAAGCATTACAGCCGGCGAAGGTGAGCCGCGTTACGGTCGTCGATGCTACAGAGAAGCATCTCGAAGTCATCGTCGATGACACACAGCTCTCGCTTGCCATCGGCAAGAAGGGTCAAAACGTCCGACTCGCCGCCAAGCTGCTTGGCTGGAAGATCGACATCAAGAGCGAGGAAGAAAAGCGCCAGGAAGTCGAGCAGCAGATGCAGGCGCTCACGACCACGGCGACGACTCCGCTCGAGAAGGTTCCCGAATTGGGAGAGACGGTTATCGAGAAACTGGTGGGGGCCGGCATCACGACGGTGGAAGCCCTTGCCGACATGACGCCTGAGCAGCTCGAAGAACTGCCTGGCATCGGTCCGAAGACCATTGAGAAGATCAGCATTGCCGTCAACAACTACTTCTCTGCACTCGAAACCGGTGAAGGTCAAGGGCTTGAGCCAGGTGTCGAAGCACAGGGAGGAGTAGCGGTTGATGCTGCTCCCGATCAAATCGAGGGTGAAAGCATCGAACAGCCGAACGTGCATGCGGACAACTCGGAGTACGCCGAGGCAGCCGAAACGGGACAGGCGTTCGAAGCCGCGGAAATCGCCGGCGTCGAGAACGCTCCACCGGCCGACGAAGCCGAAGTACACGCTCATGGCGAAGAACCGGCGCCGAGCGCCGATGAAGTGGTCGAGCCGGAAGAGCAGGCATCGGCAAATAAATCAGAGGACGCCGAATAGGCATGTAAACTGCCTCGCGCAAGCGTGGCAGAGATTTTGGCTAGCAGCCAGCAGCTAGTAGCTAGCAGCTAAGTTGAGGGTTGTGATGATCGACTAAAACAGGTTTCGGAGAAATACAAAGGGCGGAATGAGTAAAGTTCGAATCAACGATTTAGCGAGGGAACTGGAAGTCAAGAGCAAGGCAATTCTCGACGTCCTTCCCCTCGTAGGAGTAACCGAAAAGAAGACGCACTCAAGTTCCATCGAGGCAGACGAAGCCGAGCGTGTGCGTAAGCATCTCGCAGGACAAGGTGGCGGAAGTGCCGCGCGTGATGGCGGCAGTCGTACGGGCGAGCCAGAGATCAAGACGAAGATCGATCTCTCTCACATCTCGAAGCCTGGTGATGTCGCCAGTCTTCTGCTGAAGAAGAAGGCTGAAGCTAGCGCACCTCCTGCTCCGAAGCCAGCTGCTGCTCCGCCCGCAGCGCCTCCGAAACCTGCAGCTCCCGCAGCTCCCATTGCCGAGAAGCCACCCGTTGCCGCGGCTCCACCGGCAGCCGCTCCGGAAGCCCCGGCAAAGCGCGTTATCAAGCCAATGCTTGGGCAGCGTCCATCGTTTGCGGCTCCGCCTCCGGCTGCTCCAGCTGCGCCTGAGAAGCCCGCCGCAGCAGCTCCAAATGCACCAGTTGCTGCTCCGAAGCCACCAGCGGCCGCTCAACAACCTGCGGCACAACAGACTCAGACTCCCCCTGCAGTGCAGGTCACGCCGCCTTCGGCTGCACCACCAGCTCAAGCAGGATCGATCGCCAACGCATCTCAGCAGCAGCGGACGCAAACACCACCTGTCCCAGCGCGGCGGATAATCACACCGCAGACCGGACCGCGACCGGTGTACACAGCGCCTCCGCAGCAGGCACGTCCCGCGGCTCCGATGGGCTCGCCGCAACCGGGTCAGCGTCCGGCAGGCGGAATGCCTGTGCGTGGACAGCCGATCTTCCAGCGTCGTCCCGGAATGGGACAACCGCAGCCCGGTCAGCGTCCCGGCATGCCTCCCGGCGCTCGCCGGCCGATGCATCCGACCCGGCAAACACCCGGTGGACGCCCAATGGGAATGGGCGCACCAGGCCTTGTGCCTCCGCCGCCTGCGCCCGAGACGCGACGCCCCGGTGGTCCCGCTCGCCGACCCGGACAACGTTACGTTCCACGCGGCGTAAAGGAAGGCCCGATGAAGGGCTTTACTCCGCCGCCGCGGTACAGCCCGCAGGTTTCCAACGAGCCTCTGCCGATCACACGTTCGATCACCATCACCGAAGGTATCAGCGTCAAGGATCTCGCCGAGAAGCTCGAAGTTCGAGCCAAGGATCTGATCGCTCGCTTGCTGCAGCGTGGTGTCATGGCGACCGTGAACCAGACACTCGATGCCGAGCTTGCTAAGGACTTGGCCCGCATGTTCGGAGCCGAGGCCGACGTGATCACATTTGAAGAGCAGATGTCGAAGGACATCGATGCAGGTGTGGCAAGCACCGATGGCCTCGACACCGGCGCGGTTGTGCGCCCGCCCGTCGTGACCATTATGGGACACGTCGATCACGGCAAGACCTCGCTGCTCGATGCCATTCGCGAGACCAATGTTGCGGGCGGCGAAGCTGGTGGTATTACCCAGCACATTGGCGCCTACAAAGTGAGAATCACGAAGGAAGATTCGCCAGCGTATGGGCGCGAGATCGTTTTCCTCGACACGCCTGGTCACGAAGCATTCACGCGCATGCGCGCCCGTGGAGCGAAGGTGACCGACATCGTTGTCATCGTCGTTGCCGCTGATGACGGAGTGATGCCGCAGACGCTCGAAGCCATTGACCATGCGACCGCCGCGAAAGTTCCCCTGATTTTTGCTGTCAACAAAATTGACAAGCCCGGGGCAATGCCGGAGCGCGTGAAGAAACAGCTCGCAGATCGCGGCTATCTGCCGGAAGATTGGGGCGGCAAGTACGTCTTCGTCGATGTCTCCGCAAAGCAGAAGACCAATCTCAATCTCCTGATGGAGATGATCTGCCTGGTTGCCGATCTGCAGGAGCTCAAGGCTTCTCCGGACCGGGCAGCAAGTGGTGCAGTGCTCGAAGCCAAGCTGGATCGCGGACGCGGCGCCGTCGCTACGGTGCTGATCCAAAATGGGACTCTGCACACTGGCGATACGTTCATCGTCGGCAACACGTACGGCAAAGTTCGCGCCATGTTCGATGACCGCGGCAACACTGTCGAAGCTGCGCCGCCGGCAACGCCGGTGGAGATCCTCGGCCTCGAAGGCATTCCCGAAGCGGGAGACACGTTCACTGCCGTTGCCGACCGTGAGAAGGCCAAGAACATCGCCACCTATCGCGAGCAGAAGGCGCGCGAGGCGCAGCTGGCGAAGTCTTCCCGTGTCACGCTGGAAGGTCTGGCAGAGCAGATCAAGACCGCCGGCATTAAAGAGCTGCCGATCATCCTCAAGGGCGACGTGCAGGGATCGGTCGAAGTGCTCGCCGACTCACTGCAGAAGCTCTCGAACGAACAAGTCAAAGTTCGGGTCCTCCGCTCTGGCGTAGGCGCGATCACCGAGAGCGACGTACTGCTGGCTTCGGCCTCGAACGCCATCATCATCGGTTTCAATGTGCGGCCGGAACGCAAAGCGCAAGAGCTGGCTGAGCAGGAGAACGTCGAGATTCGTCTCCACTCGATCATCTACGAGCTGCAGGACGAGATTCGCAAGGCCATGGCCGGTCTGCTTGAACCTGTGTTCAAGGAGACATACCTTGGCCGCGCAGAGGTTCGAGACACCTTCCGCGTTCCCAAAGTGGGAACGATCGCCGGCTGCTACGTCCAGGATGGCACCATCAAACGCGACTCTGAAGTCCGCCTGCTTCGGGACAACGTGCAGGTTTTCAAAGGCCGCGTAGGCTCGCTGCGACGATTCAAAGACGACGTGAGCGAAGTCCGCAACGGCATGGAATGCGGCATCGGCATCGCCGGGTATGGCGACATCAAAGTCGGCGACGTGATCGAAGCCTTCAGCGTGCAGAAAGTTGCAGGCGAACTTCTGGGCACGAAGCCGCAGTTGGTGCACCAGTAAGCTCGATTTTTCGTCATTCCGAACGCCTGGTTGCGTGAGGAATCCCTAGCCAACTTCTATGCTGCTGGTTTGGAGTTCATGCAAGGCGATGAGGGATTCCTCACTCCTGCTCACGCAAACAACGCGTGAGCATCCGTTCGGATGACAGTGCGCACACCGCTCGATGCCAATCGCGATCCTCACCCTGGAACTCCGCATCGAAGGCGCTCAGTCGCTAAAAGACAAGCGCCAGGTTTTGCGCAGTCTCAAGGACAGACTTCGCTCCGGCTTCAACGTATCAGTGGCTGAACTCGATCAAACTGATTTGTGGCAGCGCGCAACCATTGGGGTGGTGAGTATCTCAAGCTCGCGCGATTACCTTTCTGGACTCATGCAGCAGGTCGAACGCGCGGCCACGCGCATCGCCAATGACAACGGGGCTGAGGTGACGGACAGCTTTGTGGATTTAGAGTAGCCTTCGACTGTGAATGTCGGCAGCAGATGAATTTTACTCGCTCACGTTAGCCGTTATTTTGCCATTGTGACCAAGCGAATTTCGAAAATGCTCGGCCAGAGCTTGCCAGTCACAAACAAGCGCCGCTGCTGCGCGTCATAGGCAATGCCGTTGAGGACCGCATCTGAGCTGCGACGGTACACTGGACTCAATAGTCCTGCCAAGTTGATCCATCCGAGCACGTGCCCGTCGCGCAGAGAGATTCTCGCAATGCGATCCGTCCGCCAGACATTCGCAAAGAGTTCTCCGTTCACGAACTCCAGTTCATTGAGCTGAGTCACCGGCCGTCCCTGGTCGCTTACGCTGATGTGGCGCTGCTCTTGAAATGTCTTCGGATTGAGAACTCGAATAATTGAAGTTCCATTGCTCATGAACAGCACTCGACCATCGGTGGCCAAGCCCCAACCTTCCCCTGGATAAGAGAACGTGCATTCAGGAGCAAAGCCGTTAAGGCCGTAAACGAAAGCTTTGTGAGAGAGCCAGGTGAGTTGAATGATTTCGCTCTCAAGGATGGCGATTCCTTCGCCGAAAAATTCTGCAGGCAGATCTCTTTTCTCAATGAGCTCGCCGGTTTCCATGCGTACTTTTCTGATGGACGAGTGCCCGTTGAGCCCTGTTCCCTCGTAGAGGAAGCCATTTTGATAGGTCAGGCCCTGCGTAAAAGCGGTGGCGTCATGCGGAAAGATGTGTATCACCTTGTAGGTGTATTCGGGCGTTGGATTTGATGCATGCGCCCTGGACTGAGAGAGCAAGGGAGAGGGCAGCAAGACAAAACAAGCAACGTGAGCGAGCAACAATCTGATTCGCGGTCGGATTCCCGAATTAGAACTTATTGCAGAAAACTCCAAGAGGCTTCCCAATGATCCTATGTCAAATAACCGTTTCTTTCTTCGCCATCGGGTGCAATCCCTAATGGCAAGCTTCCACCGTTGTACCTTGCCATTCTGTTTTTCCATTTAAGGAAGTCGGTTATGGTCTGAGGCTCGAGACGTACTTCGACGCGCCGCAGGCTGGCGAGAAGAAGATTCATTTCGTTGGCGAGTCCGTCTGCCCCGCGTAAGTTTTTCTTCGATTTGCGGGTGATGTGAATCTCGCGCCCGCGAACCTCGAGCAATCCCCAGCCGGACGGAAGATCGTCGCACGAGATGATCCCGGCGGGAGCGAGATAGAAGCGCTCGCATCCAAGTGCCGATTCGGGTTGAAGGCGCCACGGCTTGGCTGCATCGGCCAGGAAGTCTGCTCGTGAGATTTTGCATTCCACAACCACGGAGTGATTCTTGCTCTTCCATCCAATTGCGTCGGGAGTCTCTCCGCTGGCGCAGCTCTGTTCGGAGAGAACGATTCCACAGCGGTACTTCGAACGTAACCAGCTTACGGCGGCATCGACTAAGCGGGAGTGAGTCATGGAATTTCGTGATTTCGCGATTGTCTGATTTTGTGATTTTCGAACTTCCAGTGTGGCGCATCGCGACAGGGCATGTAAGTGTCAGGTCAGTTTCTGGGGAACAGGCAGTTTGCGCGCGTTGCAATTCACGAAATCACACGATCACGAAATCGGGAAATCTCTGTTATTCTCATAAGTTTTATCTTCAGGGAGAGTTTTTCATGGTTGAACCGCGCCCTCCGAAACACCAGCGTGAGCGGCGGGTAGAGGCTCTGCGGGAGGAGATCGATCTCATTCTCGAAGGCGAGCTCGGCGATCCAAGGATTGGGCTCGCCGCTGTGACCGAGATTCTGCTTGCGCCCGGCGGCAAAATGGCTCGTGTGTTCGTCCGCGTGGACGGGGATGAAGAAGAGGCGGAGCAGACACTCGAGGGATTGAATGCGGCGAAAGGATTCATTCGTCACCAGCTCGCAGAGCGGATGGGACTGCGACACGCTCCCGAGCTTCTATTTGTGATCGACCGCTCCGAGCAATACTCGTCGCGTATTGACGAGCTGCTGGGGCGCACGAAGAGGAAAAGAAGGACATAGCTCACCCCGTTCTTCGCTCACTATGATCGACCAGGTGCTCAAGGAGATCCAACAGCGCGATGCGTTTCTGCTTACCTCGCACGCGCGGCCCGATGGTGACGCCATCGGCTCGCTGCTGGCTCTCTACCAGATGCTGCGCTATTTGGGAAAGACGGCGCGGGTGGTGATGAGCGATCCTGTGCCCCTGATCTATAACGGTCTACCGTACGCGCAAGCGATCGAGCACCGCTTGACTGTTCCCGCGGAAGCTCCGGATGTCACCATCATTCTCGAATGTGACAGCATTCAGAGAACTCGACTTCGGGGCCTACAAGGACGCTTCCTGATCAACATCGATCATCACAGCAGCGCGCGCGAATTCGGCCACCTGAACTGGATCGACGAAAAGGCATGCGCGGTGGCAGAGATGGTCTATCGGCTGGCGCGCGCCGCAGGCGTGGCCATCACTCCCGAAATGGCAACGTGTTTGTACACTGCTGTCCTGACGGATACAGGGTCGTTCTGCTTTGCCGGAACCAACACCCATACCTTTGAGATCGCACTCGAGTTGGTTCGCAACGGGGCTAAACCAGTCGAAATCGCGCATAGCGTGTACTTCTCCAACCCCACCTCGAAGATGCGCTTACTCGGCGCTGCGCTCTCCAATTTGCATCGCGAAGGCGCGTTGGCTTACATGCATATTTCCGCTTCCGAAATGGAACGTAGTGGAGGCCTCGAGGAAGACTGCGAAGGAATTGTCAATTATGCGCTGAGTATCGATGGCGTGGAAGTAGCGCTGTTCTTCCGTGAACTCCCCGACGGACGCTATCGCGTGAGTCTGCGCAGCAAAGGCCAGGTCAACGTTGCCGCCATCGCTGAACTGTTTGGCGGCGGGGGACACAATTGTGCCAGTGGCTGCGCTGTCCCAGGCCCGCTCGCAACCTCGCTGGAAACCATCCTCGCGCAACTACGCGGAGCCATGCCGCTGTTGGGGCGCGCTCCGGAAGCAAGCGTCTAAACTGAATGCAGAGTTCCTCAATCAGATCGTTAAAACCTGAATACTACACGGAGGAAGTTGTCAGCTTTCGGCGCTGCTGACATCTCGTCGATGCCTGAGAGCAGCACATCCAATCTGCGCGTTCTGGTGATAGAACTCACCACCGTGGTTGCGCTTTCGCTGCTGCTCTTCTTCTATGGCTTGGGGAATTTCGGACTAGCCGGAGCAGACGAGCCGCGCTATGCGCAGATCGCGCGCGAGATGCTGCGCAACAACGATTTCGTAACGCCTACGCTGCATGGGAGTCCGTGGTTGGAGAAGCCGGCGCTCTACTACTGGCGAGCGGCGGCGGCATTCAGGACGTTCGGCGTGCACGACTGGGCTGCGCGCCTTCCTTCGGCGACCTTCGCCCTGGCCCTGGTTGTCATCATTTACTTCCACATGCGGCGCTTCCGTCCTGGCGCCCAGTTCGGAGCGGCTCTGATCACAGCGGCTTGCGCCGCGATCATCGGGTTCTCTCGGGGAGCGTCGACCGACATGCAGTTGGCGGCGCCCTTCGCCTTTGCCATGTTGGGGTGGTACGCCTGGTTCGAAACGGGAAGTAAGTTCTGGCTCTTCGACCTGTACTTCTTTGTCGCTGTAGGCACGCTGGCCAAAGGACCAGTGGCTCCGGGACTCGCGTTTTTTATTCTCCTCATCTTTGCCGGCTTGAGACGAGATTTCCGGCTGCTATGGAAGACCTTCTGGTGGCCTGGAGTTGTGATTTATTCCGCAATCGTGCTCCCGTGGTACATCGCGGTTCAGCGAGCCAATAAAGAGTTCTTCAAGGTTTTCTTTCTGCAACACAATCTCGAACGCTTCGCGACGGACCTCTTCCAGCATCGCCAACCATTCTGGTACTACATTCCCGTTCTGATACTTTCGCTGATGCCATGGACGGTCTACGCGATCACTGCACTGGTATCAGCTGCCAAGCAGACATGGCGCGAATGGCGCAACTCGGCTCCGGGCCGTGTAAGAGAGAGCGAGCAGGTCGGAGATTCGTTTCCCGAATTCCTGGTGATCTGGGCGCTCTTTCCCGTGTTGTTCTTTTCGTTCTCCCAATCGAAGCTGCCGGGATACATCCTCCCTGCGATCCCGCCCTGCACAATTTTGACCGCGGACTATCTGCATCGAAGAAAGAGACAAGCAATGCGCATTGGCCTGGTATTTGGGCATGCGCTGCTGACTGCCTTACTTACCGTCGCCGTTCTGCTGGTTCCGCACCTTGTGCTCGATCCGAGATCGGTTCCGCCAACCGATGCACTCGCGTATGCCAGCGCGATTGGCGCAGCAGTATTCTGCTTCATCTTTTTCCTGGTCAGGCGGCGCGGCCATCGAATGCTCCTGTGGACGACGATCGTTCCCGTCGCATTCGGAGTGTTCTTCCTGTTGCATTACACGGGACGGATTCTGGGTGAGGCATATTCGAGTCGTCAGGTAGCCGCCTACATCGAGAAGGTCGAGGAGCAGCATGTTCCGCCCCAGTTTCGGCCAGTCGCCGTGTTTCAAACCCGGCGGGACGTCGAGTATGGCCTCGGGTTTTATCTTGACGAACCAATCGATCGCTACGAGCGCGGCGAGATTCCCAAAAGTGAACACATCCTGGTGGCGCGAGAAGGCGAGCACGCGGCCATTGCAAGGCTGCTCGGACCAACGCGAAAGTTCGTGTCCTTTGGTTCGCCGTTTCGGGATGCCGAGAATCCGCAGCATTTGGAGGTGCTCTGGGTTTCGTCAAGTGACTCTCTGACAAGGTAAGCTGAGTGGTTACGGCTGTACGCCGTGGTTCCTGCTTCCGAAATCGCTTTTCGCCAAGGCCGGACTGCTCTTAGACTCTGGTTCCCGACCTTTTGCAGCCGGCGTTTCGCCCACCGGCGGCAAGGACTCGTTTCAGACTCCAGGGGAGTACGATTTTGCCTTTGAGACACAGCAGCAGAAGCGCAGCAGCCGTGAGACAGGTCCGCCAGGTTGCGGAATGTGAGCCCGTGGAAATTATCGATCTGCGACATTTTGG
>Ga0070741_10019207_pt1 | contig 10949 bp, 7 predicted proteins | sample Coa_R1_4_FD_66440 | JGI IMG/M metagenome (GOLD analysis project Ga0070741, IMG submission 66440) | Surface soil microbial communities from Centralia Pennsylvania, which are recovering from an underground coalmine fire - Coalmine... | ecosystem: Environmental > Terrestrial > Soil > Unclassified ...
CGGAGATGTTGCTCCAGTGATCCGTAATTGCCTGCACCAGAACGGGCAATTACGCTGATGTGCTCAGGGCGCATGGTGATGAGATTCACGGCGCCGCCGATCGCGTCCGAGCCATAAAAGGTTGAGCCGGATCCATGCAGAACCTCGATACGCGAAATTGCATCCAGCGGCACTGGAATGTCGAGGTTCAGGTGCCCGGTCTCGGGATCATTCACGCGCAAGCCGTCCAGCAGAATCAACGATTGCTCGAATGTAGTTCCACGAATCGAGAGATCAGCCTGCACGCCCATCGGGCCGCGCGCCTGAACGTCGACCGAGGGATCGAGACGGAGGAAGTCAGCCGCGCTTGGAATGAGCAGCGATTGTTCTCGCGTCTCGATTGTCTCGACCGAACGATCCGATTCCGCGAGCGGAATCGGCGCTACAGTGACCGTGACCGTGACGGTCTGGGGAAGAGTACCGGGAACAGCGGGAGCGCTTTGTTGTGCGTAGGCCGCGACGTTCACAACAAGAACCAACCAGGAAAGACAGCGTCGTTTGGCGATCACAACTCTCCCACGAATCCTGATCCGAACAGCGTTCCTCTTCCCAGCAGTTCCTGCGGATCGAAACGCCGCTTCACCGCGCGCATGGCCTCAATCTGCTCCGGCGTGTACTGCAGCGCGAGCAGACCCGCTTTGCGCTTGCCTAACCCATGCTCCGCCGAAACGGTTCCACCCAGCTTCACCGCCTGCGCGGCAAACTCACGCAGCAAGCGCGTCGCAAGCTGCGCCTCTTCTGCGCTCGTCGGAAGAATGTTGAGGTGCAGATGCGCATCGCCGAGATGGCCGTAAATCACATATCGGCCCGGCAGCTCCGCCTCGAGCCGATCGCGGTAGTAGCGCAACATCTCGCGATCTTTCTCCAGCGGCACAGCGTAATCCGTTCCCATGTTCATAAAGCCGCGCTTGCGGTTCGCCTCCACAACAGCTTCGGGAAACGCGTGGCGGAAGGCGCGGAAACGCTCGCGATCCTTAGACTCCAGACCGAACCACGATGCGTCGATCAATGCTTTGCTCTCCACCAGCCTCTGCTCCCAGGCATCGAGATCATCGCCGTCAGCCTCGATCAGCAAGCACGCCTGCGCCGCGCACGGGATCTCCGGATATTGTGGCCGAATCAGATCGAGTGATGGCCGGTCCGCGTACTCCAGCATGCGAAGCTCAGGAAGACTGCGCCATCGCGCCACTGCATCGAGCGCATCATCATCGCTCGCGAAGAACACAACTCCTGAGAGCAGATGCTCAGGAATCGGAAGCAGCGCAACCTCTGCTTCGAGCGTCACACCCAGCGTGCCTTCGGAGCCGCAGAAGAGATCCAGCCAATCCATGCCCGGCGCAAGCCGATAACCGGCGGTGTTCTTCGTCGTTGCCGGGCTCGGAAGCGTTGGCACATCGAAGTCGATCGTCTCTCCGCGCCGGTACCAGCGAACCGTTCCGTCGAGCAGCGCAACCTTCAGCGCGCGCAGATGCCGGCGCGTGCTGCCGAATCGGAAGCTGCGCGAGCCGCTGGCATTCGTCGCAATGCTTCCGCCCATCGATGCCGTAATCTCAGTCGGATCCGGTGCGTAGAACTGTCGCGTCTTCGCGGCTGCATCGCGCAGCTCCAAGAGCGTAACCGCCGCTCCGACGCGCGCGAATCCATCTTCAACCTCCAGCTTGCGGAACCGCTCCATGGAGATCGCCCATCCGCCCTGCGGCACGCACGATCCTGTCAATCCTGTTCGCGAGCCGAGAACGGTAATGGGCGTCGCCGTACGAACCGCCTCTGCCAAAATCTCAACGAGCTGCTCTTCGTTCTCCGGAACGATGATCCGATCGGCCTGGCCTTGAAAACCGGACGCGTCGGCAATCTGTACAGCACTTCCCATGCCCGGATTTTATCGTTCCAGCGGACCTGGCGAATGAACAGGCATCATAGAAGCCGTGGGACATACAGCCCAGACTGACTCGAGCGATCTCGCACCGTCGAGCGCAACCGCGCCGCAGCCCGAAGATCAATACATCGGCACGTTCGCGCCGCTGCGCATCGCGCTGTTTCGCGATCGCTGGATAGCAGCAACTATTTCGGGTGTTGGGACGTGGATGCAGGACACGGCCGGGACGTGGCTGATGACCGTGCTGACCACGTCGCCGCTGCTCATCGCACTCATGCAGACGGCCGCGAGCCTTCCTGTGCTCATGCTCGGGCTATTTGCCGGATCGACTGCTGATATCTATGATCGGCGCCGCCTGCTCATCTTCTGGCAGACGTGGATGCTGGTCAGCGTCGCGATTCTCGCCGTACTGACGTTCACGGGCGCCGTCTCGCCGTACACACTGCTCTTCTTCACGTTCCTGCTCAACATCGGCTCGGCGATGAACAACCCTGCGTGGCAGGCGATTGTGCCGGAGCTGGTGCCGATGGACCATCTGCCAAACGCCGTCACGCTGAACGCTGCGAGTAACAATATCGCGCGGGCCGTCGGTCCGGCGCTCGGCGGCTTAATGGTGGCGGCCTTCCTGCGCGCCGACACCGGGGCCAGCTGGGTCTTCGCGCTCAACTCCGCATCGTTCGTCGCCGTGATCTGGATCCTGTGGAAGTGGCACCGGCAGCCGATCTTCCGCAGCGCGCTGCCTGCCGAGCGCATCCTCGGCTCGGTGCGCTCGGGCCTGCGCTATCTGCGCTACGCGCCCGACCTGCAAGGGCCGCTTATCCGCGCGTTCGTCTTCACGTTCTTCGTCAGCGCTATTTGGGCGCTGCTCGCTCTCGTCGCCAAGAACGACTTACGTGAAGGAGCGATGGGATATGGCATCCTGAATGGCTGTCTTGGCGTTGGTGCCGTGCTGGCGGCGATCAGTCTGGCCAGAATACGGCGGTACGTGAAGGCCGATGCTCTGCTGGCGATTACGTCCGTGTACTACATTGCGTCGCTGCTGGTGATCGCAATGGTGCGGTCTCCATGGGCCGTGATTCCGGCGCTGCTGGGAGCGGGCTTCTGCTGGACCTCGACGATGTCCACGCTGAACGTCAGCGTGCAGCTCTCGGTTCCGCAGTGGGTGCACGCGCGGGCGCTGGGGCTGTACCTGATGACGTTTCAGGGTGGGCTGGCGCTGGGGTCAGTTGTGTGGGGCGAGATTGCGCAGCGGAGCTCGGTGCGGATCGCGCTGATCTGCTCGGCGGGTGGGCTTCTGGTGTCACTGCCCTTCACGCTGCGCATCCACATCCTGAAGGGCTCGCTGCCGGACCTGACACCCTACAGGCCGAACCGGCCGCTGCCGAAGCTGAGGGCGGTTCCAGAGCCGGACGAAGGACCGGTTCGAATCTCCATCGACTACTGCGTTCCGCCGGAGAACTATGAGGAGTTCACGCATGCGATCCACGAGCTGAAGGGCGTGAGGCTGCGGGATGGAGCGATTCGCTGGGGAGTGTATCGCGATGCGGCGGACCCGACTCACGTGAGCGAGACGTTCATTATGGAGAGCTGGCTCGAGTACCTGCGATCGCGGGAACGGGTGACTGCTGCGGACCAGGCAATGCGTGAAAAAGTCTGGTCGCTGCACCACGGCGATGGCCCGCCGAGAGTGACTCATGGGGTGTGGGCGGAGGAGATTGCGGAGGTACCCCCCTCCCCCGGCGGTTTTGGCGCAAAGTCTTCAGAAGAGAAGACTTAGGGTTGGACTTTGGCTCGATTGTTTTTGGCAAAGTCTTGAAAATAAATAGGTTAGTGCAGCAACTATGGCGCAAAGTCTTGATCCAGTGCAGGTTAGGCCTGGACCGAGCGGGCTTCAGGTTGGGCTAATGGATACTGACCCCCGTGTTCCGGCAGGCGGTTTGTCAAGTAGGTGGGCACCGGATTATCAGGGAGCCGCAACGTTGCCGAAGGCGTCGGCTTCGGCTAGAGTCGGTCGCATGTCTTCTGCTAAGTGCGGCCTGGCCGCGTTCGTTCTGTTGGTTGCGGGTTTGTCTTCTGCGATGGCTCAGAAAAAAGAAATGAGGGCCGACGTGTGGGAGGCGAGGCCGATTGGACCGACGACTCGGGCGCAGGAGCGGTGGGCGGACCGGATGCTGAGGCGGATGACGCTCGAAGAGAAGATTGGGCAGATGATCGAGGTGCGGGGGATCTTCGGGTTCTATAACGCTGAGGATCCAGGGTTTCAGAAGCTCATTGCGGATATTCAGAAGTATCACCTGGGGGCGGTGCACCTTTCGGTGAACACGGATGGGCCGCTGCTGCTGCGGCAGGAGCCGTATGAGGCCGCGATGACGACAAACCTGCTGCAAAAGGAGTCGCATGGGAAGGTGCCGCTGATCTTTTCGGTGGATTTTGAGCGGGGGCCGTCGATGCGGCTGACGTCGATTGAGGACTTTCCGCAGCCGATGGCGTTTGGGGCGACGGGCAATCCTGGCTATGAGGAGCAGTTTGGGAAGATCGTCGCGGAGGACTCGCGGGCGCTGGGGATCGACTGGAACTTCTATCCGATTGCGGACGTGCAGATCAATCCGCAGAACCCGATCATCAATACCCGATCGTTTGGCGAGGACCCGGCGGAGGTGTCGAAGTTTGTGCAGGCGTATATCAAGGGCTCGCATGAGGGCGGGATGCTGACGACGCTGAAGCACTTTCCCGGGCATGGCGATACGGATGTTGATTCGCACCTCAATCTCGCGCGGGTGAATGCGCCGCTGGAGCGATTGAAGGCGGTGGAGTTGCCGCCGTTTCAGGCGGGGATTGATGCGGGAACGGATGCGGTGATGATTGCGCACGTGGCGTTTCCGGCGCTGGAGCCTGATCCGACGAAGATTGCGACGACGTCGCACAAGGTGGTGACGGGATTGTTGCGGGAGCAGATGGGATTCAAGGGCGTGATCGTGTCGGATGCGATGGAGATGCATGGGCTGACGAAGCTGTATCCGGGCGATCCGAGTACGGAGGCCGGGCGCGCGGCGGTGGATACGGTGAAGGCTGGGCAGGATTTGCTGGAGCTACCGTCGGATCTGGATGGGACATTCAATGGCCTGCTGAAGGCGGTGAAGTCGGGAGAGATTCCGCGCAAGCAGATTGATGCGAGTGTGCGGCGGATTCTCATCGCGAAGGCGAAGGCTGGGTTGAGTGGTCCGGGGAAACACTTGGTGGATCTGGATCAGATTCAGTATCACGTGGGAAAGCCGGAGAGCTATGCGCTGGCGCAGGAGGTTGCGGATCACGCGGTGACGCTGGTTCGCGACGAGAATCATTTGGTGCCGATGGGCCGTGGCGATGCAGGGGACACGCTGGTTGTGATCTTTGTGAGCGATGCGCATGGCGATGAAGGGCGTGTGCTGGAGCGAGAGATTCGCATGCGGATTCCGGGGGCGAGGGTGGTTTATGTCGATCGGCGGTCGGCGGCGCTGGAGGCTGACGGGGTTGCGACGCTGGCGGTGAAGGCGCAGCGGGTGATTGCGGCGGTGTACAGCGTGTCGCAGCCGGGGCCGGTGGAGGCGGCGGCGACGAGTGCGAGCGGATTGTCGGCGGAGGGGTCGGCGGGGATTCTGCGGGGGATTCTGTCGACTGCGGGCGATAAGACGATTGTGGTGGCGCTGGGGAGTCCGTATGCGATTTTGAACTTTCCTGGCATCAAGAGCTATATGTGCACGTATAGCTGGGTGACGACGTCGGAGCGCGCGGCGGTGAAGGCGCTGACGGGGGAGATTGGGATTAGCGGGAAGCTGCCGGTGACGCTGCCCGGGGTGGCGAAGCGGGGGGATGGGATGATGGTGGGGGCGGTGCGATGAGCCTACGAATGGCCAAACTCACCGGCATTCTGGGCCTCTGCGCGCTTGTGTTCGCGATCGTTGATCTAATCCATGGGCATCATAACGGGGACGCCCACGGACTGGTGATTCACGTCGTCGAATTTACTTCGTTTTTCGGCTTCCTGTGCCTTCTGGATGCTTGGGCGTTCAAAGCAGTACCCATGAGATTCAACCTTAATCGTTGGTTAGCTACCACCTTTCTTTCGTTATTGAATTTTGTTTTCGGGTTCATTCTTTTCATCGTCTCTGGTGGTGGTTTTCACGGCGACGGTGGTCCAATTGCATTTAGCTTCTTCTTGATTGGGGCAATTGGAGAGGTCATCCTACCTGTAAGCTTCATTGGCTTCGTGGTTGTTGCAATCTCGCGCAAACGTAATGGTCTGCCGGTTCTGGATAGATAGCGGCAGCAGAACCAATCGGCGGATCGCATGGTAAGTCGGAGCGAAAGCGTACCCCAAGGGCTGAAGCCCCTTTCGTTGCGTAAGCGTGAGAGGCTCGAGCCTAAAGGCTCGGGTTACCTAGAAGCGTTTCCGCGGCCTAAAGGCCGCTGCCACTCCGGAGAAGCGAAAAGCAGATTCCCTTTGCAGCCCAGCCAGCGAGCTGGCCGGGACCCGCTTCGGGCATGACAACAAGGACGAAAAGGTTAGCGCAGATTACTCGCTCTGGTGGCGCGAGCTGTTGTGATTTATGCCTACGCCGCCGTTGGTTGTCATGAAGTGCACGGTCGCGCCGCCGCTGCCGAGGTTGGCGTCGATGTGTCTGCGGGTGATCTCTCCGCCACTGAGCGGAAGTCCGACCGACACGCCTCCGTTGGTGGTGCCGGCGACGAGGTGGGCGGAATATTGCGCGGGCAGGCTGACATTGATGCCGCCGTTCGTGGTGTCGGCGTACAGCCCGGCTCCGTTCCAGCGGTCGCCGCTCAGGGCGGCTTCGATGCCGCCGTTGGTTGTGCGGGCGTGCACCTCGCCGGCAAGATCATCCAGCTTGATACCGCCGTTGGTGGTCTCGGCGGTGGCGTTGCCGTTAAGTCCGCTGAGCTCGATGCCTCCGTTGACGGTGTGGAGCTGGGCGGCGATATGGCGTGGCACCAGAAGATGGTAGTTCACATACCAGCTGCGCCGGGTGAGCATGGAATTGCCGGGGCCGTCAGCGTGGATCGTGTCGCCAAGGTCAATCTTCACCTCGTGCGCCAGCGATTCGGCGTCTTCCCTGCTGCCGGCGGAGGCCATGATACGAGCCTCGAGTGCGATGTCGTTACGGTCCTGGCCGATGACCTCGATGCCACCGTTGCCGTTGGAGATCTTTAGCTCGGAACGGGGAGGCAGCACCGTCTTGCGAAGCTCGCAGACACGCTGCTGAGCGAATCCAAAGAAGCTATGGGTGTTGGTTTGTCCCTCATCGCCGTTGCAGGCGCCGGTGGTGAAGGTTTGCGCGTTAAGGATGGGCGTGAACAGCAGGAGAGCGGAGGTTGCGAGGATAAGTCGGGGCATGGGGGATTTCTCCGGCGCGAGATGTGCCGAAGAGGAATACGGGCAGACGCGTGCGGCGGTTCCCCGAACGCGCAAAAGTTCCAATCGCGCGTAGAGGCCGAAGGCGAGATTGCCTACAGGCCGAAGGCGAGGCTGCCTAGAGACCGAAGGCGAGGTCGATGAGGGTTTTTTCTTCCAGCTCGTGGGCCTTGGGGCTGCCGGTCGCGGGGCTGGCGCTGGCGGTGCGCTTGACCGAGAGAACGGCGCGATTGCCGGCGAGCTTGCGGAGGCGCGGCATGACGTAGTTGAGTGCGCCCATGTTGGCGGGCTCTTCCTGGACCCAGACGATTTCTTTGGCGTTGGAGTGCTGCGCGATGGCGGCGGAGAGGTCGGCTTCGGGCCAGGGGTAGAGCTCGTCGACGAAGAGGATGGCGACGTCGTCGATCTTGCGTTTGGCACGCTCGACGCGGAGATTGTGGCCGATTTTGCCGGAGCAGAGGAGGAGGCGGACGGCGTTGGTGACGGTGGTGTCGGGGAGGACGGGCTGGAAGCGCTGGGCGCTGAAGTCGGGGACGGTGCTCATGGCGTCGGCGTGGCGGAGCATGGATTTCGGCGTGAAGACGATGAGGGGCTTGCGCCACTTGCGCATGGCCTGGCGGCGCAGGAGGTGGAAGTACTGCGCGGCGGTGGAGGGTTGGGTGATCATCATGTTCTGCTGCGCGGCGAGCTGGAGGTAGCGCTCGATGCGGGCGGAGGAGTGCTCGGGGCCCTGGCCTTCGTAGCCGTGCGGGAGGAGGAGGACAACGCCGGAGAGCAGGCCCCACTTGGCTTCGCCGGCGGCGAGGAACTGGTCGATGATGATCTGCGCGCCGTTGGCGAAGTCGCCGAACTGGGCTTCCCAGAGGACGAGGGCTTCGGGGTAGTCGCGGGCGTAGCCGTATTCGTAGCCGAGGACGGCGGCCTCGGAGAGGATGGAGTTGTAGACCTGCCAGCGGCCCTGATTGGGCGCGATGTTAGAGAGCGGGGACCAGCGGACTTCGGTTTCGGTGTCGATGAGGACGGAGTGGCGCTGGTTGAAGGTGCCGCGCTGGGAGTCCTGGCCGGAGAGGCGGACGGGCGTGCCGTTTTTGAGGAGCGAGGCGTAGGCGAGGAGCTCGGCGAAACCGTAGTCGATGGGGCGCTTGTTGTTGCCCATTTCGCTGCGCTGTTCGAGGAGTTTTGCGACCTTGGGGTGGACGTGGAAGTCGTCGGGAGCGTGCGTGAGCTTGTGGGTGAGCGCGGAGATTTCGGCGGCGTCGAGGCCGGTGATGGGGTTGTCGTTGGGCGAGAGCGGGCCCCCGCAGTAGTTGTTCCAGTAGTCAGGGAGCGAGTGCAGGCGCTTCATGACGAAGGCGCCGAAGCCGCCGATTTTCTTGGTGGCCATGGCTTCGGATTTCTTAGCTTCGCGGTCCTCTTTTGCGTCGGATTTCGCGGCAGCGCGCTGGGCTTCGAGGAGCTCCTGCTGGACGGCGGTGACTTCTGGCGTGATGTCGGCGCCGAGCTTCTGGGCGTAGATCTTGAAGAGCGGCGCGTGGTCCTTGATGAGGGCGTAGCGGCGCGGCTGGGTGACGGTGGGGTCGTCGACCTCGGAGTGGCCGTGGCGGCGATAGCCGATGAGGTCGATGACGACGTCGGAGGCGAAGGCGTTGCGGTAGTCGGCGGCGAGGGCGGCGATGCGAACGACGGCTTCGGGGTCCTCGGAGTTGACGTGGAAGATGGGGATGGGCAGGCGCTTGGCGAGGTCAGAGGCGAAGCGCGAGCTGTTGGATTCTTCCGGGTTGGCGGTGAAGCCGAGCAGGTTGTTGACGATGACCTGGATGGTGCCGCCGACGGAGAAGCCGTCGATGGTGGCGAGGTTGAGGGTTTCAGCCCAGATGCCCTGTCCGGCGAAGGCGGCGTCGCCGTGGATGATCATGGGGAGGATTTGTTTGGGACCGGTGGCGTCGCCGCTGGCGAGGGCACGGTCCTGACGGGCGCGGGCGCGGCCCATGATGACGGGGTCGGCGGCCTCGAGGTGGGAGGGGTTGGAGGCGAGGTGGAGCGCGACGGTCTTGCCGTTGGCGGTGGTGAAGTCGCCGGTGGCGCCCATGTGGTACTTGACGTCGCCGCCACCCATGGTGGTCTCGGGGTTGACGTCTTCGAACTTGGAGAAGATTTCTTTGGACTTGCGGCCGACGGTGTTGACCATGACGTTGAGGCGGCCGCGGTGGCTCATGGCGAAGACAGAGCGGGTGACGCCGTTTTCGGCGGCGGTGGTGAAGAGCTGATCGAGGAAGGGGATGAGGACGGTGAGGCCCTCCAGCGAGAAGCGCTTGGTGCCGAGGTAGCGCTGCTGGATGACCTGCTCGAAGAGGTCGGCGCGGATGAGGTCGGAGAGAATGCGCTTCCGCGAGATGAGGCCGGGGCCGGGACCGGCGGCTATATTTCCATTGCCTTCGGGGCGAGCTGGGTCTTCGAGGCGCTGCTGGATCCAGGCGCGTTTTTCCGGCGAGGGGATGTGCATGAACTCGGCGCCGATGGAGCCGCAGTAGTAGCGGCGAGCCTCCTGAGCGTCGGGGCCGTCAGGCGCTGGAGTGGGAAATGGCTCGGGCGGGAGGTACTGGCCGAGCGGGTCGAGGGTGGCCTGGAGATAGCCCCAGCGGCGGAAGATATCGAAGACGGCCTCACGGGAGGCGGAGGACTCAGTGAGTTGCTTTCCACTGACTTCGGCAGTCTTTTTGTCGTTAGTGGTTTCAGTCGGCGCCGGGGACTTGGTAGGCATAGCTGCTTCCATGCTAGCCCTTTCGAATGGCGGCCTTCGAGGGCATCGCGCGATAATCGTGCACGATGTTCGGGGAATTATTAACTGAATTTCAGCCGAGATTTTCTTCGGCTTTAAGTACGTCGTCTTGCTGCTCGATGGTCTTGGTTTGTCGGGGGAAGAGCTTGTGAAGCAGCTCGAGCAGAGTGGCTGGATCGAAGGAGTCGAGGGAGTGGGAGGCGCCGGGGCAGTCGACTGCGCCGGGACCGTGAATCACAATGATGGGAACATGCGGCGCCTTGCTGCGTACGGTGGCGACGATTGTCTCGCAGGGGACGTCCCTAATTGCGGAGTCGACAATGAGGGCGTCGATAGCCGGAAAACGGTGAAGGGTTTCGATGGCTTCGGTGCCGCTGTAGGCGGTGATGACATTGAACTTCGCGGACTCGATGACGAGCTTGCGAGTAGAGATGCTGGCGGAGTGTTCGCGGTCGATGACGAGGAAGCAGGGTCGAACCATAAGGCGATGGTACGCGCAGAGGGCGGCGCGTCGTCACTGTTCAGGTAAAGCCGTGTTAGTTTCGTGGAATGTCTGAACACCATCGGCATCGGCACGAGAAAAACGAAGGCACGCAGCAACAGGCCGACCAGAGCGCAGGGCCGGCGCATCAACAACATGGGCATGGCGGTCATCAGCACGTTGACCCGGACCATTTCGATCTGGCGCAGGCGGCGCTGGATGAGATGCATGAGGCGGGGTTCAAGCCGGAGTTTGGGCCGGGCGTGGCGGACCAGGTGAACGAGATTCGTGAGAGGCTGCGCGAGGAGTTTGCGAAGGCGCAGCCGGGGTTTGGTGTACCGGACCTGCGGAGTTTGTGCTGGTCGTC
>Ga0070741_10019208_pt1 | contig 10949 bp, 8 predicted proteins | sample Coa_R1_4_FD_66440 | JGI IMG/M metagenome (GOLD analysis project Ga0070741, IMG submission 66440) | Surface soil microbial communities from Centralia Pennsylvania, which are recovering from an underground coalmine fire - Coalmine... | ecosystem: Environmental > Terrestrial > Soil > Unclassified ...
AGATACTTGATGCGCTGCTTGGTGCGGTTGGCGCGCTCAATGTCCACGCCGGAGTCGGCATAGGTGATGCTTCGCGGTTCGGTAGAGTGTGTCGGCAAAGGTAGGAGTCCCGCCCAGGGCGCGTCGCCGCAGATTGTTTTGCGGAACGTTCATTGTATCAAAGGGTAGTGCGGCGGTTTAGCGCCGCGTTGGCGCAGCCCCTTCGTTCCAGGAAGCCCGCTTCGGCGGGCGAGAATCTGTCCTCGGCTAAACAGTGTGCCGAAAAAGCCCGAAGCAAGAAATTAAATGGCTTAGACGCTGGCCTGAAGTGTCGGCGTGAGAACCCGTGTCTATACAAAACTCGCCGCTAGCAGCCGTTGGGAGAGAGCTGGCCTTTCAGGCCAGCGTCTGAAGCGCGCTTTGTGGTCTCACTGAGGCGGCTTTCAGTCGACAGCAGAGTGCCACCCGCTAAAGCGGGCTCTCAGAAAATGGCAGTTGGCGTAACGCGGCGCTGAAGCGCCGCTCTACCGCAACACTAGATCATTACGCCGGCTGCTGCTGAGTCATGCAGTGCAGCGCGCCCAGTCCCCAGATGAAATCGCGGCAGTAGACTCCCACCACCTCGCGGTCCGGGAAGACCGTCGACAGCACATTCAGGGCCACGCGGTCTTGAACGTCGCCGAAGGTGGGCGCCAGCACCAGCTTGTTCGCAATATAAAAATTGGCGTAGCTGGCAGGCAGCCGCTGTCCCTCGAAGTACACCGGCGCGGGCATGGGCAGCTTGATCACCTTCAGCGGCATGCCCGACTGGTCGCTGCTCTTCTTCAGCCAGCGGAAGTTGTCGCTGAGCGGCTCGTGATTGGCGTCGGCGGGATCGGGCTCGTAGGCGGTGACAACCGTGCGCGGGCCTACGAAACGCGCGATGTCGTCGACGTGTCCGTGCGTGTCGTCGCCGGCGATGCCGCGCTCCAGCCAGATGACCTTCTCGACGCCGAAGTAGTCGGCGAACAATCGTTCCAGGTGCTCGCGGGCCACGCCCGCATTGCGCTGCTGCACTTCGCTGAGCAGGCATTCTTCCGTTGTGATCAGCGTGCCGCGGCCGTTAACCTCGATACTGCCGCCCTCCAGCACGACGCGATGGTGCTCGCCATTAACGCGCAGCTCAGGCTGCCAGAGAGGCAGCTTCAGGCGGCGCGCGATCTCGGCCCCCACCGGCGCATCCAGCTTCCAGTCTTTGTATTTGGCCCAGGCATTGAAGCGCCAGGCGGTCGCCGCCAGGGCGGGAAGCTCGCGGCTGGGAGCATCGCGGCGCACGAAGATTGGGCCGGAATCGCGCAGCCATCCGCGGTTGGTGGGGATTTGCCAGAAGCGGATGTTGCCGGCGTGGTGCCCCGGTTTCCCTTGGCCGTGACGGGGCTGACGTTTGCTCGTGTCGATTGCCCGCTCCGGCAAAACATGCGAGCGCACTAACACCTCTCTCGCCTTGCGCTCGGCGGCTTCGTCGTTCACCACAATCTCCACTCGCTCAACGCGCGCGAGGTGGCGAACGATTTCGGCGTAAATCCAGGGAATCGCCTCGAACTTGCCTGGCCAGTCGGCGCGGTTTTGCGGCCACGCGATCCAGGTGGCTGCGTGCGGCTCCCACTCCGCCGGCATGCGATAGCCGAGCGCGGCGGGCGGTTGCGCGAATTTTTCGGGGCTCTTCGCCACAGGCCAGAATCCTCTGCATCGCGAACGCCAAAGCCGGGTGCATCAATCGCGAACAAGGCCGCGGGCATTAATCGCGAACCCCAAAGCCGCGTGCATTAGTAGATTGTCATCACGAGCGTAGCGAGGGATCTGCTGTCCTTCCGAATCACGAAAAGCAGGTCCCTCGCCTGGGGCTCGGGATGACAATCTTCTTGTGCGCGCATCCTCCCGTCGTCGCAGTGCTCTCGTGATTACCCCAGGAACCGCTGCGTGATCGGCCCATACGCATCGACCCGCCGGTCGCGCCAGAACGGCCAGTTGCGCCGGACATCTTCCATGCGGCGCAAATCGACCTCGGCCACCAGCACCTCTTCGCTGTCGTGCGAAGCCTGCGCGACAATCTGCCCGAAGGGGTCGGCGATGAATGAGCCGCCCCAGAACTCCAGTCCTTTGCCGGGCGCGCGATTGCCGCGAACGTCGCCGCTCTCGAAGCCCAGGCGATTCGGTACCGCGACGTAGACGCCGTTGGCGATCGCATGTGCGCGCTGGATCGTCCGCCAGGCATCGTACTGCGCCTCGCCGTACTGTGCCTTCTCGTCGGGGTGCCAGCCGATCGCCGTCGGATAGAACAGCACGGTCGCGCCCTGCAGTGCGGTCAGCCGCGCGCCCTCCGGATACCACTGGTCCCAGCAGACCAGGGTGCCGAACTTCGCGAAGCTGGTTTCGAAGCACTTGAAGCCGAGATCGCCGGGCGTGAAGTAGAACTTCTCGTAATAGAGCGGGTCGTCGGGGATGTGCATCTTGCGATAGATGCCCGCGAGCTCGCCGCCCGCGTCGAGCACCGCCGCGGTGTTGTGGTAGATGCCGGGTGCGCGGCGTTCGAACAGCGACGCTATGATCGTGACCTTCAGCTGGCGTGCCACCTCGCCCAGGCGGCTGGTTGCCGGCCCGGGGATCGATTCGGCGAGGTCGAAGAGTGCGATGTCTTCGCGCTGGCAGAAATATTGCGTCTGGAAAAGCTCGGGGAGGCAGACAATCTCCGCGCCTTTGCCGGCCGCCGCGCGCACGTGGGCGATGGCGCGATCCAGGTTCTGCTCCGGCTGCGGCGTGCACGACATCTGCACGATGCCGATGTGGAAGTTGCGGTCGGGCAAGCGAGGCTCCGCTGAACGAATGCGTAGGATACCACTGCGGGATTAGGGTTCAGGCAGCGGCGCGTTAGCACCGTGCGGCAGTCTGAGCGGCGCGTCATTGCACTCACGGGTAGAGCGGCGCTTCAGCGCCGGCGCACATATAGTGAGCGGCGAGCCGCCGGCCTTGCGTAGAGCTGCAGTAGTGCGGCGTCAACACTAACGCCGCGCTTCAGCGTAGCGTCAGGGTAGAGTCAGGGTAGAGCGGCGCTTCAGCGCCGCGTCCATCGAAGATTTTATTTGCAGTAGCCGGCTTTAGCCGGCGACAGAGTGGCGTCGGCTGAAAGCCGACTCAAACGCAAAAAAAAACTGTAGCCAGACGCGGGCCTGAAGGCCCGCTCTACCACCCTTCCATTGCCAAGACGCGGGCCTGTAGGCCCGCTCTACCACCCTTCCATTGCCAAGACGCAGGCCTGAAGGCCTGCTCTACCTACAGTTCCAGTGCCGAGACGCAGGCCTGAAGGCGCACTCCACCCGTTAGACACGCTCCGGCGCGAGCAAATCATCCATGGTCTCGCGCTTGCGAATCACGCGCGCGCGCGCGCCGTCCACCAGCACCTCGGCCGCGCGCGGGCGCGAGTTGTAGTTCGACGCCAGCGACATCCCATACGCGCCGGCATCGAGGATCGCCACCAACTCGCCCTCTTCCACGCGGCTCATCCTCCGCGCGCGCGCGAAGAAATCGCCGCTCTCGCACACCGGCCCGACAACATCCACCGTCTCTGTGTCCGCCTTCGACCGCGCGATCACCGGCACGATCTCGTGATATGCGCCGTAGAGCGAGGGCCGAATCAGGTCGTTCATCGCCGCATCGACAATGACAAATTGTTTTCCGTTGTTCCGCTTGCGATAGATCACGCGGGTGAGCAGCGCTCCCGCCGGGGCGATGATGGCGCGGCCCGGCTCCAGCAGCAGATGCACGCCCAAACCGCGCAGAGGCTGCATGAGCGCCCCAGCATAGCGGCGCGCCTCGGCAGCATAGTCTCGCGCATTGTCACTGCTGTACGGAACAGCCAGGCCACCGCCGCCGTCCACATATCGAATGTCGTGTCCCTCGGCGCGCAGCGACCGCACCAGCACAGCTACGCGCTGCAGCGCCTCGCCGAACGCATCGACATCATCGATCTGGGATCCGATATGCACGCTAACGCCGCGCGCCTGCAGCCGCTGGTGCTGAGCGCCGCGGCGATAGAGCTCGGCAGCATCGCGCCATGGCACTCCAAACTTGTGTTCGTGCAGCCCGGTTGAAATGTAAGGATGCGTCCTGGCGGCGACATCGGGATTGACGCGGACGGCGAAGCTCGCCGGCTTGCGCAAGTGCGCGGCGCGCGCCGCCAGCAGCTCCATCTCGCCCGCGCTCTCCACGTTGAACAGCAGGATGCCCGCGCGCAGCGCCCGGTCGATCTCTTCCGCCTGCTTGCCCACACCGGAAAAAACCACTCCGGCCGCGGCTCGCTTCTCGGCCGCCAGCACGCGCTGCAGCTCGCCGCCGGAGACGATGTCGAAGCCCGCGCCCAGCTTCGCCAGCAATTTCAGGATCGACAGATTGGAATTGGCTTTGACCGAGTAGCAGATGCCGTGCGGCATCTCGGCAAAGGCATCGTCGAAGAGCCGATAGCGCTCGCGGATCGCTGCCGCCGAGTAGACATACAGCGGAGTTCCGAAGCGCTCGGCCAGCCGCGCCAGCGACGCCGATTCGGCCATCAGCTCGTAGGTCGAACTGCGCAGCAGCCGCGCGCGGCGGGCATAGACGAAACCCGGCGGCCGTTGGTGGAGCTGATGGGGTTTCACTTTTTCGCCGCGGGCCCCTTCACCTTCAGCGCCACAATGGTCTGATCGTCGAAAGCTTCCACGCCCTCGGCGTGGCTCGATACCGCGTTGAAGATCGCGTCTACCAGCTCCTCCGCGCTGCTCTTGCAACTCCGCTCCACGATCTGGTGCAGGCGATGCCGGCCGAACATCTCGCCTTTGGCGCTGGTCGCGTCGAGAATGCCGTCGCTGAAGAACAGAAAGAGGTCACCGCGGCGGCAGCGCAGATTGTGCTCGTCATAGGTAGCGCTGGTGAACAGTCCGATGGGCAGACCCGTCGCCGCGACTTCGGTAATTTTGCCGTCGCGGCAATGGATGGGCCGCGGCAGTCCCGAGTTCGCCAGCTGCAGGATCTGTTGCGAGTCGTCCCAGATGGCATAAATCATCGACACGTATTGCGCGGCGATGGGCCGCTCGGCAAGCGACAGGTTGACCGCCTCCAGCATGCCGGCGGCGCTCGGCTCCTCCATGGCGTGCGAGCGCGCGATGCCGCTGACCAGCGCCGCGTAGATCGCCGCCGGAGCGCCCTTGCCGCTCACGTCGCCAATGGCAATTCCGGTGACGCCGTGCCCGCTGTACTTCAGGAAGTCGTAGAGGTCGCCGCCGATCTGGCGCGCGGGCACGAAGCGCGACGCCACCTCGGCGTTCTTGAAGACCGGCAGCTTCTGCGGCAACAGACGAAACTGCAGCTCGCGTGCCAGCGCCAGGTCCTGCTCCAGCCGCATCTCCTGGCGCGCAATGCGCTCGTACAGCGTCGCATTCTCGATGGCGATGGCCACCTGCGCCGCCATCGTAGTCATGATGCGCACGTGGTCGTCGTTGAAGTAGTTGCGGCGCGTGTGCTCGATGTCGAGCACGCCGATGACTTTGTCTTTGTAGATGAGCGGAATACACAGCTCCGAGCGCGTCTCGGGATTGGCCTCGATGTAGCGCGGATCTTTGTGCACGTCGGCCGCGAGCACCGGCTCGCCATGCTGCGCCGCGTAGCCTACCAGCCCGCGCCCCAGCGGGATGTCGTGCTTCAGCTGCACGCTCTCCTTGAAGCGCAGCGAGAAGCGATGCTGCAAGGTGCTGCCGCTCGGGTCGAGCAGCAGAATGGAAAACATCTGGTAATCGATGATGCGGGTCAGCAGGTCGGCAATGCGCCGCAGCAACTGATCGACGTTGAGGATCGACGTCAGCTCGCGGCTGATCTCGGTGAGCAAGGTGAGCTGCCGCGCCTGCCGCGAGACGCGCGTGTACAGCCGCGCATTCTCGATGCCGACGGCAATGCGCGAGGCAAACAGCGTGAGCAGGCGCTTGTGCTCTTCGGTGAAGGCGCCGGTCTGCCCGGCCTCGACATCGATGACGCCGATGACTTTGTTCTTGGCAATGAGCGGCACGGCCAGCTCGGAGCGCGCGCCCGGCGCCGAGTTGATGAAGTTCTCTTCCGCGGCAACGTCGTTGACCAGCACCGGCTCGCGCGTCTGCACTGCGCGCCCGGTCACACCCTGTCCTACCTTGATGCGAATGCGCTCGGCAACTTCGGGCGGATGTCCTACCTGAAAGCGGATGCGCAACTCCTGTGTTTTTTCGTTGAGCAGCAGGATGGCGAAGATTTCGTAGTCGATGAAACGCTTCAGCATCTCGGACACGCGCTGCAGCAGCGTGTTGAGGTCGAGCGTGGTGTTCACCGCGTCGGCTACCTCGAGCAGATAGCTGTCTAGCGACGGCGAAACCGGAGTTTGTGAGAGGACGGAGGACATCGGCTTGCCACATGATAGCAGTGGCTCGGCAGGTTGCAGCCTGCATCCATCGCCACTAGAATTTCTTGTCTGCGAGGAACGCGATGGACCTGCGAGGAAACCAGCTCACGTGGCTCGGCCATGCCACATTTCGCATCCAGACCAAAGACGGCGCCGTCGTCTACGTCGATCCGTGGCTGAACAATCCCTTGTGTCCCGAGGGCGAGAAAGACGTTAAGAAATGCGACGCTCTCATCTGCACGCACGGGCACTTCGACCACATCGGCGACGCAGTGAAGATCGCCAAACAGCTCAATCCCGTGGTCGTCGGCATCTTCGAGTTGTGCACCTGGATGGAGAAGAAAGGCGCTAAGCAGATCGCGCCCATGAACAAGGGCGGCACGCAGACGGTTGCCGGGATCAAGGTCACCATGGTTCACGCCATACATTCCTGCGGCATTCAGGAGGACGACGGCAGCATCGTTTATGGCGGCGAGGCCTGCGGCTACGTGCTGGAGCTGCCCGGCGGCGTGAAGCTCTACCATGCGGGCGACACCGCGGTCTTCGGCGACATGCAGATCATTCACGAGCTGTATGCGCCCGAAATTGCGATGCTGCCCATCGGCGATCATTACACCATGAGTCCGCGCGAGGCAGCCTACGCCTGCAAACTGCTCAAGCCGAAGATCGTCATCCCCATGCACTTCGGAACGTTTCCCCTGCTGACGGGAAGGCCGGATGCGCTGAAGAAACTGCTCGGCACCGCCGGCCCCGAGGTCGTGGAGATGGAGCCGGGGGAGACGGTCTAGCCAGAGGGTAGGTTGTAAGCCAAAGATGTTGGTTCGCGTAGATTGTCATCACGAGCGAAGCGAGGGATCTGCTTTTCGTCACTTGGAAGAACAGCAGATCCCTCGTCCGCGTGGCGGACTCGTGATGACAATTTCGTGATGCGCAGAGCATTTGGATTCGGCGAACATGGACGTGAATTCGTCCGCAAATCAGGACACCCATGACCAGCTTCACTGACCAACACGTCGAAAATTACATCTACGCGATGCTTCCGCCGCGCTCCGCGGTGCTGCAGGAGATGGAGCGACAGGCGAAGGAGCGCGACATACCCATCATCGGGCCGGCAGTGGCGCGCCTGCTGTATCAATACGCGCGGCTCATCAACGCGAAGACCGTCTTCGAGATGGGTTCGGCGATCGGCTACTCCACCATCTGGTGGGCGGAGGCCGTCGGCGCGGGCGGGAAGGTGCACTACACCGACGGCAGTCGCAAGAACGCCGACGAGGCGCGGGGATATTTCCGGCAGGCCGGCGTCGCCGATCGCATCGAGGTCCACGTGGGCGACGCGCTTGAGTTGCTCTCCGAACGCAAGGAGCAGTTCGACATCCTTTTCTGCGATGTCGACAAGCACGACTACCCGCGCGTCTTTCAGATGGCTGCGGCGCGCGTGCGCAAGGGCGGGATCTTCGTGACCGACAACACGCTGTGGAGCGGGCGCGTGGCCTACGCCGCCGGCAATCCCGAGTTGGCGCGCCCCACGCCGGACAAGACGACGGAAGGCGTAGTCGAATTCAATCGCCTGCTGTATGCATCGGGGGACTGGTTCACGACGATCATTCCGCTGCGTGACGGCGTGACGGTGGCGATGAGGCTGTAGTCTCCCACCTTTTGGGCCAAAATCAGACCTAAAGGATGGGAGAGAAGGAAGCGCGAACCGGATGACCGACAACTCCCAAGCCGACATCCTGGCCATCGCCGCGCATCGCGACGATGTGGAGCAGACTTGCGGCGGCACGCTGCTGAAGATGGCCGGGCGCGGCTATCGCACCGCCATCCTCGACCTCACGCAGGGCGAGATGGGCACACGCGGCAGCGTCGAAGACCGCGCGCGCGAAGCCGGCGAGGCCGCGCGAATCCTGAAGGTGGGCTGGCGGCGGGCGCTCGACATTCCTGATGGCCGGGTGGAAAACACCTACGAGAATCGGCTGAAGGTCGCGCACGTCATACGCCAACTGCGGCCGCGCGTGCTCATCCTGCCATATTGGCAGGCGCGCCATCCCGACCACGCGACCGCATCACCGCTGGGATATGAAGCCGCCTTCCTCGCCGGACTGGCCAAAGCCGACCTCACCGGCGCGCCGCATCGCCCATTCAAGATCCTCTATGCCAGCCTCTACGCCGAAGTTCGGCCGACGTTCGTCGTCGACATTTCGGAGCAGTTCGAGACGCGATTTGCCTCGCTGATGGCTTACCGCTCGCAGTATGAAGATCAGCAGGCGGGCAGCGGGCTGTTTCCGCGCAAGGAAGAAATTCGCGAGCGTGTCGCCGCCATGGCCGCGTTTTACGGATTGCTCGCAGGAGTGCGCTACGCCGAGCCGTTTGTGTCGAAGGAAGTGGGGCTGGTGGACGATCTGCTCGCCATTCCCGTGCAATCGATCTGAACTGGTGTGGCGGCGCTTCAACACGGCGGTGCAGTCGCACAACCAAAGCCGTACAGCGGCCCTCCAGGCCGCATGGATTGGAAGTTTCTAAACGGGTGTCATCATTTCGACGATGGGGGTTGCGAACGCGGTCCTGACAGACCACGCGGCGACGCTGAAGCAGCGCTCCAATACAGTTCACCTCTCCGGCGGGAACTCGCTCAGCACGAACGACAGCGCCTCGTCGCGCGTGTGCAGCGTGCCCTCCAGTTGCGCGTCTTCAATGGCCGACAGCATCTCGCGGAATCCGGGGCCGGGCGGATAACCCAGCCGGATCAGGTCGTCGCCATTGAGCAGCAGCGCCGGCCGAATCTCTTCCTGCGGCGTCTCCTCGAGCCGCCGGCGCACGAACTCGTACAAGGTGAGATTGCGATGGCTGCTCAGGCAATCCATGCGATGCAGCTCCAGGTGCTCGTCGAACCTGGGCAGGCGCATGAAACGCTTCAGCGTCGATTGCTTCATGCGCTCCACGTCGGCGAAACGCATGTGGTTGGCCACCAGATCGGCAATCTGCTGCGTGTCGTCGTTAGAAAAATGCAGGCGCCGGCAAATCTCTTCCGCCATGCGGACGCCCACCTCGACGTGATTATCGAAACGAATTCGGTCGGGCGCCACACGAAAGGTCGGGGGCTTGCCGACATCGTGCAGCAGCGCGCCACACGCCAGCGTGCGCGACGAGCGTGGCGGCAGCTTCTCCAGCAACAAGAGCGTGTGCACCCACACGTCGCCTTCAGGATGAAACTGCGGCGGCTGCTCGACGCCCTTCATGCGCTCGACTTCGGGCAGCACCTCGTGCAGCAGGCCGGTGGCATCGAGCAGTTCGAAGGCCTGACGCGCGTGGCCCTCGGTCAGCATCTTGGTCAGCTCATCGCGCACCCGCTCGCAGCTTACCTGATGAATTTGCGGCGCAAGCTTGCGGATGGCGGCGAAAGTTTGCGGCTCGATGGTGTAGCCGAAGCGCGCGGCGAAGCGCACCGCGCGCAGCATGCGCAACTTGTCTTCGGAGAAGCGCCGGTCGGGCTCGCCGATGGCGCGGATGATGCCGGCGCGCAGGTCGTCGCGCCCGCCGACGAAGTCGAGCACGCGGTCGTCCTCCAGCGGGTCCATCAGCAGCCCGTTGACGGTGAAGTCGCGCCGCTGCACGTCTTCGCGCGGGTCTTTCGAGTAGCGCACCTGGTCGGGATGGCGTCCGTCGGAGTACGAGCCGTCGCAGCGGAAGGTCGCAACCTCGACATAGTTGGGGTGCTCGGACGGCGTGGGCGAACGCGGCATGTCCTCCGGCGCGGGGACCAGCACGACGCCGAATTGCGCGCCGACCGCATAGGTCTGGGGGAAGAGTCCCATCACCTCCTGCGGCGTGGCATCGGTGGCAACGTCGTAATCGGCGGGAGCGACGCCGAGCAGGGTGTCGCGCACGCAGCCTCCGGCAAAGTAAGCCTGGAAGCCGCGCTCGCGCAGCCGGCGAACGATGTTGGTGGCGTGCTCGCGCATCCTGGATTGATCATAGCGCGCCGTGATCGTTCCTCAAGTGCCGGTGGTGGGCCAGTTGAAATCCGGGCGGGGAAGGGCACGGTTTTAGCCGTGCCGAAAAGACGGACGATGGAATAGGGCTTTAGCTCCCGGCGGCCGCGGCTAAAGCCGCCGTTAATGGCGCATGGTTTCGCCGGATTGAAGTCCGGCTCTTCCACCGCTACAAATCCCAACTGCACCACTGCTCCAGGTTGGCGCCCCTTCGGTTGGACGGTAACCTCAACCACCCAACGCACCTGCGGTTTACACTTATCCATCGTGCGCGTGGCCATCGACATCCGCCGCATCACCGAGTTCGGCGTGGGCACTTATACCCGCAACGCCATTCGCACCCTCGCGCGCCTTGATCACGACAATCAGTACTTCCTCATCGGCGATCCCGACAAGATCGGGCCGCGCGGCAAGCTGGGAGATCTGGGACAACTGCCGTCGAACTTCACCATCGTCCACGCGCAGCCAAATGAGCTGTCACTGGCCAGCTATCTGGAGCTGCATCGCATCCTGAAAGACAACCGCTGCGACCTGCTGCACGTGCCGCA
>Ga0070741_10019209_pt1 | contig 10949 bp, 10 predicted proteins | sample Coa_R1_4_FD_66440 | JGI IMG/M metagenome (GOLD analysis project Ga0070741, IMG submission 66440) | Surface soil microbial communities from Centralia Pennsylvania, which are recovering from an underground coalmine fire - Coalmine... | ecosystem: Environmental > Terrestrial > Soil > Unclassified ...
TCTTCATCCCTGAAGTGCTGGCCATTTATCGAAGACATCCTGAGCAGGCGATCGCGACAAGTCTTAACGATGGAATGCTCGACGTGTTGGACCTTTGGTCGCTACCCGAATACTCCCACTGGCCGGCAGCAGTTATTGCACGGATCGTGATGTCTCACGCCAAAGCAGTTGGCAAGAAGGGCGGGTTACGACAGCTTTTTCGGGAAATACGCAGTCGCAAACTCACACTGAAGCTTCTGGCAGGAGTCCCCATGGCGCTACTTCGTCGGGCACTTTTGCTGAATACACCGCAACAAGTCGTGGTCGGAGCCAATACACGCCCGCCCAACGATGTCGACGGTGCAATTCATCTTGCCGAAGAGTTGCTAAACAGCAATGGGGCATAAGTCAGTTTATGCATAACGGATCTGGAGAACTGAACCGGATATCAATTGCTCAAGGGCTGCTGGACGCGATAGGCGGTGGAACTTATCTTGAAATCGGTGTCAACACAGGTGCTAGCTTCATTCCCATAAAGGCTAAGAGAAAATGGGGAGTCGATCCTGGGTACCGAGTCTCCGGAAAGCGCTTGGCAAAATACGCCGTTTTTTCCCATTTCCAACTCAAAGAAGAAAAACTGTTTCGCATGACCAGCGATGACTTCTTTTTCAGACAGGACAAGCTGTTGAAGTCACACGGCGTGGATGTTTGTCTGGTCGATGGTTTGCACACCTACCAACAGGCGCTGAAGGATGTACTTAACAGTCTGAAGTACCTCAACCCTGGAGGAGTGATATTGCTTCACGACTGCAATCCGATTACCGAATTAATGGCACTTCCGGCAACAGGGATCGACGAACTGATTAGCAAGAACATTCCCGGATGGAATGGCGCGTGGAGTGGGGACGTCTGGAAGGCGATTGTACATCTACGGGCTCTGCGGCACGATCTCCGGATTTTTGTTCTCGACTGCGACACCGGCGTGGGCATTGTTACAAAAGGTTCTCCCCAAACTCGACTCTCCTTCGCTGAGGCGGACATCGGCGGCATGGGCTATGATTTTTTCTCTCGGAACCGGGAGGTGCTTCTCGATCTTCGATCCGTTGAATATTTCCACGAATTCCTATCCGAGTCGTTAGCGAACAAATGAGCTCTTCGGTCGACTGCATCTACATAACCGCCTGCTCGCACGATGCGCGCTACACCCGCATCTGTGTGGCCAGCGTCCGCTATTTCTATCCAAAAATTCCCATTCGGCTCCTCGTCGGCGGATCTCTGCAACGCGGTCTCGCGGAGCAATTGCGCCGCTACTGGAACATCGGTATCGCGGATTTTCCGGCCGGCAACTATGGCTGGGGCTTCGTGAAGTTGGAGCCGCTCTTCGGAACGCCCGGTGAGCGATTTCTGGTTCTCGATTCCGACACCGTGATCACCGGCCCTATCCTCGACCTATGGGCGCAAAGCCAAGCGCCCTTCTTGGTCGATGATGAAGGCGAAACCGAGACTCGGGCCAAGGAAATCTATTACGACTGGGAGTCCGTGCGGCAAATCGATGCTTCTGCCCGTCGCCCCGAGCTGCTCTTCAACACTGGCCAATGGTTTGGCACGGCGGGAATTCTAACGCGCGACGACTTCGCACCCTGGATCGAATGGTCGATGCCGCGCAAAACGGTTCCGTCCGGTTACTTCAAAAATGGAGAGCAGGGCATTCTGAATTACGTGATCAATCGCAAAGTCCAAAACGACGGACTGCAGGTTGAGCGACGAGTGGTCATGTGCTGGCCCGGACGCTCTCTCGACGGACTCACCGCCGTGGATATTTCAAGCCGAACCGCTGCGGCTCGTGTCGTGCATTGGGCGGGAATGAAAAGGAAGCGCCAAAAAGACATGGTTGGGGCGGATCTGTTGCAGTTGTTTGAAAGGGAATATTACAAGCCTCTACCTGGTGCCGAGTTTCGCAGAATCGTCGCCGGCTACTACGATACTTTCTCCTGTTGCCTTTCTGACTTCCAAATGAGGATAAGGCTGGCTAAGCAGAGATATATGCCAATGCAAAAAGCATCGGCTGCGAGTTAGTGCATGTTCAGCGAACGAATCAAACAGCCAATAAAGCGTTTTGTCGGCGCGTTTGGGTATCGGATACAGGGAACACGCTATTGTCCGCGTCAGCTTTTTGATCCCAGTTGTCTGAGGCGCGTTGAGTTCGACGATGTTATTTGCCGCCGGATGTTCGAGTGCGGCTCCGAGTTAAGTTTCATCCAGATCGGAGGGTTCGACGGAGTTACTTGGGATCCATTGCGGAAATACATCGATAAGTGCCAGTGGAGAGGGGTCGTGGTAGAGCCGCAGGCCAAGGCCGCTGAAAAATTACGCCAGCTCTACCGAGGTAACGACCGTGTTGTAATCTTACAGGCTGCGCTAGATAGAGAATGCGGGAGTCGGACGTTCTACACCGTAGAACATCCGAGTGCGCCCGCTTGGGCTGCGGGCTTGGGTTCGTTTGAGAAACACATTATTCTAAAGCATTCGGACCTTATTGCAGGACTTCAGGGCATGATCCGGGAAGAGACTGTTAATTGCGTCACCTTCGATAAAGTTCTTGAGTCTCTGTCCACGCAAGGACTGGATCTACTGCAGATCGATACGGAAGGCTGGGATTCTTATCTTCTCGGCGCATTTCCATTTCAACGGGCCACTCCGGCAATTGTCCATTGGGAGGTGAAACATCTACCCAAGCTGGAGCGCGAAAAGTGCCTTGATCTGCTGATAAATTTTGGATATCGCGTCGCTTCTTCAGGTGGCGAGGACATGTTCGCAGTCAAAAGCTGATGCGATAGCGCATCGCCGAAGCAAGGACTCAGGCTTTCTTGCAGCAGTCAACACGTATTGGTTATTCACATGAGTGAAGCGCGCGTTTACTTTTACTGTTGTGCTGAGCCGGGAAACCTGCAGGAAGATGTTATTTCTTTAGCCGAGGGCTTGCGAGACTTAGGAGTTGAATACTATTCCAACTGCGATTATTGGCTTCAATCTCCACGGCCGAATGATTACTTATTTGAGCACGTGCCCGACGTGACTCCGCAGGATTGTGACGTCGTCGTGATCAGTTACACTTGGCCGCAATGGGTTTCCATGAATGGTTTCAAGCTCCGCCGCCAGGCTCTACCGCCGGACCTATTTCGCAAAAATAGAAACTACATAACGGTCTACATGGACAACAACGACGGTTACCGAACAATTTCTTGGGAGCCAGAGTACCGCCATTTCGATTTGATCCTGCGATCGAAGTTCAATCTTCGGACTTGGCATCCTGACAACATGCGGCCCTGGGCCTATGGATTGACGAATCGCATCCTGGAGGCCACGGAAGGGGGATTGCCATTTCAACGTCGACGCCGCGCAGTGATGGTGAATTTCAATGCGTCTCATCCCTTTGCGTATGGCGCTCGTCGTCTGTGGAGCACACGGCTTGAAAGGAAGGTAAGTCGCGTCTTGTCGATTGATCGGACTACTGACGATCTCTCCACTAAGCCTCATGACCCTTATGAGGCATTGATGTGGCAACAGACAGGCGGAAGATTCAGTAAAAACTATTACAAGCGGATCAAAGAAACGCAGGCAGTTGCCTGCTTCTGTGGAGACGTTATTCCCGCTGTACCGTTTCGCGGGGCGGAGCGGTACCTCGTCGGAGGAAATCGGGCCAAGCTTCATCGTGCACTCTATTGGGCACTAAGCCGCTCTGCTGCAGGTGTTCCTAGAGCTGTTGGTTGTGACAGTTTCCGTTTCTGGGAGACTATGGCAGCCGGAGCCGCAGCTATAAACCTGGACTTGGACCTGTATGGAGTCAAGCTGCCCGTCATGCCCCAGAATGGCAAGCACTATCTTGGCGTAGACTTTGGAAAAGTCGACTCTTTTGTTGAGCAACTGCGTGAGGATCCCATGCTGTTCAAGCGGGTTGGCGATGCAGGTCGAGAGTGGGTGTACCGGCATTATTCGCCGAAAGCCGTGGCAAAGCGATTTCTCGAGATGGTGCACACGCCTGCTCAGGAACCAACATTAGCTACCTCAAACTCCGTTTCTGTGGGCATCGATAGTTCTGACTGATGAATCGATTGCGAACGGTGATCGAAGACTCTCGGTGGGCTACGATCCAGCGGGGTGTCGCGATTGTGCGCGGCACAGCTGACGCAGATGTTTGGAGAATGTGCGAGATAACCCTTGCATCGTTAGCTGCGACGAAAAGCTGCTAGATCGACATTGGACTTTTAAATGTCAAGGAACGGACACAGGCCTAAGCTGTTGTTTTTGGCGCCAGGCTCTTGGGTGCATGGCCAACGAGCTTTACGAGCAGCGTTGATGGCCGACTTCGACACGGTTTTTGTCGACTCGTATGACCCAGGAATGCGCGACACCCAAGGTTACAGGTTCGTCAAGCTGCCACGGTCCGGATATAGCCTATATAGGAAAGTCTTACCGAGCTCGGCTGCGACCCAGATCAAGGACAGCTTCTTGTTCTGGTGGTTCAAGAACCTGTGGCAGCAGGTGGCTCCTGATCTTGTGCACGTGTGTTGGATCGATTACCGTGCGGCATTCTGCAGCAGAGCTGGAATGACTCCCTTGATTCTGTCCTGCTGGGGCAGCGACATTAGTTTTCAGACGGGTCCCCAAGTCGACCACGAGTGGCGCATGTTCGTTAAGGAAGCATTGGCAGGCGCGGCACTAACGATTGTCGATGGTCCCGGTATGGCTGCTTGCTGCGAGATGCTCACCGGACGGCACGTTCCGTCGGAGATGTTGCATTTGGGCGTCGACACCGATCGTTTTTGCGGCGGCTTAACCTCAGAGCGCCGCAGTATGCGTGCAAGGCTCGGAATCGCCCATGATGCCGTACTGCTATCTTCCATGCGCGCGATGTCAGGTCTGTACAATCACGAGCTGATCCTGCAAGCGTTCGCACAGGCGATTCCTAAATTCCGCAGGCCGGCGTATCTGCTATTTAAGTCATACAACGCGCATCTTGGCTTTTTCGAGCAGCTTCAACAAAAAGCGCAGGAGCTCGGAATCCGTGACCGTGTAAAGTTCGTCGATCGGCTTGCTGAGGCGCAGCTGCCTGCCTTGTACGCGGCTACGGATATTGTCATCAATTTTCCGCAATTCGACAGCTTCCCAGTCACGCTACTAGAAGCCGGGGCATGCGAGTGTGCGGTGATTTGCAGCAGTCTCGAATCATACATCGGCGTGCTTCCCGACGATAACATCACATGGGTGCCAGCAAACGATCCCGCTGAGCTTGCCGCGGCTGTTGCTGAGGAGACGAACGCCTCAAAGCGTCCTTTGTCCTTTCCGAAGGTCCGCGAGGCCATTATCGAATGCTTCAGCGAGAAGCGCTATCAGCAGCGTCTTGCCCATATATACAGGAGCTTAATCTGACGGGAACGCGCAACAGGTAACTTGAAGTTGATAGCGTAATTAGCTTGGTGTTTTTGTCGGCTGGATAGTATCTAGAGTGCGACCAACGGCGATGAAGTGTCCGATCTGCCCGAGGGCAGCCGATCACCTCAGCAGGATGCCCCTTCCGGTGGCAACGTCACTGATATCGATGGGTTGGGCATATTGGCCTTCTCTGGTGTGGTGCGCCGGAAAGTGGTTGGATAGGTAACTGTTTGAACTAATCTTTGCCGCCCAGTGCTGCCGCAATGATTTTCACGGCAGCTCTACCAATGGTGCCGCCGCTAGTAACACCGCCCCCCAACCATGATCACAGCGAGCAAATTCCTCGTTAGCATCGTAATTCCTTGCTACAACGCAGGACATTGGGTTGCTGCGGCGATCCAAAGTGCGTTGGACCAGACGTACTCCGAGATCGAGGTTATCGTTGTTGATGACGGTTCCACGGACAACAGTCGCGCTATCATCCATGAATTTGGTGAACGAGTAAATTGCATAACCACGTCAAATCGTGGGCCTTCGGCCGCTCGGAACATTGGATTGCATGTCGCGCGTGGCCACTGGATTCAGTTTCTAGATGCCGACGATCTTCTGCATCCCGACAAATTAAGCCTGTCGGTTAGGGTATGTGATCGCGACCCCGATATAAATTTTGTTTGGGCACCCCATCTCTGTGTTGATGGAAATTTTTCGCTGACCATTTTTCGTAGCCATGCAGCCCTCGTGCGGGATGCCGTATTGTCACGAGATGCATTGGATGCAGCTTACGCCCCATGTGCCGGAATGTTCCGGACTTCATTCTTGACTCGTGTCGGAGATTGGAACGAGTCGCTCACTCGCTGGGTGGATCTCGAGTATCATGCACGCATTGCCGCTCAGCGCCCGTTGTATGCGCGACTGTCAGTACCGTTGTACTTCTACCGACAGCATAGCGGGCAACGCATTAGCGATTGCAATAAAAACCATTCGAATGTAGACCATGCCTTACGGTCGCTACAGTTGGCAAGTAAAGTTTTAGAAGGCTCGCAGATCCCATCAACGCTCTGGAGATCGTACTTGTGGACGTTTTACGTGTTGGTTGCACGATCGTCGGCTGCCATCGGGGATAAGGCGACTTTTCAGGAGCTGTTGCGCAAAGCCGCAGAACTGAGAGGAAGCCGGAAGTTTCAATTCAAGTGTTCGGTCGCAACTACCGCCGCGAACCTGATCGGCCTCGATCTCACCGCTTCGATGATGGACCGCATCCTGAACTTTCGGTCGGCGCAGTTAACGAACGAATAATTGTTTTCCTTAGGTATGAGAAGCATTAGAGAGATGTGTGAGCACTCGGTGTATGTGCCAGGTCTTCTAAAAGGTGGAACAGTGCTGGACTTGGGCGCAAACAAGGGGAATTTTGGAGCGGCAGTTCGCGCTGAGTGTCCCGTGGCTGTAATCTCCATTGAAGCAAATCCAATCCTTGCAGAGCAGCTGCGACATCAGGGTGGGCGAGTAATTGAATGTTCGGTAGGTGCAGCTAGTGGTTCCGCGGAATTCCATGTTGCCTACAATGACGAGGCAAGCAGTCTTCGCACACCGTCAGGCGTAGGTGCGCACCTGGTCGTCAAAGAGACGATGGCTGTCGAGGTGAAGTCCTTGGAAGCAATCCTAAGAGAAAACGATATACATGACGTGGCGTGCGTGAAGTTGGACATCGAAGGAGCAGAAACAGATGTATTGATGTCATTAGGTAGCTTTGCAACCCAGATAGCGCCTCAATGGACGGTCGAGTTCCATGATGACGCGGAGTTTAAGTTATGTACCGCCGCAGAGGTCGATGTTGCCTTAAAATGTATGAGGTCGGCTGGATTCAGTATCTTGGTACGCAATTGGCCTGCTCGCACTAATGTGCTCTGCTTGGACAGAAACGCTCTCTCGATAGGATTGCAGGATTGGTTTTGGCTTAAGCTTCGGTATCAATATTTAGCCCTACTTTGGCGAAAGTACCTTTGGCTTCGGGATTACATAGTTTGGGTCTGGACAAGGCGCTGAGATCAATCGTCAACACTACGAAGTCTATTGCCCGTCGATTCGGCATTGGTCGCGCGTTACTTCGGTTCAGGCGCGCCATCGACAATGGCCTTCAGGTAGAAGCCAGCACGTATGTCGGAAAGCGTCGCTATCTTCGAAATGTCGGCACATTTCCTCCGCAAGATGTAAGCAGCGGCCCGGTCGATTGCGTCATGTTGTTGGACGAGAATCGAGTGTGGGAGGGCCTGTGGTCGCTATATTCGTTCAGAACTTATTTCGGCCCGTGTCGGATCATTGTGCTAAACGACGGCACGCTCACGCCGACTAGTATCGATTCGCTAAGAGCACTGTTTCCGGCAATCTCGATCCCCGATTTCAAGAACAACAACCGCGAGATGGAGCGATATCTCGCAACTCGGCGGCTTGACCGCTGTCGACAATGGCGGCGCCATTTCGTGTTTTTTCGAAAATTGGTGGACCCATTGATTATGTCGGAGGCCAAGGCGGTCATTCTTCTCGATTCTGACTGCCTGCATTTTAGAATTCCCGTGGAGGTTAGGCAGTGGGCAGAAAAGCCAACGCAAGTCAGGTATATCGCGGACTGGCAGCGTCACTCTTTTTGTGCATCCGCATCTGAACTTGCGGCAATCTGTCAGGCCTCTCTTCCCGAGTATTTCTGCGCCGGATATTTGTGTGTACCGCCAAAAGCCTACAACTTGGATCGCATCGAGGGTTACCTGTCGGCGGATTGTTTTGAGCGCCAGCTCTCCTCCGGAAAGTTCGCGCACGTCGCCGAACAGACGTTGCAGGCGATGGAGGCCACCGCCGTGGGCACGAGCATCCTCCCTCCAGAATATGCAACGTGTCCGGATCCAGAAACCCAGGACACCACGATGGGACACTTCTGCGGAGGGGCTTATAAGCGGACGTGGTTTTACACCAAGGGCCTGCCGCTTCTTCTCCGTCAGTTTCAGACTTCTCGAGTCGAGCGGCAGCAAATGCACGTGTCGGTATAAGGAATTGCGAAACGGATCGGACAGCTCGCCTCCCAAGGTCTTGCATTGTGTGGAGCGAATGCACACCAATGCCATTGAATCGTGGTTGGCCCGGATGCACCGGCACTCACTTAACAAAGGTTGCATGGTGGATTGGCGTTTCCATGTGCAAATTAGTGAACCGGGGCAGTTGGAGAGCCACTTTCCTGAATGTCAGTCTTTGATCGTTCGCAGCCCCTATGAATTGGGTCAACCGATCGATTTCTTTTCAGCCTTCAGACGGCTCTGTCTCGAAGAGAAGTTTGATGTCGTCCACGTCCACGCCGATCTGATGTCCGCTCCCTATCTCGCTGCTGCACGGACGGCGGGAGTCCGGCGGTTGATTGTCCACGTACACAACGCCGACGAGCATTTGCCGACGTCGAACCCAGTAAAGAAGCGTCTCCTTCGTGAGCCGATGCGACGATTCTGTCTCAGCATGGCTGACCGTATTGTTGGCATCTCCAACCATACGCTCGACACGTTTCTTGCCGGGCGCCCGCGACGGCCAGAACGCGATTCCGTGCAGCTTTATGGCGTCGATCCCAAAAGTTTTGAGAACGCAACTGGCGATCGGGCACGATTCCGACGCGGCTGCGGTCTTCCCGATGACGCCCTGATACTCCTGTTTGCAGGGCGCATCGTGCCTGAGAAGAACCCGCTATTTGTCGTAGATGTGCTGGCCGGCCTACGACGACTTCAGTGCAACGCATTTGCCGTTTTCGCCGGTTCCGGATCAGAAGTGGACAACATAATCGCGCGGGCAAAGGCACTTGGCGTGGACGGCGTGGTCCGCATGCTGGGTTGGCGGAGCGATCTTGCGGAAGTGATGAGCTGCAGCGATTGGTTCATCCTTCCTCACCCGGAACATCCTCCCGAAGGTTTTGGGCTTGCGGTTGTAGAAGCGCAACTGGCTGGCTTACGCATGCTTCTGTCGCCAGGCGTACAGGATGACCCGTTGCTGCCAACCGCCAGCTTTCGCCGGCTTTCACTGTGCGACAAACCTTATGAATGGGCAGAAGCAGCGATGGAGTTGTTTCATGAAAACTCGCCGTCGCGCAGCGATGCGATCGCAGCTCTGAACGAGTCTCCTATGAACATGGACAACGCCCTCAACGGTCTGCTGAGTCTGTACGCATGAGCCAGGCGCGTCCGATAAGAGTGCTCCAAGTGATCGACAGTCTCGGCATGGGCGGTGCCGAGAGGTGGCTGATGGAACTGCTTCGCCTCTGGTCGAAAACAGAAGCGGTGCAAATGGATGTTCTCGCAAGCGGCGGCAAAACTGGAATTTTCGATGACGAGGCGCGGCAACTGGGAGCGAAGGTCCATTACCTGAAATATGGGCGGCAGCAACTACCAGCTTTCGCCAGGCAATTTCGCCGGCTACTGCTCGATGGCCGATATGACGCAATTCACGATCACCAGGACTACATCAGCGGTTGGCATTTCCTGATGGGCGATGGCGCGCTGCCGTCGGTTCGCATCACGCACGTCCATAATCCGTCTTACCAAATTCGCAACAATTACGGAGTGACCCTCGCCCGGCGGATAACGGCGCGGATCGGCAAGGCTCTCGTCGCGCGTTACTCGACGCACATCACTGGCACGTCCCGTCAAGCCATTGCGGAGTATGGGTTCGATACCTCGCGGTTCAAGCGAATTCCTAAAGCGGCGCTGCACTGCGGATTCCAACCCGCTCGATTCGCTGGCGAACGGGATCCAGCCAAGGCCTCCGTCTGCGCCGAGTTTGGATGGCCTGAGGATGCGGAGATCATCCTCTTTGTCGGGCGCATCGATGTGTCGGTGGATTGCGCTCATCCGCAGACCCACAAGAATTCAGCATTCGCCGTCTCGGTGGGTATGGAGGCTGCGCAACGAGAGGAGAGGGCCTGCATGCTTCTTGCCGGCGCGCCGAGCCCCGCAGTGCGGATCCTCGAACATCGCATTGCCGCTGCGGGTCTGAGCGACCGCATACGATTTGTCGGCATTCGAAACGACGCTGAGCGGCTTATGCTGGGCAGCAACGTGCTGCTGTTTCCATCGCGCGGCGAAGGGCTGGGCATGGCAGCCGTCGAAGCGCAGGCCGCAGGCCTGCCGGTGCTGGCATCCGAGGGCGTGCCGCGGGAGTGTGTGGTCGTGCCGGAGTTGGTGCGCTTCCAGAAAGTGGAGGCCGGCGAAGCGGCGTGGGCCTCTGAGTTGCTCCGGTTGGCGAAATGGCCGCGAGGCAACGTAGACGCCAATCGCCGTGTGGCAGCGTCTGCTTTTTCCATCGAGAACTCCGCCGGCGCCTTATTGCGTCTCTACAGCGAAGGGGCGCTTTCATGATCGATTTTGTCTCCAACCTTCCAAAGGATCTCTGGACGGGCGGATTCTCCGCCATGAACGCCGCTGCGTTTGCGGCGATCGGTGCGGCTGAGCCAACGCGTTTTGTTGGGCCAATCAACCCGCCGGTGTTCCTGCGTGAAAAAGCACTTTCAAAAT
>Ga0070741_10019210_pt1 | contig 10949 bp, 9 predicted proteins | sample Coa_R1_4_FD_66440 | JGI IMG/M metagenome (GOLD analysis project Ga0070741, IMG submission 66440) | Surface soil microbial communities from Centralia Pennsylvania, which are recovering from an underground coalmine fire - Coalmine... | ecosystem: Environmental > Terrestrial > Soil > Unclassified ...
AGCCCCTCGGCCTGCGTCGTATGCGTGCCGAACTCGGCGCAGCCGATGCTGAGCGTCAGCGCACGCGCGTCTTCCGCCGCGCGCCCGGTCGTTTCGGCCAGCGCGCGCAGTGTCTCCGCCAGCGCCTCCGCCTGTTCGATCTGGCACTGAGGCAGCAGCGCGACAAACTCCTCGCCCCCGAACCGCGCCAGGATCGCCACTTCGGGCAGGTTGTTCCGAAGCAGGAGCGCGAGCCGCTGCAACGCCGCGTCGCCCGCCGCATGGCCGCGCCGCTGGTTATACTCATGGAAATGATCTATATCGAGCAGCAGCAGGGAGAGCGGTTCGCCGGAGGTCAGGCAGCGCTTCGTCTCCTGCGCCAAACGCTCCTGAAACCGCCGATGATTGTCCAGCCCGGTCAGCGCGTCCGTATCAATGAGCGCCAGCAGCCGTTCCTGACTGGCCTGCATCGCCTCGGTCATCTCGTTGAAGACCGATTGCAGCAGCCCGATCTCATCGCTGCGCTGCACTGTGAAGCGTTCCGGCCATTGTCCTTCGCGCAGCATCCGCGCCGCCCGCACCACGCCGTCCAGAGGGCGCGTGAGGCTGCGCGCCACCAGCGCGCCCACCGCCAGCGCCAGCAGCAGCGCCAGCGCGGAGAGGGTCGCGAACGCGGCCAGGAAGCGCGCGTACATCGCCATCGCCGGGCCGTAAGGCCGCAGCACGACATACCCCAACCCGGCCTCGGGCCGCGTGCCGGGAAGCGGCGCGTAGAGGGCGAAGTAGCGCGCTTTGCCCGCCGCCAGCAGCGTCACCGCGCCCTGCGGCATCGGCAGACGCGCGGGAAGCGGCAGGGACGCGCCCACCACCTTCCCCTGCGCGACGAAAGCGACTTCGCTGCCCAGGGCGCGCTTCAACTCCGAGGCGACTTGCGCATCAATGGCGCTGTAGGCCGTAAACGTTCCCCGGACATATCTGCTGACCGGCTCCAGCACCGGGACCGACACCGCCAGCATCAGCCGCCCGTTGTGCGCGACGACTCCGGCCCAGGTCTCGCCCCGCAGCGCCGCCTCGACGCCACTGCCGGGGGCGCGGTCAGCCACAGGCGCGGTCTGGCCGTTCCCCTTCCCCTGGGCATCCGTCTCGCCCAGTAGACGCCCGCTCTGATCGGTCGCCGCGGCCGCATCCGCCCCGATCTGCTTCAGATAGTCCCGAATACAGTCCGTCACGGTCGCCGGGTCGCCGGTGCCGAGGCTGGCCCGCAGCACCGGCTGCCGCGCCAGCAGCAACGACTGATTTTGCAGCGCCGCGCTCCGCTCCCGCACGAACTGCGCCAGCACGCTTCCAGTCACGCGGACATCCTGCCGCACCGCGCGCCCGACCTCGCGATGCGCCAGCGCCGTCAGCGCCAACAGGAGAAGGGAAGCCAGCCCGGTCACCGTCCCGGCGATCAGCAGCAGGATTTTGGTTCGCAGCGAAAAGCGCATCGTTTCGCATCACTTTCGGGCCAACGTCAGGTTCAGCGCCGTGTCTTCCGCCTTGACAGTGAAGGACTGCGTGAGGGCCGCGCCGCTCTCGTGCCAGACACGGAGCGTGTAGGTTCCGGGAGCCACGTTCCCGATGCGGAAATGCCCCTGCCTGTCCGTTATGGCGTAGTAGGGCGTATCCACCACGACGATATAGGCGCTCATCTCGGAATGTACGTTGCAGAGCAGCGCGACGAGGCCCGGCTTATCGAAAGTGACGCGCTTGGTCGCGCCGCGCGGGTACATGCCCAGATCGAACTTCTTGGCATTGAAATAGGCGAAGACGTTGTGAAAGACCGTGTCGTTGTTCGGGAACTGCACGGTCGTGCCGCGCGTGACGACCGAGACGTGGGGCAGGAACGTCTTGTCCCGCTGATCCACCACCGCTTTTGCCATCGGCGCGGCCTTTTTTTCGCCTTCCAGAGTGACGACGGCCTCGCGCGCTGCCCCTTTGCCCGCCAGCGCCACCTGCCCGGAGACGACAGCACCGCCTTTCTGCGCGCCCGTTCTTTTCCCTGCGGCCATCGCTCGCCCGGAAGCCGCTGCCATCCAGAGACTCGCCACCAGACACAGGAGCCTCCTTGCCGCGCCGGGCCTCAAGTTTCGCATCCTGACTTCTCCCCTCCATCGCTCTGGTCTCCGCACAATTACCTTCTTTCCCTATATTCCATAGTCCCCGCTCCCTTTTCACAGCGCGAATACCCGGAGGATACGCCCGAAAACCATATCTGCACTCAAGTTTGCGAGCCTTCTTCCCGATAATCCCCTCGAATCTCTGTCAGGTTGGCGTTCGTACTGTCAAGGTGAGGGCCATGCACTATCGGCGGAAACGCTACACGCTGCTTGTCTCCCTGCTCGGCATTTCCGGCGTCTGCCACGCTCAGTCTATCTCCCGGCCCACCTTCGAGATAGACCTGGACTTTCGCAGCCGCATCGCCGCCGTCGGCAGGTCGCGCACCGCGCTCTATAGCGGCTCGCTGCGCATGAACGCGCCCCTGGCTCCGGGCCTCCGTCTGGAGGTCTACGGGACGCGCAAATACCACAACTTCCTTCCCGCGCAGGCCGCGCTGCAAAAGGACTGGGGCGCGCAGCAGCTCCAGGTCGGCGTCGTGCGCGTGCCGTTCGGAATCTATGACTCTCGCGAAACCTATGCCTCCGGCCTGATAGACTATCCGATGCCGCGTCTGGACTACGGGCTGAATTCGGTGAACTGGGGCGTGCCGGGCGTGCAGTGGACAGGCGGAAACGCGCGCTGGCAGTTGGAGGCCGCAACGTTCGAGGGGCGGGCCTACGGAGAGTGGGGCAACCTGAACAACCTGGGCGGCAGCGCGTTCCGCCTTCAGACCTATGCGCGCGATCTCATTCTCGGCGCGAGCTACTGGGACGGCTATCTGGATACCAACTTCCGGCGCAACCGGCGCGGCCCCATTCATCTCAGCGGCCTAGATATGCGCTATACCCGTCCGCATCTGCTGCTGCGCGGCGAGTATCTCTTCGGGACGCTGAACGGCAGCCAGATGCACGGCTGGTATCTGGATGCCTATTACCATCTGCCTAAATATGCGAAGTGGACGCTGGTGGCACGTCTGGAAGAACTGAAGCCGGGAAGCAGCCTGCCGCTCGGCAAGCAGGTGACACTCGGCTGCCGCTACACCGCCGATCCCCGCTGGATCTTCGCCGTCAACTGGCGGCGCAATAACGGCTCCTCCTTCTACCCGCACTCCTGGACGCCCTACGCGGGCCGGGGCGGCGACCTCTTCTTCCAGGTCTACCGTAAAATCCGATTTTAGCGAAGCCGTCCGCAGCAAAAGAAACGGGCGGAGCTCTGCGCAGAGCTCCGCCCGTTCTTGTTCATTCGCGTCTATTTGCGACTGCGGAAGAGGGCTAGACCCATCGGAGACGACTCCGACAGCCCCTTCGCGCGAGATTTGCGGTTAAATCTTCAGCAGCGGCGAACCTTCTGGCACGCCCTGAGGCAGCAGACGATACTGCGTCGTGCGGCGCATCGGCGTATATCCGGCCTCGCGGATCAGCCGTTCCATCTCCTCGATGGGCATGGTGAAGGCGCAGCCTGCGGAAGAGACGACGTTCTCCTCCATCATCGTGCTGCCGAAATCGTTCAGGCCGTACCGCAGCGCCACCTGCGCCACCTTCGGCCCCTGCGTCACCCAGGACGCCTGCATGTGAGGGATATTGTCCAGCATCAGGCGGCTGACCGCGACCGTGCGCAGATAGTCGAAGGCGGAGGCGCGCTCGATGTTCAGTTCCGTGCCGTCCGGCTGGAACGACCAGGGAATGAATGCCGTGAAGCCGCCTGTCTCGTCCTGCAATTCCCGTGTCCTGACCAGATGCTCGATGCGATCCTCTACCGTATCTACCGAGCCGTACATCATCGTCACGGTCGTGCGCAGGCCCGCCTGGTGCGCCTCGCGCATACAGTCCAGCCACTCCTGAGCCGTATCTTTATAGGGCGAGATCGTCTCGCGCACGCGGTCGGTCAGTATCTCCGCGCCGCCGCCCGGCACGCTGTCCAGCCCTGCCGCTTTGAGCCGCCGGAACATCTCGGCCTGCGACAGCTTGCTGATCCTGGCAAGATAGATCAGTTCGGCGGGCGAGAAGGCGTGCAAAATGATGCCGTAAGCCCCGAACCTCTCCTTGATGGCCCGCAGCAGGTCTTCATACCACTCGATTTTCAGCTTCGGGTTCAGGCCGCCCTGCATCAGTATCTCGATGCCGCCCACATCCACCATCTGCTGGATCTTCTCGAAAATCTGCTCGCGGGAGAGGACGTAGCCCTCTTCATGGCCCGGCACGCGATAGAACGCGCAGAACTTGCAGCGCACCCAGCAGACGTTGGTGTAGTTGATGTTCCGCCCGACGATATAGGTGACGATGTCATTGGTATCCGGGTGCAGCTTTTCGCGGACATAGTTGGCGAGGAAGGCCAGTTCCGGCAGGTTGGGGTGCTGGAAGAGGCGCAGGCCGTCCTCGGCGGTCAACCGCTCGCCTGCGAACACCTTGTCGGCTATGTCGTCTATGTTGCGCGTCGTGCCGCGCGCCAGCTCCCGTTCCAGAATCGCCATGCGCTCCCTCCCTGCCGGCCTCGTCCTGAAGGCCGTCGGCTGTGCCGCTTTTCACAATCTACCGGAATTATACCTCACGCGGGCGCAAGCGGAGACACGCCGCCTCACGCGTGCATCAACTCGGCCCAACTTTCCACATCCAGCATCCGATCTATCAACATTTCCAGCCGCTCGATCTCGGCAATGGCGGCGATAGTGGCCTGTGTGGCGGCATCCGGCGGGCCGGAACGCTTGCTTCCCGGGCGCAGCAGCAGCGCCCGGGCTTCATCGGCCTTTCCTCTGGCTTCTCCCTCGATACCACCCTCTTCTAAGATCGTCTGTGTCTCTGTGCTTCTAGCGCATCGGGTGGTTAACTTCAGATTTCGCCGCCGGTCTGGACGGGAATGGTGATGTCGAAGGGGATGGTGGGGGCCGAAGGCGCGCTGCCTTTGGGCCGCACATCGAAGCGCAGGCGGACGGCATCCGTTCCCTGCCCGGCCCCGTTGACCGGCGCAGTATAGACAGTTCCCTCTTTGCCCTGCATCGGCTTTGCTTCATCCGGCGTCAGCATGGGGGAGAGCAGTTCGTCTTCCGGCAGCAAGGAGACGCCGTAAGGGTCGGTAATGGTAAAGGCACGGCCCTGGCTCGCCGCGTCGTTTGCGGTTGTCCCGGCCAGCGCGCGCTGCCGGAAGTACAATCGCAGATTGGAATTCGTATTCGAGATGAGCTGGTAGGGGCGGGAGACATTGGAACCGACGAGTTCGCCGCCCTCGATCTTGAGCCGGAAGGTGAGTTCGCGCTGACTGCCCGCGTAGCCGCCGATACGGTAATCGGGTTCGGAGAGACGCGCCTGACCGACAGTCGCCGTGACGCCCTGGTTCGTAACGGTGACGAAGCGGCGAGGAAGCGTGTCGGCGGGCGGCAGAACGCGCTTCGCGGGCGGAAGGTCTACGGTAAAGACCATCGGTTTGGACATCGGGCGCGGGCGCGCGGGCTGGCGGGGCATCCAGCGCACAGCGCAGACCAGGCGGCGGGCGGCATGGTCATAGCCGGGCAGGTAGACGCCGACGTACCGATCCCGAAAATCGAGGAAGCCGTGATAACGCTGGCCGAGGTCGTCCACGAACGCGGTCTGCCCGATCCGATGGCATTCCAACTGCGGATACTGCTTCAGGTAGCTCTGATAGTCGAACCAGATCTCCAGGCTGTCCCGGTTGCCATTGTTATACCGGCTGGTCAGCACCCGATACTCCCCGAACGCATGGATGCCGCGCGCGTTGAGCCACTTTTGCAGGAGCGAGCCGCGCGTGAGCGGCTGCGCTCCGCGCGCCACGCCGAGAACCCAGACCGCTGCCACGCGCGAGTCGGTCTGCATCTGGGCGCGGCGCTGGCCGTCCCGCGCCACGAAGACAGTGAGCGCGGTCATGCCGCCGAGCGCCACCAGGAGACCGATAGCGAGGATCAGTCCGCGATAGGAGCGCGGCGCGCGGCGTGTCAGAACTACTTTCGTCATGTCTTGCTAGGGTTCGACGGGCAGGCGTAGGCGGGCTTCCGGGACGGGCGGCAGAGCGGGCGTCGGGAGGGTCTGATACCAGTAGGCGACGCTGCTCCAGTCGTCGCTGCGCGCGTTGGCATGGCCGTGTTCGATGGTCACTTTGATGGATTTCTGGAAGACGATAGGATCGGGGATGTGCCAGCGATAACAGGTCGTCTTGCCGCGCCACAGGTCCTTATCCGGGTTGTCCGGCTGGAACACGCTGACCCCATGATAGAGGCCGTCCGGGATGTGCTGCATCCCATAGGCGTGGTTGAAATAGTCCTCCGTCCCCGTACCGTTGATTGTCGGCTGTTCGTCCCCGTCAATGAAGATCATGTCGTCGCCTTCGCCCCACCAGCTTCCCGTCTGGTTATGGATCGAGACGTTGCAGCCGATATAGTGGCCGCGCCCGGTCGTCTCCAGCACCACATAGTTCCCTTTGCCGTCGAGGTTGGGCGTGCTGTCCACCGGGTCGCCATGATTGGGCGTGAACTTGTCTTTCCAGCCGTCAGTGGGGCATTCCCGGCGGAAGTGCGCGTGGAAGTAGAGCAGGTCGGCGGGCAGCGCGCCGGGATCGTACTCCTCGTAGTCAATGTAGAAGTAGAGAAGGCCGATGCCGTCGCCATCGTTATAGATCTCGACGCGCGCGTTCTGCTGGAACGGCATGGGCAGCCAGCAGTTGAAGGCCGTCGTGTTATGTTCCACGCTGAAGGCGTCTTGCGAGCCGGTCATGTCCATCGCAATGCTCTGCCAACGGCGAATGAGGCCATGCCCGCAGCCGAAAAAGTCTCCGAGCGGCGCGTCTACACTCGGCGTCTCCTGTCCGTCCCAGTAGATGCGGATGCGGACGCGGCGCGTCCAGTGCGCAATGCCGTTTTTGGCTCCGCTCGTCATCCAGATGTGCGTGAGGATGCCGGGGCCTTGAATATCGGCCAGCGTTTTGGCTTCGCCGGGGCCGATGGGCCAGTAGTCCCGGTTGCCGCCGGTCTTGTCCCAGGAACTGACCCGGCGCGTGCGGCAGTGGCGAGGCTGCATCAGATCGCGCAAAATTCCGTTCAAAGCCTATGCTCCTTATTGCCAGATGGCTTACTACTACCCAGCGCGATGAGGCCGATCAAAAACAGGCGGCTCAATCCACCTCATTATCTGCTTCAGACGGCGTTCCAGGAATTTGCGTTCCCGTGACGGCAATCGTAGGAGCAAGTTCCGCTCAATCTCCCGCGCCTCCTGCTGATTTTGGTACATCTCCGCCCGCCAATCTTGAAGTATCGGACGCCACAACATCAGATTTTCTATGGTGTACTCGCCTGCCGGTGTGCGTGGCTGCAAGGTGCCGTCCGGATTTACCAGCCAGTGCAGATCATGGTCGCCTTCCGGTTGGCAAGGATCTATCCATCGGAATCCCTGCTCCCATTCTTCCTCATCGGGCCAGGTATCGCCTTTGATACTGTTGCACTCCTGGCAGGCCCAGTAAAGATTCGTATATTCAGCCTCCAGGTCCGGTCGCGCAAACGGCCCTCTTCTTGGCCGATAGTGATCAATACAGCAGTGTCCCTCTCCGCCTACATGATATTCGTGCCGCAGACAGTAAGCACAACGATTCTGGAAATCCGCGCGCAGCAGCCGACGATAGGATTGATACTGCCTGTATTTGCGTCTCGGGACGCTTCTCTTGAAGACCATCTCACTTTTTTGTACGCAATATCGCTTCGGCTTCCTGGCGAATTTGATCTAGCTCGGCCCGTATTTTGTCGCTTTGCGCACGCCACTTTTGAAACGCTGGATTCGCCTTATCTATCGCCGCAATCTCGGATTTGATACTTTCCAGGCGAACGGCCTCCTCCGAACTGAGCTTTTTGAGCAGCTTTTTGCGCGTTAAGATACGATATTCCGCTACCAAGTCAGAAGGAAAAGGACTCGCGGCAGCCCCCTGAGACAACTCGAACGATGTTTGGGGCCGGTCGGTCGGGAGCTTCAAGTCCAGGATAGGCTGTATGCTGAAAACAGGAGAATCTACATTCGCAGTCCCGGAGTCATAGAGCAGTCGCAGATTATACCGTGTGGCGACCGTTCCTTGATCGCAGAGCCATCCTCGTCTCTCTTCAAGCACCTCGGCTCCCGAAGAATCCCCACGCGCAGGCACCGCTTCATCCAACAGTTTCTGGTTCCATTGCATTATGGAGGCGGTCAGTAAGGCACCAGCGGAATAGGCGACCTGCCTGCTGGTTGAAATAGTGGAGTGCTTCCAGCGCATCTTTGATCTCCGTTCGCTGCTCTGTAAAGAAGTCACTGTCAATCAGGTAGCCTATTTCCTCTGTGTTGCCGACTTGGACGAGACCGTGTCGTACATGGGCCTGGCTCTGCCGCCCGTCTTGCAACTGCATGACAAATTCACGCGCGACATAGACAATCTCTTGCGCTAAATCCGGTGAGGCTAACTCTCCTACCAGATAAGGGTTTAACAGTTCCGCCCATTCTACTCCCATCAGTCCCAGTTGCGACATTTGAATAACGTCTCGATAGCGCAGACCTATTCTTGAGTAGAAGACGGGCGCGTAGATGGTATTCAGCGCCTCCAGAGGCAGAGCCAGATTCCTTTGAAACTCCTCCCACCGTTCATACTTTCGAGATGTCAGCGCCAAAAAATCCTTCGTCAGGCTGACTGTCCATTGCTCATCGGCGGTCGTAAACTCATAGGACTTATGTTCCCCAACGATTTTGACGATCTCCGACCTGGCGATTTCCGAAGGTATTTCTATATTTACCCCCTGCTTTGCTATGAAGAGAGGATACTGCTGCCGCAACTGCTCCTGGAACTCTACAGGAGGATGCGTTTCGATACGCAGAATCGCGGGAAACCGCACCTGGCAGATGACTTCAACCAGCGGATTCTTCTTGTATTGCACGCGCGGCGAGTCGGGTATCGGCATAGCTTCCTCGAATCTAAACCAATGCCGGGGCATAAGGTTGCTCCCGGCATGGATCGAATGCGCAAAACTCAACATAGACTATTGTAGCGGCGTGTGGACTCGCTGTCAAGAGAAGATGGAGAGCGTCAGCGTAAGTGCATGGCGTCGCGGACGAGGCGCATCGTCTCCTCGGCGACGGCGCGGGCGCGCTCGGCCCCGTTTGCCAGGATGCGCTCCAGTTCGGCGGGATCGGCCAGCAGTTCGGCGCGGCGCGTGCGGATGGGATCGAGGGCGGCGTTGAGGATCTCGGTCAGTTCCTTTTTATTTTGCATACAGCCGCGCACGCCCTGCCGATCTTCTTCCCAGGAGGGCTGATAGCCCTGCGGATCGTAGATGCGGCGCAACTGGCAGACGACGCAGTTCTCCGGCACGCCGGGGTCGGTCTTGCGGATCTTGGTGGGCGTGGTGAAGGCGTTCTTGATCTTCTCGGCCACGGTATCGGCGCTGTCGGAGAGATAGATAGCGTTGCCGTAGGATTTGCTCATCTTGCGCCCGTCCAGGCCCGGCACGACCGCCGTTGTTTCGTCAATGACCGCCTGCGGCTCCGGAAAGATGTCGCCATAGAGATGGTTGAAGCGGCGGGCGATCTCGCGACTGATCTCCAGATGCGCGGCCTGATCCTTGCCGACCGGAACCGCGTGCGCGCGGTAGACGAGAATATCGGAGGTCATCAGCACCGGATAGCCGAGCAGACCGTAAGAGACGGACTCATCGCCCACGCCGCGCTCCTCCATCAGTTCCCGCTTCTCCTTGAAGGTCGGCACGCGCTCCAGCCAGCCGAGCGGCGTGATCATGGAGAGCAGCAGATGCAGTTCGGCGTGCTGCTTGACATGGCTCTGGAGGAAGATAGCGCACTTCTCCGGGTCCAGCCCGGCGGCGATATAGTCGGCAGCGACCTCGCGGCTGGCGGGCGCGATCTGGTCGGTCTCGTGAAAGCGCGTGGTCAGCGCGTGCCAGTCCACGATGCAGCAGAACATCTCGTACTCGTCTTGCAGGCGCACCCAGGTACGCAGCGCGCCTTCCAGGTTGCCCAGGTGAAGCGCGCCCGTGCCGGTGGGCTGCATCCCGCTCAATAAGCGTTTCGTCTTCTGCGTCGCAGGCGCTGGCGAAGCAACCACGTCTCTTGTCTCCTTCAGGAACAGAATAGGGTCAGGCCGGTAATCCGATGAGAAGCCGGGCCGCCGAGGATACCGCCGGGCGGATGATCGTGCCGATGACGCCGCTGCCCGAAAAGACCAGGATCAGCAGCAGGATCGGGCCATAGGCTCCCACAAAGCGGTCGTAGCTGTAGGCCAGGTCGGCGGGCAGCAGGCCGCTCAGAATCTTCGAGCCGTCCAGCGGATGTACCGGAATCAGGTTGAAGAACATCAGGGCCAGATTGATGGTCAGGAACGAGAGGAGGAACTTGGCCGTGATGCTGTATTCGCCGGTGGACGGATCCACAAGCGCCATCTCATGCCCTGACGCGATGATTCCGCGCAGAATCAGGCCGAAGATGACCGCCAGCAGCAGGTTCATCAGCGGGCCGAACGCGGCCACAATGACCATATCCCGGCGCGGATGCTCGAAGTTGCGCGGATTCACCATGACCGGCTTGCCCCATCCCAGGCCGAACCCGGCCAGCAGGGTGACGATGATCATGATAAATCCGAATGGATCGAAGTGCTTGTCCGGCCAGAGGGTCACACGGCCCGCCAGACGCGGGCCGGGATCGCCCAGGCGATCCGCAGAGATCGCATGGCCGAACTCATGCAGGGCGATGCTGACGACGATCACCACGAGGCCGATGATGAACATCTGCGGATCAAAATTGCTGAGCATACTCTCTCGCTTTCTTGGCCTACCCCCCGGCCCCCTCCCTGAAGGGAAGGGGAGA
>Ga0070741_10019211_pt1 | contig 10948 bp, 11 predicted proteins | sample Coa_R1_4_FD_66440 | JGI IMG/M metagenome (GOLD analysis project Ga0070741, IMG submission 66440) | Surface soil microbial communities from Centralia Pennsylvania, which are recovering from an underground coalmine fire - Coalmine... | ecosystem: Environmental > Terrestrial > Soil > Unclassified ...
CGTGCGGACCGTCTTGCCGCGGACCACCCCGCGCAGCCCCAGCTCGCGCATCAGCCGCTCGACCGTGCAGCGCGCCACGCGGGTGCCCGCGCGGTTCAGCTGCGCCCAGACCTTGTCGGCGCCGTAGACCCGCCGGTTCGCCTCCCACACCCGCCGGACGGCGGCCTTCAGCTCGCCGTCGCGCAGCGACCTGGCTGACGGCGGCCGCGTCGTCTTGGCGTCGTACGTGGATGGGGCGACCTGCAGCGTCCGGCAGATCGGCTCGATCCCCCAGCGGCCCCTGTGCGCGTCGATGAACGTCACGGCCGCGGCGGGCGCGGGTCGAGCTCCCGCGCGAAGAAAACCGTCGCCGCCTTCAGGATCTCGTTGGCGCGGCGCAGCTCCCGGTTCTCCCGCTCCAGCTGCACCAGCCGCTCCCGCTCCGGGGTCGTCAGCCCCGGCCGCTGCCCGCCGTCGACCTCAGCCCGCCGAATCCACTTGCGCAGCGTCTCCGGCGCGCCGATCCCCAGCTTGCCGGCCACCGACTGGATCGCCGCCCACTCCGACCCGTAGTCGCCCCGGTGCTCCCGCACCATCCGAATCGCCCGCTCGCGCAGCTGCGCCGGGTACCTGATCGTCTCGCTCATCGCCCCATCCTCTCACAGAATGGAGCCTCCACTTTTCCCGGGGCGGTTCAATCTTCGGGATATCGTCGCCATCGTGGTTGGTGACCCGAACGATCGACTCCGCATGGAGCATGGCCGGCTCAACGCTGTGGACACCACGCGGATCCATGGGGCTGCCGGCGACCCACTCGACGTCGCACGCGGCTTGGCGGGAACGGCGCTCCATTTGAGCGACAGCGCGAAGTGCGCGTGGAATGGACCTGCGGTCTAAAAGGTCCACCAGTACGCCGAACCGTAGATTGTGCGGCCGTCGAAGGCTGTCCACTTCATGGGCGTCCACATATCGGTTCCCTTCGAGTACTTCGCCTCGTCCGCGAGGACCTTGTAGACATCCTCGGAGATGTAGGTACGGTAGGTCTCGGAGTTCGCGGCCAACTTGGCGGCATGGTTCGCGGCCCTCCCGACCCAAACCAGATCGTTCGCACCGCGCACACCCGTCCTCGCGACGTGGAGCGTGCTCGTATCTATTCCGACGACGTGCTTCGGCTCGTATGCGACCTTGGGGTACTGCGCCTTGATCGCCGGAGTCACGATGTTCCGAACCACATGGTGAATCTTCAAGGCCGTCTTGACCGCCGTCGTGTTCTTCATGTTGCCGATGAATACGGCCATGATTCGGTCGCCGTCGTACGCGGTAGTTTCACCGCCATCGTGGCGGATGATCTTCGCCGCGCAGCGGAGAAAGGTCTTGTAGATCTCCGCCGCGAACAACGGCGGGTAGGTGTCCACCAGCACGGTGGAATCCGCGAGGTCCGCGTACATGACGGTGGCGTCGAGTTTGACGGCGTAGTTCGCGAGTCTCAAGTCTTCGGCAGCGGGCACAACGCGCCCGTCCCGCACGTCCCACTGGGCGCGGAAGATCGCGGCGACGTCGGCCTTCAGGTCGTCTGCTAAAGCCACATCAAGCCTCCGTCAGCTACTCGGCCCGAGCTCGTTGATGTGGTCCCGCAGCCTGTTGCACGCGGGCGCCATCAACGCCGCCGCGTCGCCGCCGGGCTCGTAGCGGTAGGGAATCGTCGTCAGGCCGGCAAGATCGCTCGGCAGCTTGATTTTCTCGTCGCGCGGTTCCATCAGGATGGCGCGCTTCCGGCCGAGCCTGCCCATGAACAGCCCCAACTCGAACGTGACGTTATCCCTCGGGACGGGCCAGGTCTGTTCACGGATATCGACCACGTCGTCCGCGTGCGCGATGGCGATCGCGAAGTCCGACTGGTCGACCTGCGCCTCCAGGTCCTCGACCGGATAATTCGCGACCCGGAAGGTGCCATCGGTCCAGACCGTCACCGTGAATGGATCGTGCTGCAGTGCGTTCTGGACGGTCCTGGCGACCGGAAGGGCCTCGACCGAGCACATGATGAAGACCCGGGTCGTGTCCCGCGGCGCCACGACGAAGCGGTTTCGCTGCTCCAGGCGGCGGGCGAGCTCCTGCGCGATGGCACGGTAGATCGCCGGCTGCTGACCGGCGATCTCCGCGAGCTGGGCATCGGTCAGCTTGCCCACGACGCTCTTTTCACGGGCGACGACCGACGCTGCGCGGGCCTGGGTCGGTTGGATCGCGGCCATCTCGCCGACCGAGTCGCCCGGGTTGGCGCACCGCCACGGGACGGCCGTGCACCAGCACGTCGAACGATCCCGTGATGATCAGGTAGCAGTCCGTGTCCTCGCCGCCCTGCTCGATGAGGGTGGCCCCGCTCTCCAACTCCAACAGCTCGACGGTGTTTGCGAGCACCTCCGCCAGCTCCCACTGAGCGCCGACCAGCTTCTGCAGAACCAAGGCCTCGACCAGGCGTCGGCGCCCAGCCGTGCCCTCGAACCGTTCCTTCACTGCGCGTCACCCCGCGGTGTTGCATCAGCTGACGATCCGCAGACCCGCCGCGTCGCCCGTGTCGCGCAGCACGAACCGTCACCGCAGGGTCTAGATCGTCCGTTCGATTCTAGCAGGCGGGCGGTCATGCGGTGGACTGGACCCCCGAGCGTGCACGCAGCGGCTGGACACCCGACTCGATACCGTCGCAGCGGCACCGTCCGCCCGGTGCGTGGATCCGCTAGTGATCGACTGCGGGACGTCCCCGCTGCCGGGATGATTTTCGCCGCTGCGTGGGTGGGCACAGATCGTAGGCACGCAGCAACGCCAACACGGTACGCCGCCGGTTGATGCCCTCCCTGGTCGTCAGCTGCCGCGCCGGCGGCATGGCCCCCCACTGGGCGGCCCGCGCCTCCGGCAGGTGAGTGGGTCCCTTCGGCATCTCCTCCTCCGGCAGGAGACTCGCCGACGTCCACCAGTGGCGGAACGTCAAGGCGTCCACGTACGCGTCCGTGCCCACGTCCACGCCGCACGCCCAATCCGCGAACGCGTCGTCCAGCACCTCCTCGCTCTTGGCGTTCGGGATCGCGTCCGTCTGGATCCCGAGGGCTTCGCGGGCACGGGTGTACACGGGGCCGAAGCGCTCGGCGAGGAAGCCCGGGGGTGACTTCAGCACCGAGACCACGACGTGGTCGGCCGTCGACCTGACGCGCCACCGGATCCACTCGCGACGGCGAATGACCTCCTCCATGCCGGTGGGCCACACGCCGTGCTCCAGGTGCTCGAACCAGGCGTGCATCTCGTCGACGGTGTCGGCGTAGCGGTCGAACGCCCCACCCGCGTAGCCCACGCACACGGCGACGATCAGCGCGTAGGCGTGCCATGGGGCGCCCGCCCACGACGGCGGGGGAAGGGCGCCGGCCACTACCAGACGCTCCACGGAGATCCCGAGGGACTTCGGCTCGGATGCTGCCAACCTGGCCTCAACGACGCCGGGAGGATCGAGCGGCACCTGATACCCATCCTCGTCGACCAGCGGGCGGCCGTCGACGCCGGCCGCCAGCCGAAAGCTGGGGGCGGTGGTGGCCACAACCACCAGGTGCGGACGAACCGCGCCGCTTTACGCGCCTCGTTCCGCCCATCGCGGAGACCGAATTCAACCAGCCGAACGTCGAGCACGAGATGGAACGCCTTGATCGACCGGTAACTGGCCTCGTAGCGGGGGAAGCCCCGGCTGAGGACGCGCGTCGCCGCGGCGTGCTTGTCGGGGCTCCACGCGAACAGCTCCCGCAGGTGGTCCACCTCCGCCCGGAACGCCGGATGAAGGTCGGCGGCCTTCAGCTGCTGGCGGGTCAGCGGTGCCACGCGGGTCTCGCGCGGGAAGTCATCGGGCAATTGATCGAGGTCGACCACGTCGCCGGGGGCGAGTCGGTCCCGGGCGACCGCCGCGCCCAGGCCACGGCGTCGGAGGACGGCCGGCCGCTCGTCACGGGCGGCGCGCAGCATCTCCTCGTAGCGCGCGAGAACCTCGTCGTCGCGCATCCGTGTGTGGGCGGCCTCGTGCGGAGCTGCCGGCCCAGCCGGGTCCGCACCCCCGCAGAGTCGGCGCGGGGGCAGTCTAGCGCGTCAGATCCGCAACCACAGCCGCTCGGACGTTGGCAGTCGGATCTTCGCCTTCGACCATTCGACCAGACGAGGGTTCGAGGAATCGACCAGTCGATCCACCCACACAGATTCTTCGGGGCTGGACGACCAGGCATGCAAAAAGGGCGCCGGTGCAACCACCGACGCCCCGTCAGCCGCTCCTAGAGTGCCTAACTGGACACTCTAAGTGCACGTGTCATCAGAAGGGGATGTCGTCCGGTTCCAGCTCGTCGGACGGGAAGCCGGAATCCGGGCTCGGACCGCCGGCCTCGCGCGGCCGGCTGTCGAGCAGCAGCATGGTGCTGGCGATCAGCTCGGTCCGGTACTTCTTCTGGCCGTCCGGCCCTTCCCACGAGCGGGTCTGCAGGCGGCCCTCGATGTAGACCTTGCGACCCTTCGTGATCAGCGAGTTGCAGGTCTCGGCCAGCTTGTTCCACGCGACGACGTTGAACCACTCGGTCTCGTCGCGGACCTCATTCTCGGGCGTCGTCCAGCGGCGGCTCACCGCCACCGAGAACGACGTGACCGCCGAGCCGCTAGGCGTGTACCGCATCTCGGGATCGCGCCCGACGTTCCCGATGATCATGACCTTGTTCAGGCCGCCGGCCATCGCTAGGTCCCCTGGCGGACGAGCAGGTAGCGGATCACGTCCTCGGAAAGCTTCAGCTGGCGCTCGAGCCCGCCGAGCGTGTTCGGCTGCGAGCGGAAGTTGACCTGGACGTAGGTCCCATCGCGGAAGCGGTCGATCGGGTAGGCGAGGCGGCGGCGACCCCATGGGTTCACCTTCTGAACCTCGCCGCCCTCGCCGGAGATCCAGCCCTGCACCCGCTCGTTCAGCGCGGCAACCTCTTCCTCACCAGCGGTCGGTCGAATGATGTAGACCAGCTCGTAATCGCGCAAACGTAGCTCCTTTCCCGGGTGTTGCCGCCGTGAACGCCTCGGCGCACGGCGACAGAAAGGTGGCGCGCGCCACGCGCAGCGCCGTTCGGGCAACCCGGGGAGTCTAGCACGCGGTGCAATCGCACGGCGACCTGTGATAGAACAGATGTCCGATGGAATTGACGTGGCTGGGCGGCGCGGCGGTCCGGCTGGCCGGGCGCGGCGCCACGTTGGTCCTCGATGGATCGGTGGACCTCGGCGACGGCAGGCGGTTCGCCCGCCCGGGCGAGTACGACGTGAGCGGCGTCGCCCTGACCGGCGTGCAGACGCGCGCCGGCGACCAGATGAACACCGTCTTCTGCGCGCACGTGGACGAGCTCTCGGTCTGCCACCTGGGCGCACTGAGCCACCCGCTCAAACCCGAGCAGATCGAGGCGATCGGGCCGGTCGACGTGCTGGTCCTCACGGCCGACGACGGGCCGACCGACGCGGTGAACGCGCTGGACCCAAGGGTCGTCGTGCCGCTGTTCCCTGTGGACACCGCCGACCCGCCGCGGAACAAGCTGAGCCTGACGCGCGCGACCCTGCCCGAGCACCGGACCGTCGTGCGGCTCGATCCGCCGAGGTCCGGCCGGCGCGCGGCGTCGCGGGGGCTCCCGCCGCTGGTCCGCGACCACCGCCGAGGTGGAGACAGAGCGCGAGGCGCCCCGTCTTCCCCTGGGCGGAAGGAAGTGAGGGGCGCTTCTCGACCCTAGAACGCCGGCCCAGGGTTCGCCGGCTCGGCCTCGGGTGTCGTTCCGGGCGGAGGGAGGAACCTCGGCCGGCGCGCCGTGCGCCGGCGTCCCGGCGGGGCCGGGGACAGCGCGGCGGCCGAGATCCCTCGTCGTCCCTCCTCGGGATGACCCCCAGAGGGCCGGTGTTCTAGTCGAGGTAGTCCTTCAGCTTTTTCGACCGGCTCGGGTGGCGTAGCTTGCGCAGCGCCTTCGCCTCGATCTGGCGGATGCGCTCGCGCGTGACGCCGAACTCCTTGCCGACCTCCTCGAGCGTGCGGGAGCGGCCGTCGTCGAGCCCGAAGCGGAGCTGCAGGACGCGCCGCTCGCGGCCGGAGAGCGTGTCGAGCACGTTCTCCATCTGCTCGCGCAGCAGCTGGTGCGAGGCCGCCTCGGCCGGCGCCAGCGCCCCCGCGTCCTCCACGAAGTCGCCCAGGCGGCTGTCCTCCTCCTCGCCGATCGGCGCCTCGAGCGACACCGGCTCCTGCGACGCCTTCAGGATCTCCTGGACCTTCTCCGGCGGGATCTGCATCTCGGCCGCGATCTCCTCGACGGTCGGCTCGCGGCCGAGCTCCTGGAGCAGCCGCCGCGAGGTACGGATCAGCTTGTTGATCGTCTCGACCATGTGCACCGGCACGCGGATGGTGCGCGCCTGGTCGGCGATCGCCCGCGTGATCGCCTGGCGGATCCACCAGGTCGCGTACGTCGAGAACTTGTAACCCTTGACGTAGTCGAACTTCTCGACCGCTCGAATCAGGCCGATGTTGCCTTCCTGGATGAGGTCCAGCAACGACATCCCGCGGCCGATGTACTTCTTCGCGACGGAGACGACGAGCCGGAGGTTCGCCTCGGTCAGCCGCTTGCGCGCCTGCTGCCCGCGCAAGTAGTCGGCCTCGAGCTGACGGCGCACGGCGCTGGTCATCGCCTGACGCTGGATCAGCCGCTCGGCGTACTCGCCGCGCTCCATCAAGATCGCCAGCTCGACCTCGAGCCGCGCGGTCAGGAGCGGCACGCGGCCGATCTCCCGCAAGTACATGCGGACCGGGTCGTCCACCCCCTCCAGCTCGCCCTCCGGGAGGGTCGGCTCGACCTCGACCTCGGGCTCCGGCTCCTGCTCGAGCTCCGCCTTGGGCGGCTCGACCTCCTCCCAGCCGGCGATGACGTCGGGGACCGCCTCGGCGGGCTCGGCCTCGGCGAGGGCGACCTCGGCCGCCACCTCCGGTACCAGCAGATCGAGCCCGGCATCGCCGTTCAGCTCGGGCGAAACCGGTGGGGCCGCTGTCGTGACTGGGGGCGCGACGTCGACCGCGCTTTTGCGATACGACTGGTCGGACACGAAGGGCTCCTTCAACCCCGTGTGCCGTGCACAACGTCTGGGATTCGCCGCGGGTTTATAGCACAGGGGTGCTCGGAGGCCACCACGAGGGCTCGCTCAGCCGGCTGCGGCGACCCGCTCCGGCGGCGCGGCGGCCTGTTTCGACCGCGGCATCGTGCGCATCAATCCAAGGTTCGGCTCGCCCTGGAACATCGCGACCCAGTGGACGTTGAAACCACGCCGCCGTTCCCGCTCCAGCCGCCGGATTTCGGCGGTCAGCTCGGCGATGCGCGCCCGCGCCTCCGGCCACCCTTCCAGGTCGTGCTCGGCGTCGCGGTCGCCGCGGTGGACGCCGATGAGGTGGATCTCGCGTCGGTAGTTCAGCAGCCGCAGCTGCAGCACCAGACCTGGCAGCTCGCGCGCGACGAGGTCCTCGGCCAGGAGAGGCAGGTCGTCGCCCCACCGCACCAGCCATTCGGCGTAGTCGGCCAGCGGTCCATCAGCCGCGGCGAGCAGCTCGTCGGCGATCAGCCGCCCATGCCGGGCGGCGGTGTCCTGCATCAGCTCGTAGACGGCGCGCGCGTCGGCGCGGTAGACGTCGTCGGGCGCCAGCTCCTGCAGCAGCGGCCCCGCCGCGTCGGCGTGGCGCAGCGCCAGGTGCAGCAGGAACTCCTCCAGCGTCAGCCAGTCGCGCAGATCGCTCTCCCGCGCACGCGGCAGGTCGACCGGCCGCGGAGCCTCCCGCCCGGCCTGGCCCGAGCGCCGCGCCGCCTGCCGCAGCGAGCCGAGCCGCGCCCGCAGCGCGTCGTAGTCCACAGCCAGCCGCTCAGCGAGCATGCGGACGTACTGGTCGGCCAGCACCGGGTTCGGCAGGTCCTTCAGCACGTCGAGCACGTTGTCGGCCGCCGCCGACCGCGCCTGCGCGTCCACGCCCGCCCTGGCGACCTCGGCGTCGACCAGCACTTCGAGGATCGGCTTCGCCTCGGCCACCAGCGCCAGGAACCGCTCGGGCGACGCGCGGATGACCTCGTCGGGATCCTGTCCCTCGGGCAGCCGCGCCACCCGGACGTCGAGCACCTGGTCGTAGCGGAGCCGGACGAGCCCACGGCGGTCCGGCACGGGCGTGGCGATCCGCCCGTAGGTGGCACGGACGACCTCAAGCGTGCGCAGCGCGGCGGTGTCGCCAGCTGCGTCGGCGTCGAGCGCGAGCACGATACGCGGCGCCAGCCGCTTGAGCTGCGCCAGATGCTGCTCGGTCAGCGCCGTCCCGAGCGCGGCCACGACGTGCTTGATCCCCGCCTGGTGGGCGATGAGGGCATCCATGTAGCCCTCGACCACGATCGCCACGCCCTCGCGCTTGATCGCGGCCCGCGCGGCGTCGATCGCATAGAGGGACGCGCCCTTGCTGAAGAGGGCGGAGTCCGAGGAGTTCAGGTACTTCGGCTGCGCGTCCCCCATCGCCCGGCCGCCGAAGCCGACCACAGCGCCGGCCGCGTCCCGGATCGGGAACATGATCCGGCCGCGGAATCGGTCGTAATGCCCGCCAGCCTCGCGCTCGAGCACAAGCCCCAGCTCGGCCAGCTCCTCGACGGCGACGCCGTCCTGCCGCAGCCGCGTGAGCAGCGCGTCCCAGCTATCGGGCGCCCAGCCAAGGCCGAACGAGTCGATCGACGCCCGCGAGACACCGCGCGCGGACAGGTAGTCGAGCGCGGCCTTGCCGGCTGGGGTGAAGAGCATCGACTGGAAGTAGCGCGCCGCCGCCGCATTCACCTCGCGGAGCCGGTCCAGCCGGTCGTCGTCGGCCTTCCGCGCCGTCCGCGGCTTCAGCTCGACGCCGGCCTTGCCGGCGAGGACCCGGAGCGCCTCGCCGAATTCGACGTTCTCGGTCCGCATCACCCAGGTGAACACGTCACCCGACTGCCCGCAGCCGAAGCAGTGGTAGCGGTCCTGATCGGGGAAGACGTAGAAGGACGGCGTCTTCTCGTTGTGGAACGGGCACAGCCCCTTCAGGTTGCGCCCAGATTTCTGGAGCTTGACGCGTTGGCCGACCAGGTCGACGAGCGAGATCCGATCCTTGATCTCCTCGACGGGGTTCTCGCCGGCCATGGGAGCATGCTACCAGCCGCTAGCTGGCTACTCCAGCGTACAGGAGGGTCATCTGCACGGCGTTGAAGAGGCCGTGCGCGACGATCCCCGGCACGACCGAGCGAGTGCGGTCGTACAGGAACGCCAGGCACAGCCCGACGACCACGATCGGCAGCGCGGTGGACAGGCTCAGGTGCGCGGCGGCGAACATCAGCGCCGACCCGACGTAGGCAATCGGCCTTCCGTAACGCCCGCGCAGCACGCCGAACACGTAGCCGCGGAAGAACGACTCCTCGCAGATCGGGGCGCTAACCGCGACCAAGAGCCAGATCCCCAGGAACTGCGCCGGGCTCGCGGCGCGCACCGCCCCGAACTGCTGCGCCTGGTCGGGGTTGATGCCGAGGAGCTCCTTGGTCGCGAAGGCGGCCACGACGCCCAGGAACAGCACGACGACGCCGCCGACCGCGCCCTGGGCGAGGCGGCGCTCCAGGTGCGTTGTGGTGAGGCCGATGTCCTCCCACGTTAGCGCGCCGGGGCGCACGATCCGCCAGATCAGCACAGACATTATCGCGACCTGGGTCGCCAGCATCGCCACCACGAGCGACGACACGGACATCCGGCTCGGCGTGACCGCCGCGGCCCGGTCGCCGAGGACGACGGGGATCGTCAAGATGTTCGCGAGCACGAAGACGGCGACGAGGCAGCCGAGCACCGTGCGCAACTTGTCGAAATCGCGCCGCGCGAGCCGCGGGTCCAGCCCGGGCACGACCACGTACAACCCGAGCCCGGCCAACGCCGTCAGCCCGCCGACCGCGAACACCCCGCTGGCCGCCAGGCCGTAGGGCGTACCCGCCACCCGCACCAGCGCCTGGGCGGTCGGGGCGGCCAAGAACGTGCCACCCGAGCCGACCAGGGCGATCGAGGCGACGACGCACAGCGCGAAGCCGACGACGAAGAGGAGCCCGCCGAGCCGGGTCAGGCGTGCGAGCCGCTCCAGCGACTGACTGGACCCGGCGGCACTGGCGTTCATGAGGCCGCGAGGTTAGCTCAGTACCGACCAGAGCTTCGGGAAATACGCGTCCTCGAACGCCTTGATCGCGTAGTGGTCGGTCATACCGGCGATGTAATCGGCGACCGCCTGCTCGAGCGGGTCGCCACGCTTGTTCTCCGAGAACTCGGGCGGCATCCGGTCGGGATGCTGGAGGTAGTAGCGGAAGAGCAGCCGCAGCATCTCCTGGGCCCGTCCGACCTCCTCCTTCGCGTCGGAGTCGAGGTAGACGTTCTCGAACATGAACCCGCGCAGCTCGTCGACCGCCGCCTGCACCCGCGGGCTCATCCGCACCAGCGCCTCGCCGGCGTCGGCCCGCCGCGCCACCTCGTCCGCCAGCGCCCGGTACCGCGACTCGCTCTGCCGGGCGCTCTCCTCGCCGGCGCGCACCGGCTCCCAGCTCGTCTCGACGACGTCGCTGACCATCGTGTCGATCCGCGCCGCGTGGCGCGTGCCGAGAACCTCACGGCTCCGGGCCGGCAGCTCCGCCTCGGTCAACAGCCGCGCGCGGACCGCGTCGGCGATGTCGTGGTTCAGGTACGCGACCGCGTCGGCGATCTTGCAGACCTGTCCTTCGAGCGTTGGCGGTACGCCCCACTCGGTCCCCGCGACCGATTCCCGCGGCTTCGAGTGCTTGGCGATCGACTCACGGGTCTCCCAGGTGAGGTTCAAGCCCTCGCCGTTCTTCTCGAGCACGTCGATCACGCGCAGCGACTGGTGGTTGTGCCGGAAGCCGCC
>Ga0070741_10019212_pt1 | contig 10948 bp, 9 predicted proteins | sample Coa_R1_4_FD_66440 | JGI IMG/M metagenome (GOLD analysis project Ga0070741, IMG submission 66440) | Surface soil microbial communities from Centralia Pennsylvania, which are recovering from an underground coalmine fire - Coalmine... | ecosystem: Environmental > Terrestrial > Soil > Unclassified ...
GCCTCCAGCGACGCCGCGACCGGTCGCGCCACGAACACCCGCAGCCGCCGCGCGCTCCGGTACAGCTCCTCGGCCACCCGGGGCAGGCCGAGGTGTCCGGCCCGGCCCTCGTCGGTCAGGCGCTCCACCGTGCCGTTCCGCAACTGGAGCGGCAGATCCACCCCCAGCAGGGCGGACCGGGAGGGGAAGTCGAGCAGCAGCCCTCCGGCCGGCAATCCCAGCTCCGCGGCGAGCGCGTCCTCCACCCGCGCGGTGAGGTCGGGATCGTCGGCCAGCCAGGGCTGGGTCTCGGCCGGCGCGTCGCTGGCCGGCAGGTCGAGGGCCCGCTTGTAAAGCCGCCGGGCCCGGATGCAGGCCGCGAGCTCGCTCCGGTCCCGGGTGAGCAGCAGCTCCATGAGCCCGTCGTCCGTCGCCTCCGCGATCCCGCCCACCAGCACGGTCTTCCGCGCCACCGCCGCCCGGACCGCGCGCTTGAACATGCAGGTCGCCGCCCGCACCGCGTGGTGCCAGTACACGTTCCGGTACATCTGGTACTTGGCGAAGAGCAGCGACTCGAGCGCGCTCACCCCCTTCTCGTGCACCCCCACCTCCAGCCGGCCGTCCTGCTCCACCAGCACCAGCGAGGCCAGCAGCCGCTCCACGTCCACCGTCCCGTAGGGGACGCCGCACATGAAGGCGTCCCGGCTCAGGTAGTCGATCTTGTCCAGGTCGAGGGAGCCGGAGATGAGCCCCTGGAGCGGGCTCGGGCTCCGCCGGGTGATGAGCTCGCCCACCCGGTCGCCGAACCCGGGCCCGCCGATCTCGGCCAGCCGGGCCGCAAGCTCGCCCTCGCGGAGCTTGGCCACGCCGAGCTGCTCGTGGGAGGGGAAGCCGGCCTCCTCCAGCGCGTGGGAGAAGGGGTAGTGCCCCACGTCGTGGAGCAGCGCCGCCAGCTCGACGGCCAGGCAGTCCGCCTCGGCGACCCGCTCCAGCTCGCCCCGCTCGCGGAGCGCCTCGAGGGCCTTGCGGGTGAGATGGTACGCGCCGAGGGCGTGCTCGAACCGGGTGTGGGTGGCGCCGGGATAGACCAGGAAGGCGTGGCCGAGCTGGCGCACGTAGCGGAGCCGCTGCACCGCCGGGGTATCGAGGGCGAGCAGGGCGGGCCGGTCGAGCCGGATGTTGTCCCAGAGCGGGTCGCGGATGACCTCGAAGTCCCGCGGCGGGCGACCGGGCGGCCCGCCGGCGCCCCCGCCCCCGCCCCCGCCCCCGCCGCTCCGGCGCTCCGGCCCGCTCACACGATCGGCCCCGCCTCCGCCACCGCCTGGGGCACCTGGGGCCGGAACTGCTCGAAGTTCTCCCGGAACATCGTCGCGAGCTTCCGGGCCTGCGCGTCGTAGGCCGCGGGGTCGGGCCAGGTGCGGCGGGCGTCGAGCAGCCCCGAGGGGACCTCGGGCACCGCCGTCGGGACCGCGAGCCCGAAGACCGGATCGCGCACGAAGCGGGCCCGGTCCAGATCGCCGGACAGGATCGCGCGCACCATCGCGCGAGTGTAGGGGAGCTTGATCCGCGAGCCCACCCCGAAGGGCCCGCCGGTCCACCCGGTGTTCACCAGCCAGACCCGCGCGCCGTGCCGGGCGATGCGCTCCCCCAGCATGGTGGCGTACACGCTCGGATGGAGCGGCAGGAAGGGCGCGCCGAAGCAGGCGGAGAAGGTGGCGCTGGGCTCGGTCACCCCGGCCTCGGTGCCCGCCACCTTGGCGGTGTAGCCGGAGAGGAAGTGGTACATGGCCTGGTCGGGCGTGAGCCGCGCGACCGGCGGCATCACGCCGAAGGCATCCGCCGTGAGGAAGACGATGTTCACCGGATGCCCGCCCACCCCGCCGGGGAGATGATTGCTGATGTAGTGGATGGGGTAGCAGGCGCGGGTGTTCTCGGTGATGCGGTCGGAGTCGTAGTCCACCGCGCGGGTGGCGGGGTCGAGCACCACGTTCTCCAGCACGGTGCCGAAGGTCCGGGTCGCGGCGTAGATCTCGGGCTCGGTCTCCGGCCGGAGCCGGATCACCTTGGCGTAGCAGCCGCCCTCGAAGTTGAACACGCCGTGGTCGCTCCAGCCGTGCTCGTCGTCGCCGATGAGGCTCCGGGAGGGGTCGGCGGAGAGGGTGGTCTTGCCGGTGCCGGAGAGGCCGAAGAAGATCGCCGTGTCGTGGTCCGGCCCCACGTTGGCCGAGCAGTGCATGGGGAGCACGCCCTGGAGCGGGAGCAGGTAGTTGAGCACCGTGAAGATGGACTTCTTCATCTCCCCGGCGTACCGGGTCCCGCCGATCAGCACCACCCGCTCGGCGAAGTTGAGCACGATGAAGGTGCCGCTCCGGGTCCCGTGGCGCGTGGGATCGGCCTGGAACTCCGGGGCGTGCAGCACCGTGAAGCCGGGCTGGAACCGCGCGAGGTCGGCCGGCTGGGGGCGGATGAACATGTGCCGCACGAAGAGCGCGTGCCACGCGCTGGGCGTGATGAAGCGCACCGAGAGCCGGTAGGCGGGATCGGCCCCGCCGAAGAGGTCCTGGACGAAGAGCTCCCGGGTGTCGAGGAACGCGCGGACGTCGTCGTGCAGCCGGGCGAAGGCCGCGGGCTCCATGCGCCCGTTCTTCTCCCACCAGATCCGCTGCTCGGAGCCCGGCTCCGCCACGATGAACTTGTCCTTGGGGGACCGCCCGGTCTTGGGGGTGGTGACCGCCGCGAAGGCGCCGTGCTCGGTGACGACCCCCTCCTCCCGGCGGAGGGCGTATTCGATGAGCCGCGGGGGCGTGAGGTTGGCGAGGATCCGTTCGGGGTACAGCCCGTGCTCGGCGAGGGTGAGGGTCTCGCGCTGGACGAACCTGGCCTGAACGGTCATAGACTCCCACTGCGCGCCGGGCGCGCGGCTCGGGGGTCGGGCGGCCCCGGGGGGCGAGTCTTCAAAGATCGACAGGGCGCCGCCCCCCGGCAACCGATCGCGTCACCATGCCGCGCCGGCGGTAACCCCGGAGGCGGGCCAGCATCCGCCGATCCTGGGCCGCGCCGTCGGGCCCCTTGGGCGTCTCGATGATCTTGATCACCCCCGCGAACCGGGGGTCGGTCATGATGCGCCGGAACGGCTCCGGGCCGAGCGCGCCTTCGCCGATCAGCTCGTGCCGGTCCCGGCGGGAGCCCCGCGGGGTCCGGGAGTCGTTGAGGTGCAGGCAGTGGAGGTGCTCGAGCCCGAGCACCCGATCCCAGCGCTCCCACACCCCGTCGAAGTCGTTCACCAGATCGTAGCCCGCGGCGTGGAGGTGGCAGGTGTCCGCGCAGAACCCCACCCGGCGCCGGAGCGGCGCGGGGACGAGCTCCCGGAGCGCCGCCAGCTCCTCGAAGGTGGCGCCGAGCGCGGTGCCGCTCCCCGCGGTGGTCTCGAGCAGCACCGTCACCCCCGGCACCGCGCGGAGACACTCGGCCAGGGCCGCGGCGTTCCGGGCGAGGCCCGCGGCGCGGTCGTCGATGTAGTTGCCTGGATGCGACACCAGGTAGCGGATCCCGAGCGCGGCGCAGCGGGCCAGCTCCGCCCGGAAAGCATCTGCGGAGCGCGCACTTAGAATGGGGTCGGGGGAGGCGAGGTTTATGAGGTACGAATCGTGCGCGACCACCGCTTGCAATCCGGCCTGCAAAAGCTCGCGCCTGAAGGCGGTGCGGGTCTCCGGGACGATGCGGGGCTCGCGCCACTGGTTCGGTGTCTTGGTAAACACCTGGATCGCGGTGGCGCCGATGGCGGCGCCGCGCGCCGGGGCGGTGTGCACGCCACCTTGGATCGACACGTGAGCCCCCAATCGTTCCGGCGTCGCAGGCCGACCCATACCGTCCGTTTCCTCCCTTGAGCGAGCTCGCCCGGGAGCCCGGCACGGGCCCGCTCCGCGTGTTGCTGCTCGGCGACCCCTCCGTGCGGCCCTACGGGCTCGAGCGCGCCCTGGGCCGGGCCGGCTTCCACCTGAGCGAGGCCGCCGCGCCCGCCGCGCCCGCTCGCGCCGAGCCGGCCGGCCCGCCCGACGTCGCGCTCATCGCCGCCGAGGAGGCCGACGCGGGTCTCGCGACCCTGCTCCAGGCGCTCCACGCGGCCTGGGGCGGCCGGGTCCCCCTGGTGGTAGTGCTCGCCTCGCCCGACCGCGAGGGGCCGACCCGCGCCCTCGGCATGGGGGCGGACGACGCCATGGCGTCGCCGGTCCACCTGCCGGAGCTCTGCGCCCGGCTGGAGGCGCGCGCCCGGCCGCGGGCCCGCCCCGCCCGGGGCTGTCCCGAGACCAACGGCCGGCTCCAGGAGATGATGCTCGATCTGCTCGAGGCCGCCCAGGGCCGGCGCCGTCCCGACGAGGTGCTGGACGTTCTGGTCGAGCGGCTCGGTAGACTGCTTCCGCGCTGGGAGGTGGAGCTCCTGGCGAGCGAGGAGCCCGAGCGCGGGGTCCGGGTGGTGGCGACCACCCGGCGGCCCGCGTCCCGCGAGGTGCGGCTCGACCTGGAGCGCTACCCCGAGATCGCGGAGGCGCTCCGCACCGCGCGGCCGGTGGCGGTGGCCGACCTCCAGACCGACCCGCTGCTCGAGGCGATGCGGCGCCGGTGGGCCTACGAGCGCACCGAGGTTCCGGTGCGCGCCGTCACCGCGCTCCCGCTCACCGCGGGCGAGCGGGTGGTGGGCGCGCTCGTGCTCCGGACCGGCGAGCCCGGCGCCCGCCTCTCCGCGGTGGAGGAGCGGGTGGTCGGGCAGGCGGCGGACGCGGCGGCCCGGGTCCTCGCGGCCGAGCGCCGGGCGCCGGCGCCGTCCCCGGGCGAGGCGCCCGCGGTGGACCCGCTCACCGGGCTCCCCACGGTGGAGGCGCTCGACCGCCGGATCGTCGAGGAGTCGGAGCGGGCCAAGCGCTACGCCCTGAGCTTCACCCTGGTCCTGCTGGACGTGGAGGACCAGGCGGCGCTCAACCGGCGGCTCGGCCCCGAGGCGGGCGACCGGCTGCTGGCCGAGCTGGGGCGCACGCTGCAGCGCGAGGTGCGGGCGTCCGACTTCGTCGCGCGCTACGGGGGCGACGAGTTCGCCCTGGTGCTGGCCGAGACCGGGCCGGCCGGAGGGCGCGACCTGGTGCGCCGGCTCCGCCAGCGGATCGGGGTCGAGTCGTTCGCGGGGCTCCCCGCGGGGGAGCGGGCCCAGCTCGCCGCGGGCATCGTGGCGTTCCCGCATCCGGCCGTGGAGCAGACCAGCGACCTCCTGGTGCTGCTCGAGGCGGCGCTCCGCCGGGGGAAGGCGCAGAGCGAGGAGCGGATCGGCGTCGCGGAGTAGCGCCTAGCGCCGGGCCGCCTGCTTGAGCCAGTCGGTGGGATCCAGGGCGATCTGGTTCTCGCCCCGGATCTCGAAGTGGAGGTGGGGGCCGTAGTCCGAGTTGACGCCGCCCACGGTCCCGATCACCTGGCCCTTGGCGACGCGGTCGCCCAGCTTCACCGAGGCCGACTGGAGCTGGGCGTACACCGAGTAGTAGCCGTTGCCGTGCTCCAGCAGGATGGTGAGCCCGTAGGTGCCGAACTGCCCCACCAGCCGGACCTGTCCCGCCTCGACCGACCTGACCGGGGTTCCGGCCGGCGCCGCGATCCCGATCCCGTTCCAGCGGATCACGCCCCCGCTCGCCAGGGTGTCGCGGCCGAAGCGATAGACCAGGGTCCCCTCGACCGGCCAGTCCAGCTTGCCCAGGCTCGCGGTGGTGATGGCCCCGGGCGCCGGCGCGGTGAAGAGGCCGGCCCGGTTCCGCGCCGCCGCCTCCCGGCGGCTGCGTTCGAGCGCGGCGAGCAGGCTGGTGAGCCGGGCCTCGTCCCGCTCCAGCGCCGTGAGCCGGCGCTCGGTGTAGCGGGCCGAGCGCCGGAGCTGGTCCAGCCGCCTGGCGCGCTCCACCGCGAGCTCCCCGTAGCGCTCGTACTCCGCCTCCCGCTCCTGGCGCCGCCGGTCCAGCTCGCCCCGCACGTACAGCAGGTTGTTGCGCTGGGTGACCACCCGGTTCCGCAGGCGCTCGACCTCCTCTACCAGGGCGCGGTCCTGCCGGCTGGTGAGGTAGAGGTACTTGTACCGGCTGAGCAGGTCGCCGAACGACTCGGCCGAGAGCAGGACCTGGAAGGCGTAGAGCGCGCCCCGCTTGTAGATGTCCACCAGGCGCCGCTCCAGGATCGCGCGCCGCTCGGCCAGGTTGTCCTGCGCCAGGATGAGCTCCGCGCTGGCCCGCTCGAGCTGCCCGGTGAGCCCGCCGATCTGCCGCTCGATCTCGTTCACGATCCGCTGGGTGGATTCCTTCTGGCGCTCCAGGTTGGTGAGCTCGTCGTTCACGTCGTGGACCTTGTCGCGGAGCGCCTCGCGCTGGCGCTCCAGCCGGTCGCGCTCGGCCTTGATCTCCTCCAGCCGCCGGCGGCTCTCCTCCAGGTCGGCGCCCGGGCGTCCCTGCGCCGCCGCGGCGGCGGGCAGGATCGCCTGGAGCACGAGCCAGAGGGCGAGGCTCCCCCGCCTACACATCCTTGAGGTGCCGCCCCACGCTCACCAGACTCCCGCCCAGGCCGAGCAGCACGCCGAAGAGCACGAGGAGGGTGACCTGCTCCGGCTGGAAGAACACCAGGCCGGACAGGGAGCCGACGTTGCTGTCGCGGAAGAGGCGGAACCCGGCGTAGCAGAGCGCGATGGAGAGGAACCCGCCCAGGAGCCCCTTGAAGGCGCCCTCCAGCAGGAACGGGCCCCGGATGAAGCCGTTGGTCGCGCCCACCAGCCGCATGATGGCGATCTCGCGGGCCCGCTGGAGGATGGTGAGCCGGATGGTGACGCCGATGATGACGACGGCGATGGCGGCGAAGGCGAGGCCGATGACGAAGCCCACCACGCCGGTCACGTTGCGCAGCCGGTCGAGCCGCTGCACCCAGTCGCGGCCGTAGCGGATGTCCTCGATGAAGGAGAACCCGCGGAGCCGCTCGGCCACCCGGCCCACGGCCTCCGCGTTCCGGTAGCCCTCCTTGAGGCGGATTTCGAGCGAGGCGGGAAGCGGGTTGACCTGGAGATCGCGGTAGGCGTCCCGGAACTCCACCAGGTCCCGCCGGGCCCGCTCGAGCGCCTGGTCCTCGGTGACGTACTGCACGTCCTGCACCTCGGGGAAGGCCGCGATGTCGGCCGAGGCCACGGTGATGGTCTCCGGCGGGGTCCCCCGCAGCACGAAGGCCACGATCTCGACCCGCTCCTCCAGGCCGCGGAGCGCCTCCCGCAGGTTCACCGCCACCAGCACGAAGAGGCCGACCGTGAAGAGCGAGAAGGCGATGGTGGTGACCGAGAGACCCGAGAGGAGCGGGGCCCGGCGGAAGGAGAGGAGCGCCTCCCGGAAGAGGAGCCTCACGAGAGCCCCGCCGCGCGGGCGTCGTCCTCCGCGCTGTCGTACACCAGCTCCCCGTCGCGGAGCTCGATGGTGCGGTAGCTGGTCTGGCGCACCAGGTCGAGGTCGTGGGTGGCCATGACCACGACCGTGCCGCCCGTGTTGATGTCGCGCAGGAGCTGGAACACGCCGCGGGTCGCCCGCTCGTCCAGGTTGCCGGTCGGCTCGTCGGCCAGCAGGATGGCCGGGTCGTTCACCAGCGCCCGCGCGATCGCCACCCGCTGCTGCTCGCCGCCCGAGAGCTCCCGCGGGTAGGCCCGCGCCTTGGCGGAGAGGCCCACCTGGGTGAGCACCCGCATCACCCGCGCCGGAATGGTGTCGGCGCGGGCCCCGGTCACCTCGAGCGCGAAGGCGACGTTCTCCGCCGCGGTCCGGTCCTCCAGGAGCCGGAAGTCCTGGAACACCACGCCCAGGCGCCGCCGGAGCTTGGGGATCTCGTGGCGTCGGAGGGTGGAGACCGAGAACCCCGAGACCCGCACCTCACCCGCGGTGGGGCGCTGCTCGGCCAGGAGCAGCTTGATGATGGTGGACTTCCCGGCTCCGCTGTGGCCGGTGAGGAACACGAACTCGCTCTTGGAGACGCGAAAGGACACGTCCTTCAGGGCCAACGCGCCGTTGGGATAGGACTTGAACACGTTTTTGAACTGGATCACGGGGAAAAGATAAGCGGCGGCCCCGGCCGGGTTCACCCCCCCGCCTGCTCCAGGTCGGCGATCAGATCGGCCGCGTCCTCGATCCCGCAGCTCAGCCGGAGGAACCCGTCGGGGATCCCGACGGCGCTCCGGGCCTCGGGGGTGAGCTCCTCGTGCGAGGTGAGGCGCGGCTCCGACACGAGGCTCTCCACCCCGGCCAGACTCGGCGCGTGCGCGATGAGCTTGAGGCGGCCGAGCAGCCGCTCCGCCGCCTTGAGCCCGCCCGCGAGCTCGAGGCCCACCATCCCGCCGAAGCCGTGCAGCACCTCGCGGGCGAGCGCGTGGTCGGGGTGCGACTCGAGCCCGGGGTAGTGCACCCGCGCGATCCACGGCTGCTCGGCCGCCCAGCGCGCCACCGCGAGCCCGTTGGCGTTGTGCCGCTCCATCCGGACGGCCAGGGTGCGGAGGCCGCGGTCCAGCAGCCAGGCGGCGAACGGGTCGAGCGCCTGGCCCCAGAGCCGCATGAGCCGGGTCACCTCCTCGATCACCGCGGCCGAGCCCGCTACGGCGCCGGCCACCACGTCGCTGTGCCCGTTCAGGTACTTGGTCGCGCTGGTGATCACGATGTCGGCGCCGTGCTCCAGGGGGCGGAAGTTGATCGGGCTCGCGAAGGTCGCGTCCACCAGGAGGGCGAGCCCCAGCTCGCGCGCCATCTGCGCGATGGGCCGGATGTCCACCACCCGGAGCAGCGGGTTGGTGGGGGTCTCGACGAAGAAGGCCCGGGTGCCCTTGTGGACCGAGCGCCGCCAGGCGCGCGGCTCGTCGGGGTCCACGTAGCTCACCGAGATCCCCAGCTTGCCGAATTCCTCGTCGAAGAGCCGCTGGGTGCCGCCGTAGATCCAGCGGCTGGAGACCAGGTGATCGCCCGGGCGGAGCACCGCGAGGTGGGCCAGCGCGGTCGCTCCCATGCCGCTGGCCAGGAAGACCGCCTCCTCCGCGCCCTCGAGCAGGGCGTACTTCCGGGCCAGGGCGACCTGGGTCGGGTTGTTCCCGTAGCGGGTATAGAGCACCTCGGACGACCCGACCGGGTTCACGAAAGTGCTGCTCTGCACCAGCGGGGGTGCGACCGGCGACCAGTCGGCCCGGCGGCGGGGCTGCCCGTGGATCGCGAGGGTGGAAAGGCCCGGGCGCCGCTCGGTCATGGGAGCGCGAGCGGCTGGAACCGGCCGGCCGCGGGCCGCACCAGGCGCTGGCGGGCCAGCTCCTCGAGCGCGGCCTCCGCGCGGGCGGCGGGCCAGTCGAGCCGGGCGGCGAGCTCCCGGGCGTCGGCGCCCTCGCCGTCCCGGAGCGCGCGGAACGCGGCCCGGGCGTCGGCGGTGAGGCAGCCCAGCGGCTCGGGCTTCTCGCCGTCGTCGAACCGGGCCAGCACGGCGAGCCGGTGGTGGGTGAGCACGTGCTCCAGGGTCTCCCGCTGGGCCTCCCGCACGCCCGAGAGGACCAGCGCCCGCCCGGCCGAGGCCGGGCCGAGCAGCAGCTTGGCCACGATCTCGTCGGCGCAGCTGAAGTCGAGCAGCTCCACCTCGGAGAAGTCCAGCAGGGCGGTGTGCCAGTCGCCCCCGGCGAGCTCCGCCTCGATGCGGTCGCGCACCGCGGCGCCGGTGGCGCGGGTCACCAGGTTCCGGTACGGGGTGCGCACCGCCTCGCGGAGCACGCGGTGCAGGCGGATGGTGAGGATCATCGGGCGTCGGCGTGCTGCGCGGGGATGATCACTTGCACCTGCGCTCCCGGAAAGAACGGAAGGTGATCGGTCAACGGGAGGTCGTCGTCCCACGAGGGCACGATGGCGAGCCGCGCGGTCCCGCTCCGGATGCTGATCTTGCCGTCCCAGCGGGAGAGGTACCGCTTGATCCCGGCCAGGCCCTGGCCCCGGCCCGGATCCCGGAAGCGGCTCACGTTCTGGATCAGCGCCGCCTCCAGGGCCGTGGCGTCGCTCCAGCGGTCGCCGAAGCGCTTGGCCTGGGTCGCCTCCAGCGAGCGGCGGAAGCCCACCCCCGCGTCGCTCACCGCGATCACCACCACCCGGCGGCCCAGCCGGCGCCGGAAGGTGTAGGCCTGGACCGCGACCCAGCCGCTCGTGCCCGCGTGCTCCACAATATTCTGGCAGGATTCCGAAAGCGCCATGGAGAATCCCATCGCCGCCTTGGGGTCGAGCCCCAGCTCGCCCGAGATGATGCGCGACGCGTTCTCCTGGATGAGGCCCACGATCTCGTGGATGTCCTCGGAGCCGCGCACCGGCGTCACGTCGAGCAGCACGTCGGACGGCCCGGAGGCCGGCGCCCGCGGCACCTTCCCGTGGATCTCGAACAGGTCGGCCGCGTGACGGAAGAAGCCGGCCCGCGCCCAGTAGCGCTTCACGTCGTCCTGGAGCGGGACGGTGAGGAGCGGCCGCTCAGAGCCCGCCTCGACCAGCGCCTGTCCGGCGCTCAGGAGCCCCACCAGCCCGTAGGGCGAGGCCCACTGCGCGCCCCGGGCGTCCACCAGCACCCGCTCGGCCGGGGGCCACTCCCCGAACCCGGAGGCGAGCTGGTCGAAGCTCCGGTCGTCGAAGTGGGCGGGGACCTCGACGACCCGCGTCACCGGGTCACCAGCTCGCCGCGCAGGTGCCGCGCGAGCCCCGAGGCGCCGCGGAAACCCGCGTTCCGCGCCGCGAGCCGGTTGGCCTCGCGGATCGCGGTCTCCACCGGATCGCCCGCCAGGAGGCGCGACCAGAGCGCCGCGCCGAACACGTCGCCGCAGCCGGTCGGGTCGAGCGCCTCGACCGCCGGGGCCGGGATCACGGCGCTCCGGATGGGCGGGCCGGCCGGCGGGCCGAGGCCCCGCGCCGCCGCGCCGCCC
>Ga0070741_10019213_pt1 | contig 10948 bp, 8 predicted proteins | sample Coa_R1_4_FD_66440 | JGI IMG/M metagenome (GOLD analysis project Ga0070741, IMG submission 66440) | Surface soil microbial communities from Centralia Pennsylvania, which are recovering from an underground coalmine fire - Coalmine... | ecosystem: Environmental > Terrestrial > Soil > Unclassified ...
TTCCCTTTCTCCCCACGTCGTTCCCCCACCTCCTCCAACGTTCCCCGTCGCATCACTGACCCTCCCTCACTCGCACTCCGTTTCATCCCCTCCAACTGCACCATCACCTTCCCCATCACCACTTCATGCAATGCCAAAATTTTCCGAATCCCCGCCGCATCCCCCTGAAACTGCATCCCACTCAACACCCCCGCCAAAAACTCCAACTCCTCCGCCGTAAACTCAATCATCATTCCTCCGTACCCAGACCTGACAGGTTTCTATCGCGCCCGCGATAGAAACCTGTCAGGTCTTGATGACCTCACCCAATTAACCCATGCGCCATCAGATCATCAATCAACGCCTTCACCGCTTCCGCCACATTTTGCAACGTCGCCGTCGAAGTCGCCTTGCTCGTCCGCGTCGCCGTCCCCGTCCACGCGCTCCAACCCGTTTGCCGCGCCGTCACCACCTGCGTCCCATTCACCTTCAACACCTTCCCACTCCCCAAATTCACATCCCCATCAAACTGCGATAAATCTCCCTGCACCCACAACGCGTACTTGTTCGTAATCGTCGCGTTCGTCCCTGCCACCGGCGCGCCCTCAATCGCCACCGTCGCCCCATTCGTAATCGTGCTCGCGCCCACGAACGCATACGTCGGCTTCCGCACCCACATCGCCCGCTGATTCGTCAACGCCCCCGTGCTAAACTGCACCGTCCGATTCAAATTAAACAGCACATCGCTCGCTTCCACCGAAGCCGTCAGCGTCGTATGCGCCCCGCCCGTCACCGTCAACGCGTTCGGACTCCCGCTCGTCCTCGCCCATTGACTAATCGTCGTATTGTCCCCAAACTTGACCAACCCCTTGTTCGTGTTGATCGCATAATTGTTGTTTGTCCCGCCTGTCACGTTCTCAATACTGATCGCCACCATGTTCGTGACCGTCGCGCCGCCTAGGTTCGGCGTCGTAAAATAATAGCCATTGTAATTTGTAATCGTGACCGTGTTAGGACTTGCCGCGAACAGCGCATTATAGTTATTCAGATTACCGATAGTACCGCTTGCGCCGCTATTGATTACCACCCGATTCGTGAACCCATTGTACGTGCCAATCGTCCCCGCGTGCGCCGCGCCAATCGTCGGAAAAATTCCCGCCGCTGCTTTTGTAAAATTATTCGTCACACCGCTCGCCAGTTGCGCCGTCAGCGTCATCCTGAACACCGTATCATCAAAATCGCTCGATGTTGTCTGCGTCAACGTCGCCGCCAGATTCGCCAGCGTAAACGTCGCGTTCGCCGTCGCATTCGTGTACGGCACATCCAGCGGCGCGCTCGGACTCGCCGTCCCAATTCCAAACCGTTCATTTACTTCGTCATACGCGGTCTTTGCCGCCGCGCCAAAAATAATTTTCCCTTTCGTCGCGTGCGCCGTCGAGCGCAGATTCAAATTATTCCCACTCGCCGTTCCCCCATTCAACGTCTGCCCGCCCGCTTGCCCCGCCAGCACCGCGTACCGCGCGTCAAACGTCACATACCCATTCGCCCAAACCACCGACGGATTCGGATACGTCCCACTCAAATCCCCGCCCGCCGTATATCCATCGTACAACACCTCACGCGGGTCAAACGGCGGCCTCTGAATCTTTAACACGCTGCACGCAATCACCGCCTCGTCCGCATTCTCCGCATCCGCCCCAAACCCAATTGCCAACGACCGCGCGCCATTCGCCTGCGCCCCCACGCCCACCGCGCACGCATACGTCGCATCCGCGCTCACGCCGTTCCCAATCGCCACCGCGCCTTCGCCCGCCGCGCGCCCCGTCTGCGCCACCACAATCGCCCGCAGTCCGCTCGCCACATCCTCATGGTTCACACGCTCTACTTGCAAATCCAGCGCATACTGCCCGCGCGCATCCCCACTAAAATCCCCGCCGATGATTGCATTTCCTACGCGCTGCACCACCGACTGCTCTGCGCCAATCTGATTCGCCGCCGCCCGCACAAACCCCAATTGATTAAACCGCGTCCCCCGCCGCGTCTGCCGCTTCGGACGACGAACATATTTTCTCGCCATAGTCGTTAGTCAATAGTCCTTAGTCGTTAGTTGTTAGTCGAGTCATTTTGCATTTTGCATTCTGCATTTCCTTGTCCATTGTTCATTGTCCATTCACCCCCTTCACCTTGTCACCCTTTCACATTGTCACCCTGTCATCTTCTGCCTACTGCCTTCTGCTTACTGCCTACTTTCCCTCCCACTTATCCATCCTCCATCCCTCCCCAAACGGCTCCCCGCGCACATTCGATTGCGCCTTCAACTGTTCCAAGATCGTCAAAAACCCACTGCTAATATCATTCAAATAAATCTCTGCCAGCGCCGCGTAATTCGGCGTCGAGACCGCCATATTCGCCGACGTTTCATTCAAATCCACACTCCGCGCCAAACACGCGTACCCCGCCGCCCCGCGCACCAACAATGTTTCATGCGGCGTGGGCAATGTCGTCACACTCGCGCCGTCCAAATTTTGAATCGTATGCGGCTTGGTGTACCAAATCCGCACCTCATCATTCCGTTGCGGCTGCGCGCCATCCACCGCATTCAAAAACAACACCGGCTGCGCGTCATCCCACCACAACCGAAACCCTTGCACCCGATTCGGCGGCCATGCCTCACTTCCATCACTGTCAAACGGCCACCACACCTCCATCACTTGCAGCAAATCCGCAATCCCATTCAACGCAATTTCCCGCCCCACCCCCGGCAGCGTAATCACCGTCTCACTCGTCAAAGGCACCGCATCGTTATATCGTTCCAACGCCTGCCGCAACCCCTCATCAATCGTCGCCGTCGAAAACACCGCATTCGTCGCGTCATACAACAACCCCGCCACCCGCGCCTCCAACTGCGCCAACGTCGCACCCATCTTTATCCTTTCCTAAAAGATTAGAGATTAGAGGTTAGGTTGTCATTTCGAACGCAGTTGCGACAGAGTTCGTCGCCGAAATCTCGCTCTGCGCTAACAAATGAGATTTCATAGCCGAAATCCATCGTGTCAAGAATAGCTCGAAATGATGGTGAGCACCGCAACTCTAATCTCCAATCTCCAATCTCTAATCGCGGCGTCTTGTGCCGCACTACCGACTAACGACTAACGTCTAACGACTCTTACAACCTTGTCGTCACATTCGCCCGCGCCCCGTGATAATCAAACACCCCTGTACCCGCGCCCGAAAAATCCACCGTCAGTTCCACATACACATCGTCATCATCGTCCATCCAGATTGGCGTCGTCAGCGTCAACGTCATCTTGTGCTTTTGCGTCGTCACCCGTTCCCCCGCCGTATCATGCCCCGCATCATACGTAAACGCCTGCGCGCTCGGCGCGCCGTATGCGCTGTTATCTCCCGGCAGCGATTGCTTCTGAATCACCGCCGTAATCGCCGTCGCCGCCGCTGTCGTAATCTCGTACCAAATCTCAATACTCTTCAGATACGTCCCCTTTTGCGCGATGCTGTTTTGCAGAATCGTCGCAATCGGAATCTTCAACACCGGCGCAGACGCTGCTGCCGTTCGACGCAGAAACCAAACATTCGATGCCGCTGTATGCGTCCACGTCCCCGCCGAAAACTGCGCCAGCTCCGGCGGAATCCGAATCGCGCACGCCGTATCATGCACATACCCACCAATCTCATCCACCACCAAATACTTGACCCACCGCGAAATCATTTTCCCTTTCCCATTTGCGCGCCCTTCCACCCACGCATTCCAAAACGGCACCACCAACGTAACCACCATCCCCAAAACCACCAGCAACCCCACCGCCACAAACGTATTCATAACTTACCTCTCCTTTTCCCTGACCCATCATCACACCATTCTCCCTCCATGTGTGACAACGCATCATCCTCTCCGCGCAGCTCTTCATCGCCACGCGCATTGAATTACATTTCCTTGACTCAACTCCCTGCTATCTGCTACTTGCTACCGGATACCATTTACTTCACCCTGTCCTCTGCCTTCTGCTGCATTGCGGTTTTTGGCGCACAATCGAGCGCATCAAAAACCTGCAATGCAACTGCCTCCTGCTTACTGCCTACTCTCCAACCTCCAACCGCGACGTTCTTCGTCGCACCAACTTCCATCCCTACACATGATTCTTCGCCAACGGACGAAGAATCACTCGGATTTTCGCTCCCTCAACCTACACATTCGACTTGTGGAGTGGGCGAAAATCCGCCACCCCCACCGCCACAAAATGCCGCACCTTGATTCGACTCTCATCATTCATAAACAGCGCGGGCGAACTCTCATCCCCAGCGATATAAATCTCCGGCATCAGCCCGAACCGTTCTCCGATGCACACTCCCGGCACAATCTCCGGGTCACACACCGCCGCCCAATCATTCGCATCCGTCCATTCCGGCACCACAATCACATCACCCTGTTCGCCGCGCTGCAAATTCTGCGTGTTATATCCCGACGCCCGTTCCAGCGCCGGATACAAAATCTGCGCGCCCGTCAGCCACAACGCACGCGGCACCAACAAATATCGCGGATGCACCGCCAGCTTCTTCCCCGTCCCGTAGTAGCCCGTCTCATTTGCCACCAACATCGGCTGATTAAACACCGCCGACTGCACCGCATCCCATTCCCCCGAGCTCAACGCGTTCGTCCGCAAATTCGCATGACCACCTGCCGTCGTGACTGCCGTCGAATTAAACAACGCGCCGCCATCTGCCAATGTTGGACCCACGCCCGCGTTATCCGTAAACACCGCCGCGCACAACGCCGAAATGTTTCGCATCGCCGCGCTCGCCAGCTCACGCGGCACCGCGCGTAGTTTTCGCGTCTCATCGCGGTCAATCGCTTCCAGCGTAATCCCGATATACCCGCCGTACTTGACAAAGTTGGATGTCTCTGGCGAATCGCCAATTTTCAGCTCCGTATATTCCGCGCCCTCCGCCACACTCGGCAGCGACCCCACCGAACCGAATATCACCCACGTCACTTGATTCAGAGTTTCAAAGTGTTCCACATGCGCGATCTTCTGCCACCAATCATATCCCGCGCGTCCCAACTGATTCCAATGCCGTACCAGCGCCTTGTTCAGCGCGTTCTTGACCAACCCCACAAACGTCAGCGTCGTATGTTGAAACCGCGCCCGCTCTAAATACACCCCGCCGTACAAATCCACATCGCCTGTCATCCCGAGATACAATTCCTTGATACCCGACAAGCGCGCCGCGTGCAGCCCTTCCAATTCCTTCGGACGCTCCGCGCCAAACAAATCGTACGCCGCCGCTGTCAGCTGGTCATCACTGTTAAACATCCCGCTCACCACAGAACGCGGACCTTGCACCGTCGCGCCTCCGACCAACTCACTCACCATCTTGCGCGCATCCTCCAGCGCCGCGTTCAATTCCGATGGTTCAAACAACTTTCCACTAAACTGCTTGCGAATCTGTTGTTGCACCGCGTTCGGCAAACGCGACGCCGCCAACCCGCTATCCAACAAATACCCACACATCTGCGCCCGCACCGCCCGCGTACTCTCCGCCAGCTGCGCTTGCTCCATCAATTGCTCCTGTGAATCCATCATTCCTCCTGAATCTTGGAGAGACCCATGCCTCGGCACTCGTCCCTCGATACTGTTTAATGCGCGCACAAACGCTCCCCCGCGCGCCGGTTCAAACACCAAATCCACCGAATACACCCGCAAGATTTCCACTACATCGCGCCCGTTCGCCTTAAAGCCCACATCCGCCGAAAACCCCACCGCCGGACGCGGCTCCGGCTCCATGAGCCATTCCCTGCCCAACGACGCCGCCAGCGCGCCCGACGGTCCCAACGCTTTCAACTTGGCGCGCACGCCCTTCGCCGCTTCATCAAACGACACATCATAAAACACCCCACACAAATCCCGCACCGAATGCTCACTCCCCCATCCGCCAACATGATCCACAAAACACTCCGCGCCCTCCCACAGCTTCAGCGACTCGCGCAATACCTTCCCAGAAAAGTTCCACCCATTCCCCTGCCCCTCCGTAATCAACATCACCTCAAACGCCGCGGCGCTGTTCGCAGTACCATTCTCCCCTCCACCATTCTGCGCCGCCGCATTCTGCGCCGCAGCGTTCTTCGCTGCATCATTCTCCGGTGCGCTATGTTCAGCCGCGCGCCCCACAAACCTCACCCTCCGTTCCTCCATCACTCCTCCTTTCTGCATCGGATGACCACCGACCGCCGACGGACGACTGCCCGCTGCTATTTGCTATCGGCTATCTGCCATCTGCTACCCTCACCTCCTTTCAACACCTCCTCCACATCCACCACTTCCCCCGCAAACCGATACGCCAACCGCAACAGCTCCGCGTCGTCAATCAAATTCCGCTCGCGCAACTGCAAAAATCCCTCGATAATAGATTTCGCCGCCGTAGCGAGACCGCCGTTATCCCGCGCATAAATATCCGGCGTCTTCACCACAATCTTCGCGTTCGGATTAATCCGCTTGTCTACCGCCGCGCGTCGCCGCAAAACAATCCGCGCCACATCCCCCAGAATCCATCGGAAATAAATCTGTCGCTGCTCATAATGCCGAAACGTCGGTTCATCCGATGATTCCGCCGTCGTGCGCGTCGCGCTTTCCGGTTCCGCCAAAAAATGCAGCGGCGCGCCCGCGCCCACCGCCACCATCTTTTTCACCGCCAACCCATCCGTATTCGCCTCAAACGAATCCAGCTTCGGACTCATCACGTCCCACCGTTCCTGTCCATCATCTGCGACAAGTATCGAACCCGGATTCGGCGGATTCGCATTCAATTCCGCCTGCCGCGCCAACCGCTGCGCCGCATCCTTGAACTTGCCATACACCACATACAAAAACGATTGCCGAAACCGATTCAACCGCACGCGGTCCTCCAACCACGCCGCGTACCGCGTCAACCATCGCAAAATCGGCGCAAGGTCCGACTCCCCGCGCAGCGCGCCGATAGGACGATTGATTGCATAATGCAGCATCACCGTTTCAAACTTTCCCTCCTCATCCGGCGCATCCCCCTGCTCCCGATACCCCGCCCAACTCCGCGCCTCCCCGCCGACACTTGCTGTCGCGTGCGACGAAAATTCCATAAACTTGATTTCCTGTTCCAAATCATTCCCCGCGCACTCAATCTCCGCAATCAAACTCGCCGGAATCGCCCGCACATAACTCATCCCGCTCACATCCGTCGCCAACGTCGGAAAAATTTCCCCCGTCCGCGTCAGCTCATCACACCACTCGTAGCAGCGAATCAACATCCGATTCAACCGATGATTCCACCACGCATTCAAAAACTCATGCGCCGCCGCATCATCCGACTCGATACTAATCCCGCCACCCACCACGTACTGCGTCGTCAACGCCACCACCCGCCGCGCCAACGGATTATCCCGCCATGCGTCCAGCGCATCCTTCAAAATTTCCTCGCGGTTAAAGCGCCGCCGCTCGCGGGGAAACCGATCCCCCGCGCCCCACAACCGATCATGCGAATCATCCAGCGCCCGCACCGCCAAATTCACCCGCTCCCTCGCCAGCGCCTCAATCCTCTCTCCAAAAACCCGCTCCACCACTCCTGAAAACAAATTCGCCACCCGACCTCCTCCTTTGCCTCTTCCACGTTTCCCAACAGCTTTCCTCATCCGCTTATCCGCGAGCGGCGTATTGTGCCGCATTAATCCGCTGGTAGCCTCCTGCCTCCTGCCTCCTGCCTACTACCTACTACTTGCTCCCTGCTCCCTGCTACCCCTAATATCCCCCCACATCAATCTCTGCCAACGGGTCCCGCCCTTGCACCACCAGCGCGCCCCTCCCCGTCGGAAACGACTGCGAATCCAGCACCGAACACAGCGCCGCGCTCATCACCAAATCATCATGCAAAAAATCCCCCGTCGTCGGATCACGCGTCCCATCCGGCACCGACCAGCGCATCGTCCGCGACGGACCTTCCAAAATCTCATACTGCACCGCCGCCAACTCACGTTGAAACTCCACCGCCAGCTCATCGTCCTCATTCGAATAATCCCGAAACCGTCCCGTATCCGTCACCGCCAAAAACCCATATCCCAGATCCGATTTACTCTTCGCCGTAAACAAAAAAGGAATCACCCGTCCCGGAAACGCCTTATCCAAAAACGACACCAGCCCCGCGCCCACGCCCGTCGCATCCGCCACTAAATAATGCACGCCCCAGTGCTCCACAATCATCCGCAGCTGTGCATAGATCACCGTATGCGGCGTCCCCGTCCACAAATACCGCCGCACCACCCGATACGTCGGCGCTTGCATCCCCGCATCCCCAATCGTTTCCGTATCCACCTCGACGATAGTGAGCGCAGTAGAATCACGACGGCTGTTCTCCATCACTCCACGTTCGTTCCTGCCTTCTGCCGCCTGCGTTCTTTGCGGGAACTGCCTACTGCCTACTGCTTCCTCATCCCTCTCCTCCCCCGCCACATCCAACAACCCCGCATAAATCTTTCCCTCGCGCGGCCCCTCCAATCGCGGATGCTCCCCCTGCATCAACCTCCGCCGCCATTCCGGAAACATCCCCCCTTCCGCGTCCACTTCTTCCAAAAACAACTGTGTCTTCACCAACGGATGCTGTCGCCCCAACTTCGCCACCTGCTTCGCCACATAACGCGCATACTCGGGCAATTCCGCCGCCACCGCATTCGCATCCACCAGAAACACCCGCCGAATCCCATCCTCTCGCTCCGCCCGCAGCGCCGCCCGCATCTCCCGCGCCAACAATGTTCGTGAAGTCCACACCGTTCCCCAAAACACCTTCGTCGCATCCGTGCTCGCCGCCATCGGGTCAAAGTCCTTATCCCACTTGCTGATTGCCACATCCTGCGCCTCATCACACTCCAGCAGCAGCGACGCCGTATGACTCACCACGTTCGAACTCTCCATCGCGCTCAAAAAATAAATCCGCGCCGACCCCACCCGAAAGATATAGCCCAACTCCGACTTCCACGAGACTGCCCGCGCAAACATATTTCGTCCCAACACCCGCTTCAAGCGCCGCATTGAAGTAAAACTCTGCGGCATCGCCGTCGGCGACGCTTTGACAATTTCCATATCCCTTGTCGAATACCGCAACAAAAGATATGCTTCCAGTTGCGCCTGCAATTCATTCTTCCCCGCCTGCCGCGCCATAATCACCACAAACGTCAATCCGCGCTTGTGCCTAACCGAATCCACAATTGCGCGTGCCACCGTCTTCTGGTATTCACGCAAACGTAGACCCGATGCCGCATGAACAAACAGCACCACATCGCGCACAAAATCCTTCAATTTTCCAATCATCAAACCCTATCCCCATCCCATAATCTCCAATTTCCACCGATTAGCGCGGCGATGTCATCTCGTGGTCCTGCGGCTCTCGTCCACTGTCATTCGCTTCCTCTTCCTCCATCACTTCGCGCAGCGCGCGTTGAAGCATTTGCTCCAGCTCACCGCTTTTGCCTGTCAAAATCTGTTGCGCCCGTAGCAGCGTCGCCACCCGTGTCGTCGCCGCGCTCAACGTACTCAAAATCCGAATCAACCGCTCCGGGTCCGCATCCTCAAGCAACTGCGCGACCCGATTCGCCGCCTTCCGTACCATCTTGATTTCTGCTTCCAGATCAATCACCGCCGTCGGTTCCGGCAGCGGACTCGCCAGCGTGCGTTCCACTATCGGAGCCACATTCGCTACACTCACCATCCCCTCGCGCGGTTCAAGCCTCTCCTGCTCGACAGTTTTCCCCGCCGCGGCCTGTTCCGCGTGCGCGTTCGCCCCAATCTCCACAATATTCACATCGCGCCCCGCCTTGTACAGACGGTTAGTTCCGTCCGCCGCTTTCTTGACCCGTCGCGCGGGCGCGTCCCTCCCCTTGCGCCCCTCGCCCTTGGGAAAGGAAGAACTGACGGTTGACCGCCGCGACAGCGGCTTTCGTTTGCGCGTCTTCATAAGCATAAGCAGCAATCACAATCAAAATCACCGGCTGCAACGTCACAATCAAAAATTTCACATCATCCAGCACACCCGGCACATACCGCGCCACAAAATACAGCGTCAAGCTCGTTGCAGCATCAATCACCGCCAACAAAAACTTCCGTGACCGCAACAACCCCCCAATCGCCTCTCCCATCCCATTCCTCCTTTAAATTCCCAACCCGCCGCGCGCCTTTCCTAAGGCGCGTTCTTTGCGCCACTAGCCGTCGGTTTCTAACCGATGGCGATGCGAACTGCCCAATGACGCAATCCTCCAAACCCTGCGCTCGCCACCGTGCCTTCCGCGTATTCACACCTCCAGCGCGATGGCGAGCCATAGATTTGCAGCGCGACCCCGTGCGCTGCGATTAAGTTGTAAAGAGGCGCTAGCAAAATGGCTATTGGCATTGAGCTGGACTGCGAAATCAGTTGAATTCCACACGCCACATAAACTCGTCTTTCATTTTGTTAGCGCCTCTCCGCGGCATATCGCCGCATCGTCGCACGAGCGACGAAAAAACCCCACCACGACAACGGATCACTCCGCGTCGTGTGGGGTCGCAATACTTATAGCACACTTGTTCTAATCAGGTCAATACCAAAATTAGAACCTAGGTATCAAATTTCCAAAATTCCTCCTATCATCCAGTCCATTCTCAAATAAATAATCACTTGCGAGATCAAATCTCGCTCCAAACCTCTTCACATCAACCCCCTATCCAAACATCCTTCCCCAATTCACTCGCCTGCAACTTGCCCCTGCTTACTGCCGCCCGCGTCCTTCGCGGGAACTGCCTACTGCGTCCTCCGTCCACCATCTTCCATCCTCCGTCCAAGGCTGTTGCATTGTCGGTTGACAAGCAAATGAATTTGCAGCAACCCATAGCCAAACGTGCCTTCGCACGTTCAAGTGTGATTCGACGCAGGTCGAATTTGCCTGCGATGTATTCCATCG
>Ga0070741_10019214_pt1 | contig 10947 bp, 8 predicted proteins | sample Coa_R1_4_FD_66440 | JGI IMG/M metagenome (GOLD analysis project Ga0070741, IMG submission 66440) | Surface soil microbial communities from Centralia Pennsylvania, which are recovering from an underground coalmine fire - Coalmine... | ecosystem: Environmental > Terrestrial > Soil > Unclassified ...
CGCGTTGCCGAGCACGCCGCACTCGACCTCGATCCCCGGCACGAACTCCTCGATCAGCACCTTCTCGTCGTGGCGGAAGGCGAGCGCGACGGCGTCGGCCAGCTCGGCCTCGTCGTGCGCCTTCGTGATGCCGACCGACGAGCCGAGCCGCGCCGGCTTGACGAAGACCGGGAAGTCGTAGGGGGAGACGACCGGGTCGCCGGGCCGCAGCGTCACGTTCCGCGTCACCGGGATGCCGTGGTCGCGCATCACCGACTTGAAGACGTCCTTGTCCATGCAGAGCGCCGAGGCGAGCACCCCGGCGCCGACGTACGGCACGCCCGCGAGCTCGAGCAGCCCCTGCACCGTCCCGTCCTCTCCGAAGGGCCCGTGCAGCACCGGAAACACCACGTCGACGTCCGCCAGCGTCACGGCCACCTCGCGAGGCGGAAGGCGGACCAACTCCGAACTGCCAACCCCCGAACCGCCACCAACCCCCGAACCTGGTTCGCTCTCTGAAGCAGGTTCGAGAGGTAAACGGCTCGAGCCGGGAAGCTCATGGGGTAACCCCTTCGCCGGAAGGCTCCACGTCCCCGTTGCGCTGATCTCGATCGGCAGGACGTCGGCCCCCGAAGCCTTCAGAGCCGCAATCACGCTCTGCGCGGAGGCAACCGAGATCGGGTGCTCGCTCGACCGGCCGCCGAGGATGACGGCGATTTGCCGCCTCACGGCAGAGTGGTCGTCGTCTGCGTCGTCGTGACCGGCGGTGGCGGCGTCGTGGTCGTGGCCGGCGTCGTCGCTCCGGCCTGGAGCTGCCCGACGGTGATCGAGACCACCTCGCCCTGCTGGCCCGTCGAGCCCGGCGTCGGGGTCTCATCGATCACGATGCCGTCCTGGCTCGGGTCGGTCACCGGCTGCTGGACGACGGCCGGGTCGAAGCCGGCGCCGCGCAGGATCTTCTCCGCGTCCGCCTGCGTCTGGTTTCGGACGTCCGGGATCTGCGTCGTCGCGGGCCCCTTCGACACCGTGAGCGTGATCTGCGTCCCCTTCGCCGCGCCCGTCCCCTGGGGCGGATCCATCGAGATCACGACGCCCTGCGGCTGCTGGTCCGACTGCACGTCGACGCGCATCACCGAGAAGCCGAGGCCGCGGAGCGCCGACTCGGCGTTCTGGTACGGCTGCCCGGTGACGTCGGGGATCGTGATCGGCTTCGCGCCGCGCGAGACGTTGATCGTGACCGTCGACCCCTTCTTGACCTTGTCGCCGGACGCGGGGTTCTGTCCGGTGACGGTGTCCTGCTGCTGGCCCGAGTAGATCCGGCGAACCTTGTAGTTGAGCCCTGCCTGAGCGAGCGACGCGACCGCGCTCGTGACGTCCTGGCCGACCACGCCGGGCACGGTGACCTTCGGCACCCCGGTCGAGACGAAGAGCGTGACGGTCGAGGTCTTGTTGATCTTCGTGCCGCCGCCTGGATCCTGCGAGGCGACCAGGCCGACGCCCACGGTGTCGTTCGGCTGCCGTACGACCTTCACCGACAGTCCCTCGTTCTCGATCTGGCGCTTGGCGAGGTCGACCTGCAGCCGCGTCACGTCCGGCACGGCGACCGGCCGGTTCTGGTTCAACTGATCCTGGATCTTCGTGTACAGGAACCAGCCGCCGACGGCGGCCGCGGCGATCAGCAGCAGCGCGAGCAGCCACGGCAGCGCCGAGCGGCGCCCGGTCGGCTCCTCGTAGTCGTAGTACGGCGTCGGCGCACGGTAGGCCGGCGGGATCGGCGGCGTCGCCACCGCGCGCGGCCGGGTGACGATCGTCTGCGACGTGCTCGCGCCCGTTCCGGCGAGCACCTGCGTCATCGCGTCCTCGGTCTCGCGCGACACGGACACGCCGCGCGCGACGCGCGCGAGATCGGCGTCCATCTCCTCGGCCGAGCCGTACCGCTGGTCGGGATCCTTCGCGAGCGCGCGCATGACGACCGCGTCGAGGTCGTGGGGCACGTCGGGGCGCAGCTTCGACGGCGGCTCCGGCACCTGCGAGAGGTGCTTCATCGCGATCTCGACCGGCGTGTCGCCGGTGAACGGCACCTTCCCGGTCAGCATCTCGTAGAGCACGATCCCGAGCGAGTAGAGATCCGAGCGGGGATCGACCGGCGCGCCGCGCGCCTGCTCGGGCGAGAGGTACTGAGCCGTGCCGACGATCGAGCCTGCCTCGGTCATCTGCGAGGCGCCGGAGCGCGCGATGCCGAAGTCCGTCACCTTCAGCCTGCCGTCGGGCCGGACGATGATGTTGTGCGGCTTGATGTCGCGGTGCACGACGCCGTTGCGGTGCGCGAACGCGAGCGCGCCGAGGATCTGCCGCGCGTAGTCGATTGCGATCGGCGCCGGCGTCGGCCCGTTCCGGACGAGCAGCTCCTTCAACGTGCGCCCGTCGAGGAACTCCATCGCGATGTAGTAGGTGCCCTCGGCCTGGCCGCGGTCGAAGATCGAGACGATGCTCGGGTGGTTCAGGCCGGCGGCGCTCTGCGCCTCGCGCCGGAACCGCTCGACGAACTGATCGTCGGAGGCGTGGCGCTCGTCGAGCAGCTTGAGCGCGACGCGGCGCCCGAGCTCCTGGTCCTCCGCGAGGTAGACGTCCGCCATCCCGCCCGAGCCGAGCTTGCGCTTGATCACGTAGCGCGTGTCGAAGATCCGGTTGATGCGCGTATCGGTCGAGGCCATGGAGCGACGGCTACTGCTTCGACGGGTTGGGGAGGATCGCCTGCATCAGCTCTTTCGCGATCGGGGCCGCCACCGAGCCGCCGAACCCGTTCAGCTGGTGCTCGAGGACGACGGCACCCGCGACCTGCGGGTTCTCGGCCGGCGCGAAGAAGATGAACCAGGCGGTGTACACGTGCGAGAGCCCGGTCTCGGCCGTTCCCGTCTTGCCTGCGACCTTGATCCCGGGAATCTGCGCCTGCATGCCCGTGCCGCCGGTGACGACGGCCTGCATCATCTGGTTGAGCTCGGCGGCCGTCTTCGGCTTCATCGCGCGCTTCCACACGGACGGGTGCGTGCGCGCGACGAGGCTCCCGCCCGGGCTGCGCACCTCCTTCAGCAGGTGCGGCGTCATCACCTTGCCGCCGTCGGCGACGCCCGCCGCGACGAGCGCCATCTGGAGCGGCGTAACGAGCATGCGCTCCTGGCCGAACGCCAGCCGCCCCGGATCGACCTGCGACGCGTCGTCGATCAGTGAGTGCTTCTTGAAGTTGTAGAGGCCGCTCGGTGCGCGCTCGTTCGCCGGCAGCTCGAGCGGAGGCGTCGAGTAGAAGCCGAAGTCCTTCGCCTTGTCGAGGATCCGCCTCGCGCCGATCCGCTTGCCGACGTTGCAGAACACCGCGTTGATCGAGTGCTGGTAGCCCTCGAGCAGGTTCACGTTGCCGTACTGCTCCGGGCCGTTCTGATCCGGGTTGCCGGAGTTGTAGACCTTCTGCCCGTACTCGATGCAGTACCCGGGATCGAAGAAGCGCGACTCGGGCGTGAAGATGCCGGCGTCGAGCGCGGCGGCCGCGGTCACCGTCTTGAACGTCGACCCGGGCGCGTACAGACCCTGCGTCGCACGGTTGAGCAGCGCGGACGACGAGCCCGGGCACGCGCTCGGCGAGTGGAGGATCGATGCGTAGCCGCTCGCCGACTCGATCTTGTTCGGGTTGAAGCCGGGCGAGGACGCCATCACGTCGACCGCGCCGGTCTGCGGGTTGAGCACGACCGCCGCGCCGCACGCCCCTGCGAGCGCCGACTCGGCGAGCTTCTGTGCGTTCGCGTGAATCGTCAGCACGAGGTTGTTGCCGGTGACGGTTGCCCCGCGCAGCTGGTCGGTGAGCTTGTCGATGATCGTGCCGAGGTTCGCGTTCGACGCGGTCAGGTAGCCGTTCTCCTGCCGCTCCACCCCGGCGCGCGACCGGCCCTGCGTCGAGTAGCCGACGACCTGCGAGGCAAGGCCGCCGGTCGGGTAGCGGCGGAAGTAGAACGTCTGCCCGGCCTTGACGACCTTCTTGTTCGCGGCGAGCACCGTGTGGCCGTCCGACGCGTAGATCAGCCCGCGCTTGATCTTGAACTCGGCGACACGCTGGATCGCGTTGTCCTGGCGCGCGGCGAGGCCGCCGGCCGCCCACGACTGCCAGTACGTCGTGCCGACGATCAGCGATGCGAGCAGCAGCAGCGCGACCACCGAGATGCGGGAGATCTGCCGGTTCACGTCTGGGCGTTCGCGCGGTTGGAGACGAGGAGCAGGCCGGCGAGGACGAGGAAGTTCGCGACGACCGACGATCCGCCGTAGGAGACGAACGGCAGCGTGATCCCGGTGAGCGGGATCAGGCGGAGCACGCCGCCGACGATGATGAAGGTCTGCAGCGCGAAGCCGAACGTGAGGCCGGCGGCGAGCAGCTTGGAGAACCCGTCGTCGGCCCGGAGCGCCACCTTCATCCCGCGCGCCACGAAGAGCATGAACATGAGCAGCAGCGCGGCGGCACCGACGAGCCCGAGCTCCTGGGCGAGCGCCGAGTAGATGAAGTCGGTGTTCACGTAGGGGATCAGGGCGTGCCCGTCGGCCGTCGTAAACGTTCCCTTGCCGAGACCGGCGCCCCCGAATCCCCCGTTCCCGATCGAGTAGAGCGACTTGACGAGCTGGTAGCTCTGGCAGTCCTGCCGCAGGGCGAGGCCGCCGGTCTGCGGGCAGTACACGCGGTGGGTCGTCCAGGGCTGCAGCCAGATCGTCACCCGCTCGTGGACGTGCGCGATCTTCTCGTACGCGACGAACCCGCCGGCCGCGAACAACCCGATCCCGGCGAGCACGAACGAGAGCCGCGCCGTCGCGACGTACAGCATCGCGAGGAAGATCCCGAAATAGAGGAGGCCCGAGCCGAGGTCGTTGGTGGCGACGAGCACGAGCATGCAGCCGCCCCAGATGACGAGCAGCGGCCCGAGGTCCTTCAGGCGTGCCTGCGCGAGCACCTCGCGCTTCTCGCGCAGGTAGCCGGCAAGAAACACGATCAGGAAGATCTTCGCGAGCTCGCCCGGCTGGAAGCGCAGCGGGCCGGCGTGCACCCACAGCCGCGCGCCGTTCACGGAGGAGCCGATCACGGGCAGCCGCGGCAGGTAGAGCAGCACGATCGCCCCGATGCCGAACAGGTACTTGTACTGCTCGAGGACCCGGTAGTCGCGACGCAGCCGCAGCAGCGCGCCGGCGAACAGGACGACGCCGATCACGATCCACCAGCCCTGCTTGAACGCGTCGCTCGGGCCGAGCCGGTAGATCTCGGTCACGCCGACGGCGGTGAGCAGCGCCGCCATCGGCAGCAGGTACGGGTCGGCGTTCGGGACGGCGAAGCGCGCCACGACGTGCGCGGCGATGTACAGCGCGAAGAAGAACAGCGCGTAGCCGAGCGATCCCCAGTTGACGACCGACTGGCGCGCGATGTACACGGAGGCGAAGCCGAGCGCGGTGAGCACGCCGACGACCGCGAGGTAGAGGAGCTCCTTGTTGCGGCTGCCGATCAGCGCGCGAGCCCCCAGTACGTGAGCACGACGATCAGCGCGACGAGGACGACGATCACCGTCGACGCGAGCGCCTGCCGGCCGAGCCCGGCCCTCGCCGGGGCCTCGGGCTCCTCCGGCGCGGCCGCTCCCGGGGCCTCCGGCGTGACGAGCTCGTCGGGCTTGACGATGATCGTGTCGTCCGGCGCAGGCCCGTCGAGCGCCTTGGGCGGCAGCGTGACCTTGTCCTCGGGATGCAAGGTGTCCTCGACGTCGGGCTCGTGAGCAGGCTCGTCGGGGCGCGTCGCGTACTCGCGCGTCCGCTCGTCCGGCTCGCCGGTGCGCGCGAGGGCGAACAGGACCGCGGTGATGTTGTCGTCGCCGCCGCCGCGGTTCGCCGCCTGGATCAGCGCCTTCGTCGCCGACTGAAGGTCGAACCGGTTGTCCGAGATCAACCGCTCGATCTCCTCGCCGTCGACATACGACGAGAGGCCGTCGCTGCAGATCAGGAAGATGTCGCCGGGACGCGCGTCGACCGAGAAGGTGTCGACGTCGACGTCCGGGTCGGTTCCGAGCGCGCGCGTGATCACCGAGCGCTGCGGGTGCACCTCCGCCTCCTGCGGCGACAGCTCGCCGCGCCGGACGAGCTCCGCGACGAGCGAGTGGTCGTCGGTGAGCTGGTCGAGGCGCCCGTCGCGGAGCAGGTACGCACGCGAGTCGCCGACGTGGCCGAAGGCCACGCGCCCGTCCGGCTCGACGAGCGCCGCCGTGATCGTCGTGCCCATGCCCGAGGCCGCTGCGTCGGTGATCGCGCGGTCGTGGACGCGCCGGTTCGCCTCCTGGATGAGCTGCACGACGCGCTGCTCGCCGCCGCCGTTCGCACCGCTCTCGCGAAGCGCGGCCGCTGCGAGCCCCGAGGCGACCTCGCCGGCCTGCGCGCCGCCCATCCCGTCCGCGACGGCAAACAGCGGCGGCTCGCACACGAAGGCGTCTTCGTTGCGCCGGCGCTTGCGACCGGTGTCCGTGCCTCCGTAGGACTGCGCGATGCCGATCACGACTCGAACCTCAGGTCGGTCTCGCCGATCCGCACGACGTCACCCGGCGCGAGGCGCCGCTCGCGCGTCAGGCGGATGCCGTTGACGTACGTGCCGTTCGTCGACCCGATGTCCTCCAGCCACACGCCGTCGAGCCGCGGCTCGAAGCGGGCGTGCCGGCCCGAGGCGTACTCGTCGCCGGACAGCGCCAGGTCGTTGTTGGTGCCGCGGCCGACCGTGAGCGGCCGGCTGTCGAGCGGGAATACGTCGCCCCCCTCGAGGGCGGGGCTCTCGAGCACGACGAGCCGGCCGATCGCCTTCACCGCAGGCTGCGGGAGGAGGTGCCCCGCGTCGCGCGGCGAGAGGATCATCGACTCCTGCGGGGCGCGCAGGTCGCGAGCGGCCGAGCGCACGATGCGCCAGATGAAGAGGTAGAGGAGGACGAGGAACGCGATCTTCAGGACGAGCAGCGTTGTCTCGACCTGCGCCGACCCGAGCACCGCTCCCGTGTCGGTCACCGCGTCTCCCGCGAGAAGGTGACCTCCGTCGAGCCGATCGTGAAGCGGGTGCCGTCCTCGAGCCGGAGCCGCTTGACGCGCTTCCCGCGCACCTCGATGCCGTTGGTGGAGTCGAGGTCGACGAGCCAGTACGCCGAGCCCTCGCGGCGCAGCTCCGCGTGCCGCCGCGACACGTTCGGATCCGGCACCTGGATGTCGGCGTCCTTCGAGCGCCCGACGACGGCGCGCGCCTTCTCGACCTCCTGGCGGCCGCCGTCCCAGCTGAGCACGGCGACCTCCGTCTCGACACCGAGCTCGACGGGCGAGGCGGCCTCGGTCGGCTGCGGCGCGCTCGGCGCGTACACCATCGTCGCGCCGGGCTCGGGCGGCTCGGGAAGGGGCCGGCGCGCCGCTCCCTCGGCCATGCGCGTCGCGATCCCGAACATCCCGACGTCGAGGTCCTCGTCCGTCTCGAGCAGCACGCGCGGCGGCGTCAGGAGCGCGTAGTTCTCGCGCCGCGCGTGCTCCGCGAGGTACTCGGCAAGCTCGTCGGTGAGCTGGTTCTCGTACGTCGCGAACTGGGCGCGGTCGTCGGGCGCCAGGTAGATCGTGTACTCGTTTGGGACGTAGACTCGCGACACCGACACGTTGCGGTGGTCGTCCATCTCCTTGACGAGCTTGCGCGCGAGCTCGACAGGCTGCACGTTGGTGCGGAATGCGCGGCCGAAGACGCCTTCGAAGAGCGACTCGAGCTTCGATTCGATGCTGCGCAGCACGGGCATGGGCGGCCGGGAGGTCGTCTTCCCGGCGGTCAGTCTACGGCTTCGATTCGAGGGCCAGAGCGGCCGTGGTCAACCAGGCGGCGGCGACCAGCGGCAGGACCGCGGCTCCGGGAGCGGTCAGTGCGGTCGCCGCGAGGAGGGCCGCGCCGAACACCGCGGCGGGCCAGGGACCGCGGTTCCGGAACCAGGGCAGACAGGCGGCCGCCGCGGCGAGGATCAGCGCCTCGGCGAGCAGGACCGGATGGCCGGTCACCTGCGCGAGCAGCGCGTGGGCGACCGCGGTCGGATGGTTCGAGCCAGCGACGCCGAGCCCGAGCGGCGGCGGCGACGCGTCGAACGGCAGCCGGACGTGCCGCAACCCCGAGACGAGCGCAGCGAGCAGGACAGCGGCGCCGGCCTGGACCGCCTTGCGCACGGAGCCGCGTGCGTACTGCGCCGCGAGCGGCATCAACGCGAGCCCGGCGAGCGGCGACAGCATCGGGCCGAGCGCGAGCAGCAGCGCGCCGCGCGCGTCGCGCCACGTGAACGCGAGCCAGCAGAGCGCGAGGACCGCATACAGCGACGCGAGGCCCGACGAGATGTTCGCGAGCGGAAAGAACAGCGTCGCGAGCACGGCGACGAGCCCGAAGCGCGGCGCCGCGACGGTGGCGAGCCCGGCCAGCGCCCCGAGGCCGGCCGCCCAGCCGGAGGGGTAGAAGGGCAGGGCGGAGACGGCCCAGGTTGTCGCCGTGCCGGCGACGACACCGGGAACCACTCGGTCGACGAGCAGCGCCCGGCGGTCGATCGTCGGCGCGGCCGGGCGCGAGCCCTTCGTCCGGCGCCGCCGTCCCGGCAGGTTGCGGAGCTCCTCGGCGAGCCGCGTCGCCGTCGGCCGCCGGGCGGGCTGCGCGACGAGCGCGCCGGCGACGGTGTCGAGCACGTGGCTGGGCAGGTCGGGGCGCAGCACCTCGAGCGGCGGGGCGCCGTGCTCGATCCGTCGGGTCGTCTCGGCGAGGTCGGCCTCCCAGAACGGATGCCGGGCGGCAAGCGCCTCCCAGAGCAGCACGCCCACCGCCCAGACGTCGGCCGCCGGCGTCGCCGGCTGCCCGCGAAGACGTTCGGGGGAGATGTAGGCGAGCGTGCCGGGCACGTCGCCGAAGGCGGTGAGCGTGTCGAACTCCGCCATCTGCGCCAGCCCGAAGTCGAGCAGGCGGACGTCGACCGTTCCCGTCTCCGCGAGCAGCACGTTCGACGGCTTCACGTCGCGGTGCACGATGCCGCGTCCGTGCGCGTGCGCGAGCGCGTCGCAGATCTGCGCCGCGACCTCGAGCGTCGCGCGATCGTCGAGCTCGCCCGAGCGCATCGCCTCGCGGAGCGTGCGTCCCGGCACGTACTCGTACGTGATGTACACGTGCGAGGAGTCACGAGCGAGCGACAGGATTCGCTGGCAGCGCCGATGTCGAAGCGCGGCCGCTGCGCGCGCCTCGCGCTCGGCGCGGTGGCCGGCCTTCCCCTCGCGCGCGACGATCTTCAGCGCGACGTCGAGGCCGGTTCGCTCGTCGCGCGCAAGCCACACGTGTCCCATCCCGCCCGAGCCGAGCGGCCGGATCGGGCGGTAGCGGCCGAGGAAGAGGTCGTGCTGGAGCGCGGCCTGAGACACCGTAGGTTGCGCTTACACCGCGCGGACGGCGACTCCTCCACCTCGGACGGTTCCGACCGCGAAGCCCTGTACCCTCGGGGGGTCCATGGGCCCCACGGACGACGACATCCACTTCGACTTCTTCGAAGAGGAACCGGCGACCACCGAGGTCCAGCAGCCCCTCCGGAGCAGGTTGCCGCGCCGCGGCGGCACCGGCAACCGTGTGCGCCGGCCGACCGGACCGCCGCGCAACCTGACGCCGCTCGTCCGGCTCGGCGCGCTCGTCGTCGGCCTGATCGTCGTGCTCGTGTTCTTCGGGCTCGTGCTGCAGTCGTGCGCGTCGACCTCCAAGCACACACGCTATGCGCACTACCTGAGCAAGGCCGGGACGATCGCGCGGAGCTCGGCCGACAACGGGAAGGCCGTCGCCGACGCGCTGATCACGCCCGGCGCGAAGGCCTCCGACCTGAACAGCAAGCTGCTCGCGATCGCCGAGCAGGAGCGGCAGAACGTCGCCGCTGCGTCGAAGCTCGACGCCCCGGGGCCGTTGCGCGACGAGAACCGCAACATGGTCGAGGCGCTCGAGTTGCGCGTCAGCGGCACCGAGGGGCTGGCGCGCGCGTTCCAGTCGACCGCCGGCTCGACGAAGCCGGGCGCCGCCGCCACGCTCGCCGCGCAGGGAGAGCGCCTGATCGCGAGCGACGTGCTGTGGGACGACCTGTTCCTCGGCCCGACGCGCGCCACGCTCAGGCACGAGGGCGTGCTCGGCGTGTCGCCGCCCGAGTCGCACTACGTCGCGAACCACGATCTCGTCAGCGAGCAGTCGATGACGGCGCTGCTCGCGCGCATCAGCTCGTCCGGGTCCGGCAAGACGCCGAGCGGCCTGCACGGCACGAACATCGAGGAGACGAAGGCGCTGCCGTCCGGCAAGTCGCTCTCGGAGACGCAGCAGAACACGATCAACGGCGTGAGCACGAATCTCGGCTTCGCGGTCGCCGTCAAGGACTCCGGCAACTTCCAGGAGGCCGGCATCAAGGTCACGCTCACGATCCAGCAGAACCACCCGATCGTGAAGACGCAGACGATCGACCTGATCAACCCGGGCCAGACGAAGACGCTGACGTTCACGAACCTCGGCGAGGTGACCTTCGCGCTCCCGGCGCACGTGAACGTCGACGTGAAGCCGGTCCCCGGCGAGACGAAGGTCGACAACAACAAGGCGAGCTACCCGGTCCTCTTCTCGCTCGGCTAGCGCGTGCACGTCTCGGCTGCACTTGCGCTCGGAGTGGCGGTTGCCGGGGTAGTGGTCGGCGCCCTCGGCCTGGCGCTCGCGTGGTGGGCGTGGGTGAAGGTGCGGCGTGTGCGCGACGCGCAGCGGGTGATGCTGGGCGGCGGCCGGCGCGACCTCGTCGACTTCGCGGTCGGCCTGCAGGGCAGGGTCGACGACCTGCACCGTGCCGTCGACGAGGTCGCGGCGGGGCTGCAGCGCGTCGACCGCCGCATCGACGGCACGATCGCGTGCAGCTCGAT
>Ga0070741_10019215_pt1 | contig 10947 bp, 6 predicted proteins | sample Coa_R1_4_FD_66440 | JGI IMG/M metagenome (GOLD analysis project Ga0070741, IMG submission 66440) | Surface soil microbial communities from Centralia Pennsylvania, which are recovering from an underground coalmine fire - Coalmine... | ecosystem: Environmental > Terrestrial > Soil > Unclassified ...
AAAAGTAGCGTCGAGCGGTTTGATTTCTTTCGCGAGCCGCCCGTCGTCCGGTTCCAAAAGCGGCGCAAAGCGCCGCACTCCAAGACGCTGGCGCGCTGGTCCTGGGGCGGGTTCATCATCGGGGCGCTTTCCAGGAATCGAACGAACTCCGAAGGTTTTGGAGTGCGCCGCTGTGCGGCGCTTTTGGGCTAAGGATGGTCGAATGATCTGTTATTCTCGCGCGCGTCAAACGGTGCGCGTCACCTGCCGCCGCAGTGCCGGAGGCTGGAGCGCAAAAAGGTTGGAAACACTGGTCAGGGGCACCGAGCGGAAAGCGTGCGCGGCGGTCGGGTGCAGGCGCCTCATTAGACCCATGAAGTTCCACCCTGTCCCACCGCAGACGCGGCAGGGCAATTGGCGCCCGCGTCCTTTGCAAGCGAAACATTCCCATTCCGTTTGCGCAATTGCCCAAGTCGCTTCACGACGTAATAGGTGATAACGGAATCGTCTGCTTGGAAGCGTGTGGCACCTCGTCTCGGTCGCGACGATTTCCGCTGACTCTCCGAAAGTAGCGCAGCTTAGAATCTCCTTACTCGCGCCAGACCAAAAAATCTGCGCTACCTCGAAGGCCGTTTGCCGCTCATTAAGCCTTCGATATCATCTGCTTCGATCGGGATATCTTCCATCAGATCGACATTCCCGCCTTCCTGGACGACGATGTTGTTTTCCAAGCGCACGGCGAAGCCTTCGTCGGGCAGATAGATCCCCGGTTCGACGGTCAAGACCCAGCCGGGTTGGATGGGCAAAGTCGTCAGGGTGAGGTCGTGCACGTCCAAGCCTAAAGGGTGGCCGATGCCGTGCATGAAATATTTTTTGAGCGCGGGCCGTTCCGGGTCCTGCTTGCGGACGTGGGCTGGTTTGAGCAAACCCAGCGCCAGCAATTCTTCCTGCATCAAAGCCTCGGCGTCTTTTTGCCATTGTTTGGGCAGTTTGCCTGGGGTGGCGGCTTTGCTGGCTCCGCGCAAGACCCGCAGCACGGCCTGGTAAACCTGTCGTTGCCGCCGGCTGAACCGGCTGCTGACCGGAATGGTGCGGGTGAGATCGGCATTGTAATTGGCATATTGAGCCGCGACATCCAGCAAAAGCACGTCGCCTTTGCGACAGGTTTGGTCGTTCTGGATGTAATGGAGCACACAGGAGTTCCTGCCACTGGCAATGATCGGCCAATAAGCGAAATTACCGCCGCGACGGATAAACTCGTGAGCGTACTCAGCCTCGATTTCGGTTTCAGTGACACCCGGCTGGACGAACTTGCAGACGCGAATGAAAGCGGCCTTGGTAATCGCACAAGCCTGCCGCAACAACCCAATCTCGGTTTCGGATTTGACCGCACGCAGCTGATGCATCAACCGTGCCAGGCGTTGATAATCGTGCAGTGGATATCGCGCTTGGGTATCAGCCACGAAGCGCGCATCGCGGGTTACGACTTCAATCACCGCGCGCTTGTGCTCGTTCGAATTGAGATAAACGTGTTCGCATTCGCACATTAACCGGTGGAATAGCGGCCGGAACTCGGACAACCATTCGACGCGTTTGATGCCGGAAATCTTTTGCGCTTCTTCTTTGGTGAGTTTGTGCCCTTCCCAAGTGGCGAGCAACTCGCTGGTTTCGCGCAAAAACAGGATCTCACGCATGCTCTCTTCGTGGGCCTCGGGATAGAGCAACAGAATGCTTTCCTCCTGATCGATGCCGCTCAGATAGAACAGGTCGGAGTTTTGTCGCAGGGCCAAGGTGCCGTCGGCATTGGTAGGCAGGACATCGTTGGAATTGAGGACAACCAGGGAGTTGGGCAATAACAGCGCCGCGAGTCGGGCGCGATTCGCCACGAAGAGGGCCGGATCAATCGGTCGATAACGCATAGTTGGAAATTGATCCCAGCGCGAGCGCTGGTCGACGTTTTTTACACGCCGGCAAGGATGTCGTCAGCAACTTTCTGCGCCGTGACGGTCTTTCCATGTCTTTCCAGCCTGCCTGGCCGGGGCGTGTTGGACGCATGCAAATTCCAGCACGCCTTCCGCAGGGGTCATGCAGCCGACTGAAAGTCCAATGCCACCAGGTTTTTAAGGAAGTGGCGCGGACTTTCCTGCCGCGACGCCAAAGGCGTTGTTCATACCAGCCCAGGCCCAGGCCTGGGACAATCGGCAGACCTTGTATCCGAAGCGGGCCAACGGCCCGCCTCATGATGCCGGTTAAAAGTGCTCCAGGACGCGGAGAATTGACTTCGCGCCTTTGGCGCTTGCTGGATGACACTTTGGCGGTGCGTCCTGGGGCTAGCGCCCCAGGCTGGTATGATGGACGCCCTTGGCGTCAAAAACGAGCAAATCCTGGTGGCATTGAACTAAAAATCGGCGATACGGCAGGCTGAAAGCCTGCGCTACTCAGCTCGCAGCAATGAATCGAGCAGTTCTTCGAATTCAATACGCTGCACTTGCTTTAATAGCGACTGAGTGGTCGCGGGCCTGGCTGCGGCCGCTTCACAGGCATCGATGAAACCAAAAGGATCCCATTGTCCGCCTCGAATCAGTTTGGCGGCCAGGGCAGGCTCAGAAGAGGGACGCAGCGTCTCGTGCGCCCGCTCGGCGAGGCGCGCGTAGGCCGGGTGCCGTCCGACACGGCGAAACCAATAGCCGGCGTTGCCAAAATCGGGTTCACGCCGATGCATAATGCCATGCACGAAAGCACCATCAGGGTTGTCAATTTCCTGCGCCAGATGGTGCGCGGCTTCCAGATGGTCGTGCCAAAGGAGGATCAGCGCCCGAATCAGCTGCTGTTTTTCCTCACCCAGCCCCGCTGCTTTGAGCAGCGGCGTCAGTTGCTCTTCAAGTTTCTCCGCCGATTCTGTCCCGGCCCGTCGATTGGGTCCTAATTCGGCCAGCTCGGTTGTTTGCAGGAAGCGCTTAAACTCTGGCTGTGACATGCGGGCAACATGCCACCCTTTGGCGCGACGCGCCAAAGGGAAATCCGAAGGCCGAAGGCCGAAATCCGAGGACGCCGGAGGGCAGGTTACAGGTTGCAGGTTACAGGTTACAGGTTGCAGGTTACAGGTTGCCTCTTTGCCCGAACAGAACCACTGGTAACTTGTCCATATAGCGCCAGGCATGCTTTGGACGAGTCTAGCCAGAAAAGGGGTGGATCGGGAACGCAACCACGAGTTAGACAGCGCGCTGGGATGTCCCCGGCCGCGTTCAGCGGCCGGAACGAGGTGGTGTGACATGGTGCAATTCGCGATCGTGGCGTTGCGCCGCTGGGCGCGGCGCGGACGGCGCAGCGCGCCGTCCCCTACCACGGCGGCGGGTGCAACTGGAACTTGCGCCAGGCTCAGCCGGTGGGCAAAAATGGACGATTATTGATGAGGTCGTCTGGTGACAATTCAAGTATAAGGCGTAGCGGTCGAGGGCAGAAGGGCCTTTGGGCCATTGTGGGCTTATGGTTTGTATTGGCTGTGAATGCCGCCGGCGCCAGCTTTACGGCGTCGCTCGACCGGGACACGATTACATTGGGTGAGAGCGCAACTCTGTCTTTGTCTTTTGAAGGGGGGTCGCCTGATAGTGTGCCGACGCCACCCTCGCTAGCCAATTTGCAGGTGACCGAAGCCGGAACCTCGAGCCAATTCAAATTCGTCAACGGCCAGTCCAGCTCCACCTTGACCCATAACTTCATCCTGACTCCTCGAGCACCCGGGGACTATATGATCCCCGCTCTGTCGGCAGATGTGGCCGGCGAAAAGGTCAGCAGTCAGCCTTTAACATTAAAAGTGCTGAAGCCCTCGGCCCCGTCGACGCAGGCCGTCAACGCTGGCACTGAGTTGGCTTTTCTCAAGCTGATCCTGCCGCGCAAAGAGGTGTATGTCGGCGAAAGCTTCACCGCACAGCTTCAATTGCATGTCCTGAACCGGGTCCAGGGAGTCAACCAGATCCAATTGACCGCTTTTCCGGCGGATGGATTTAGCGTGGGAAAGCTGGTCGAAGGCCAACGCCATCAGGTCCAGATTGGTAACGGCGTTTATACGGTCATCCCGGTTGAGGTGGCGCTTAAAGCTATCAAAGCAGGAGCGCTGATGGTTGGGCCGGTGACCTTCGGCATGGTGGTCGAACTGCCGTCCAACGGGCGCCAACGCGACCCATTCGACCCGTTTGGCTTTTTCAACCGGGGCGAACAGCGGCAGCTTTCGGTCGCCACGGACTCTGAAACAGTCCAGTCACTGATGGTCCCGCGGGAAAAGGCGCCAGCCAGTTTCAATGGGGCGATCGGCCGTTTCACGATGTCCATGACCGCGGGGCCGACCAATGTGGCGGCAGGCGACCCAATTACGGTTAGGGTGCAAATCTCCGGGCGCGGCTCTTTGGATACCCTGACCTTGCCCGAACAACCTGCATGGCACGATTTCAAGACTTATCCGCCGACGACCAAAGTTGAGACCACCGATCAACTGGGGCTGCAAGGCACCAAGACTTTCGAGGAGATTGTGACACCACAGAGCGCCGACATCAAAGCACTGCCGCCGATCTCCTTCAGTTTCTTCGATCCGGACGCAAAGACTTTCCGGACACTGACCCAATCGGCTATTCCTCTGGTAGTGCGCCCGGGCGGGGCTTCGGCCGCGCCGACCGTGCTGGCCAATAGCCAAAGACCGCAGGATAATTCGCCGCCGCCATCACAGGATATCGTGCCAAATAAGCAGCGGCTCGGAACGTTAGCCCAGCTAAGCCCGCCGTTGGTGGAGCAAACCTGGTTCCTGGCCCTCCAAGGCGTGCCTTTGCTCGCGCTGGTCGGGTCGGTGATAATCCGACGACGCGCGGAGCACCTGGCCAATAACCCTCGGTTGCGACGGCAACGCGAAGTTGCCGGGCTGATCGAACAGGAACTTCGTGTCTTAAAACAGGCTGCGACGGAAAACAATTCCGAACAGTTCTTCGCGGCGCTCGTGCGTATATTGCAGGAACAAGTCGGTGAACGGCTCAATCTGCCGGCAAACTCCATCACCGAAGCAGTTATTGACGAAAAACTGCGTCCGCTCGAAGTGCCTGAAGCAACGCTCGCGTCGTTACAGGAATTGTTTCAGGCCAGCAACCTGGCCAAATACGCGCCGATCAAAACCAGCCAGGAACTTAAGGCGCTAATTCCGAAGGTGGAGGCGACGCTTCGAGAGTTAAGGAATATCAAAGCATGAACCGCGACCCGGCCATGTTACCTGAACCCCGTGGGAAGCCGAAGGTTTTGGAGTGCGCCCGCTGTGCGGCGCTTTTCGGGATCGCACCACGACCAAAAGCGGCGCATAGCGCCGCACTCCAAGACGCTGGGGCGACATCTTGGAGTGGGTTCACGGTCCCAATACATGCACCAGAGCGAAAGGAGCCTCTCCGTGAAACGGAGAGCCGAGCTCTTGCGAGGCCTCGATCCTTTTCCCGGCTCATTTTCCTGTTTGCGTTTGTTTTCCTGACTTCTCTTGCTTCGGCGCAAGGCCTGGCCGAGTCGCCTGCGGCGGCGTTCGATGCTGCGAACCGACTTTACGAGCAAGGCAAGTTCAGCGAAGCCGCCACAGCTTACGAGAAGCTGGTCCGGGCTGGCCAAGTCTCGGAAGCGTTGTACTTCAACTGGGGAAATGCTTTGTTTAAATCGGGCCACATCGGTCAAGCCATCGCGGCTTATCAGAAAGCGCAGCAATTCGCTCCGAGGGATCCGGACCTGCGTGCCAATTTGCAATTTGCGCGCAATCAGGTGCAAGGGCCGACGCTGGTTCCGGACAAACTCGCGTCCTGGCTTGGCCGGTTGAGCTTGAACGAATGGACGTGGGCGGCGGCGGGAGCCTTTTGGAGCTGGCTTTCGCTGCTGACGTTAGGCCAGATGCGGCCGAGGTTCAAACCTGCGCTCCGGCCTTACATGTTCTGGTTTGGCCTGGCAACTGCCTGCATGCTCGGATTTTTCGGGGCCGCGCTTTACTTCGATCGAGGTGTTTCTCACGCGATCGTTATCGTTCCAGAAACTACGGCGCGGCAGGCCCCGTTAGACGAGTCGCAGCCGGCATTCACGCTGCATGATGGAGCGGAAGTGGAAGTCCTGGATCAAAAAGACCAGTGGCTGCAAGTGCAGGTCGACCAGCGCCGGACCGGATGGGTACACAAGGAAATGCTGAATTAGCTTCGCGGGCCCGGTGAGCTCATGGTTTGGCGGAGGTTTTGGAGTGCGCCGCTGTGCGGCGCTTTTGGGGCTAAGGCGAGTCGAATGATTTAGATTAGATTCTCGAACATCAAACCAATCCGTTCGGTTCCAAAAGCGGCGCAAAGCGCCCGCACTCCAAAACGCTGGCGCGCCAGTCCTGGGGCAGGTCGCTTTCCAGGAACCCAACGAACTCCGAAGGTTTTGGAGTGCGCCGCTGCGCGGCGCTTTTGGGGCTAATGAGGGTCGAATGATTTAGATTAGATTCTCGAGCATCAACCAATCCGTTCGGTTCCAAAAGCGGCGCAAAGCGCCCGCACTCCAAAACGCTGGCGCGCTAGTCCTGGGGCCGGTTCGTCATCGGGTCGCTTTCCAGGAACCGAACGAACTCCGAAGGTTTTGGAGTGCGCCGCTGTGCGGCGCTTTTGGGGCTAACGAGGGTCGAATGATTTAGATTAGATTCTCGAACATCAAACCAATCCGTTCGGTTCCAAAAGCGGCGCAAAGCGCCCGCACTCCAAAACGCTGGCGCGCCAGTCCTGGGGCAGGTCGCTTTTCAGGAACCGAACGAACTCCGGAGGTTTTGGAGTGCGCCGCTGTGCGGCGCTTTTGGGGCTAACAGGGTCGAATGATTTAGATTAGATTCTCGAGCATCAAACCAATCCGTTCGGTTCCAAAAGCGGCGCAAAGCGCCCGCACTCCAAAACGCTGGCGCGCTAGTCCTGGGGCAGGTTGATCATCGGGGCGCTTTCCGGACTAGGCCTCGCGCTCGTAAATGCGATAGCGTTTGTAGGGCTTGCCGCCGATGGCTTCCAGGATGCGACACATCATTACGTTATCCTCAAGAATCCACGAGGCTTCAGACTCGCGCACTCCCGCTTTAAAACCCACATCGAGCCCCTCGATCAGCATGACTGTTTCGAGTCCTTTCGAGCGGTACTTGGGCTTCACCCCAAGGGTGAGCACGCGTGTGCGCGTGGGCCGTCTCCACCCGAGCGCATAGGGAAGAAAACCCAACAATTTCGGCGTCAGCAAATGTCCGCGCAAGGGCTGCATCGAGGGGTTGTAATCAGGCAAGGCCAGGAGGAATCCGACTGGTTCGCTCCCGGCTTCGGCGAGCCAGATGAGCCCCTCCATCAGCAGCGGTTTGAGGCGCGCGGCCATAAAATCGACCTCGGCGTCAGTCATTGGCACGAATCCCCAATTCTCTTCCCAGGCAGAGTTGTAGACTTCTTTAATCTTCGCGATGTCCTGGTCGAGGGTTTTTTTCAGAACGGGACGGAAGACCAGATCAGGGTTGCGTTTCCGCACCTTAGCGGCGATTCGATTAAGGCGGTCCATGGGAATAGTGGCCAAGTCAATGTGAAAGGCCAGCAAGTCCTTGGCTTTGCGGAACCCCTCGCCTTCCAGAAGAGGGACATAGTACTGTGGGTTGTAAGTCATCATGAATACAGGCGGCGAATTAAAGCCATCGACCAGCAGGCCGCACTCATCATTCGTGGTCGGATTCATCGGCCCTTGCAGGATCTGGGCTCGCTCTCCACGCGCCCACTCCCGGACAGCTTCGAAGAGCCAATGACAAACCTGCGGGTCATCGATCGATTCAAAAAAGCCAAAAAAAGCCGCCGGTCTCTTGGCGCTCTTATTGAAGTGGTCATCGATAATGCCGGCCACACGCCCGACGTCTTTGCCCCCTTTAACGGCGACCCATAATTCCATGCGCGCGTGCTGAAAAAGAGGATTCTCGTCAGTAAATACTTTTTTAAGATCCATGAGCAAAGGGGCCACCCAATTAGGATCACCGCTGTAAATGGTGTAACTGACGTTTAGGAACCGCAGGATGTCGCGGGACGTGCGCGTCAAGTGCACAATCTGGACTTTCTCATTCATGTTCAAAACGCGTTTGGATCGTGTGCAGGGTGACTAAATGGGCGGGCGCCGTCAACGTAGGGTTGGAGAGTGCGAAACCCAAAGGTCTTCGAGCGTGTTTTAAGACATCGGCTTGGTCGTGGGCACTTGAGTCCCGCCTTCAGGCGGTTTTGGCGCCCGGCCGCCTAAAGGCGGGACTCCAAACCGAAAACACGCGGCACTAGGAAATTCCTGGGCGCGCCAAAAAACAAAGGGTAGCCGCGCCGGTCGAAAATAGGGTAAATATGAATTGTGACGAGCAAAGTAATAGCGAGGGTAGCGGCGAGCTTCACGATAGTCCTGACGTTCTTGAATTTATGTGCATACGGATCGACGCCTGCAAAGGTGACGCTGGCCTGGGATGCGAGTCCAGATTCTACAGTGGCGGGATACCGATTGTATTATGGTGGGAAAAGTGAGTCCTACACTAATGCATCCACCCTTGGCAACGTCACGACCGTAACAATTTCGAATTTGATCGAGGGAGTGACGTACTATTTTGCCGTGACAGCCTACGACGCCTCGGGGCTTGAAAGCGATTTTTCAGGAGAGGTGCCCTACACCGTCCCGATTAGCACGAGCGCACCGAGCCTGGCAAACGTAAAGGTCGCACCCGGCTTAGCCGGGCCGGCGGTCGTAGCCGGAACGGGTAATCCTGGCGATAAGTATACCGTTTTAGCCACCAAAGATTTTCTTTCCTGGCAAACGCTGGGTACCGTGGTCGCGGGCCTGGATGGCACTTTTCAATACAGCGATTTGGCCGCAGTTTCCGCCCCAGTCAGATTCTACCGCCTGCAACGAATTGGGCCGTAGGGTCCTGTCGCCAAACAACCGGTCAGAGCAAAACTTCTGCGCAGGTTGTCTGCTGGCGACGTCGAATTGGCTCAATTCTGGGCAAAGGATCGGGTCGGCCAGTGAGGTGGAAGAAAGGCAGACCCAAGGTGAGTGCAGGGTTGGAGGAGAGCAAGGGGAACGTTCGTTCCAAGTGCCTGCGGTATAATAGATAATCTATTTCCCGGCAACGGCCCGGGCCAACGTCACAAAAGCGCATTTTGCAGGGTTGCGTGGCTTGTTTCGTGCTGTCTTGTTTTGCTCGGATGGGACTAGAGCTTTGAATCTTTCCCCATCCTGCCATGTTCAACTTGAGTTTTACTTTTGATACGAACGGGCAACTACGCGCGGGACTGTTTATTTCGCTGATAAGCGTGTGGCTGCTGGTGGGAGTGTTCTCGTACCTCAATTACTACACTCGCCGAAAATATTTTTCCATCTGGACGGTTGCCTGGCTGTTTTATTCGCTGTACCTGACGCTGAGCTACAGTCTGTTTTGGTATTACGGCAATTTCCGCGATGAGCCGTGGTGGGCGACGATGCTCAAGCAGTGGTGCATCGGGATTGCGGCTGTGTTCATGCTCTGGGGCAGCCTGCGTTTCCTGGGCAAGCGCGTGCGACAGCTCTCCCTGGGGTTGTTCCTTTGTTTTCTCTTTGTGTGGAGCTTTGTCGCGAATTACCCGGGCTCGAACGACTCAACCCTGGATAAGAACGAGCGGCTGATTTTGCAGGCTCCGATTTTCGTCCTGATTGGCGCCGCCAGCGTCGTAACGGTCTGGGGTTTTTATCAATATCGGCGAAAGCGCCAGTATCTGGGCGCCGGGCTGCTTTCCTTCGGGTTCATGTTCTGGGGCCTGTTTGTGGCGGCTTATCCTTTCCTGGAACGGCTCTCAGATTACATGAGCACGGGGTTCTTTACCGCGAGCGTGCTACAGATGTTCATCGCGGTGAACATGATAATTCTGGTGCTGGAACAGATCCGGCACCTGCGCGAAAAGCGCGCCGCCCAGCAACTGCGCAGCAAAGAGCAGGAAAAGGCCGTGCTGCAGAATCGTATCACTCTGACCGAGGAGAGATACCGCCATTTGTTCGAGCAATCCAGCGAACCGATCGTCATCACCACGCGCGAAGATTTACGCATCGTGGGATTGAACCAGGCGGCTTGCCGTGTGCTGGGCCTTTCTGCCAGAGAAGCGCACGAACAAGTCCTGGCAAACTTGTTCGTCGTCCCGGTCATGGGAGGAGTTAATCCCGCCGAAGGGCAGGCCTGGTTTGAATCGGCTTGCCGGCGGCGCTTTCAGCAGATCCAGCGCAAAGACGGCACCCTCGTTAACGTTGAGGTCGCCGGTTCAGCCATTGATTTCGCCGGCGCCACCGCCTTCCAATTTTATCTCCGTGAGGTAACCGAAGTCAGCCACCTGGAACAACAACTGCGTCGAGCCGAAAAGCTCTCGGCTCTGGGGCAAATGATCTCGGGAGTGGTGCACGAATTGAACAATCCGTTGAGCGTTTCCGGCTCGTTGCTCGAATTGATGCTGCTGGACAAAGATTTGCCCAAAACCATGCGCGAGCGACTCAAGACCGCTGCGGCCGAACACCAGCGCGCCACACGGATGATGCGCAATTTTCTAAATCTGGCCCGGGAAGGGGGTCCGGAAAAAGAGAAGGTCAACCTTAACGAGGTCGTGCGAAACGTGCTGGAACTGCGTCGCTCGGAGTTCATGAAAGCAGATGTTGAACTCATGCTCGAATTGAACCCGGAGTTGCCAATCATTTCCGCCAGCCTTGACCAGGTTCAACAAGTATTCATCATCCTGCTCAATAACGCGCTGCAAGCAATGGAGGGCTCGAATAAGGCCAAAGTGCTGCGCGTCGTGACCCGACAGGAACCCGGCCGTCTCGTTGCACTGGTCGAGGACAGCGGACCGGGAGTCCCGGCCCACCTGCGCACCAAAATCTTCGAGCCATTCTTTACCACCAAACCGGCCGGCATCGGCACGGGCCTGGGTTTGT
>Ga0070741_10019216_pt1 | contig 10947 bp, 9 predicted proteins | sample Coa_R1_4_FD_66440 | JGI IMG/M metagenome (GOLD analysis project Ga0070741, IMG submission 66440) | Surface soil microbial communities from Centralia Pennsylvania, which are recovering from an underground coalmine fire - Coalmine... | ecosystem: Environmental > Terrestrial > Soil > Unclassified ...
AGATCGGCCACACGGTCGTGAAGGACGGGGGGAGGGAGTGCACGTGCGGGCGGCGGGGGCACCTCGAGGCGTACGCCGGGCGGCTGTGCATCGAGCGCGCGGCGCGCCGCAAGCAGGAGGAGGGGGCGAAGACGTCGCTGTTCGAGATCATGCAGCGCAAGGGCCGCGACCGCGTGACGAGCTCGGTGATCGCCGACGCCCTCGAAAAGGGCGATGAGCTGACGCACTCGCTGATCGACCAGGCCGTCAACGCCCTCGGCATCGCGCTCGCCGACGCGCAGAACACCCTGGACATGGAGGCGGTGATCGTTGGGGGCGGCCTCGGGGACCGGCTCGGCCAACCGTTCGTTCGCCGGGTCGCCGACGCGATGCAGCCGTGGCTGCTCGTGCCGGAGCACGCGCCGGTCGTGCTGCCGACGCAGCTCGGCGACCTCTCGGGCGCGGTCGGCGCCGCCGTCATCGCCGGCGGCTAGGCCTCGCTCGCTCTCGCTCTCGCTCTCGCTCTCGCTCGCTCTCGCTCTCTCTCGCTCTCGCCCTCGCTCTCGCTCTCGCCCTACATCTCGCTCTCGCTCTCGCGCTCGCTCTAGGTCGCCCCGCCGCCCCGGCCGCTCTGGCCGGCCTCGGCGTGCGCGGGTGGCCTGAGCGCGGCCTGCCGGGCCAGGGCGGTAAGGCGGGCCACGGTCATGTTCGGGCGGCGGGTGACGTCTTCCCAGGTGAAGCGGCCGCACAACCAGCCCGTCATGGCGACGACCTCCGTCTCGCGCTGGCGGTCGGACACGCGTTGAGCGCGGTGGTGCTCCCCGTCCAGCTCGACGAACAGCCCGAGCTCGGGCCACGCCAGGTCGAGTCGTGCGCGCACCGCCCCACTGCGGTCGCGGACCTCGTACTGCCGCTCGGGCGGCGGGAGGCCGGGAACCCGCCGCGCCAGCTGCACCATCAGCGTTTCGAGCAGGCTCTCCGTCGGCGGCGCGCCCTGAGGCCGTAGGGCCAGCACCCGCCGCATCCGGACCGCGCCAGGGCTCTTCCCGCACGCCGCGTGCTCGACGTCCTTGACGGTGGCCCACTTGCGACGCAACACGCACTCGAGCGCCTGTTCCCACACGGTGTCGTCCACAAGGGCCGCGAGGTCCACCAGCGTCCGCAACGGGCTCGTGCACCGGACCCCGTCCACGACGACTACCTGCTCAGGCGGCAGCTCCCGCCGGCGCACGCCCTTTCGGTGGTTGCCCTGCGACGGGCGCACCGAGACATCGGGCGCAGTCACGTCCACGCCGTCGATCTGCAGCAGCGCCGCGGCGACCGGACCGCTCGCCGTGCCGTTCGTGGCGACGACGACGGCGACGGCCTTCTCGAGCGCGGTCGGCGGCAAGGGTCCTTCGCCGAACACGCCTCTGATCACCGGCGACAACCGCCCCTTCCGCACGGCCCACCCGATCGCGTCTTTGCTCAGCCCGAGACGGTGCAGTTCCCGTGTCGTGTACATCCGCCGCACAGCCTGTCCTTGCTCCATTGCACGACTTGGGGGGTGATTTGGCGTCGCCAACGCCGAAATCACCCGCCGAAGTGCGCGCTCCGTCGTCGAAGAGGGAAGTCGAGAGGGGAAGCGCCGGGTCCGAGGGGGAAGGGCCGCTGCGAAGGAGTCGGGGCGAAGCCCGAGGTGGCCTGGGGTCAGACCTGGTCGATGCGGATGAGCACCCAGTCGTACTGGCCGCTCATCACGGGTGCCCGGCAGTAATGGCACACCCCGGCGAGGTCGAGGTCAAGGGGGGCGCCACAGTTCGGGCAGTGCTCCTCCATCGTCCCGCCGCCGGTCGGCGTCGTCGCGGACGAGGAGCGCTGGAACACCCAGTCCTCCTGGAACGGCGTCATGGTGTGCTTGTCCCCACGCACGACCCGCCCGGAGGCGACCTGCACGTCGTAGTCGGCGCACGTCGCGAGGATCCGCGCCGTGATCGTGTCGTGCTGTGCGTCTGAACTCGCCCCGATGAGCGTCACCTTCCCGACGGCCAGGCCGTCGAGCATGTTGCGGGTGCCGTTGTGCTGGTACTGCTCGATCTGGGCGCGGTGCTGCTGCCAGACCCCGTCGGCCATCACCCGGCGGCTCATTTCCGGCTTCTGCTCGGACCATGCCTGCTGGACGATGAAGAAGCACCGCTCGACCGACGCCTTGAACGCCTCGACGTCGAACGCAGGGTCGTGCGCCGTGATGGCGGCCAGTCCGTCGCTCACCTGTGCCGCCACGGGCGTGACCACCCGCTGCCCCGACTCGACCACCGGCACCGTCCCGGGCGCGTAGGCGGGCGCGTCGCTGTGCGGGTAGGGGTGCGCAGCGGCGCCACCGTCGGTGAGCGGCGTCCGTCGGCGCGTGCGCGACATGACGAACAGGAGGATGACCGCGAGCACGACGACCACGACCAGGATGCTGCCGCCCCGTGCGAGCGCGCCGCCGCCGAAGAAGAACAGCGGGAAGCCACCGCCACCACCTCCTCCGAAACCGCCGCCGCCGCCCGAGACGCCACCGCCGCCCCCGAACCCCTGCCCACCTCCGGCCCGGGTGAGGATGTGCGCCGCAGTGGCGAGCGCACCGACCATGGCCCTACCCCGCGGAGGGTGGCGCTGCCGACGCCGGCGCCGCGCCGGCCGGCGTACCGCAGTCGGCGCAGAACTTGGCGCCGGGCGCCAACTCGGTCCCGCAGTTCGCGCACTTGGCGGCAGCGAGCGCCGTCCCGCACGACGAGCAGAACTTGGCCGCCGCCGCGTTCTCCGCCTGGCAGCTCGGGCACTTCACCGTCGCCGGCGCGAGCGAGGTCCCACAGTTCGCGCAGAACTTGGCGCCCGCCACGTTCGCGGTGCCGCACGACGCGCACGTCACACCCGCAGCACCACCGCCGCCACCGCCAGCGAAGCCCGGGCCGCCGCCGGCGAACCCCGGCGCTGGCGGGGGAGGAGCGCCCGCGCCCGGCGGGGGCGCTCCACCGACCTGCTGCCCGAGCCCGAGGCCAGCGGCGAGGAACGCGCCCGATGTCGCGCCGCCGCCCTTGGCCATGCCCTCGCCCGCGCCGAGCGCGGCCTCGCCGGCCGCGTACGCGTTGAAGCTCCCCGCCAGGCGCGAGTACGCGGTGTCCTTGGCCAGGGTCTTGAGCTGCGCCTCGTCCTGCTCGGACAGGTTGACGTCGAAGTTGCCCATCCGGGCAATGAGCAGCCCGTACGGGTCGATGAGCTGGTTGCCGCCCTCGATGACCGTCTGCTCGATCTCGGGGGTGTAGGCCGAGAGCCCGAGGATGGGCCATCCGTTGCGCACGATCTGGCGAGTCACCTCGGTGCGCATCGCCTTCAGGATCTGGTCGCTCACCCAGCCGGTGATGTTGTCGTTGTTGCTGACGTCGACCGTGCCGGTCAGGTTGAGGACGAGCTTGCCGGGGTCCACCACCTTGAGGGCGTAGTCGCCGAACACGCGGAGCGTGACGATCATCCCGGTCTGCGGGTCCTGCACGTCGTCGATGCGGCCACCGAAGGGCATCCCGGTGTACTCGCGCGTGCCGACGAAGAAGAGCTCCGCACGGTACGCATTGCCGCCCGTCGCCCAGTCGATGATCCCGCCGAGGAACGGCAGCTCCTGTGCGTCGATCTGGTGCTGGCCGGGCGGAAGTGTCCCGATCACCTGGCCCTTGTTCACGAACAGGGCGAGCTCGTCGGCGTCGACGATGGCCCGTGTGAACTTCCGGATGTTGTTGTCCGGGTGCTTGAAGACGATCTGCCCCTTGCGATCATCAGGGACGGCGATGAATTCCCGACCGAGCAGTGCCATGCGCCCCAGGGTACGGCATGCTGCAAGGGTGCCCGACGACTGGGAAGTGCTCGGGGTCCGCCCGGGCGCACCGCTCGCGGAGGTCCGGTCGCGGTGGGTGGCATTGGCCAAGGAACTCCACCCGGACCTGGGCGGCGGTGATGCCGCGGCCGCACGGCTCGCGGAGGTCAATGCCGCCTACGGGCGGCTCCGTCAGACCGCGGCCGACGGTGACCCGGGCGTCCCGGAGGGCGATGCCGGGGTGCCGCAGGGGCGCCACGGGCAGGGTGTCGCCACCGCCTTCGCGGTGGACGACTTCAGACCGGTCGTGTTCGAGGCGGTGCTCCTCGCCGCCGTCGATGTGGGCGATGTGACCCGTGCGGACGAGCCCTTCTCGCTCGACATGTGGGTCGGCGGCGGGTCGTGCCATGTCGAGCTGTTCCCGCAGGCGGGTGGGAGCGTGGTGAGCGTCGACTGCGCCAACGTCGATGCCGGTCAAGTGGCCGAGGCGCTCGCCGCCGCCATCGCCGCACAGGGGCTGGGCGTCACGGTCGCCTGAGCCGAGACCGCCGCACCGCCGCACCGCCGCACCACCGCGCCACCTCCCACCGCCCCACCGCCCCACCGACCCCGACACGCGACCGCGCGACCGCGCGACCGACCCACCTGTGCGACCGCCCACCCGCGCGACCGCCCACCCGCGCGACCGCCGCGACCTGTGCGACCGCCCACCCGCGCGACCGCGCCGGCCGAGCTAGCGGCGGATGCGTTCGAGCAACGTCAGCGGGCGCCCTTCGAGCAGCCCCCGGTCAGACGACCATGGCGCGATCGGTGCTTCGGCGAGGGTCGCTAGCCGGATGAGTGGCTCGTCGTAGTTCACGCGCCAGCCGGCGAAGGCCGTCCATGCGCGGTCGATGTCCTTCAACGGGATCCCCGCCTCCGCCATGCGGCCGTAGACCTCGTCGAACTCCGGGCGCGTGACCGAGATCGGGTCGCTCGGCGACGGGTCGGCGTCGTAGGGCAGGTTGAAGATCCCGGCGATCCGCCGCAGGCACAGGTAGCCCGTGCGGATGCACAGCTCCGCCTCGTAGTCGCGCGGCGCGTCCAGGCACGACGCGGCGAGTGACGCGCCGTCGAGGACCGCGCCCGCCGCGGTCACCCACGAGTACTCCGGCGCCGGTGACCGGAACAGCGACAGCACCGGCGTGACCGAATGCGTGTCTTCGACCACGACGAACCAGTCGATCCACCGCACCCACGTCTGCGTGCGCGCGTCGAGGCGCTCCAACCGGTGGAGGCGGATCAGGATGTTGACCCCCTCCGGCGGGTTGCCGGCCTCCGTGCGCAGCTTCGTCACCTCGTGCTCGCGGCGGTGGTAGTCGCCGTAGATGCTCGGGAGGAACGTGATCAGCAGTGCCAGCTCGCCGAGACCGAGGATCGCTTCGCTGATCGCGAGCACGATCTGCGGGAGCGTCTTGGGCGCCAGGATGCCGAGGGTGGTCAGCGAGCTCCCGCTGATCGTGAACGCGTGGCGCAGGGGATGCACGCCCACGCCCCAGAACATGCCCGTGTAGCCGACGAGCAGGCCGAGGACCCACGCGCCGAGCAGCACCATGAGCGACAGCGGGCCGTACAGGGCGAGCACCCGGTCGCGCGTCGAGTAGCTCGTGCTCGACCGCACGCGCAGCTTGAACACGATCCGCATCGAGAAGAACACGAAGCGCCCGAGCCGCGACCGCACGCCCCGTGGGAGCACGACGGTGACGACCGACGAGGCGACCGCGCCCCCCGCGACGAAGAGCCCGGCCGCAAAGGCGGCCACGGCGCCAACGCTCTCCGCCTTCACGCGCCCAGAGCATAGGGCTTGCCAATAAAAACAGAAAAGACTATCTTTACGACTGAACCAGCGAGAACGGAGGTGCGACATGGCAGTCGCCGTCATCACCGGGGGGTCCCGGGGGCTCGGTCGGGCCCTCGTACGTGCCCTCGTCGACGAGGGTTGGGTCGTCGTGACGGACGCCAGGACGCCAGGCGACCTCGAGGCAATGGCGGGGCCCGGTGTCGTCACGGTCCCTGGGGACGTGACCGACCCGGACCACCGGCGCCGGCTCGTCGACGCCGCCCGGGAGGCCGGAGGCCTCGACCTGCTCGTCAACAACGCCAGCGTGCTCGGGCCGAGCCCCCAGCCGCAGCTGGCCGACTACCCCCTCGACGTGCTCCGCCACGTCTATGAGGTCAACGTCGTGGCGCCGCTTGCCCTCGTGCAGCTGGCGCTCCCGCACCTGCGCCAGTCCGGCGGGCGTGTCATAAACGTCACCTCGGACGCTGCGGTCGAGCCCTACGCCGGATGGGGCGGCTACGGGTCGTCGAAGGCCGCGCTCGACCAGCTGAGCGCCATCCTCGGCGCCGAGGAACCGTCGCTGCGCGTCTGGGCGGTCGACCCCGGGGACATGCGCACGCAGATGCACCAGGAGGCGTTCCCCGGAGAGGACATCTCCGACCGGCCCGAGCCCGAGTCGGTGGTGCCGGCGTTCCTCGAGCTCGTCCGCAGCGACCGGCCGAACGGGCGCGTCCGCCTGAGCGAGGTGGTGCCGGTATGACGACCTTCACCCTCCCCCCGTCGCTCGAAGCGACCGAGCCGCCCGAGGCGCGCGGGATCCGCCGTGATGCCGTGCGCCTCCTGGTGGCGTACCCGGACGGGCAGATCGACCACCGGCGCTTCTCCGACCTACCGGCGCTGCTCAGCCCCGGCGACGCGCTCGTGGTGAACCGCTCGGCGACGCTCCCCGCTGCGCTCCCGGCGCGCGCCGCCGACGGCGCCGAGGCAGAACTGCACCTGTCCACCCGCCTGCCCGCCGGGCTGTGGGTGGTCGAGCTCCGCCACGGGTCGGGCGCGGCGACCAGGCCGTGGCTCGACGCGCCGCAGGGAACCGTCCGCCTCCCCGCAGGCGCCAGCGCCCACCTGCTGGTCCGCCACAGCCCGCGCCTGTGGGTCGCAGAGCTCGACCTGCCCGCGCCACTGCTCACCTACCTCGCCCAGTACGGGGCGCCGATCCGCTACGGCTACGTCCAGCGCGGGTGGCCCATCGACGCGTACCAAACGGTGTTTGCCGACGAGCCGGGCTCGGCCGAGATGCCGAGCGCGGCGCGGCCCTTCAGCGCAGAGCTGGTGACCGAGCTCGTCACGCGGGGGGTCATGTTCGCCCCGTTCGTCCTGCACGCCGGCGTGTCCTCGCCCGAGGCGCACGAGCCTCCGATGGCCGAGTGGTACCGCGTGCCGCGTGAGAGCGCCGACGTGGTGAACCGGGCCCGGCGGGTGATCGCCGTCGGTACCACGGCGGTGCGCGCCCTCGAGACCGTCGCGGACGACGATGGGCGGGTGCACCCCGGCGAAGGATGGACGGAACTGGTCGTCACGCCCGATCACAGGATCCGTGCCGTCGACGGCCTGATCACCGGGTGGCACGAGCCCGAGGCGTCGCACCTCGCCATGCTCGAGGCCGTCGCCGGGCGCGAGGTGCTCGACGCGTCGTACCGTGCCGCCCTGGAGGAGGGTTACCTGTGGCACGAGTTCGGCGACAGCCACCTCATCCTGCGGGAGCGCCGGCCGGGGGACCGCCGGTGACTCCGATGGCATCGGAGGCGGTGGAGCTCGCCCCGAGCGAGCACGCCGGGCTCACGGTCGCCCTGGAGACCCTGCCGCCCGGTCGGCGGGCGGTCCTCTCCGCGCTCAAGCAGCACGGCGAGGCGTCCGCCGAGGACGTTGCGCAGGCGCTCGGCGTGACGGTCAGCGCCGTGCGCCAGCACCTCGCCCCGCTCGAGGAGCACGGCCTCGTCGCCCACCGGGACGAGCGGCCCGGGCCCGGCCGCCCCCGCCGGCGCTACTGCCTGACCCCCGCGGCGGAGTCGTTGTGGCCCAAGCGCTACGGCCAGCTCGCCAACCAGCTGCTGACCTTCATCGGGGACGCCGACCCGGCGCTCGTGGAGCAGGCGTTCGAGCACCGGCGCCGGGCGCGCGCCGAGCGGGCGAAGGAGCGCCTCGGCAACCGGAGCTTCGATGACCGCGTCCGCGAACTGGCGCGGATCCTCGACGACGACGGGTACCTGGCGTCGTGCGAGCAGGAGCAGGACGGGTCGTGGCGGGTGGTCGAGCACAACTGCGCCATCCTCGATGTCGCCGAGCGGTACGGCTCGGCATGCGGCTCCGAGCTGGCGTTCCTCCGCGACGCGCTCCCCGACGCCGACGTGCAGCGGACCGCCCACATGATGGCCGGCGCGCACGTGTGCGCGTACGGCATCCGCCGCGCGTCGCGCCCTACGCCATGAGGTGATCGCGGAAGCGCTCGCGCAGGACCTTCTTGTCGAACTTGCCGACGCTTGTCTTCGGCACAGCGTCGATGACCACGACGTCGTCGGGGAGCCACCACTTGGCGACCTTGCCCGTGAGGAACGCGACGAGCGCGTCGCGGTCGACGTCGGCACCTTCGCGGACGACGACGCACGCGAGGGGCCGCTCGTCCCACTTGGGGTGCGCCACGCCGACAACTGCAGCCTCGACGACGTCGGGGTGGCCCATGATCGCGTTCTCCAACTCGACGGAGCTGATCCATTCGCCACCGGACTTGATGAGGTCCTTGGTCCGGTCGACGAGGCGGATGTAGCCCTCGCTGTCGATGGTCGCGACGTCGCCCGTCCGCAGCCACCCGTCCGGCGTGGAGGGGGAGTCCTGGCCATCGAGGCGGTAGTAGTCACGGGCGATCCACGGGCCGCGGACCTGTAGTTCCCCGCGCGACTCGCCGTCCCAGGGGAGCGCCGTCGTCGTCCCCGGTTCGACGACCCGGGCGTCGACGAGCGGCAGCGGCAGCCCCTGCGAGAGCCGGATGCTCTCCTCGGCTTCGGGCGTGAGCGCGCCGAGGGAGTGCTTCACGCGTGACAACGACGCGACGGGGGACGTCTCCGTCATGCCCCACGCGTGCGTCATCCAGATGCCGCGGTCGTGGTACGCCTCCATGAGGGCCTGAGGCACGGCCGAGCCGCCGCACAGGATCGTGCGCACGGACGGCAGCGAGTCGAAGTGGGGGAGCATCGCCATCCAGATCGTGGGGACGCCGCCGGCGACGGTCACTGCTTCGTCGCGGATCAGGGACGCGAGCGCTGGGCCCGAGAGGTCAGGGCCCGGCATCACGAGCGACGCGCCGCACAGGACCGACGCATGCGCGAGCCCCCACGCGTTGGCGTGGAACATCGGCACGACCGGTAGCACGCGGTCCGACTCCGAGAGCGCAGCGCCGTCGGCGACGAGGGCACCGAACGCGTGCAGCAATGACGACCGGTGGCTGTACACGACGCCCTTGGGGTTGCCGGTCGTCCCGCTCGTGTAGCACATTGCCGCAGCACGTCGTTCGTCGTCCACGTGCCACTCGGCTGGCGACGCGTCGGCGAGCAACGCCTCGTACTCGATGATGCGCGGGTCCGACGGCAGCGACGTGGCGGCGCCCATCACGACGACGTGGCGGACGGACTTCATGTCGTCGACGAGGGGCCAGAACGCCGGCAACAGGCTGGCGTCGCAGAACACGACTTCGTCCTCGGCGTGGTTGACGATGTACACGAGCTGATCAGGGAAGAGCCGGATATTGAGCGTGTGCAGGACCTTGCCGCTGCATGGCGCGGCGAAGTAGAGCTCGAGGTGGCGTGCCGTGTTCCACGCGAACGTGCCGACCCGCGCATCGTCCGACAACGCCAGGGCGTCGAAGGCGCCGCCCAGGCGCCGCGTCCGCTCCGCCCAGGACGCGTACGTGATGCGTTCGAGCGTCCCGTCCCCTATAGCCGTAACGACCTCGTTCGCGCCAAACAGGCGCTCGCAGCGCTCGAACGCGTGCACGAGGGTCAGGGGCACCTCTTGCATCAGCCCGTCCACGGCCAACCTCCCCTTTGGAAGCCTCTATGGCTATCATTTCCTACGGCCACCGGGGAGGCGCGGGGCGGTGCCGATGCCCCGTCGGGTGTGGCCCCCGCTCGCGCCCCGGAGCCCTCGGAGGACCACCACTGATCAGGACGAAGCGTTGGACAACCGCCTTGGCCCTGGTGGGGCTGATCACGGTGGTGACGGGCGGAGGCGCCGCTGCGGTGACGAAGCAGTCGAGCGCGCACCCGAGCCTGCAGCAGTTGGAGGCGCGCGCCGCGGCGCTCAAGGTGCAGATCAACCTGGCCCGCTCCAAGCAGTCGGTCGTGATCGCCGAGGGGCGCCGCTTGTCCGGCCTCGTGACCACGGAGCAGGCGATCGTGGAGGCCGACCAGTCCGCAGCGGCGGCCGCAGACGCCCGCGTCAAGGAGGCGCAGGCCCACCTGGCGCAGCTCCAGGCCGACGGTGCCGCGGCGCGGGCGGCGCTGGTGAACCGCGCCATCGACCTCTACGAGCACCCGTACCAGTACGCGCAGGTCCTGCTCACTGGCGCGAACTCGCTGCAACAGCTCACCGACCGTCAGGTGCTCGCCGACGCCGTGCAGGCCCGCACCAGCGACATCATCGATACCGTCCGCCACGACACGATCCAGCAGCGGAGCGCGGCGCAGGACCTTGCCGCCGCCAAGGTGGAGGCCGACCAGCGGCATGCGATCGCGACCGCGGAGCTCCAGCGCCTGCAGACGGCACTCGGGTCGCAGCGGCAGGTCGCCGCCTTCGTGGCCGCGCAGGTTGACGACCGCACGGCCGAGCTCTCGACGCTCCAGCCGCAGATCGAGGCGATGCTCGCGGCGAGCGAGGCGCGCTATCGCGCCGCCATCGCGGCGGCGCGGGCCCGAAGCGCAGCGGTGAATGCCGACCCGGTGCTCGGTCCCGTCGGCAGCTTCGGCCTGCAGTGGCCGATCGCCGGGCTCGTGACGCAGGAGTTCGGGCACACCGGCCACCCCGGCATCGACATCGCGGCCGCGTACGGCACACCGATCCATGCCGCCGGTACCGGCGTGGTCATTTACGCGAGTTGGGAGTCGGGGTACGGGAACTACACCTGCATCAGCCACGGCGGCGGCATCTCGACGTGCTACGGGCACCAGTCCGCGATCGACGTCTCCGTGGGGCAGACGGTGGTGCGGGGCCAGGTGATCGGTGCGGAAGGGTCGACGGGGTACTCGACCGGCCCCCACGTGCACTTCGAGGT
>Ga0070741_10019217_pt1 | contig 10947 bp, 6 predicted proteins | sample Coa_R1_4_FD_66440 | JGI IMG/M metagenome (GOLD analysis project Ga0070741, IMG submission 66440) | Surface soil microbial communities from Centralia Pennsylvania, which are recovering from an underground coalmine fire - Coalmine... | ecosystem: Environmental > Terrestrial > Soil > Unclassified ...
AGATCGGCTGCCGGCGACGAATGAGGTTCAACACGACACTGCGGTTTATATCGCGCGCCGTCTCGCTGGAGGCCACCTGCGTGTTGGTGAAATCAATGCGACGCATCTGGTGAATTGCAGACTCAAACGTTTGAGAGTTGATAAGATTAAATTCGCGCCTCGAACTTTATGTAATGGCCGCAAAGCTTGTCAAGACCGTGGAGGCATGGTTTTAATTTTTCATTGGACGGAATGGACCTTGATTGAGAGCTGTTGCCGAAGGAGTGTGAACCTTGCTGGTGTCTAACCGAGTTCAGCAGTTCTTGATAAGCATCGCTGTATTTATATGCGTATCTTCTCCCTTACAAGCTGCTCAACCGCATTGGGTCGGCTCATGGGCGGCTTCGCAGCAACTGGTGGAACCGCACAATGCATTGGGCGAGGATGAGCTTCGCGACTCTACCCTGCGTCAGATCGTTCATCTCTCGTTGGGCGGGACGAAGTTGCGACTGCATCTCTCGAACCGATTTGGAACCGCTCCGTTGCGATTCGTCTCAGTACACATTGCCAGATCAGTCGCCGCGGCATCCTCGAAAATCGATACGGCAACCGACAAGGCGCTCACGTTTTCGGGCAGCGCTGACGTAACGGTTCCCGCGGGCGCCGATTACATTTCAGACCCAATCGACTTTAGGGCTGCACCATTTGCCGATATCGCGATCTCATTGCATTTGGAAACGCCTCCGGCAGAGGAGACCGGACATCCGGGTTCTCGCGCCACATCGTATGTAACCCACGGCGATCATGTGTCCGAAGGAGATCTTGCGGACGCAAAAAAAGTCGAGCACTGGTATTTCATTTCGGGAATTGATGTGGCAGCTCCGCCCGCTGCGGTCGCTATAGTCACATTGGGAGACTCGATTACAGACGGACACGGCGCCACCACGGACGCAAACAATCGCTGGCCTGATGTGCTCGCCAAACGTCTGCAGGCGAATGCCGCAACGCGGGAGGTTGCGGTGCTGAATCATGGAATCGGCGGCAACCGCATTCTGCTTGATGGCCTGGGACCGAACGCGCTGGCGCGCTTCGATCATGACGTCCTCACGCAGCCAGGCGCTCAGTATGTAGTCGTGCTGGAAGGCATCAACGATATCGGAACGCTATCCCGCGAGCACGAAGTTCCGGCTGCAGAGCACGACGCGCTAGTTCGTCACATCATTGCGGCGTATGAACAGATGATCGTCCGCGCTCACACGCATGCCATCAAGGTATTTGGAGCAACGATTCTGCCGTTCGTTAGCTCGAGTTATTACCATCCAGGCACGGCGGCGGAGGCCGATCGCGAAGCTATCAATGCATGGATTCGCGCGCCGGGGCATTTCGACGCCGTCATTGACCTTGACAAGATAACCCGCGATCCCGAGCACCCGGAACGACTCAAGACTGCGTTCGACTCCGGCGACCATTTGCACCCTTCGCCGGAAGGCTACGCGGCGATGGCTAATGCAATCCCGCTGTCATTGTTCACCTCGAGACCGGAGTCTGCGCGGCACGCAGCACGTAAGTAACGCGTGCAGTTAGTAGCCGGCAAAGGCCGAATGCTGCTTTAGAATGAAGGCAGGCGCCCGTAGCTCAGTTGGACTAGAGCATCTGCCTTCTAAGCAGAGGGTCGCAGGTTCGAATCCTGCCGGGCGCACCATGCTATCGGAAGCGCATGCCAGCGAGTTTGCGCGAGAGTCCGCCGCCTTTGCTCAGGCTCTTGAATTGCTTCTTCATCATTGCGTATTGCTTGAGCAGCTGATTGACTTCCTGAACGCTCGTTCCGGAGCCGCGCGCGATGCGCTTGCGGCGGCTGCCGTTGATGGCTTCGTGGTGATCGCGTTCGTAGGACGTCATTGAGTTGATGATGGCTTCCACGCGATTGAGTTCTTTGTCATCCACTTTGTCTGCCATGTTCTGGATGCCGGCGAATGGACCGATGCTGGGCAGCATCTTCACAATGCTTTGCAGTGAGCCCAGCTTTTTGATTTGCCGCAGTTGCTCGCGGAAGTCTTCGAGCGAGAAACCGTCGCCGCTAAGAGCTTTCTTGGCGAATTCTTCCGACTTTTTCGCATCGAGCTTTTCCTGCGCTTTTTCAACCAGGGAAAGGATATCGCCCATTCCCAAAATGCGACCGGCAATGCGATCCGGATGGAACGGCTCGAGCGCGTCGTATTTTTCGCCGACGCCCAGGAACTTGATGGGCTGTCCGGTTACGTTGCGGATGGAAAGAGCTGCGCCGCCGCGGGCGTCGCCGTCCATTTTCGTAAGGATCACGCCCGTGAGGTTTAGCTTTTTATGGAACTCGTTCGCGGAGTTAACGGCGTCCTGTCCAGTCATTGCATCTGCGACGAAGAGAATTTCTTGGGGATTGAGCAGCTTTTTGAGGAGCTGCATTTCATCCATTAGTTCGTCATCAATATGAAGGCGACCAGCGGTGTCGACAATCAGTACATCGCAACCGGAGTTGATCGCCTCGCGTCGCGCTTCCTTAGCCAGCCGCTCGACGACGGCAGTCGAAGCTTCGCCGTCAACTTTCCCTTCATATATATTGGCGGCGATCGCGTTCGCGACGACTTTCAACTGCTGGCGTGCGGCCGGGCGATACACGTCAACCGACACCAGCATGGGACGATGCCCGCCCTTCTTGAACCACTGCGCCAACTTTCCCGAAGAGGTCGTCTTGCCGGAGCCTTGCAGACCGGCCATAAGGATGACGGTAGGCGGCTGCGAGGCGAAGCGGATTTTGGCCGTGTCTTTGCCGAGGATGTTGATCAGCTCGTCATGAACGATCTTCACCACCTGCTCGGTTGGCGAGATCTGCAGCATCACTTCTGAGCCGAGGGCCTTTTCGCGAATGTGCTCGATCAGCTCTTTGACTACTTTGAAATTAACGTCGGCTTCGAGCAGTGCCAGGCGAATTTCGCGCAGAGCTTCCTGCATGTTTTCTTCGTTGAGGGTGCCCTGACCGCGAAGGTTTTTGAATGCGCGTTGAAGTTTTTCCGAAAGATTCTCAAACATAGGACTGCTTCAATTTTAAACGCAGAGCTGGGCGGCTACTCTGAGGCGACTGGCGAGGATTTTTGCGATGCGCGCTTTTACAAAGCTTTACGCGAATTGCCGAACTTGTTAAAGGAGCTTACACGTCCTTCTGAATAGCATAGGCATCTCACGAGAGAACGTTGGGCGAGCTTTCCCTGGCACCCAGTCGGAGGAGAGATGCGAAAATCCATTCGTTTTTTGAACACGCTTTTATTGAGTGCAGCTTTGTTGGCGCCGCTGGCGCCGCTGGCGCTGCAGGCGCAGGATCGCGATCACGACCGCGATAACCAGCGAGTCTATGATCGCGCTCACAAGCAGTACCACACCTGGAACAACGACGAAGACCAGGCGTATCGCCAGTGGTACGGCCAGACGTATCACGGTAGGCAATATCGAGACTACCGAAAGCTGAACAAGAAGCAGCAGGAAGCTTATTGGAACTGGCGCAATAACAACAATCATGATCGAGATCGCGACCATGATCGTGATCGCCACTGAGACAAGGACCAGACGCCCCGGTCGCTAATGCCGGGGCGTCTTCTTTACGCCGAGAGCAGCTCCAGCAACTGACCTGTTGCAGGCAATGTGCCGGCTTCTTTGTAGTCGAAGAGCTTGGTTCCGTTCTTGAATAACTGGAATTGCCCTCGCGCGCCTGTTTTGACTTTAACTTCAATGCCTTTTTCGGCAGCGGCTTTGCGCAGGCTCCCGGCCGCGCGTCGCAGATCGAATCAAAAGAAGCAGCGTTTTACTTCGATCATGTTCACTTCCTCCAAACTTCCTTTGCAGCGAGAATCGTGTTCACGTGAATTGTGACCGTGTCCTGCACGTTGCGCGCATAACCCCCGGCGTACGTGACCATGACGGGAATGCCACGTGCCTTCGCAACCTCAAATACTAGCGCATCGCGCCGTTGGAGACCGTCAATCGTGAGCGCCAGACCTCCAAGCTGGTCCTCCCGATACGGATCAGCGCCTGCAATGTAGTACAGCAAATCGGGTGAGAAGCTGCGCAATCCTGAACTCAGCGCCTGATCGAGCCAGGCAAGATATTGTTGATCTTCAACTGCGTCGGGCAAATTCACGTCAATCGAAGATGGCGGCTTGTATGCAGGATAGTTGTTTGCTTGATGCAGGGAGATAGTAAAGACATCGCCGCCGTCAGATGCTACCGTGTCTACAAGTTTCGACTGCACTTGCGCCGCCGAGATACTTGGCAGCGGACGTCCGCTGCGCTGCGTCGGCGGGAAGATCGCGGCGGTGCCATTGCCGTCGTGAACATCGCAATCGACGGTCATGGCGCGCCGAATCTTTCCCAGCTTCTGCATCTTGCGGATTGCTATGGCGACATCGTGAATCATGCAGAAGCCTTCGCCGTGATCGGGATGAGCATGGTGAAATCCGCCGCCAATATTCACGCAGATTCCAGTTTCCAGCGCACGCTCGGACGCGAGGATTGAGCCGCCGGCGGAGAGCCAGAACGCCTTCACCAGTTCCGCCGAGTAGGGAAGCTCCATCTGCAGCTCCTCCTGCGGGCTGATGTTTCCGTTCAGCAGCCGGTCGACATAATCCGCCCCGTGCACGAGTCGCACATCGTCGTCGCTGGCAGGTTTCGGGACGATGAAGTCATCAGCATCCGCCTCCCCCGTCGAGAGCAGGCGATCGTGAATCATTCGATACTTTTGTGCCGGAAATACATGCGCGCCGATGGGCAGAAAGTATTGGTCGCTGTAAACGAGCGGAAACGGCAGGCGCATAGCAATCGTTGCTGGAGTCGATTATTTCATGCGAAGACGGCCGAATGATTGGCCTGCGACACAAGTTCAATTAGGATTCCGGGTTCACACGAATGCCCTGAAACGGCATCTGTAACCCCTCCTGTATTCACCCTCTTTCGGCGCGTTCCATCGAACGCGCCTTTTTTATCCGAGCCGCAGCCTACCGCAACAGGTTCTGAAGCATGGTCGGACACTCAGTCACCAGCCGGCAATCGCCAGCTGCGCAGCTACGTGCCTCTTTCGCGCGAACTGGGAATTAAACAGCGAATTCTAAAATTCAGCACGAAAAATCCTAAGATTCTGCCCGAAATCTGCAAATTTTTCCGGACGGTAGGGAGAAAACAGCGATTCAAGGGAATTTCGTGCTACGGCATTGAAATCGGACAACTTGCCACCAGTTGTTTGACGAGCGCCCTCAGACGAACAGGGAACAAGCAGGGAACTTGTGTCACAGATTGTGACTGTGGGCCTCTGCTTTCTTCCACCAACTGGGCTCGCGATTGTTTCTCAACTCGCCGCTACTCTCGCAAGCCTTGGTGGAGTTGTGATGAAATAGCCGACGAGCAGTGCATGGAAGCCGTACACAGCATTACTGACACACCGATTCGAGCCGATGTCGACAAACGCTTGAGCGACTGATCGACGCGCCAAAACTGACCAGAGGCAAACTGCAATGCGAAAGTTCTGTGTGTGGCTGTTCATCTTTTGTGCTCTGTCTTGCTACTCCGCATGGGGTCAGGGCACCGCCCCCACGTTTCAATATCACACCAGCAACCTTTCTTACACGCTTGCGGGCCACGATCCGGCGCAGGGCGGCACCACCGTTATTCCTGTCGTTCTGGTTCCCATCACACTCTCCTTCGAGGCAGGGAGAACACATGGCAAGCCCGCCACTATGGACGCCGCCCCCGACGTGCAGCGCATCGTCCGATCACCCGTCTTTGCCAGATTTCCGTTTGGAGCGTCCGGCACCACACAGTATGCAGATGCCATGTTACGAACGATGTTTCCAGCAGCGAAAGAGTGGCGCGTACTCCTGGGCAAGCCACGAATCGAGCCGCTCAAGCTTACTGTCCCGGTTGGCTTCGGGTATGTTCTCAGCTCGAAACGAACGCGAACACTCCTGGCCATGGCAGACATGGAATTCCTGCAGCGCGAAATCTTCAAACGGATCCCGAAGCTGGACGGAAAGCTCGTTATAGCCGTAACCCACAACACGGGGTACTACGCATACGGAGATGCAACGGTTTGCTGCTCGTGGGGAACGCACGGGGTCGATTCCGGGACCGGGAATTCCTTCGTCCTCGCGTCATATCTGCGCGCTGCTCCGCCCATCGTGCAGGACAAAGATGTGCAGCCGCTGACCGAGCAGCTTGCCGAGTATGTCATCGATCCCGTGCGCGATCCGCTCTTTCATCCGGTGCGTGGACAATCGCCCGCCAGCACGGGAAACGTAGTTCCGGCATGGCGGCGTCCGGAGGGCGGAGGTTGTGGCGGCGTTGGCATCGCGGCTACGTACACGCTGCTCGAACCAACCGACACAAATCCCCGCAGCGATCTTCCGCTCTCAAAGCCCTTCATCCTCAGCTCAGGCGGAACGCAATGGCATGTGCAGAACGTGGCGCTGTTGCGCTGGTATCTCAACGCATCCGATGATTTGCGCGGCCCTTATAGCTTTCCCGATACGGGAAGCTTGACTTCGCCTGCGACGCCGTGTGCTCCATCACCCAGCACCACAGCGGCAACTTCTGCTGCGCAAACGCCTACGGAGCCGACGCCTGCTGCAATCCCGCTCAACACGCCGCCGAATGGTCACAAGCTGATCGGCTACTGGACAGGCCGCGGTCCCGACAACTCGGTCCTTAGGCTCCGCGATATTTCGCCGCAGTGGGACATCGTGATCGTGGCCTTTGCTGTTCCAGATCGCGCGGGACCGGAAGGGAGCCTGGTGCTGCGTGTCCGGCGAGACATGGACCTCAATCAGATGAAAGAGGATATCCAATGGCTAAAAAGCCAGGGTAAGAAGGTGATGATTTCGCTCGGAGGAGGCGGTCAATATTTCAAGCTCAACGATGCGAAGAGTATTCCGAATTTCGTTTCCTCGGTTACTCAGATCGTCAGCGAGTACGCTTTCGACGGCGTCGATCTGGATTTTGAAACGCCCTCGCTCGTGCTCGACCCCGGAGACACGGACTTTCGCCATCCCACTACGCCGTCCGTCGTGAACCTGATCTCGGGTTTGCGCCAGTTGCGCGAACATTTCGGGCCCGAGTTTATGATCAGCCTGGTGCCCGAAGGCACGCAGATGCCGGCCGCTTATGTTGGGTACGGAGGCCAGTTTGGCTCTTATCTACCCATCCTGTGGGGCATCCGCGACATTCTCTCCTTCGTCGATGCACAGGACTACAACACGCCGCCGCTCCAAGGCCTCGACGGCGAGATTTATCAGCTCGGCTCAGCGGATTACCACACCGCCGTGACCGAGCTTTTGCTTCATGGATTTCAGGTCGGACGCGATCCCCGGCAGTTTTTCCCGTCTGTGCCGGGGGATAAAGTCGCGGTTGGCTTTTTAGTGGGCGCCACTACTCCGCAAATCGTGAGTGAAGCAATGGACTCTCTGATTATGGGAAAGCATGCTCCCGGTACGGAGTACAAACTGCGCAAGCCCGGCGGCTACAGCGGTCTAGTAGGCGCAATGTTCTGGACCATCGACGCCGACCGTAATGAGGATTACCGCTTCTCGAACCAAGTGGGTCCGCAGCTTCACGCGTATCCAGCTGTGAAATAGACGAGGGTCGATTTGCTCAGAACGGCGCAACTGCGCGAAGCCTTCGCTGCGGGATGTGCACCTTCGGGGTGCTAGCGAGCACGTCGCGTTTTGCCCGCCTCAACCTCTGCACAATCTTGTATCGGTCTCCCCTGTACGTCGATTTTACAAATTCCAAGGGCTTGCCATTCTCGGCGTAACAGGTGCGCGTGAACAGAAGAACTGGAGTGCCAGGGGCAATCTTCAACAGCGCAGCCTCTTCGGCAGTAGCGCTGCCCGCCTCCACAACTTCGTCAGTGACTTCCATGTGAATCCCATATTGGTCCGCCAGCGTTTCGTAGAGCGAGGTGGATGGATCGAAAGTTTCCAACAAGTCCGGACACAGTTGCTGAGGCAGGCAACTGCATTCGATTCCCATCGGTAGCCCATCCGAATAGCGAATCCGGCGCAGGCGGAAGACCTTTTGGCCGGGCTTCATCTTCAGCGCGCTTCTTACTTCCCGAGTCCCCGCTTGCAGGCGGAACGATAGGACTTTTGAACTCGGCGCGGATCCGTGCGCCCTCATTTCCTCGGTGAAGGAGAGAACCTGGCGGGCACTTTTTTCATGCTTGATGCCGGATACAAAAGTCCCCTTGCCTTGTTTGCTGTACATCAACCCCTGATCGCACAGCGCCCGGATAGCTTGTCGCGCGGTCATCTGGCTTACGCGCAGCCCAGCGGCGATCTCCTGGAGCGAAGGGATCGGCTCGCCAGGGCTAAATTCGCCGGAGCGTATCTGGCTCATGAGGCGCTGCTGGATCTGGTAATAGAGCGGGACGCCCCCTCTGCGTTGAAGAGGCTGCGGAATTCGATTTGTGCTCACAGCCCTGTTCGTACATCCCGGCTGAGTTAGTGTCAAGCTTTTTTGCTGCAGTTCTTGGGATAGAACCCACGCCCGGCAAGGATAGGACGCACTCTTCTACTCTTCTATAAGTCTCTCACTCCTCTATAAGACTGGATGAATCTTCAGATTTGTCTTGACAATCGGTTCCGAAGCCAAATAGGGTGTGTCCGCCGAATAGGGACGACCCGGCACTTACTGCAGATAAGCGTTTGGCAGTTGCAGTGTCGACGCCGCATCGACAACCTCTGTTGGCGTTGTGCCGAACTTCGATTTGGAGGCAGGTATGAAATCTTCAGTGCGCTCCTTTGTGTCCGGGGTAATTGCCTTTGGCGTTTTGATCTTCACAACCTCCGTTGTGACAGCGCAAACCATCACCGGTTCCGTCCGCGGAACCGTGACCGATTCGAGCGGGGCCGTCGTTCCCAAGGCCACCGTTACTGCCGCCAATCAAGCTACGGGCGTGAGAACCACGACCAGCTCACACGAGGACGGTTCCTATAACTTCCAGTTTTTGCCCATCGGTTCCTACACGATCAGCGCGACCGCGCCTGGATTTCAGACCTCGCAGGTGGGCCCCATGCATCTCGAAATCGATCAGATCGCGAAGGTTGATTTCCAGCTGAAGGTCGGAAGCACTTCCGAAACCGTGAACGTGTCAGGAGAAGCGTCCGCAGTCCTGCAAACCCAGAACGCAACGCTGGCAACTACGGTATCCGCGAATACCATCGAGAACCTGCCTCTCAGCGGGAACAACTTCCAGACTGCCGCTGTGTTTGTGCCCGGCGCCGTCCTACCCCGCTTCGACCTCGAGGGCAGCGCTAATGGTTACGAGCGCGACACGACTGCCGCCACCCTCCCATCCTTCAACGGCAACCGGCAGCAGAGCAACAACTACGTAATGGACGGGGTGGAGATCAACGAGGCAACGAACAATGTGCTTGGGTACAACCCCGCTCCGCAATCGATCCAGGAAATGAAGACTATTACGGGAAATGCGGACGCCGAATACGGAAACGTGAACGGTGGCGAGATACTCGTCGTTACCAAGGGAGGAACCAACCGGTTCCACGGCAGCGCATTCGAGTATTTTGAAAACCAGGATCTAACCGCGAACCTTTGGAGCAATAACAATCACGCTGTACCTGTTCCCAAAGGCGTTTTCCATCAAAACCAGTTTGGCGCAACCTTCGGTGGACCGTTGAAGAAAAACAAGCTGTTCTTTTTCTTCGACTTCTTCGCCACGCGGAACAACGCGTCTGGCACCGGATTAGCAAGCGTCGCTACCGCCAAAATGCGCACATGCACTCCGGTAGGTGGCGTGCCGACCTGCGACTTCTCAGAACTCCTGACGACGTCCGGCACCCAGCTCTACAATCCGGCGACAGGCGGTTATGCGACCGCTACCCCCTACGCCAACAACCAGATTCCACTCAAAAATCCGGTAGCGGCCTATCTGTTTGCGCATCCCGAGTTCTATCCTATGCCGAACCGAGCGCCGGATGCTGGCACCGTAGACCGAAACAACTATTCGGCCCCGACCAAGAACATAGCCAACAACAATCAGGGCGACGTGCGCGTGGATTGGGCGGCTGGAGCGAAAGACTCGCTGATGTTCCGTGCCTCCGACGGCGACGCCTACGACCTTGCTCCGCAGGTCGTCCTTCCCATTACGTTCCCGGCAAATAACGATTACCCCTTCCACAGCGGTGTCGTGAACTGGGTACACACGTTTTCGCCTTCGCTCGTCAATCAGGCGCGAGGGGGAATGTCGCGGATCCAATGGTTCAACCAGGTTCCTACAGACCCCACCGGAAAGTTCGGATTGACGGGTAATCAGACCGTGGGCATTCCCGCTAAGCAGGCATATCCCGGTTTCAGTCAGATCAACTTATCGAGCAGCGAAACAAACCTCGGAAATCCCGCCGTCGTTCAAGACTTTTTGGATAACAATTTTAACTATGCCGACGATTTGATTTGGCAACATGGGCAGCACGTCACCAAGTTCGGCGTGCAGATTGTCCGCTACCAGCAGAATTATTACTACGCCGGAAACTTTGGGGCCAATGGCCAATTCATCTACAACGGTAATTACACGGCGGGCGGCGTCAAACCGAACACAAGCCCCGGCTATGGTTTCGCGGATTTTGTCCTAGATCAGGCGGCTCAAGTCGATGTGGGCGGTGTAGCCGGACCGGTTGGCCAGCGGCAGTATCGCGACGCAGGTTACGTTCAGGATGACTGGAAAGTGTTCCCGACGCTGACTCTCAACCTCGGCTTGCGCTATGGATACGATCAACCCATGTACGAGTCGAACAACAAGGAAGTGAATGTCGATATCTCCAAGGCATCGTCCTGCACCGCGGCCAATGATCCCAGCAATCCGTGCCTGGAGTTTGCCGGACAAAATGGCGCGAGCCGCGCCTTATACAACCCGTATTACAAGGAGTTCATGCCGCGCTT
>Ga0070741_10019218_pt1 | contig 10946 bp, 2 predicted proteins | sample Coa_R1_4_FD_66440 | JGI IMG/M metagenome (GOLD analysis project Ga0070741, IMG submission 66440) | Surface soil microbial communities from Centralia Pennsylvania, which are recovering from an underground coalmine fire - Coalmine... | ecosystem: Environmental > Terrestrial > Soil > Unclassified ...
AAATCAGCACGCCGGTGGAATTGCCACTACTCATGATTGGGCTTTCGCCGCGACCGAGAATCATCGTGTCCACCAGCGCGTCCACCGTGCCGCCTGTGAAATCATTTGTGCCGCGGCTGTTGGAGCCGGTGTTGCTGGCGCCGGAATTGTCGCCGATGAGCCAGCGCGAAACGCGGCTGCTGTTGCCGTTCGTTCCGCGAATGAAGGCGGTTGAATTCGCAAAATTTAGATTGAAACCGAGCCAGCCGATGTCGCGTCCGCCGCCGACGGTGATGCCGTCCGCGTAAATGGAATTTTGTTGGCCGAGGAAAATGAAACTGTTCTGCGAACTGTTGGCCGCCGGATTGTCCGCGACATCAATGCCCGCGTTCGTCGTCGTGCCTTGCGCGGAAATAAATAATTTCAGCAAATTTGTTTTTGCCAGATACAACGTGCCCGCTGAGCGCACGGTGCCGGACGTGGCGGCGGAATTTCCGACTTCAATGCTGTTGCCGACGACGTTGAAATTATCGAGGCCGGACAAATCGAGCGTGCTGCGCTGGGTGCTGCTTGAGCTGGCCGTGAATTGTCGCACAAGAATATTTGCGCTCGTGTTGCTGACGATGAGCGCGCCGCCGGTTCCGGTCATTGAATCATAAACGACCGGAGTGTTGCCCAAATCCGATTCCGTGCCGACGAGCAAACCTTTGCTGCCGGAAATTGTAAGCGTCGCGCCGCTGGCGATTTGCGTCGTGTGAAATCCGTTCGTGTTGTTGAACGTCAGCGAATTGATGCCGGCGGAAACGTTCGCGATATTGTCAACGGAATTGCTCGCGGCGACCGTCGCGAAATTTGTGAACACGACGTCGTTGGAAATTCCCGGCGGGCCGTTGCCCGGCGTGGTGAGATTCGTCCAATTTAGCGCGGTTGACCAATTGATTCCCGAACCGCTCGCTGCTGTCCAAAGCAATGTTCCTGGCGAAGCGACAGTGCTGCTGTTGACAATCAAATTGACGAACGCAGCGTTGGTCAAACTGTTTCCAGTTGCGGTAATCGTCAGCGCATAAACTCCGACCGGTGTGTTCGTCGCCGTCACAATTGTTAAAGTGGAAGTGCCATTTCCATTTAATGAAGCCGGATTGAAATTGGAACTCGTATTTGATGGTAATCCGCTCACACTGAAATTGACGCTGCCGGAAAAATTGCTGTTGGTCGTAATCGTAATCGTGAACGAATTACTTTGTCCGGCCAAAACAGTTTGTGAATTGGGATTGACTGAAAGGAAAAATGATTGCTGCACCACGGCGCCGGGTGCGTTGAGCAATAAATTAAATTGTTGTTGCGCGATTCCGCTGTAAGGCTGTTGGTCCAATTGTGTTCCGCTCGCGCTACTTGGCACGTCCAAACACAAGCCGCTGAGACGATTGACGAAATAATAAAGTCCATTGCCCGCGGACATCGGCGTCCATTGGTCATTTTTCGCAGAGCCAAAAGTCCATTCCACAATCGCCGCGCCTGCGCTCAACGATGCGCCGTTCACAGCCAACACCGATTTGCTTTTCTTATTCGTGATGCGGTAGTAACCGCTGTCGGTCGGAATCAACGCCCATTTGTCGTTGTCGAATCCACTCGCCGAGCCGATGACAATCGGCGTGCCGTTGGCTGTTCCCGCGCCTTGCGTGACCAATACCAATCCGCTGTTGCCGTCCTGCAAAAATAAATTGCTGCTCACGCCGGCAGAATTGAAATAGGCATCGGAAGCGGCGACGGTGAGCGAACCGCCCGCCTGATAATTTTGCGAAAAATAATTGTTCGTGCCGACGCCGTCAGAAGTAATCGAAGCATTCACAATCACGTTATTGAAATTGAAATTATGCGATGTGAACGTATTCGTGCCGACCGCACTGGTGGTGATGCCGGTGCCGCCCATGCCGAAGTTGCAAAGATAGCTGTTATATTCCGTCGGTGTCGTGTGGGCATTATTGCCGGTGTCGAGGTCGTAGCGACTGCTGTTGTTGCAGACATTGCCGATGGAAGTGTTGTGCGATGCGCTCTGCTCATACCAAATGCCGTAAAGGTTGCTGGTGCACGTATTGAACATGCAGACGGCGCCAAAAGTGGACGAATCACAGTCAATGCCCGCACGCGTGTTGAGGCAGGTGTTGTCGCAATAAAGCGCCTTTTGTGAGTTTAACTGCGACCAAATCGCGCGCCCCGCGCTGCCGTTGATAAAGCATCGCGTCACCATGTAAGGCGTCGAACCGCCATTGGGAAAATGGATTGAATCCGACCCGCTGATTGCCGAAACGTTGGAGCCGAAATTCACGATGGTCATGCTGTCCACCTGAATCATAGAGCTGCCGGGAAAGCTAATGCCGGTAATTCCAGTCTGGTTGCCGCCATCAATTGTGCCGCCGGAAATGGAAACCCGCCGGGGCGAAGTGCCGCCCTGGATCGCTGCGCTCGCGGTGGTGGAAGCATTCAATTGAATCGTGCCATTAAGCAACACGCAGGTGTTCGATTGTAAAACCAGTGGCGAGTTGCTGACCGTGAACGTGCCGTTCAAATGCAGGACGATGACGTTGTTCGGATTGGAACTGCGCGCGGCATTATATTGGCTTTGCACGCCGTTAATGTTGGTTGAAGTAATCGTCAAATCCGTCCGGCCCATGCCGTTGACAATTGTTGAATTGGTATGCGGGTTGTCAATCAACGGCGGGTAAAAATAATTTTGGCTCGATGCGGTCAGATTGGTTTTGTAAGCGATGATATTGTTGGCCGAACCGCCGCTGATGAAATTAGCCGCGTTGCCCGACGTAAAAAGATTGTTCAGAAAATTATTTCCGCTACCGCTGGAATTGATTCCCGCCGTCGAATTATTTCCGAGCGACGATGACAAAATCATACCGTTCGAGGCGCCCGCGGAAATGCCCGTGCCGTTGTTGTTGCACGTGTTGTTGGCGACAACGTTGTCATTGCCGCCGGCGATTTGAATCCCAATGGAATTACTCTCGCACGTGTTGTTGGCAACTTCCGCCCACGCGCATGACAAATAAATTCCAACCGAATTGTTGTGGCAATTGTTGTCCAGCACCGCCGTTTGCGTGGAATTTTGGATGCTGATGCCTGCGTGGCCCGGGCTGCCCGAAACGTCGCAACGCGTCACCGTCATTTCATTGTCGTAAGTCGAATTGCCCTGGCCCTTTAATAAGATGCAATCCGAACCGCAATTTTTGGCGATGACTTTGTCCACGTTCACCCGCGCCGCGGCCGGCGCGTAAATGGCATCAATGTTCGCGCCGTTGCCGTCGAACGTTCCGCCGGAAACGGAAACATTCGTCGCGCCGGAATTAATTTGCACGAGCGGAACCGTTACGGACGAATTGGCCGCCTGAATCGTCGCACTACTGGCAACCAAACATTCGCGCGAGTCCAAAATCAAACTCGCGCTGCTGACTAAATAAGTCGCATTGCTCAATAGCGTGATGACGATGACGTTGGTCGGGTTTGCCGCACGTGCGTTGTTGATGGAAGTTTGCAGCGTGGAAATGGAACCGGAATTGTCGTTTACTGTCACCGCATGGTCGCCAGATTTAGTGCTGATGAACGTCATGTTCGGCGGCGTGTAGAGCATCCTTTGCGCGCCTTGTCCGGCAATGGCTGAAGTCGCCGAAAAAATGGCACAGGCAATTACGCCGGAAATTTTTTTGAACATACTGGGATTTGTTTCAACAAGCTGCACAAATACAATTAGTCGGCGGATTGTGTTATTTGAGGAGTTTGACGGTTTTGTTGGATGTAGAATTCACTCGGAAATTTTGTTGCGGTGCTGAAAAAGATAATAAAGACGGGGCAAATCGTCTTGTCATCCATTTGGATGACACGGATTTACGCCATTTTTTAGATAATTAAAAAACGAATGAATTCCATTTTGACAAGCGCATCCGCTGTCTCATACTTGATTGAATCCACTCACGACACGCAGTGTTTTTCGCAATCACAAAATCGTTTCGTTGCAAACTTCCGGGAAGTTTCATTTTATTTTTCATTTGCGGCGCGGCGGCGGCGACTACGAATTCGGTTTGGTTCTCGCGTCCCTGGCAAACGGACGATGGATTGCCAAACAACAACGTCCTGGCAATTGCGCAGACGACGAACGGTTTTCTTTGGCTGGGCACACCTTCAGGGTTGGTGAGTTTTGATGGCGCGCAATTTCAAAAATTTAACCTGACGAACACGGCTTTCGCCGGCAATCGCGGGGTCACGCTGATGGTTGGCAGCCGGTCGGGCGGATTATGGCTGGCGATGAATCGTGGCGCTGTGGCTTATCTGGACGGTCCCCGGACAAAAGTGTTCACGGTGAAGGACGGACTGGTGGACGGACAGGTGCGCTCGCTGGTCGAGGCGGGCGACGGAACGCTTTGGATTTTGTTCAACGGCGGCGGTTCCCGCATGATTAAAAATGGAAAGGTGACGGCCTTGCCGGGCATGGACAATTTACCTGCCGGACAACTGACGACGCTGGCGTGCGATGTCAATGGTGACATCTGGTGGGTAAAAAGCGGTGAGCTGGGAATTTATCAAAACGGCAAATTTCAACATCTGGCGCACATCGGCAATTGGTCTGCCGGATTGGCCGCCGCGAAGGACGGCGGAGTCTGGGTTTGTAGCAACGCGCATTTGTTTCACTGCGACGCCGCGGGACGAATGGACGACCGCGGAAGTTTCGATTCCAGCCGAACGTCTGGAAATTCCACCGCGTTGTTGGAAGATTTGGAAGGCGGAGTTTGGATTGGCACTGCGTTTGGCGGATTAATCCGTTACGATGGTTCTGCGTTTGAAAACATTTCCACGTCGCGGCCGGAAATTCAAAGCCTGCTGGAAGACCGCGAAGGAAATATTTGGGTGGGAACTTTGGGCGGCGGGTTGAACCGGATACGGCGTCGCGTCGTGCAACTTCAGGGAATCGAAGCCGGCCTGCCATTCGAATCGTTACGGTCGTTGTGCGAAGATTCGAAAGGAACGGTGTGGGCCGTCACTGAAAACGGACTGCTCGCCCGTCACGACCAAAGTGGATGGCAAACAATTTCCACGGATGCAAAATGGGCGCCGAATTTTTTGACCTGCGTGGCCGCAGACCCCGCCGGTGGATTGTGGATTGGCGGTCGAGGCCGGAGACTTCTTCACTGGGACGAGAGTCATGGGGTTGTTCTCGCGCAATCAAACGGCCTCATCGGGACAATTTTTTCCATGCAACCCTGCACCAATGGAGATGTGTGGCTGGGCGAAATCGGAACCGTGAACGGCTTGCAATGCTTGCGTAATGGAAATTTAATCACGCAAAAAATTCCGGGAGACGTTCGCACTATTCGTGCTGCGGCGCAGGATGCAAATGGAAATATCTGGTTCGGCTCGGCCAGAGGAAATTTATTGCGAGCCAAAGATGATGAAGCTGTTATAGAACCATTGCCGGAATCGGATGAGGCATTGTCCATACGCTGTATTACGGCGACACCGGACGGCAGTTTATGGATTGGTTATGACGGCGTAGGCGTGGGCTGGATGAAAGACGGACATTACTATCGTGTGAGCGCCGCGCAGGGACTTTTCGACGATTACATTTCGCAAATCATTTCCGACGACAACGGCTGGCTGTGGTTCGGTTCCGACCACGGAATTTTCAAAGCGCGCGAAAAGGATTTGGAAGCCGTGGCCGAAGGAAAAATCGCACGTCTCCAGACAATTCACTACGGCCGTGACGAAGGCGCGGAAAATTTGCAGGCCAATTTCGGCTACTCACCCGGCGGCCTGCGCAGCCGGGACGGACGATTGTGGATTCCAACGCGTTCCGGATTGGCGGTAATTAATCCCAAGCTGCAGCAAAAAAATAGCGGGCCGTTGCCGGTCTTGTTGCAGAAGGTAATTGTGGACGACCAAACGATTGCGCGATACGAGAAAATTGCGGAATTGGCGGGCGATAGCAACGCCGCCGCGCTACAACATTTCGGCGGGAGGCTGCAATTGCCGCCGGATTATCGGCGATTGGAAATTGATTTCACCGCCTTGAGCTTCGTCGGTCTGGAAAATATCCGGTTTCGTTATCGGCTATCAGGCTTTGACCAGGACTGGCAGGAAACGGTAATTCCGCGCGATGCAATTTATTCACGCCTGCCCGCAGGCGATTACACCTTTGAAGTGCGCGCCTGCAACAGCGAAGGCATTTGGAATGAAGCCGGAACCATACTCGCCTTTACCGTGCTGCCGTATTTCTGGCAAACATGGTGGTTTAGAATTTTGTCAGGATTTTTGTTGCTGGCGACCGTGATTGCCGCCGTGCGTCACTTTGAAAATAAACGCACTCAACACCAACTCGCGCGGCTCGAACACGAACGCGCCATCGAACAGGAACGCGCGCGCATCGCCAAAGACATCCACGACGACCTCGGCGCGAATTTGACGGAAATCACGCTGTTGAGCGAACTGGCGCAAAGCCCCGATGCGCCTGCCGATGAAATTCGCACGGACGTTCACCGCATTGCCGCCAAAGCGCGCAAGCTGACCAATTCGTTGGACGAAATCGTCTGGGCAGTGAACCCGCGCAACGACACGCTTGATAGTTTTGTGACTTACACCTGTCTCTACGCCGAGGATTTTTTGCACACCGCAAAAATTCGCTGCCGTCTCAAAGTGCCGGAAAAAATTCCCCATCGTCCGCTCGCCACCAACGTGCGCCACAATCTGTTTCTCGTCGTCAAGGAGGCGTTGAACAACGTCGTCAAACACGCTTTGGCCAATGAAGTTCACATCGCCATTTCACTCGTGGCAAATGGATTTGAACTCGTCATCAAAGACAACGGACGCGGCTTTGATGCGTCCGGCGCAGACAAATCAGCCGGCAGAAACGGCTTGTTGAACATGCGCCAGCGGACGGAAGAGATTCGTGGTAGAATTAATCTGGAAAGTATGTCCGGCGAAGGCACAACCATCACGCTGGCCGTAAATTTTCCGGATGAATAAAATTTGCATTGGGGTTGAAAGTTTGGTGTCACTCATTTGCAGGACTGTTAAAAAATCTACGACTTTCAAATAATGAAATCTGAACCGAGGAAAATTGAACGAAAAGATTCAGGTCAAATGCCTATCACTATTTGTATCGTGGAAGATGACGCCGGATTTCGGAACGGTTTGCTGCGGCTGCTTGCCCGCACGGCGGATTGCCATTGTCTGGGCAATTATCCCAGCGCGGAAGTGGCGTTGGCGGCGATTCCTGAAATGACTCCAAACGTGGTGCTGATGGATTTGAATTTGCCGGGCATGAACGGTGTGGATTGTGTGCGCAAACTGAAATCACTTTTGCCGCGGGTGCAAATTATCATGCTGACGGTGTATGAAGACCCGGACCAGATTTACAATGCGCTTTCTGCGGGGGCGACGGGTTATTTGCTCAAGCAAGCGCCGCCGTCGGAATTATTGGAGGCGATTCGCGATGTGCATAACGGCGGCGCGCCGATGAGCAGCCAGATTGCGCGCAAGGTGGTGCAGTCGTTTCAAGGAATTCCTGCCAACAACGACGCGGAAGGGTTGTCGGCGCGGGAGCGGGAAGTGTTGGATTATCTGGCGCAAGGTTTTTTGATTAAAGAAATCGGCGAGAAGTTGGGGATAGGGTTCGACACGGTTCGGACATATATTCGGCGGATTTATGAGAAGTTGCACGTGCATTCGCGGGCGCAGGCGGTGGCGAAGTTTCTGAATGCTTCTTCGGGGCGTGGGAACGCGGTCAGCGATTTCAAGCGGTGAAATTGCGGCATTGCGAATCCAACGCATTCGTTTATTTAGCTTTCGCGTCACTCATTTAGCCGACTCCAAAAAACTGAAGAAAGATTTAGAGTGTCGGCAAGTTCCAGACCTTTGGAAAACTGGAGTTCCAAAGTCAGGATACAAAGCCGCCGGGCGATTGGGATTTCGTTCGGCGGCTTCAAATTTAAAAGGGCATTCTACGGATTATCTCTTTTGTTTTAGAAAGCATAGTCCCGGAAATTTTTGTAACTCATTTAGCCGACTAAACAACATTCGGCAATTGGTTCAAACTTGGGTAAGTCACCCTTATGAAAACCAAACCCTTATCCATTTTTTCCATTGTTACGTTATTTTTGCTTCTTTTTAAAATGAGTGCCTTTGCGGGCACGGAAGTATGGACTGGCGGCGGGGGCGCGAATAATTTGTTTTGGTTGAGCACGGCCAATTGGAATCCGGCGGGCATTCCGCAGGCGGGCGACACGCTGGTTTTTACCAACACTATCAGCCTTAACACGTCCAACAATATTCCCAGCGGAAATTTTAGTGGAATTACTTTTGCTACGCCCGCCGGCGCATTTGTTTTGAACGGCAATAGTGTGACGCTGGCCAATATTACCGATTTACAGGTCGTAACGCCCGAGACAATCAATCTTCCAATAACGGACAATAGCCCTGCTAATCTCAATTTGAACGTGGCTGCGAATGGCGTTTTAAATTTGAATAATATTATTTCCGGAACCGGCAATCTGACAAATAGCGTTGCTGGCAGAGTAAATTTAAATGGTAGCAACACTTTTACCGGGTCGCTTGTCATCAACGGCGGCGTCGTGACGGTAAGTCAAGAAACCAATCTTCCGGTTGCGCCTAATACGCAAACGCCTGGTAATATTATTATCAACGGCGGCACGTTACAGGCATTGGCCGGATTTACGATAAATTCCAACCGCGGAATTGCCGTTGGCCCAACTTCCGGCAGCGGCCAGGGAACAATTAGCGTCAACACTGAGGCCACAACTCCAAACCAATATGCAACTGTTAATTATGGTGGCGCAATTATCAATAACGGCGGTGGCACCGGCGGGTTGACAAAATTAGGATTCGGAAATTTGGTGTTGTCCGGCACAAACACTTACACTGGCACCACATCAAATGAAGTCGGGACATTAACGTTGGATTTCTCTAAACCCGGAGCACCGGCTAATAATATTATTAGTTCAAATTCGCCGCTGGTTTTCGGCGGATCAATTTCGGGCGCAGGTGTAACCAATTTCGCTCAACTGGTTATAACAAACTCGGCGGCAGGAACCATTTCGCAAACGTTTAATGGCACCCACGTTACCGTTGGATCTGCCATCATACGCGTGCGAAGCGGAAGCGGAACGGCGAATTTGAATTTGGGAGCGTTGGACCATGATGCTGGCGGCGTTTTAGCAATCATGCCTCCTACATTGAAAAGCGGCCTGGGTAATATCACAACGACATCTACTAATCTCAATGGAATTATCGGCGGTTGGGCGACTATCAGCGATGGCAATACCGTAGTAGGCGGTTGGTCCACAAGCACAAATTGGGCTTGCATTGATGTTAATAGTAATATTGTCAACTATACCAATTTCACGGTCTATAGTTCAGGGTTTGTGAGCAACATATTGGCTTACTCGAATAACATTCTTATCCCCAGCACCGCTACCGGCACTCTGACGGTCGCTCCGGATAACACAAGCGGAACATGGGCTACATATGATGTCAATACCCTCACGTTTGACCGCACCGATTCAGGTTGGACTTTCCAAATCGGAATAAGCAATATACTTCGTCTCGGCACGTCGGGCGGCCTTTTCCGGCGGACTTATGGCACGTCCACTATTTTAAATTTTGGCACTAGCGGAACGGGCGCGGGCGAGCTGACTGCAGGCGGCCCAAACATAGATACTCCAGGCGATATTGTCCTGACTACTTACCAAACGGATAACGCAAATAACAATCTTGCATTAATTAGTCCGATTGTAGACAACGGTGCTGGAGCCGTCACGGTGGTGAAGGCGGGTTCGGGTTTTGCTTCCTTGAACGGAGTAAATTCTTATTCGGGCGGCACTTACATTGAAGGTGGACGACTTCGATGGAATGGTGGCAGTTTTGGTTCGGGGCCTATTTATATCTTTCCAGGTGGATACACTTATGTAAATGGCACGACTACTATTACGAATGCCTGGTTTATTTCAGGCAACGGCGCACAACAGGAAGCCGGCCTTGGTGCAATACGTTATGGACCGGGACCAAATTCCGGCTCATATTTTACCGGTCCCATTACATTGATTGGCGATTCGGAAATCGGTGGACAGGGTAGTGGTGCTATTGTGGGGCCTATTTCTGGACCATTCAAACTCACTTTGGGCGCATCAACAACTGTCAGCGGCGATACGTGTTTGGTAAACACAAATAATTCTTGGAGCGGTGACACGCTTCTTACTGCTCGAAACAATTCCGGTATCAACACCCTTACATTGAGCAATAGTGAAGTTATCCCCAATGGCTTCGGTAAAGGAAACGTGACCATGCAAGGATTTAGCACCGGTCAAATTCAATGGAACCTCAATGGATTTAATGAAACCATTAATGGTCTGTCTTTGGCTTCAGGCAGTGTTGGCACCAGTTGCACTATATGGAATAACACTGCTTCAACGACATCTACCCTCACTTTGGGTGACAACGATCAATCCGGAACTTTTGCCGGTATTTTGAAAGCTGGCAACGGAACACTCGCCTTGACCAAAATCGGCGCTGGCGTCGAAACGCTGACTGCTGCAGATACCTACACTGGGACGACGACGATTAGCAATGGTGTATTGCAACTTTCCGGTTCAGGTTCTATCAATAGTAGTCCGACCGTGAACATCAACGGCGGCGTGTTTGATGTCTCGAGCGCGGCTTACACGATACCGGCGGCACAAACTGTGAACATCAACGGCGGGACGTTCTTCATCAACACGGCCAACAGCGGCACGACGCCGGTGAACTTTACCAACGGCACGTTGAAGGTGACGGCGGCTGGTGGCAGCGCCAATTTGACGGTGCCGACGTTGAACGTCGGTGGAGCGGCCAATGTGATCCAGGTGGTCAATGCGCCGTTGATCAACACATATCCGTCGGCATTTCCGATTATCAAATAC
>Ga0070741_10019220_pt1 | contig 10945 bp, 11 predicted proteins | sample Coa_R1_4_FD_66440 | JGI IMG/M metagenome (GOLD analysis project Ga0070741, IMG submission 66440) | Surface soil microbial communities from Centralia Pennsylvania, which are recovering from an underground coalmine fire - Coalmine... | ecosystem: Environmental > Terrestrial > Soil > Unclassified ...
GCCCCGGTGTGGCAGAGGTCCTCGCGCTTCAGGTAGATGCGGGCCCCGCCGGCGTGGGCGGTCAGCCGCTCGGCGAACGTGAGCGGCGTGGGCCGGCCGACGTAGTCGGCCGCGAGCCGGGCCAGGCGCGCCCGGAACGCCGGATCGCGGCGCGCCTCCCCGTACGCCGCCTCGAGCTCGAGGAGCGGCGTGATCAGCGTCTCCGGGACGTACCGCCCGCCGTAGGCGCCGAAGTGGCCGGTCCGGTCGGGCAGGCGCGGCGGGGCGGGCGGCCTACCCACGACGGCTCGTCTCGTCCAGCGCCGCGGCCTCCGCGACCATCGCCGCGGCGCTGCGGGCCGCCCGGATGAACCCGCGCATGCGCTCGGCGTCCTTGCGACCCGGACGCACCTCGACCCCGGAGTTCACGTCGACGCCCCACGGCCGGGCGATCCGGATCGCGCCGGCGACGGTTTCGGGGGTGAGCCCACCCGAGAGGACGACGCGGGCCCGCGCCGCCGCCGTCCGCGCGAGCGTCCACGGGACCGGCGGCCGGGCCTCGCCCCGCTCGCTCCACCGCGCCGGGCTGTCCAGCAGGAACGCGGCCGGGCGGTACCGCCCGAGCTGGTCGAGGTCGGCCGGACCGCCGACCTTGACCGTCTTGAGAACCGGGCGGGGGGCGGCGACGACGGCCTCGGGCGGCTCGCTCCCGTGGAGCTGCACCGCCCCGAGCCCGCACTCCTCGACGACCGCGGCCACGTGGGCGGGCGGGTGGTCCCAGAACACGCCGACCGGACAGACGAACGGCGGCAGCGCCCGGACGATCGGCGCCACGGCCGCGGGCGTGACGAACCGCGGCGTGCCCTCGACGAAGATGAACCCGAGGGCGTCGGCCCCCGCCTCCGCCGCCCGGAGGGCGTCCTCGAGGTTCGTGATGCCGCAGATCTTGACGCGGATCATCGGCGGGGTGGCGCGGCCGCGCCCTCGCCCGCGGCCGCGGCGCGCCGGGCGTCCCCCCGGCCGAGGAGCTCGCCGAGCTTGGCGGCCGGGTCGCCGCTCCGCGAGAGCGACTCCCCCACCAGCACCGCGTGGGCCCCCGCGGCGCGGACCCGCCGGACGTCGGCCCGGGAGGCGATCCCGCTCTCGGAGATCAGGCACGCGCCGGCCGGCGCCTGCGGGGCGAGCCGCTCGGTGACGGCCAGGTCGGTGCGGAACGTGGCGAGGTCGCGGTTGTTGATCCCGATCACGGCCGCCCCGAGCTCGACGGCCCGCTCCAGCTCGGCCTCGCCGTGCACCTCGACCAGCGGCGCCAGCCCGAGCCCCTTCGCGGCCTGGAAGAGGTCCCGGAGCCGCGCCGGCTCGAGGATGGCGACGATCAGCAGCGCGGCATCGGCCCCGTGCGCCCGCGCCTCCCAGAGCTGGTACTCGTCCAGCACGAAGTCCTTCTCGAGCACCGGGCACTCGACGGCCGCCCGCACCGTGTCGAGGTCGTCCAGGCTGCCCTGGAAGTGCCGGTCGGTGAGGACGGAGAGCGCAGCGGCCCCGGCCCGGACGTACTCGGGGGCGCGCGCCACCGGGTCGAACCCCCGCGCCAGCTCGCCGGCGACCGGCGAGGCCCGCTTGAGCTCGGCGAGGACCCGGACCTCGTCGGCCGCGCGCGGCGTCAGCGCCGAGGCCAGGCTTCGCGGCGGAGGCAGCGCCGCCGCCGCGGCCTCGAGCGCCCGCCGGGGCACGGCCGCCCGGCGCGCCGCCACGTGCGCGCGCTTGCGGGCGACGATCTCCTCCAGGAGGCCCATGGCACGAGCGGCTCAGCCCCGGCCGGCGCGGCCGCCGGCCGCGCCCCGGGCGGCCGGGGCCCGCCGGCGCGCCGGCGAGCGGCGCTCGCCGGGGCCGGTCACCGCGCCGCGCTCAGAAGTCACCGCGCAGGCCCCCGCGCACCGGGAGGTCCAGGGCCGCCCGCCGGAGCTGCTCCAGCACGTGCTCGCGGATCGTGCGGGGCGGCGGGAGGTCCCGCGCGACCCGGCCCGCGCGGATCAGGGGCTTCAGGAGGTCCTCGTAGACGCCGCCGCAGGCGCAGGGCGGGACGGGCCGCTGAGCGGCCAGGACCAGGGTGCTCCCGCACGCGCGGCACCGGACCACGCGCTTGGAGCCCGAATGCTTGCCGCGCTTGGCGATCGGCCGGCCGTCGATCTCCATGATGTCGAGCGCGAAGTTGAGGACGGGGGCGTTGGCGATCGCCGTCCCGACCCCGTAGGCGTCGACGACCGGGTTGAGCCGCGGGATCTGGTACTCGTCGATCCCGCCCGAGGCGATCAGCCGCACGTGCTCGAAGCCGCGGAGGTCGAGCTCCCAGCGCACCTCCTCGAGGATGCGGTAGAAGTCGCCCCGCCGCGACGACGGCGTGTCGAGCCGGACCGCGTAGAGATCGCGCCCGAGGGCCTGGGCGACCCGGATGGCCTCGAACTTCTCGTCCTGCAGGGTGTCGATCAGCGCGACCCGCCGCACCTTGGGATCCACCACCGCGTGGAACGCCCGGAGCGCCTCCACGGTGTCGCCGACCACCAGCACGAGCGCGTGCGGGATCGTGCCCATCGGGTCGGCGTCGATCAGCTCCGCCGACTTCGTCACCGCGACGCCGTCGCAGCCGCCCACGAACGCGTTCCGCTCGATCATCGGCGCGAGCCCCGGGTGCATCCGCCGGGCCCCGAAGCTGATGACCTGGCGCTCCCCGGCCGCCTTCTTGCACCGCGCCGCCTTGGTCGCGATCCCGGAGGCCTGGCAGAGCAGCCCGAGGAGCGCGGTCTCGTACTCGGCCCAGTCCACGTAGACGCCCTCGACGGTCAGGACCGGCTGGTAGGCCGCGAACAGCGTCCCCTCGTCCATGGCCGTGACGTCGACCGGCACGCCGGCCAGGAGGTGGGCCACCTCCTCGATCCCGGCCAGGATGCCCCACGGCCAGTCGGCCGGCAGGCTCTTCAGGTACACCTCGGCCTTCACCCGCGTGCGGTCGCCGCGCGCCCGGAGGATCTGCACGGTGCGGTTGAAGTAGACGTCGGTGATCTGGCCGGTCTTGATCTCCTCGACGGTGGCGAGCTGGAACGGCCGGCGCTCCGGCACGGCGCCTATCGCTCCGGCCCGAGCCGCGGCCGCCGCCCGGTCGGGACGCCGTGGCGGGGCTCGGCCCGGCCGCGCGCCCCGCCGGCGGCCGGGCCTGCATCCGCGCCGTCCCCCCGCAGGGGGGGTCGGGCGCAGCGCGGGTTCCAGGAGTGATCGAGCGCCAGGGGGATCACGGTGTCACTCGCGTGAACAGTAGCCGATTCTAGCACACGGGTTCGCGCGCCCGTCCCCGACGGGCCGCAGGCCGCGCCGTCGGGCCCGCCGCCCACGGCGACGCGCTCCGGGCTCCCGCGTGGATGGCTCGAGGCGGCGAGTGGCGCGCGGACGCGCGGCCGCCAACACGCCGCCGGCCCGAGCCGGACGGCCCGGACCCCGCGCGCGCCGGGGATCAGATCACCGAGCGCAGGTAGCTGCGGAAGGCGTCGCCCAGATCCGGGCGGGCGAGGGCGATCTCCACCGTCGCCTTGAGGAACCCGAGCTTGTCCCCGGTGTCGAAGCGGCGGCCCGCGAACCGGACCGCGTAGAGCGGCCGCCGCGTCCGCAGCCGACGGAGCGCGTCGGTGAGCTGGATCTCCCCGCGATGGTCGGGGGCGGTCTCGGCCAGCACCGGGAAGATGTCGGGGGTGAGCACGTACCGGCCGATGATCGCCAGGTCGGAGGGCGCCGCCTCCGGAGCCGGCTTTTCGACCAGGTCCTCCACCAGGTAGACGTCGTCGCCCACCGGCGCGCCCCGGATCACGCCGTACATCGAGAGCTGGTCGACCGGCACCCGCTCGACCGCCAGGACGGGCTCGCCGAACCGCTCGTAGACGGCGAGCAGCTGGCTGATGCACGGCGGCTCCGCCACGATGATGTCGTCCCCCAGGAAGACCGCGAACGGCTCGTCGCCGACCAGCGGGCGCGCGCAGAGGATGGCGTGGCCCAGCCCGAGCGGCTCCTTCTGCCGCAGGTAGGAGACCGACGCCAGGTCGGAGATCGTCTTGATCTGCGCCAGCTCCTCCCACTTGCCGCGCTCCTGGAGGTAGAACTCGAGCTCCACCGACGCGTCGAAGTGGTCCTCGATGGCCCGCTTGCCCCGCCCCGTCACGATGCAGATCCGGTCGAGCCCGGCGGCGACGGCCTCCTCGACGACGTACTGGATCATCGGCTTGTCGACCAGGGGCAGCATCTCCTTCGGCTGGGCCTTGGTGGCCGGCAGGAAGCGGGTGCCGAGGCCGGCGGCCGGGAAGACGGCGGTGCGCACACTCATGCGGCGGACTCCTTTCGCGGGCCGGGGTCCGGGCCGGCGGGCGCGGCCACCCGGACGTCCAGCATCGGCCGCGGCCCCCGGATCTCGTGGGCCGCGAACGTCTCCATGATGCGACGGCGGGCCTCGAGCTCGAGCGGGAACCGGTCGAGGGCGCGGACGCGCGCGTGGAGCCGGAGCACCGCCTCCGACTCCCGCAGCCGCAGCACCCCCTCCGCGATCGGCGGCTCCAGCACGGCCGCCGGATGGGCGGCCGCGAGAGCCCGGCCGACCTCCTCCAGCGCGGCGAGGGCCCGGCCGATGTCCTCGTCGTGGTGGACGCCGACCTCCACGACCAGCCGGCCCCAGCCGGCGCTGTGATGGCCGAACGCGGTGAGCTCGCCGTTGGGCACGATGCGCAGCTCGCCCGAGAACTTCCGGATCTTGGTGACCCGCAGTCCGACCGCCTCCACCACGCCGGTGTGCGACCCGACCTCGACCACGTCCCCGACCGCGAGGAGGTTCTCGAACAGGATGAAGAACCCCGTGATGACGTCCTTGATGAGGCTCTGGGCGCCGAGCCCCACCGCCAGCCCGACGACCCCCGCCGAGACGAGCAGCGCCCGGACGTCGATCCCGAGCTCCTGGAGCACGACCACGGCGACCAGGAACGCGACCAGGTAGCGGGCGGCGCTGGTGAGCAGGGGCCCGAGGGTCCGCGCCCGCTGGACCCGCGCCGGGTAGTCGCTCGCGCCCTCCAGCGGCCGGAGGAGGCGGCGGACCAGCACGACCACGATCCGGTAGACGCCCCAGCCGATGAGGAGGACCCCGGCGATCGTCGCCAGCCGCGCGAGGACGCGGGCGGCCGCGTCGCCCAGCGACAGGGCCCCGGCGACCAGCCCCGAGAGATCCTCCAGGAGGGACTCCATCCCGCGAGGCATCACGGCGTCGGCTCCGTTCCCGGGGGCGAGCCGTGGGCGGAGTGCATCCGGGCCCGGAGCTGCCGGACGTCCCGCACCGCCTCGAGGGTCACCACGTACGCGATGAGGCCCAGGACCGCGCCGACGATCGTCGTCCCGACCAGGAGCGGCTTGGAGGCGACGAACAGCATGTCCCAGACCACCTGCCAGAGCGTCCCGGCCGTCTCCCGGGGACTGGCCCGCAGGTACGCGCCGGCCGAGCGGGCGAGCGCGTACACGCTGGCCAGCGAGAACCGGCTCCAGTCACCGCTGAGGACCGCCTCCCCGAACTGGAGCGAGAAGGCGTACACGAACGGCGCGAACCACGGGAGGTTGATCCACGCCCCGGTGATCGTCGCCGCCTTGTTGACGCGGAACACCGAGGCGGCGACCAGCGCGAGCAGCGTGTGGAGTCCGTAGAGCGGGGTGATGCCGATGAAGACGCCGAGCGCCATGCCGGCGGCGAGGCGCCGCGGCTCCTCGTCCAGGTGGAGGACGGCCGTCGCCCGCTCGCGGAACCGTCGCCACGAGAAGAGCACCGGGCGGGGGGCCTCAGGAGGCCCCGGCCCGCTCGACCGGGACTTCGGCGATCGTGACCGAGACCGCCATCTCCTTCCCCTTCCGCAGGATCCGCACGCGCACCGCCTGGTCCACCGGCGCATCGAGGACGAGCCGCTGGAGCTGCTGGAGATCCTCCACCGTGGCGTCGCCGAACCCCAGGATGACGTCGTTCGGCGCCAGCCCCGCCTTCTCGGCCGGGCCGCCCGGGAGCACGCGAGCCACCACCACGCCGCGTCCCTTCGGCGCGCCGAGCGCCTGGGCGAGGTCGTCGTTCAGCGGCTGGAGCGACACGCCGAGCCAGCCGCGCACGACGCGCCCGCGGGAGATGAGGGCGTTCGCGACGCGCTGCGCCGTGTTGATGGGGATGGCGAAGCCGATCCCCTGCCCGGAGGACAGGATCGCCGTGTTGATGCCGACCACCTCGCCGCGGGCGTTCAGGAGCGGCCCCCCGGAGTTCCCCGGGTTGATGGAGGCGTCGGTCTGGATGAAGTTCTCGTACGGCACGATCCCGACCTCGGACCGGGCGGTCGCGCTGATCACCCCGACCGTCAGGGTCTGCTCGAGTCCGAACGGGCTCCCGATCGCGATCGCCCACTCGCCGACGTGGATCCGGTCCGAGTCGCCCAGCGGGGCCGCGACCAGCCCCGCCTCCATCGGGATCCGGATGACCGCCAGGTCCGTCCGCGGGTCGCTGCCGACGATCTTCCCGGCGACCTCCTTCTTGTTGTAGAGCCGGACCGTGATCTCGTCGGCGCCCTTGATCACGTGCAGGTTGGTCAGGACGTGGCCCTGGCCGTCGATGATGAAGCCGGAGCCCACGCCGGACCGCTCGCGCTCGCCGGGCGGCATCTGGCCGAAGTACTGGTCGAAGTAGTCGCGGAGGTTCGGCGGCGCGTTCGGCGCCCCGCCGGGGGGTCGCTGCCGGCGCAGGAAGTGCGAGGTCGCGATGTTCACGACCGCCGGCCGGACGCGCTCGGCGACCCGCACGAAGGCGCGCGGCATGTCCTCGGCGGTCGAGCCGACCGCCGCCGGGACGGGGCCCGACGCGCCCCGGTTCGGCCACGGCAGCCCCGTCAGCCGCAGGCCCACGCCCACGCCGATCCCGAGCGCCAGGGCGACCACGGCCGCCGCGCCCGTCCAGGCGAGGAACCGCCTCACCGCCGGCCCCCCGGGGCCGCCGGCGCCCGGCGGCCCACAATCGCCTTGACTTGCCGGGGCGCGCTCCCGAACATCATCGCGAGCCCCCGATGCGCTGGCTGCGCGCCCGCTACACGCACGTGCCGCTCGCCGCCCTCAGCCTGGTCGTGCTGGCCGGGGTGATCGCTGGCCTGCTCGTGCACCGGTTCGAGGGCCTGTCCTGGCCCTTCGCGCGGCCGAGCCCCTCCGTCGTCGCGATCCCGGCGGACGGGGCCGGGGCGGCCGACGACGAGCCTGCGGACCAGGCCGGCAGCATCTCGCCGGTGCCGCTGCCGGCGCCGATCGCCGAGTACGCGCTCGAGAGCGGCCCGCTCGCCTCCCGCGACGCCGCGGACCGCATCGAGGCCGAGCTGAACCGGCTCGGGCACGTCACCGTGCGGTTCCTCCGGGAGGACACCACGCGGCTGTTCGTCGTGGCCGCCACCGGGTTCGAGTCCGCGGACGAGGCGCGCCAGGCCGCGCGGGAGCTGGGCCGCGGCACCGTCGTCGAGGACGCCGGGGGCGTCGCCCTGGTGCTGGGCCGCCACCCGTCGCTGGCCGACGCGGTCGCGGCGGCGCGCCCGCTCCGGGCCCGGGGCTTCGAGGTCCGGGTCAGCGAGGCGCTGGCGTCCAATGCCCTGTACCACATCCGCTACGGCCAGTTCGCCCGCCTCGCCGACGCGGAGGCGTACCGGGAGGCCCTCGAACGACGGGGAATCCGGAGCCGGATCGTCAAGGTGCGGTAAGGCCGCTCGCTCCCGTCCCCGGCTGGAGACGACGGATGCTCACGCGACGAAGGGCGGGATGGGCGGGACCTCCAGCAGCTGGGTCCGGACGTCCGTCACCCCCTCGACGGTGCGCGCCACCTCGGCGGCCCGGTCCAGCGCGGCGGTCCCCTCGAGCCGGATGACCCCCCGGTCCGCCTCGACGTTGATGCGATACTTCCGGGTCTCCACGTGGGCGGCCAGCGCCGAGCGCACCCGCGAGGCGAGCGCCCGGTTCCGCACGTCCTGCCGCGACTCCTCGGTGGCGGTGAAGCCCCGGACCAGGCCGGCGATCACCTCCACGGCGGCCTCGGTCGACAGCTTCTCCGTGTTCAGCACCAGGTCGTAGAGGGCGGGATCGCCCCAGTCCACGTCGTAGAGGTAGCGCATCCGGCCGTGCTTCTCGTGGTCGCTGCGCCGGACCATCTCCGCCGTCGTGCGGAGGTCGACGGACTCCTGCATGGGCCCGGCCATCTTCCGCATCACGCGCTTGACCCGGAGCTCGAGCGGCGCGATCACCCGCACCCGGAGGGCGTGGGCCACCCCCCGGAGGAGCACCTGGCCGCCGCGGGAGTTGATCACGACGTTGTCCTGCTCCGCCGTGTCCAGGAGCGCCGACTGCAGCACGGTGATGTACTGGCGGGTCTCGACGTCGAAGCGCTCGAACAGGGAGGGCTTGGTCTCGTCGACCTGGGTCAGCTTGTCCTCGCCCACCCCGTAGCGCAGCGCCGCTTCCGAGAGCATCTCCCGGTCGACGTACCGGTACCCCAGCCGCTTGGCCAGCTCCAGCCCGATCTCGGGGCCGCCGGAACCGGTCTCGTGCGCGATCGTCACGATGGCCATGAGGGCACCTCCTTCCGGCCGGGCCGGTCGGTCCTCCTCCAGCCGCTCGAAGTCATCCGGCGGTGCCCCGCGGCGGGGCAGCGCTCTGGGGGGGCCTCCCCGGGCCGAGCCGAGCCGCAGCGCTGGCGCCGACAGACCAGCACCACACTGCGCCGGCGGCGTGGAGCAGAGCTAAGTGTAGCCGATCAGGAGAGGGGGGGGAAGCGGGGGCGGGCCGAGGCAGACCGGGACCCGGGGGGTCGCTCCGGCCCCCCGGGCTGGGCGCGGACTCGCGGGACAGGCGCGAGGGTCTCCCCGGGCGCGCGACGGGGCGCCCTCCGCCGGCGGGCCGGCCGGTGACCCGCGCGGGACACGCGCGAGGGCTTCCCGGGCGTGCGACGGGGTGCTACCGTCCGCGCCCGCCGCCTCCGCCCCCCCCGCCGCCGCCGTTCCCGCCGCCGCCGTTCCCGCCGCCGGCGCCCCCGCCCTGACCCCCGCCACCACCGCCGTGTTCACCACCCTTGTCGGCCGCGGCGCCGCCGTGGTCGGAGCCGCTCCGCCCGACGCCGCCGCCCGCCACCGCGACCCCGGGGCTCCGGTTGCCTGCCGTATCGAACGCGCTGAACCCGCGGTCCTCCGTGGCGGACCCGGTCCCCTGCGCCGTCCCCTTGGCGCTGCGCTCGGCACCCTTCGCGCTCTTGCCGGACGCCTTCGCCCCTGGCTCGGTGCCCTTGGCACTCGCGGCGCTCCCCTTCGGGCCGGCCCCGAGCGCTGCCGCGGCACGCCTGACGTCCGCGACCAGCGGCCCGAGCTTGAGCCCGTTCTGCTGCGCGATCACCCCCCAGCCGGTCCGCGCCTGGCGCGCGGCGGTGACCTGCGCGAGCGCCTGGGCCAGCGCCTCGGCCGGCGTGAGGGCGGGATTGGCCGCCATCAACGACGCGGCGATCTCCTGGGCGAGCCGGTTGCCGATGACGACCTCCCCCCAGCCCCAGCCGGTGGCGGCCCGCTGCGCGGTGAGCGACTCCGCCGAGTAGGGCGCCGGGGCGCGACCCCACGTCGCGTTCAGCTCCGTCGCCAGCCGCTCGGCGACCCTCGACGAGCCCAGGCTCGCGGCGGCCCGATCGACGTCACGCCGGTCGCGGTCCAGCGCCGCCGCGTCGTCCGCGCGCGCCGGCCCGGCGGCCAGCCCGAGGGCCGCCGCGGCGGCCAGCGCGGTCAGGATGGTTCCCGCTCCTCTCCACATGACGCTCCTCCTCGGGCCCGCTCGCGCCGCGGCCGCCGGACGGGCGTGATCGATCCGCCCCATGCCGCGGACCGTCCATGCCCCGTGGCGCCCGGCGCGGGGGTGGTCGGCCTGAAGCTGCCCTCACCGTGAGCATGGCAACGCGCGTGCCAAACCCGCGCCCCCGCCGACCGGGACATTGCATCCGGTTCCTCGGGCGCCGAGGACGCGTCCGGGCGGCGGGAACGTGTAGGATCTTCCCACTCGGCGCGACCGGGTTGCCAGTTCCCCACCCCCTGGGGGAGACTCTGGGCCGTGGACTCGCTGCGTCTGGCGTACCTGGCCCTCGCCGCGGGGCTGATCGGGTTCGGGGGGATCTGGCTCTGGCTCGGCCTGCGCCGGGAGCCGGCGAGCCGCGCGCCGCGGATCGCCGCCGCGCTCCTGCTCCTGCTGGCGGCGGCCGGCACGGTCGCGGCCGTGATCCTGGAGGGGCGAGCGGCCCGACCCTGGTGACGCGCGTGGCGGACCGCCGGCCCCCGCGAGGGCCTCGCGCGGAGGGACGGCGGCGCACCGGGACGGGCGATCCTCGGCGCCGGAGCCGCCTCGATCCCCGTTCCCGGACGGCGGGACGGCCGCGCCCGGGGCTCAGCGCCGGGCGCGGGCTCCGCGGCGGCGCGGCGGCGGCGGCGCGGCGGGCGGCCCGGACACGCCGGCCGCGACGGCGCCGTCGGTCAGGCCCGGGATCGTGAGCCCCGCGTCCACCAGCGGCTTCACGATGCGGTCGCGCAACCAGTGCTCGTCCCACCACTCGATCGGGCTCGTGTAGACGCCGCGCACCAGCATCGCGAAGTGGACGTGGTCGCCCCCCGCGAGCCCCGTCTCGCCGCTCCGGCCGAGGGTCTCCCCGCGCTGGACCGCCTGCCCGACCTTGACCGCGATCTCGGAGAGGTGGCCGTAGAGGCTCATGAGCCCCAGGCCGTGGTCCAGCACGACGACGTTGCCGTAGATGCCGTTGGGCCCGGTGAACACGACCCGGCCGGCGTTGGACGCCTCCACCGGGCTCTGGCGGTTCGACGCCAGGTCGATGCCGAGGTGCCACTGGGTGTCCACCGTGCGGCCG
>Ga0070741_10019221_pt1 | contig 10945 bp, 12 predicted proteins | sample Coa_R1_4_FD_66440 | JGI IMG/M metagenome (GOLD analysis project Ga0070741, IMG submission 66440) | Surface soil microbial communities from Centralia Pennsylvania, which are recovering from an underground coalmine fire - Coalmine... | ecosystem: Environmental > Terrestrial > Soil > Unclassified ...
ACCAGCGTGGACCAGCACAGCCTCTACATCGCCTGTTGGCTGTGGCGGCTGCTCAATGGGTAAGCCGCCGGTATTTTTCCTGTTCAGCATGTAGGCCGGGGTGGCTGGGGTCGAGCCAATAATGAGAAATTCACGGGGTGCGGCTCCCGGTGTGCCAACACGTAGCAGGTCGCCGATTGTGACGGGTAGGCCAACCAGGTAGCGGGCGATATATTGCAGATCGCTTTCCTGGATTGGCGCTCCGCCACTGAGCGGCAAGAGCGTAATCTTCTCGGCCGGGCGCACCTTCGCCTTGCGCACGGTTACACGCTCGCTCAAGCCGGACGCGCTGTTCTGGCGCACCTGGCTATCCATCTGAATGGATCTTTGACCACGATCAACCATTGCGCTTGGCACAACCTTTGCTGCAGTCGTGCGTGCGCCAGTGATCAGCACAATGTCGCCAGGCTGACAGCCCAGGAGTGCGATGTCGCTGGGATCGATGCGCGCGACACCGCGCCCGACCTGAAAACCTTCGATGACAACCAATTCTAGTTCGTTGGCTGTTTTGGGAGCTTCGGCCTGACCTGGTTCGCTAGCTGTGCCATTTCCATTTGTGCTCGTTTGTGTCTTTGTATTGCCTGCGTTCTCCGGTGCAAGCTTGGCAGTGATTCTGGTTCCTGCGTCTGTATCGTCACCCGGTGTATGGGTATTTCGCGGCTCCTCCATAACGCCCTCTCTTTGCTACAGGGATGTTGTAGATAATTTTATGATTGCATCTTATCATATGCTCACAGCATGTACGAAGTAAGGTACAGAAAGTTGAAGATAGTGGATAGTCGTGAAAAAGTTGAGATGGCGCTTTTGGTGAGATGAAAAGAACGGTTGTGATGGTTGTGACTCTTGTGACACGCTTTTTGTAGGTGAAAAAGAATTTGTAATGATTGTGATGGTTGTGGCTCTTGTGACAGTTGTAAGTAACTATTATATAAAGTTACGATATATGATCCATAGAGGGAGTAAGCAGGATATGCTTTCTCTTGCTTTTAGTATAACATGATGTGTCTGGAAAAATCAAGATTGACTTCGCGCTGAGTCCTATACCGGGTCGTTCCTGACCGCTTTCAATGCTATCATGTTAAGAAAGACGTATTCAAAGAGAGGAGCCGCAATATGTCAAACACACAATACGTAGAGACAGGTTTTGCAGAGGTAAATGGCACAACGCTGTATTATGAGGTTGCAGGTACAGGGCATCCATTCGTTCTCCTGCATGGACACCTTTTGGATAGAAGATCGTGGGATGATCAGTTCGCCGTCTTTGCCCGACAATACAGGGTTGTTCGCTACGATCAGCGAGGCTTTGGCGATTCAGGGCTGATTACGAAGGGACTGCGGTATTCTGATCGCCAGGATCTCTACGAATTGATGCAATTCCTGGGCATTAAGAACGCCTATCTGATGGGGGTCTCTGGAGGAGGTGCGCTGGCTATCGATTTTACGCTTGAGCATCCTGAGATGGTTGATGCGCTGATCCCGGTCACGGCAGGCGTCAGCGGATTTCGGCCATCAGAAGAGATGATGAAAAAGCATCCAGATGTGGTGCGTATGTATACGAGCCTCAATGAAGCATTTGAGAAGCACGACATTGCGCGAGCGGTTGAGGTCTCTCTCGAATTGTATACGGATGGGCCGGGGCGACTTCCGGGGCAAGCGGCTTCAGAGGTGCGCGAGCGGGTACGCGAGATGACAGCACGCAATTGGGAACGCCCAGACGATGAGGCGCAGGCGGAGACGCCGCCAGTGCCGTTAGAGCCACCAGCTATTGGGCGTCTCTCGGAGATTGGAGTGCCGACGCTCGTCATTCTAGGAGAGTTGGATGTGCCAAATCCTCTGGATCAACTGGTAGCAGAAATCCCAGGAGCGAAGAAGGTGATCATGGCGGAGACGGCGCATCATCCTTTTATGGAGAAGCCAGCCGAGTTCAACCAGATCGTGCTGGATTTTCTGGCATCACTCAAGTAGTAGCGAGTTGTTCGAGCTTTCTGGCTGTCTCTTTGCAAGCTGGGAGATAGATCACCATTTTCAGTCCCGGTGCGTCGTCGATCTGAAAGGTGTTGTGCTGGAGAACGAGAGAGCCAACCAGGGGATGCATGAATTCCTTCTGCCCTTCCTGTCGTTCTTGTACTTCATGCCGTGACCACCAGCGGGCAAATGCTGGACTGCGCTGCTGAAGCTCTAGAATCAAGGTGCTCAATTGTGCATCATGATGATACCGGCTGCTACTGGCCCGCAACTGGGCCAGCGCGCGTTGTGCTACACCTTCCCAATCGACGCAGCGGCGACGAAACTCTTCGTTGGTAAAGATAAGACGCATGATATTGCGCTCATCTTCCGGCATCGTTGCGAAGTTTGCAAAAACCTGGCATGCAGCCAGATTCCAGGCCAGCACATCCCATCTTCGACCTGTGATATATGCTGGACTGGTTCCCAGGTGCTCAAGGAATTGATGTAAAAAAGGGCTGACGTGCTCTTGCGGGGGGATTGGCTGTGCAGGAGACGCTTGACCCGCCAGAAGAAAGAGATGGGCTTTTTCAGCAGGAGTCAGTCTGAAGGTTTGTGCCAGGCTATCGAGCACCTGGGTAGAAACATGAATGTCTCGCCCCTGTTCCAGCCACGTATACCAGGTAACTCCAACACCTGCAAGTTGGGCGACTTCCTCTCGTCGCAGGCCCGGCGTTTTGCGGCGTGCAGTGCGTGGCAATCCCATTTCTGCCGGTGAGAGTTGACTTCTCCGTATCCGTAAGAAGTTTGCCAGTTCAGTACGCAACTCGTTATCCGCCATGCGACTTTCCTTTCCCTGGTAGTGCTAATACTGGTTGTGGCTGAAATGAGCTGTGAAGCGGATTTATGACGCTTCCATTGTGTCAATTCTATAGTATATTTGTTTTTGTTGTTTACTCTAGTACGGCGGTCCATGCTTCTTGTGTTGGCGTAGAGCTTTCCTTTCGCTAGGTGCTTGGTTGTAGATGGGTTCTGCTCATTGTTGCTAATGGTAGCTTGGATTTGCTGTTTTGTCTAGTCTTGGGTCTTGTTGTTAGAGCCTTTTGAGTTGGGGATGCCCTCAAAAAAGAGACCCGCGTAACCCCTTGCATGGATCGGCTTGTCATGCTATAGTAAAAGTACCACAGGCGAAATGGCCTGCCGTTCCCGCGAGGGGTTGAAATAAGCTCTTTGGCGAGCAGCGTGCCGATGTTCCCCACGTCTAAATGACCTGGCGAACCCGCGAGGAGTTGAGACTTTGGCCTTATCGTAGGACGTGATCACGCTAGGTGCGGCGAAATGGCCTGGGGTTCCCGCGAGGGGTTGAGACATCATCATCACGGCACCGATGATCTGCCAGTGCGTCGGGAGACTAAATGGCCTGGGGTTCCCGCGAGGGGTTGAGACAGCTATCAAAGCGCCGCTTGCGGGCATTACCACGAGGGGCTAAATGACCTGGGGAACCCGCGAGGGGTTGAGACTTGGGAGATCCGCGGTGGTTCGTTCAGTCGATTGCCGGCTAAATGACCTGGGGAACCCGCGAGGGGTTGAGACGAAAAGGATATGTAGCAATGGCTCTACATATCCTTTTTCTTGTGCTTTGTGTGGTGGTGTGAGTATATCTCGATTGGCTCTATAGGTGGCTTCGTGCCTTTAAACTGTGCCTCGTGTGCTGTACTTCTGCCTGGTGTAGTTAGTGCAGTGTACGTTAACTAGCCCTCAATCTAGGTTTCAGGCGGCTTGGGGTGTTTTATGCTGCTTCAACCAGTGGTATTTACTATTTATTACTATGTAGGTGATTAGGTTTCATCAGGTGGTGGGTTTTGCTTGGGGTTGCTTGATGTCGGGGGGTTCTTCTAATATTTGTTGCTGTTCCTTTTGTTCCTTTATTCTATTTGTAACTCTGTCAGCAAAGATGCCTATGGCCTGTTCTCTAGGCTTGTTTAGGTAGAGATATGTTCCGAGTTTTATTGCTTCGTGTTCGTATTCTATATCGTCTACTGCTTTTTGAAGATTTGTACTTCTTTCTCTATATTTAAAGTATCCCATAATACTTGATGCAATAGTTACCGCTAAGCTGCATATTGCCGCAATAGATTTGAATGTGTATGAAAGGATGGGTATACTAGTAAAAACCGTAATCCCTGTAAGACTGGTAACGAATGCTGAACATATAATTATTGTCCATTGTAGTCTATCATGTATATTTTTGTATCTTTTAGCTTCCTTTTTGTATTCCTCAATTATCTTGGGTACTTCGTCCTTGTAGTATTGTTCCCTTTCTTCGTAGAGCTTTTCCTCTGGCGTAAGTAGTTTCCTTCTCTCCTCCTCTCTCCTAATTCTTTCCCTTTCTTCTTCAAGCCTCTTTTGTTTTATCTCTTTTTCCCTTTTTTCTTCTTCTCTTTCTCTTATTGTATTATTTGCGTATTGAAGTTGTTGTAACTCAAAATCATATATTTCTTGTGTTCTTCCCGGTATTTGGTAACTATATAGGTCGGCTGTTTCTTCTGCCTTGATTGCTTCCAGAGATGACATGTATTCCTCGTAGCTGATGGATTGTTCGATGTATCTCTCTCTTAAAGCGTTGCTTTTATATCTATATCTGTTAGATAGCATGTGCTCTCTTATCTCCTTTCTAGCTTGCAAACGCTCTGATAATTATATTAACCTAAATCTTGCGTAATATCAATTTGTCTCTGGTTATCTTGATTGCTTGTTGTGAAATTGCGGACTTATCGAGTTAGGGGTTCCAGTGCTAGAGGTGTTGCTTCTCATTGGGGAGTTGTTGAGAGGTACTAGCTTGTTGTATTGTCTTATTCGTTGCTGATATCCGGTAATTCTTCTGTGAGATTACAAAAGATGATTTTCAATGTGAGAGTGGTTTGTCTAGAGTGTCTGTTTGATATTGCTTTTGTTATGTGGAAGTCGTAGGCGGTGTCATGAGTGATCTTGTTCTTTCTCTATTCTCTTCGCTGTTTGGGGTGTATTAGGAATATGTGTTATCAGTTCGCAAACATCTACCTCTAAAGCTGTTGCTAGCTTGTCGAGCGTTTCTGTAGTGATAATCTCTGTAGGATTGCGAAATATCCTTCGGATGGTTTTTATGTTTATGTCGGCTGTGCGTGATAGCTTGTTGAGTCCTATTCCTTTTGCTTCCGCCACTTCTTTGACCTTTAGGCGTATCAATTTCTTGTCCTCTTCAAGTAGTAGGGATTAGTGTACCTCTGTTCGGTCCTTGACAGAAGATTGCTTATGGTATACCCTCAATGGTAGATCTGGTATAGGGAGTCCCATATAGTGGATCGCCTGAAAGGAGTGAAATATGAGGGACTTTGTGAATGGCTTGCCGTACTGAGGGGTGCTCCTTCTATGCTTGATCTTTTAAGTTCAGTGCTTTGTATTGGCAAAGGGGTTATTCAGTGAAGGAGGCTAGTTGTGGATAGCGTTCCTATTTTTCCTCGTCTCCCTACTCAGGAAGAAGTTGATGCAAAGATGCGTGACCTGAATGAAGCGGTCCGGCAGCTGGAGACAACGCAAGATAGCTATGTCAAAGATCGGGCGGTGAAAGCCTTGAATGAGGCGTATAACTGGCTGGCAACACATGGGGTTGACTTCTATTTTGACGTGAAGACTGATAGTTTTCGTGTGTGATTGGTGGGTGTTTGGGTTGGTAGCAGTGAGGAGAAATATGTGAGCCACCTCAGTCCCACATCCGAGGTGGCTCGCTCCCTCTAGTTGAGGGATAATTTTGGTTGTTCTCGGTATAGTCTATGGTGATGTTAGCATTCTCCCTAGCCTTGCTACCTCTGGAGAGTTACCGTATTTGCTGCCGTGTAGCTGCTCATGCAGCTTTGCAATTTGGCTAATAGCGTCCTCAGATTTTACAGCTTTAGATATCTTTAATGCATCTTCTGCAAGGTCTATAGTTGCATCGAACTGCCCTTTGATGAGATAAGCCTTCGCCTGAAGAATGATGATTTGTGCTCGCCTACGTGGCTGGTCTGGTCCGAGAAGCCTTTCAGCAAGGTCGAGTTCGTCTAGGGCGTCTGCTGGCTTTTTCATGGTTATTAGTGCCCAGGCGCGTTCCTGGTGATACCATCCAGGGCTGAACTGGACAAAGCTTTGATCATCCTCAAGGCGTCCTTGGCGCAGGATGTTTCCAGCTTGGTCGAGTAGCTTTAGTGCTTGTGTGGCGTCGGTGTGGTCCTGTATTGTGTAGGTGCGGTAGTGTCCGGCAATCTGCATGATGAAGCCCTTTAGCGGTGTTCGTGCATGTGCCGCGAATGGTAGTGCTGCGTCAAGGTCAGCGACGGCATTGGCTATATCCTTTTGGCCTGAGATATTGCGCCCTCTGTTGAAGCTGATGAACCCTCTTCTAAGGAGTGCGGAGGCTATGAGTTCATTGTTTTCTGTTTCCTTGGCTATCTTTATTGCCCGATTGGCGTAGACAAATGCGGTATCGTAGTCTTCCTGGTCGCGTAAGGTGTGCGCTATGAGTTGGTGATACTGGCTGAGTAATTCTGTCAATTGTGCCTTCTGGTGACTGCTCGCGTCAGGAATGAGGCCCTTGAGATGTCGAGTCCCGTTGATAATCTCTTCTAGTGAGTCGTAGGTAGTGCTTGTATAATACAATTCCCAATAGAGCTTTAGTGAGTTCTGGAACTGTGTAATGACTCTATTATCTACATTTGTCTTTTTAGGTATGCTGGTTGCTTGTGGGGCGGTGATGTCCTCTATTACAGCTAGACCGAGTAGAACTGGTGGTATATCTAAGATTTTGGCTAGTGCTCGGCGGCGTGAAATGGCCTCAGGGACAGTGTTATCATGTTCCATTGCTTGTACCCACCTAGCAGTCTTCTCCATTGCGACTCCCAATTGTGCGGGAGTCCACTTCTTTAAAAGGCGATAGTGCCTGACAACTTGTCCAGCGTTCGGGAAATCCTCGTCGTTCGGGTCTGGATCGAACGGGCCGTATGACTCCCACCAATAGCGTTTTGACATTTCTTCTTCCTCCTCCTGCTAGGTTTTATCCTTCCATCCCTAAGTCTACCTACATAATACCTCATTTTCTACTCGTCGTCATGCCAAAACGAAGAAAATCTTCGCATGGAATTTTTTCTTCGTTTCTGGCGAGTGGGTTTGCCTCATAATTACTAGTAGAAAGAGTAAACGGTAAGTCGTGATACGAAAGTAAGGAGGTGCCTATGGTCACGAATAAAGAACAGCCCACATCGCTCGGGGCTCTCGATCAATATGTTGCCCAAGTGGGGCGCATTCCTCCGTTGACGGAAGAGGAAGAGGAGCAGCTTCTTCGGCATATTGGGCATAAAAGAGTGGGGTGTGCTGGTGGTTGCTCAAGCGATTGTGTCCGCAATGAGCGCCTGGCCCGTGATCGAATGGTTGAGGGATATCAACCATTTGTGCTGAGCCTTGCAAAAAAGTATGCTCCCCGTGATCTGCAAGCGGATCTTCTTCTGGATTTTGTGCAGGAGGGAAATGTGGGCCTGCTTCAGGCCATTGAAGGGTACGATGAGGTGAGCGGGAAGTCTTCTTTTAGAACGTGGGCTTTCTTATGGATAGGGGGCAGGGTTCGTGCCGCATTCTGGCAGCAGACGGGGATGATCCGCATTCCGGTGCGCAAGGCTAGGGCCATTAGAAGAATGGAGGTCGTGGCTACGAAGCTGCTTTCTGAACTTGATCGTGAGCCGATGCTTGAGGAGATGGCTAGGGAGATGGGGATAGCTGAGCAGGAAGTGCGCGAATTGGTAGTACTGCGTACACAGCAGGAAGTGGTGAGCCTGCACGTGTCCACCGATGAGGACGGCGAGTTGCTGCTGGATATGATCCCCGATGCCTCTAGCTCACCTGAGTCGGTAGAAGAGGTTTTTGGATGCCTGAGGGGAAATGAGCGTTTAGTGATGCAGCTACGCTATGGGGTTGGTGTTCATCGTCCCCATTCCCACAAAGAGATTGCGGCATCGCTTGGGCTGGCCTTGTCTGCGGTACAGGCGTTGGAGGAGAGTGCAAAGAGAGGTGTGCGGAGAGCTTTGGGGAAGCATCTCGTCTAGGATTGCCCATTCTGAGATGCCTTATCCTTAGGTTTGCTGCGTGGTCCCTTTGGCCCCGGCTTGCGATAAGTTGCGAGGAATTTTTCTAGGGAGTCAACGTAGATGAACCAGTCGCGTGCAGGGCGCTCGCCCTCAAGTTTTCCTTGGCGAAGGAGTAGAGCAAAGTAGTTTCTGCTTAGCCCTGTGCGCCGCTCGGCTTCTAATGTTGTGATCTTTTCTCGTTCTGGTTTGATGTCGGTTGCCATGTACACACTTCCTGGTTGTTTCTTCTCAGGAAATTGTACCACATTTGGACGAGATTTGGGAATTATTCCCGTATAACATATTGTTTACTCTATACGGGAACGATTTTTTGAAGGATAGATTTAAATTTAAGTAGTTCGATGTAGTTATGTGGCTTGCTATTGAGCGAGATGAAGGGAGGTAGGGCTGATGTCGTATGAGTTTTTTGTTCAAGATGTTCGCGGTTTATCGGATGAGGCCATTCTGCGTGTCGCGCCCTCGGTGTTTGCTGAGGCGGCACATGAAAGTCGTTCGTCTCGGTATACCTATATTCCGACGAGCTATGTGTTAGAGGGGCTGCGTGAGGTGGGCTTTGTTCCGACAACGGCAATGCAATCGCGTTCACGCCTTCCAGGCAGACAGGCGTTTACCAAACACCTGCTTCGTATGCGCCACGTCAACGATCTTGGCTACGCATTACCAGATGTGCATGAAATTGTGCTGGTCAACTCCCACGATGGGACAAGCGCCTACAACCTCTATAGCGGCGTGTTTCGTCTGGTGTGCACGAACGGACTGATTAGAGGTGATCTGGACGACACGATGAAAGTGCGTCATACCGGCAACGTGGTTCAGGAGGTGGTTGAGTCAACGCTCTCGATTGCCCACGCGTCTGAGCAGGTGATGTGGGATGTGGAGGAGATGAAACAGATTGAACTTTCCCGTCCCGAGCAGTTGCTTCTGGCGGAGTTTGGTCTGAAAGCTCGCTTCGATCTGGATGAGGAGGACGACGACGAAGAGAGGGCGGAGAAGCAGGTCGTTCCCTATCAGCCTCAAGACCTCCTGCGTGTCCGTCGTGGGGCAGATATGAGCCCCGATCTGTATACAACGCTCAATGTGGTGCAGGAAAATGCTCTCAGGGGAGGCGTAAGGGGGAGTCTTCGCGATAATCGAGGACGGCGGCGGCGTATCCGTGAGGTGCATGGGATTGATCAGTCGGTGCGTGTCAATAGATTGCTCTGGCAGTTCGCTGAGAGGTTGAAGGAATTTAAGCAAACCTATGGCTAGCCGTTGTGGGGCTTGAGAAAGGAGGGCATATGGCACAGCAACAAGCGAGACAGTTTCCCCTGGCGACGGTTCCGGTGCAGGAGGGTGGATGGTTGAGTCCTTCTGGGGCGTACTATCCTTGCAGCTTCGGCAGTCACCATCAGGCAGCGATGGAAGTAGCTGGCGTTGGTCCTGGTGAGCTAGAGGTGCGTGGTTGGGTGCATATTAGCGATAGCCAGATTGTCTCGGAGGGAGAATTGACACAGCCACAGCTAGACACGCTGTTTGACATGTACATGGTTAATCCTGAGTCCTCATTGGGTAGGAGTATTGCTGCTCACGTGAAGTGGCAGGAGTGAGGTATGGTCACATGCCTTGCGAGAGAAAGGAGGCGTGCCTATGGATGAACAGGAAGCGGTACGGCGGATTGTGGCAATGGGCTTCGAGGAGATGGCTGCGCACTATAACACAGTGTATTACACGGATTATGCCTATGTGTTCTTTCATCCGTCTGAGGGCCAGAATGGCTTGTGGTGCTTCTGTGAAGAGGGTCAAAACATCTTCAATCTGCTGCACTTTTTAGAGGTGCAGTGCTTATTGGGGCGCTTCGAGAGTGGTTGTAAGACTGGTAGAGCAGAAGGGGGGATGTAGAGGAATGATCACTATTCCGTTTCTGGTAGGGTCGGTAGATCGGGAGCGCCTGGGGTATTGGGCGGAGCGTGCGGCCCATGCCACAACGTGGGATGCTCTTGATCTAGTCTCGCGTGCCTACCGGGCGCTCTCGTGGGAGGAACGAGCAGCGGGGCATTTTCAAAACGCGCTGCGTCTGGCGGACCTTTCCCGGGTTGATCTGGTCTCGGTGCTTGCGTGGCTGGATTTAGTAGTTTCGTCTTTGCGTGTGGCGATTGAGCGGTGGGAGTACACCGTTGAGGAGATTGAGCGGGCTGCATCTCCTGATTGGTCTGCTCTGGGCGTGGTACGTCAACAGATTTCTGCCTTACAAGAGGCGGTGTTTGAGATTGCGACCTATGTGCTTGCGCAATGTGAGATACATGGGCTAGAGGTGCCGGAGCATTGTGCGGCGGTGGCGGCGTGAGCCGGGAAAGGAGGAACGGGTGGTAAAGAAAGGTTTCTTGGTGGTGGTGCTGGTACTGGCGGTGTTCCTGGGAGGGTGTCAGCAACAGGCGTGTAAGAGTGGTCACTCTGAGCCGCATGTGAGTATTACCCACGACTCGCGGGGGACGCATGTACAAACCTACTCCACTTACGTCTGTGATGTGTGGTATCCGCCTACAGGGAAGTAAGGAGAGGGCGCTGTGCAGGCTGTGGTGATTGGGTTGGGGCTCGCGCTCCTGGTGGGGATCGTCCTGGCGTTTCGGGGAGGGTCCCGTTCGACGGGTATTGCATTACTGCTTCTGTGTGCGCTGGTGTGTGCGCTGATCATGTTTGGTTTCATCAGGGTGCCTGCTGATCTTCCTGTGTCGGGAACGTGTCAGCGAGCGCAAGGAACCAGCGTGGTCGGGTGCCCGTCGCTCGACGCGGATTTTGTAGATCGAGTACTCTCTGCGTATGGCTCCCCGGCACAG
>Ga0070741_10019222_pt1 | contig 10944 bp, 8 predicted proteins | sample Coa_R1_4_FD_66440 | JGI IMG/M metagenome (GOLD analysis project Ga0070741, IMG submission 66440) | Surface soil microbial communities from Centralia Pennsylvania, which are recovering from an underground coalmine fire - Coalmine... | ecosystem: Environmental > Terrestrial > Soil > Unclassified ...
GGCATCGATGTCGAACGTGAGCGGCTCATCTCCTTCGTCCTGAGCGCGATGATCGTCGCCGCGGGGGGCGTCCTCTTCGCGCATTTCCTCGGCACCATGACCGCCAATACCTTCTACCTCGATCTGACCTTCGTCACCCTGACCATGCTGGTCGTGGGCGGCATGCGCAGCTTGACCGGCGCCTGCGCCGGCGTCGCCTTGGTCACGGTGGTGTCGGAAATCTTCCGCAGCATCGAGCGCGGCATCGACATCGGCGGCACGACCATCGCCGCACCGCCCGGTCTGCAGGAGATCGTGCTGGCGCTGATCCTGCTGATCATCCTGCTGACCCGGCCGCATGGTCTGGTCGGCGATTGGGAGCTGACGCTCCCCAACAATAACAAATCGCGGCCGATGAAATCGGCGGCGGCCGAACCCGTTCGAGAGGGGAATTGAGATGTTTGCAGGTTGCATCGATATCGGCGGCACCTTCACCGATCTGGTGCTGCATGACCGCGAGCGCGGGCTGGAGATCTTCAAGTCGCCGACCACGCCCGGCGAGTTCGAAAAGGGGTTCATCAACGTGCTCGGCGTCGCCGCCGAAGCGCGCGGTCTCCCGCTGCGCGACTTCCTGGGCAAGATGGACTTGCTGGTGCACGGCACCACGGTCTCGACCAACGCCCTGGTCGAGGGCAAGGTGGCGCCGGTCGGCCTCATCTGCAATGCCGGCCATCCCGACATCTTGACCCTGCGCGAATCGCCGCGAAAGCGTGCCTTCAACGTGAAGATCGATTTCCCGGCGCCCTTCGTACCCAGGAGCCGCACCTGCGAGGTCAAGGGCCGCATCGATTCCATGGGCAACGAGATCGAGCCGCTGAAGACCGCCGACGTGGTGGCGGCGGTCCGGCATCTGAAGAAGTGCGAAGTCCAGGCCATCGCGGTCTGCCTGCTCTGGTCGATCGTCAACCCGGCCCATGAGCGCAAGGTGCGCGACATCATCGCCAAGGAATGGCCCGGCATCCCGGTCACGCTCAGCCACGAGCTCAACCCGATCCCGCGCGAATACCGCCGCACCATCTCGACCGCGATCAACGCGGCGCTGTTCCCGATCGTCAGCAACTACACCAGCCGCCTGACCGAGGTCCTGAAACAGGCCGGCTTCAAGAGCGAGCTGCTGATCGCCAATTGCGTCGGCGGCATGATGCCGCCCGATGAGATCATCCGCCGGCCGATCTACAGCGTCATGTCGGGGCCCACGCTGGCGCCGATCGCTGGCATGCATCTCACCACCGATGAGAATGTCATCGTCGTCGATATGGGCGGCACCACCTTCGACGTCTCGGCCTTGCGCAGCCGTCGCCTGGTGGTGACGCCGGAGGCGACCTTCGGCTTCGAGATGCTCGGCATCCCCAAGATCGACGTGCGCTCGGTGGGTGCGGGTGGCGGCTCGATCGCCTGGGTCGATGCCGGCGGCCTGCTGCATGTCGGCCCGCAGAGCGCGAGTGCTCGCCCGGGCCCCGCCTGCTACGGGCTCGGCGGCACCGAGCCCACGGTGACCGATGCCAACGTGGTGCTCGGCATCATCGACCCCGATTACTATCTCGGCGGCAAGATCAAGCTCGACCGCGCCAGGGCCGAGGCCGCGATCGGCAAGATCGCGAAGGCATTGAAGCTCGGCCTCAAGGAGGCGGCCTACGCGATCTATACGACCAGCAACCACAACATGATCGCCGCGATCGAGGACATCACCATCAACGAAGGCATCGACCCGCGCGACTCTTATGTGGTCAGCGGCGGCGGTGCCACCGCCTGCCATATCGGCGAGATGGCGCGGCTCATGGGGATCAAGCGCTTCATGGTGCCGAAATTCGCCGCGGGGCTCAGCGCCTTCGGCGGCCTGATTTCCGACGTGCGCTGGGAGGAAACCGGCACGCAGCACACGACCAGCCGCGACTTCGATCTCGCCAAGGTCAACGCCTTGCTCGGCGATCTGCTGAAACGCGGCCGCGCCTTCCTGAAGCGGGCCGGGTTCGCACCGGAGAAGCAGCGCTTCGAGTTCGCCTTTCAGGGCCGTTATCTCTACCAGTCCTGGGACATCGAGGTGCCGTTCGAAGCAACGAACGGCAAGCTGACCAAAGCAGACATCGCGACATTGGTCGCCGCCTTCCACCAGATGCATGAACGCATCTACACCATCAAGGACGAGGCCGACGTGGTCGAGTTCACCACCTGGAAGGTGCGTGCCATCGGCGATACCGGCGGCACAGAGCGCGCCGGCAGGCGTCTGCCGCCGCAATCCGGCAAGCCGCGTCCGAAGTCCGAGCGCGAGGTCTTCCTCGGCGCCGCGGGCCGGCAGCGCCTGCCGGTCTATGACGGCGAATCTCTGCTGGCGGGCGCCGAGGTCAGCGGCCCGGCCATCGTCGAGCAACCGACCACGACCATCCTGTTGCTCGCCGGGCAGACCGCAACGGCGAGTGCCGCCGGCGACCTTCTGGTCGAGGCGGCCGCCTAGGCGTTCATCCCTCGCTCGGTTGCGACAGGAACGTGTTGATCCCGCGCGACTATTTTATGACAATGTCGCTGACCAAAAACGGCTCTCCGGCCTAGAGTCGGAGGTCAAAAACGTATCAGTCTGCGCGCCGTCCGGTGGTGGCGCCCGCTGGAACCCGCCGTTATGGTTCGACGCTAATGAGCCGGAACAACCGGCCACGCCTGCGGGAGGAGACGAGTATGGGACCTGACTTGGAGGTCATCCAGATACGGCCGGGCGAATCCTTCGCCGCCAAGGCGCACGGCTATCCCTACCACACGGTCCGCTGGCACTTTCATCCGGAGTTCGAGATCCATCAGGTCGTGGCGACTCGCGGCCGTTGCTTCGTCGGCGATTTCATCGGCGAGTTCGAGCCCGGCAATCTGGTGCTGGCCGGTCCCAACCTGCCGCACAACTGGATCAGCGACGTTCCCCAAGGCCAAAGCGTGCCGCTGCGCTGCCGGCTGCTGCAATTTGGTGAAGACTTCATCGACAACATGCGCCGGACGTTCCCGGAGCTGGAGGCGATCGCGCCGCTGCTCCAATCCTCGCGCCGCGGCGTCTGCTTCGGTCGTGCGACCAGCCAGGCGGTGCGGCCGATCCTGGAAGAGATCATCGAGGCGCAGGGCGTGCGCCGCATCGAGCTCTTCCTGATGATCATCGGTCTTCTCAGTCGCGAGCGGAACCCGCGACTGCTGGCGAGCGAGAGCTACCTGCCGGATCCTTCCGGCTACATGTCCGCCGGCATGAACAAGGCGCTGGCCTATATCCGCGGCAATCTCACTCAGCCGTTCAACGAGAGCGACCTCGCGGCGATTGCCGGCCAGACGCCCGGCGCCTTCTCGCGCTCGTTCCGCAAGCATACCGGCATGTCGCTGCTGCAATACGTGAAGCGCCTGCGGATCAACCTCGCCTGCCAGATCCTGATGAGCGATGACGAGGCGCAGATCTCCGACATCTGCTTCGAGGTCGGCTTCAACAACCTCTCCAACTTCAACCGGCAGTTCCTGGCGGAGAAGGGCATGCCGCCCTCGCAGTTCAGGAAGCTGCTGGCCGACAATTTCTCGGCGGCCCAGGCTGCTTAGACCAGGGGCGGCCTAACAACAGGGAGGCAAAAGAGAGCAGGGGAGAGCAAAAGCAACAATAAGCATGGGAGAGGATCAACGCGGCGCGCATGCGTGCTGCGAACGGGAACTTCTGTCTCGCGATCGGTCTGGGGGTGCGCCCCGGGATGATTGCGCAAGACCGAATGCGGCCTCCGCAACACCCGCTTACCACGGGCGCCGATGGGACCGGCGACGGGTGATGGGCGAGGTCTTTCTACACCAACAACGCGAAATGGAGAAGACCTGATGATGATGAAGCTTTCGTGGAAGCAGGCTCTGCTGACCGCAGTCGCACTCGGCGCCGGTTCGTCCGCCGCTCTCGCCGATGACATCGCCGGCTCGACCGTCGCCTTCCTGATGCCCGACCAGGGCTCGACCCGTTACGAGGAGCACGATCATCCCGGCTTCGTCGCCGAGATGAAGAAGCTCTGCGACAGCTGCAAGGTGATCTACCAGAATGCCGATGCCGATGCCGCCAAGCAGCAGCAGCAGTTCAACTCGGTGATCGCCCAGGGCGCCAAGGTCGTGGTGCTCGATCCGGTCGATTCCGCGGCCGCCGCCTCGCTGGTGCATAACGCCCAGGCGCAGGGGGTCAAGATCATCGCCTATGACCGGCCGATCCCGGACGCGAAGGCGGACTTCTACGTCTCCTTCGACAATGAGGCGATCGGCAAGGCGATCGCCCAGTCGCTGGTCGACTATCTCACCAAGAAGGGCGTCTCTCCCGATGGCGATGTCGGCGTGCTGCAGATCAACGGCTCGCCGACCGATGCCGCCGCGGGTCTCATCAAGAAAGGCATCCACGAGGGTCTTGCGACCGGCAAGTACAAGACATTGGCCGAGTTCGACACGCCGAACTGGGCGCCGACCAATGCCCAGCAATGGGCGGCCGGCCAGATCTCGCGCTTCGGCAACAAGATCGTCGGCGTGGTTGCCGCCAATGACGGCACGGGCGGGGGCGCCATCGCGGCCTTCAAGGCGGCGGGCGTCAATCCCGTGCCGCCGGTGACCGGCAATGATGCGACGATCGCGGCCCTGCAGCTCATCATCGCCGGCGATCAGTACAACACGATCTCCAAGCCGAGCGAGATCGTCGCCGGTGCCGCCGCCGACGTGGCCGTCGGCCTGTTGAAGGGCGAGGCGCCGAAGGCGGACACCACGCTCTTCAACACACCGTCCAAGCTCTTCGTGCCGGTGGTCGTCACCCGGGAGAATCTGAAGGCGGAGATCATCGACAAGAAGATCCAGACGCCGGCGCAGATCTGCACCGACCGCTATGCGGAAGGCTGCAAGCAGCTCGGCATCCAGTAGTTTCTTGCGGCGTCCCTCCAGACCGGCGCGGGTATCGCGCCCCGCGCCGGTCCCTTTTTCGGGCGTGTAAATCAGCGGCGGCCGGATAACCTATCGAGCCATGTTTCGCGTTGCAGAAGGCCGCCAGCCCATGACTGCTTCAACGGTATCTGAACCCGTGCTCAGCCTCCGCGGCATCTCGAAGAATTTCGGCGCCGTGCAGGCGCTGACCGAGGTCGACCTCGACATCCATCCGGGCGAGATCGTGGCGCTCGTCGGCGATAACGGCGCCGGCAAGTCGACCTTGGTGAAGATCCTGGCAGGCGTCTTCCAACAGAGCTCCGGCACGATCTCCTTCGACGGCAGTCCGGTCACGCTGCCCAATCCCAGCGCCGCGTTGAAGCTCGGCATCGCGACCGTGTTCCAGGATCTGGCACTCTGCGAAAATCTCGACGTCGTCGCCAACATCTTCCTCGGCCGCGAGCTTCATCCGCTGCAGCTCGACGAAGTCGCGATGGAACTGCGCGCCTGGACCTTGCTCAACGAGCTCTCGGCGCGCCTCCCCAGTGTCCGCGAGCCGGTCGCCTCGCTCTCCGGCGGGCAGCGCCAGACCGTGGCGATCGCGCGCTCCCTGCTGATGGAGCCCCGGGTCATCCTGCTCGACGAACCGACCGCGGCCTTGGGCGTGGCGCAGACCGCCGAGGTGCTGAACCTGATCGAGCGCGTCGCCGAGCGCGGCCTGGGCGTCGTCATGATCAGCCACAATATGGAGGACGTGCGCGCCGTCGCCGATCGCATCGTCGTGCTCCGTCTCGGCCGAAACAACGGCATCTTCGCGCCCGATGCCTCCAACCATGAGCTCGTGACTGCGATCACCGGCGCCGATGACAACGCCGTGTCGCGCCGCGCCCGGCGCCACGGCCAGGCGGAGGCACGATGATGGCCGCCGCACAACAGCTCGATCGCCAGGACGAACGGCTGCAGGATCGCAGCGGCGTCGCCGGCACGTTCAAGGCCTTCTTCGACCGGGTGCGCTCCGGCGATTTGGGCTCGCTGCCGGTGGTGATCGGCCTCGTGATCATCTGGACCGTGTTCCAGACCCTGAACCCGGTCTTCCTGTCGCCGAACAATCTCGTCAACATGCTGTTCGACTGCTCGACGACCGGCGTGATCTCGCTCGGCATCGTCTGTGTGCTGATGGTGGGCGAGATCGATCTTTCCGTGGGCTCGGTCAGCGGCCTCGCATCGGCCATGCTCGGCGTGCTCTGGGTCAATGGCGGCTGGCCGATGCCGCTGGCGATCTTGGCCGCCCTGGTCGCCGGCTTTGTCATCGGCTGCGTCTATGCGGCGCTGTTCAACCGCCTCGGCATGCCGAGCTTCGTCTCGACCTTGTCGGGTCTGCTCGCCTTCCTCGGGTTGCAGCTTTACATCCTCGGCCCCACCGGCTCGATCAACCTGCCTTACGATTCGCCGCTGGTGAATTTCGGCCAGTTGCTGACCATGCCGCACGCCGTCTCCTACGTCCTGGCCGCGGTGCCCGGCGTCATCACCCTCATCACCCGCTTCCGCACGGCAAGGCGCCGTCAGGCCGCCGGTCTCTCGGCGCGGTCGATGGGCGGCGTGCTGCTGCAGGCCGCTGCCATCACAATCGTGCTGGAGCTGATCGTCTTCTATCTCAACGGGTCCCGCGGCATCCCGTGGATGTTCGGCCTGTTCGTCGGGCTGGTGATGGCGATGAACTATGCTTTGCGCCGCACGCAGTGGGGCCGGTCGATGACCGCGATCGGCGGCAACCGCGAGGCCGCGCGCCGCGCCGGCATCAATGTGCGCCTGATCTATGCCAGCGCCTTTGCCTTGTGCGCGACCTTCGCGGCGGCCGGCGGCATGATGGCCGCCGCGCGGCTTGCGAGCGCCAGCCAGCAGGCGGGCACCGGCGACGTGAACCTGAACGCCATCGCCGCCGCCGTGATCGGCGGCACCAGCCTGTTCGGCGGCCGCGGCAGCGCCTATTCGGCCCTGCTCGGCATCATCGTGATCCAATCCATCGCCAGCGGCCTGACGCTGCTCGATCTGTCCTCCTCGCTCCGGTACATGATCACCGGCGGGGTGTTGGCAATCGCCGTCATCGTCGACTCTCTCGCCCGCCGCTCGCGTGTGTCCCATGGCCGTGCCTGACGGGTCCGGCGATCGAAGAGGGTAGAATGACAGGACAACTCCAAGGAAAGGTCGCGGCGGTCACCGGTGCCGCTTCCGGCATCGGGCTGGAATGCGCCCGGGCCATGCTCACGGCAGGCGCCAAGGTCGTGCTGGTGGATCGCGCCGCCGATCGGCTCGACACGCTCTGCAAGGAGCTCGGCGATCGCGCCTTTCCGGTCGTGACCGATCTCCTCGATAACGCAAGCGTCGCGCGGATGCTGCCGGAGATCCTCAGCAAGACCGGCCAGCTCGACATCTTCCACGCCAATGCCGGCGCCTATATCGGCGGCGAGGTGCTGGGCGGCGATCCCGATGCCTGGGATCGCATGCTGAATCTCAATATCAACGCGGTATTCCGCACCATCCATGCCGTGCTGCCGCATATGGTCGAGCGCAAGAGCGGCGATATCGTCGTCACCAGCTCGGTCGCCGGCATGATTCCCGTCGTCTGGGAGCCGATCTATACCGCCTCCAAACATGCGGTGCAGGCCTTCGTGCACACCTTGCGCCGCCAGGTCGCAAAGCACGGCATCCGCGTCGGCGCCGTGGCGCCGGGCCCGGTGGTGACCGCGCTGCTCGCCGATTGGCCGAAGGCGAAGATGGACGAGGCCTTGGCCGCCGGCAGCCTGATGGAGCCGAACGAGGTCGCCGATGCCGTGCTCTTCATGCTGACCCGGCCGCGCAACGTCACTATTCGGGATCTCGTCATCCTGCCGCAAAGCGTCGATATTTAGCGGGCGCCCTTCCTCTCTTCCGGTGCGCCGCGCTATGCTGCGGGCGACATCCACTGAGGAAGCCCAAATGAAATTGCAGGATAAGGTTGCTGTCGTCACCGGCGGCGCCCAGGGTATCGGCGAGGCCATCGTCCGCGCCTATGCGGCCGAGGGCGCCAAGGTCGTCATCGCCGACATGGCGATGGACAAGGCGGAGGCACTCGCCCGCGATCTGGGCGGTAATGCCATGGCCCTGAAGCTCGACGTGCGCGACCTCAAGGACATCGACGCCATGGTGGCGACGGTGACCGCGAAGTTCGGCGGCATCGACATCCTGGTCAACAACGCCGCGATCTTCGACATGGGACCGCTGCTCGAGGTCAGCGAGCAGAGCTTCGACAAGCAGTTCGCGGTCAATGTGAAGGGCCTGCCCTTCACCTTGCAGGCGGTTGCCAAGCAGATGGTCGCCCAGAAACGCAAGGGCAAGATCATCAACATGGCCTCCCAGGCGGGCCGCCGCGGCGAGGCTCTGGTGGCGGTCTATTGTGCGACCAAGGCGGCAGTCATCAGCCTGACGCAGTCCGCCGGCCTCGGCCTGATCAAGCAGGGTATCAATGTCAACGGCATCGCACCCGGCGTGGTCGATACGCCGATGTGGGACACCGTGGACTCGCTCTTTGCCAAATATGAGAACCTGAAGATCGGCGAGAAGAAGCGCCAGGTCGCCCAGGCCGTTCCGGCCGGCCGCATGGGCACGCCCGATGATTATCGCGGCGTCGCGGTGTTCCTGGCCTCCAGTGATTCCGACTACGTCGTCGCCCAGACCTTCAACGTCGATGGCGGCAACTGGATGAGCTGATGCAGAAGGTTCTCACCATCGGCGAGATCCTGGTCGAGATCATGGCGGTCGAGCCGGGGCAGGGGTTCCGCGAGGCGATCACCCTGGTCGGCCCCTTCGCCTCCGGCGCGCCGGCGATCTTCATCGACCAGGCTGCGAAGTTCGGCCAGCCCTGCGCCATGATCGGCTGTGTCGGCAAGGACGATTTCGGCGCCGTCTGCGTCGAGCGCCTGAAGCGCGACGGCGTCGACGTCTCCGCCATCGGCGAGGATCCCGAACGCCCGACCGGCAGCGCCTTCGTACGCTACCGCCGGGATGGGGCGCGCGACTTCGTCTTCAACATCCGCCACAGCGCCTGCGCTTCGGTGAAAGCGACGCCCGAGGCCGATGCCGTCATCGCCGGCTGCGACCATCTGCATGTGATGGGTACCGCGCTCTTCTCCGACGCGATCATCGCGCTGACCCTGGACGCGATCCGGAAGATGAAGCAGCGCGGCGGCACGATCTCCTTCGATCCCAACATCCGCCGCGAGATGCTCGACCTGCCGGGACTGCGTGCAGCGCTGGACTTCGTCATCACCCAGACCGATCTCTTCATGCCGAGCGGGCCGGAGCTCTTCCTGTTCACGACCGCCCAGACCGAAGCCGAGGCGGCGCACGAGCTGCTCGGCCGCGGCATCACAGCGATCGTGGTTAAGCGCGGCGCCGAGGGTGCTGGTTATTTCGACGCCACCCAGACCCTGTCCGTCGCCGCTTATCCCGCTGAAGAGATCGACCCGACCGGCGCCGGGGATTGCTTCGGCGCGACCTTCGTCTCCTGTTGGCTGCGCGGCATGTCGCCGAAACAGGCGCTGGCCTATGCCAATGCCGCGGGATCGCTCGCCGTGCGCAGGAAGGGGCCGATGGAAGGCGCTTCGACCCAAATGGAGATCGAGGCGCTGATTACCCGCACTCAAGCAGCGTAATGGACTTCGCAGCAGACAAAGCGCTGCCCGGCATTGCGCCGGGCAGCCAGTTTCGTCCTGGGAAGGACGTCCGCGCTACTTGATGTAGCCGGCCTTCTTCATCGTCTTCGTGACCGAGGCCTCCGAGCTTTCCAGTGCCTGGTCCACGGTGGTGGCGCCGGTCAGTGCGCCGGAGATCGCCTTGCCGACTTCGGTGCCGATGCCCTGGAATTCCGGGATCGCCACGAACTGCACGCCGGTATAGGGCACCGGATCTTTGGTCGGATGCGCGGGATCGGCGGAGAGGATCGCCTTCAGCACCCCGGCGGCGAACGGCGCCGCCTTCTGATAGTCCGGATTGTCATAGGTCGACTTGCGGGTGCCTGGCGGTGCCGCGACCCAGCCTTCCGAATTGCCGACCAGCTTCACGTAATCCTTCGAGGTCGCCCATTTCAGGAAGGACTTGGCGGCGTCCAGCTTCTTCGAGGAAGCGGGGATCGCGAGCGCCCAGGCCCAGGACCAGCCGGCACCGTTCGGCGTGACGGCGATCGGCGCCTTGGCGAAGGCGGTCTTATCGGCGACCTGGCTCTGCTTCGGATCGTATACGCGCCCCGCCGCCGAGGTCGCGTCGATCCACATCGCGCAATGCCCGGTCGAGAACAGCACCTGGTTCTCGTTGAAGCCGTTCGAGGTCGCGCCCGGAGGGCCGTCGGCCTTCATGATATCGACATAGAAGTTGACCGCCTTCTTCCAGGCATCGGAGGTGAGCTGGGGCTGCCATTTCTCATCGAACCACCGGCCGCCGAACGTATTCACCAGCGTGCCGATATAGGCCATGTTCTCGCCCCAGCCGGGCTTGCCGCGCAGGCAGATGCCGTACTGCTCCTTCGACTTGTCGGTGAGCTTGTCGGCGAATTGCCTGATCTGGTCGTAGGTCGGCTGCTCCGGCATGGTGAGCCCCGCCTTGTCGAACAGGTCCTTGCGATAAAGCGTGAACGAGCTCTCGGCATAGAACGGCACCGCATAGAGCTTGCCGCCGTAGGAGAGGCCGGCCTTCACCGGCGCAAAGATATCGTCGTAGTCGTAATCGGCGCCGAGATCGTCAACCTCAGCCAGCCAGCCGGCCTTGCCCCAGATCGGCGTCTCATAGGCGCCGATGGTCAGGATGTCGTATTGCCCGGCCTTGGTCGCGATATCGGTCGTGACCTTCTGCCGGAGCACGTTCTCCTCGAGAACCACCCAGTTGATCTTGTTGCCGGTCGCCTGCTCCCATTGCGGCGACAGCTTCTGCATGATGATCATGTCGGAGTTGTTGACGGTGGCAATCGTCAACGTCTGCGCGACGGCG
>Ga0070741_10019223_pt1 | contig 10944 bp, 10 predicted proteins | sample Coa_R1_4_FD_66440 | JGI IMG/M metagenome (GOLD analysis project Ga0070741, IMG submission 66440) | Surface soil microbial communities from Centralia Pennsylvania, which are recovering from an underground coalmine fire - Coalmine... | ecosystem: Environmental > Terrestrial > Soil > Unclassified ...
CCGCTCCCGCGTTCGAAGCTGACCTCGCTGGTGTTCGGAAACGAGGGCCCGCGCTGCGCGTGTCGGTACGACGTGAGCCGGAAGACCTTGTGCTGGGTGAACGTCACCGTCTCGTCCCAGACCGAGCCGTCCTTGAACCGGAACGTGAGCCGATTTTCGATCTGCCCGCCGCGCGGCGTTTGGGTCAGCTCGCCGTCGGCCAGCACTTCTCCCCGGTCGTTCTTCAGGACCACGAACCCGTGGCTGAGGCTCTCGGTGAAACGGACGCGAACCGTCTCGGCGGAAGCGACCGTGGGCAGCAGGACGAGCAGGAAGAGGACCGACCGGCAGAGCCGCACGGATCACGAAACAGCAAGATCAATGCCGCGTTCAGACGCGGCGCAGGCGCAGCTGCAGCAGCGAGGCCGCGTGGAGCCACAGCGCGAGCGGCACCAGGAAGCCCGGCAGCCAGATGTAGGGCGCGGTCGCGAGCAGCGCCGTCGACGGCTCCGTGACGAACAGTCGGTAGGGCGTCGGCGCCGCGAGCTGGGCATGGAAGACGACGTTGGCGAGGATGGCGACACCGGCCGCGTTCCACACGATGGCGATCCACCGCGGCCACCGCCGTCGCGAGACGGCGAAGTAGCCGACGGGCAGCGCCGTGAGCCCGACCAGGATGTCGACGTTTCGGCCCTCGAACGTGATGAGGGTCGGGACGCGTCCCTGGGCCGCCAGCGCGAAGAGAATCAGCTCCATGACGACCCGGAAGCTCTGGGTGTAGACGAGCCAGGCCGGGGGAGTGACGGCCAGGTAGTGTCGGGTGCCGTGGGTGGGCAGCAGCAGGAGACCCACGACGAGCGGGAAGACGAGCGCGAGCGCCACCCGCGGCGGCATCGCGGTGAAGTCCAGGAAGAACCCCCGGTACGCGAGCACGGCCAGCAGCACGAGCCAGCCCGCCAGCGCCACGCTCACCCATCGCTGGCGCCGCCACGCGACCAGCGCGGCCAGGACGATCACGAGCACGGTGAAGACGGCGTCGACGAGGACTCGCACGCCGCGATCGTACACGAGCGGGGCGGGAAGGGCCGCGGAGCGCCCGAGCGGCGCTCCGCGGAGGCCGGGGGCTACTTCGACGCGAGACGGTGCTTCTTGATGTACGCCCAGAGCCGCTTCGTCATCTCGGCGGGCCCGATCGGCTTGCTGCCCATGATCGACTCCAGTGAATCGTCGCAGCCGCTGAACTTCACCGCGTAGCCACCGAAATTCTTCTTGCCGGCCATCCGTCACCTCCCGGAAGATTTGCGCCTGCCAGCGCGGCCCTACTCTCTCACTGCGTGCCGGCTCCGCCCAACTTTTCCGGCGCGCTGTCAGCGGCCCACGCCGCGCTCCGCTCGCGGTTGACAGCGTTCCGGCCGCCGCATACGTTACGCAGCACCACGCTTGCGAGGAGGTTTCGATGTCGTGGGACGTCGTGGTCGTCGGCGGCGGCAATGCCGCGCTCTGCGCCGCCCTCTCGGCGCGGGAGGCGGGCGCCCGTACGCTCGTGCTCGAGAAGGCGCCGGAGGCGTGGCGCGGCGGCAACGGCTTCTTCACCGCCGGTGGCTTCCGGTTCGCGTTCAAGTCCTTCGACGAGCTACGGTCGATCGTCGGCGACATGGCCGACGAGGAAGCCGCCGCCATGGAGGTGGACCCGTACACCGAGGACGCGTACTACGACGACCTCATGCGCGTGACCGAGGACCTCGCCGATCCCGACATGGCGCTGACGCTCGTCCGCGAGTCGCAGCCGACGATGCGGTGGATGCGCGAGCGGGGCATCCGCTGGATCCCGATGTTCGGCCGCCAGGCCTACAAGGTCGGCGGCAAGTTCCGCTTCTGGGGCGGGCTCGTGCTCGAGGCGGTCGGCGGCGGGCCCGGCCTCATCGACATGGAATACGCGTCCGCCGCCAAGGCCGGCATCGACGTCCGCTTCGACACGAAGGCGATGCGTCTGACCACTGACGACCGCGGCCGTGTCGTCGGCGTCGTCGTGCGCACGGCGCAGGGCACCGAGACGATCGACGCCCGCGCGGTGGTCCTGGCCTCCGGTGGCTTCGAGGCGAATCCCGAGATGCGCACGCGCTACCTCGGTCCGAACTGGGACCTCGCGCGCGTGCGCGGCACGCCGTACAACACCGGCGATGGCATCCGCATGGCGCTCGACATCGGCGCCCAGCCGTGGGGCCACTGGAGCGGCTGTCACTCCGTGCAGTGGGACTACAACGCCCCCTGGCACGGTGACCGCAAGGTCGGCGACAACTTCCAGAAGCACAGCTATCCGCTGGGCCTCATCGTCAACATCCGCGGCCAGCGCTTCGTGGACGAGGGCGCGGACTTCCGGAACTACACGTACGTGAAGTACGGGCGCGCCGTCATCGAGCAGCCGCGCCGCGCCGCCTTCCAGATCTTCGACCAGAAGGTGCTCGGCCTGCTCCGCGAGGAGTACCGGATCCGCGAGGTCACCAAGGCGGAGGACGCGACGCTCGAGGGGCTGGCGCGCAAGCTCGAGATCGACGCGGCGGGCTTCGTCGACACGATCACGAAGTACAACGCTGCCGTCCAGCCGGGGACGTTCAATCCCGCCGTGAAGGACGGCAAGGGCACCCGCGGCATCACACCACCCAAGAGCAACTGGGCCCAGCCGCTCGACACGCCGCCATACGTCGGCTTCGCCGTCACCACCGGCATCACGTTCACCTTCGGCGGCCTGCGCATCACGCCGGACGGTCAGGTGGTGGACCTCGAGCAGCGTCCGATTCCCGGCCTGTTCGCAGCCGGCGAGCTGGTCGGGGGACTCTTCTATCAGAACTATCCCGGCGGGGCAGGCCTCATGGCCGGCTCGGTCTTCGGGCGCATCGCCGGCCGCTCCGCCGCGCGCGCCCCGAAGTAGCGCCGCCGGGCGAGGCTCAGTCGAACGGGGAGACCGCGAGCGCCGCGTGGGCGGCGTCGAGGAACCATTCGGGCAGCAGCGGGCGGTAGTGCTGCAGGAAGCGCCCGAGCTGCGCGTCCAGCACGTAGGTGATGCCGAAGTCCTCCGCGTGGCGGCACGCCCGACCGTAGGTCTGCAGCAGCGCCTTGGCCGTCTCGATCGCGTACCAGCGCGGGTCGCGCGCGCGGCGGGCGGCGGTCCACGGGTCGCCGAGGTCGGGATACGGCATCTTCGTGATGACCTGAAAGCGCAGCAGGTCGTCCGGAAGATCCACGCCCTCGCGCAGTGACGGCGACAGCAGCACGGTCGGCTGCGGAGAGGCGCGATGCTGCTCGAGCGCGCGTGCCTTCGCCTCGGACGACTCGACGAAGATCAGACGACGCGCATCGGCCGGCGCCCGGCGTGCGAGGTCGGCCATCAGCCGGCGCGCCACCGCGTACGAGGCCACGTGGAGCACGCCCTTGTCGTCCGGATGCGCGGCGAGGATGGCGGCGATCTCGGCGAAGAGCTGCGGCTCCTGCTCGGCCTGCCGCGCCCGCGACAGCGCGGCCACCGGGCGATACACGAGCGGCCGCTGCTCGAGCGCGAACGGCGAGGAGACGCCGAAGCTACGCACGTCGTCTCGCTCGACGCCGAGCGACTCGGCGAGCGCGCTCGCGGGGCCGAGATAGGCGGACGACAGCACGACGATCTCCGCGCTTTCCGCCAGCAGCTCGCGTGTCTGCGGGACCACCGACAGTGGAACCAGCTCGAATGTCGCGGCCGGCTCGGGCGGATAGCGGACGACCCATTCCTCGGCGTCGCCGTGCACGAAATCGCGGAGCCGCGCCAGCGCGCCATCGAGCGCGTCGCGCTGCTCCATCAGCACGACTTCCTCGCGCGATGGCGGCGCCTCGAGGAAGATCTCCGGCTCGACTTCGGGCGGGTGGAGGTGCTCCAGCGCGCGCACGATCACGGCCAGATCGCCCTCGAGGCGCTCGGCGTGGGCGCCGAGCAGCTCGCGATAGTCGTCGGCGCTCGCCAGGTGCGGCAGCGGCGCGCCGAACCACTCCTTCATCTCGGCCGACGAGAAGCGCACCGTATAGACGTTGACGAGCTGCGCCTCGAGATTGTGCGCCTCGTCGATGACGAGCAGCCGGCGTCGGCGCAGCTGCTCGGCGTGCCAGTGGCGGAGCGTGGCGAAGTACCAGGTGTTCGTGCAGAAGATCGGCCCGGCCAGCGCGGCCGCCTTGGCGCGCGCGTAGGGGCACTGACAGACGGGCCCGCGCGGCCGCCGGCACACGCCCTGGGACGTCGGCACCGGCACCGCGTACCGCTCGCACACGTAGTTGTCGCGGCCCTTCACGAGCTGCAGCCGGTCGCCGAACTCGCGCTCGTACTGGTCTTGCAGCAGCTTTTGCGACGTGAGCAGGTAGGCGTCCTCGCTCCAGGCGGCCAGCGTCATCGCCAGGTGGCTCTTGCCCACGCCGGGCGGCGCCTCCAGGGCCAGGATGTGGGGCCCCGGCGCGTCGGCGTCGATGTCGGTGAGGGCGCGGTCGAGCAGATCGAGCAGGCGCGCCTGCTCGGGACGCGCGGTCGCGCCGGCGGGGAAGTGCTCCCGGAGCGTCATCCGCTCACTCCGCGCCGAGGGCATCCAGCTCCGCGCGGGCCTTGCGGCGCTCCTCGAGAAGCGCGGTGAGGCGCGAGATCGCGCGCCGGTATTCCTCGATGGTCGTCCGATCACGATCGTCGAGGAAGTCCAGGAACGCGCGCGTGTCGGCCACGTACTGCCGCCGCGCCGCGCGAAGCTGCGGCAGCGTCAGCGCGCGCAGCTCGGGCCCGCCGCTGCGGTAGCGGTCCTGTGCGCGCTGGAGGTCGGCGATGCTGCGGTCCCGTGCGTCACGCAGCTTCACGAACCGCGCGAAGGCGTCGGGGTCCGTGCGCCGCAGCATGTCGGCGAAGCTGTCGGCGGCGGCGTCCGGCGGCGCCGGCGTCTGCGCGCCGGCGGCCGGCGCGAGAAGCGCCAGCGCGAGCGCGGCCCCGGCGAGACGGCGCGTCACCGCCCGTCCGCGTGCACAGGGCGGCCGGCGTGTTCGGCAGCCATCGAATGAGTCTACTATGAGGCATGGCGGAGCCTACGCGCGCACGACCCGTGGTCCAGTTCTCCGCCGGCGGGCTCGTGGTCGACGAGCGGGGCCGCATCCTGCTGATCCGCGCGCGCGACCTGCGCAACCAGCCCGTGTGGACGCTGCCGAAGGGCGCCCTCAATCCCGGCGAGTCGAGCGCCGATGCCGCGGTCCGCGAAGTCCGCGAGGAGACGGGCTGGCGCTGCGAGGTCGTGCGCGAGCTGACCGCCGTCACCTACTGGTTCCAGCGCGGGGGCCAGCGATTCCGCAAGACGGTGCGCTGGTACCTCATGCGGCCGGTGGAGAAGGAAGGCGAGCACGACCACGAGGTCGACGAGGTCCTGTGGGCCGACGCCGACGACGCCCGCGCCCGCCTCCGCTACGACTCGGACCTCAAGCTGCTCGCGAGCCTCCAGGCCAGCTAGGGCGCCGGGAACAAGCGGTCGCCGTTCTCGTGGGCGATCTGCTCGGCGACGTCGCGCGGCAGCTGTCCCAGCCACTGCTGCACGGCCGCCGTCGCCGGCCGCACGTCCTCCCAGCGGGAGGTCGTCCACGTGTCGGTGCCCACCATGAACCGATCCGGCTTGCGCAGGAACAGCGCCTTCCACTCGGGGTCGAGCGTGCCGCCCGGCGCCACGTCGCTCCGGAGCGCCAGCTCGACCCACAGCATCGGGAACCGGTCGACGAGCCGGCCGACCGCGGCCGCGGTGGACGACATGCCGGCGTGCGCCCAGAGAATGCGCACGTCCGGATAGCTGGTCAGCATCTTCTCGACGGTCGCCTCGTCGACGTGGCACTGCACGAAGAGCTTCTGCTGCGCGGCCAGCTCGGCGACGCGACGGAGCGTCGGCGCCGTGACGTCGGCCTCGCCGAAGTGCGCCTCGCCGATGCCGCGGTAGATACCGCGCCGCAGGCGCTCCTCGACATAGGCCGCCACCGCGGGATCGCGCGTCCACGAGCGCATGTCCTCCCGCGTCCGGTATGGCCGCAGGAACGGAACGATCCCGGCCGGCGCCTTCTCGTACAGCTTCACCGTGCCGTCGTCTGGCGTGCTGGACACGATGGCGCGCCGCACGCCGGCCTGCGCCAGGATCGACAGCGCGCGCTCGGGCGTGTACACGTCCCAGTCGGGGCGGCTGTAGTGGATATGCGCGTCGAAGATCGGCAGCTGCGCCGACGCCGGAACGGCCCACAGGCCGACGAGGATCAGGACGCCGAGCGCACGCGTGATCATGCCGCGATCCTACACCGTCAGGCCGCTGGCCGGCAGCGACGACACGGGCGGTACCCGACCTCGAGCGCATCCGCCACCGATGCGAACACGATGCGGTTGGGCTCGCTGATGCGCTGCTCGTGGGGGCAGCCGCGGCGGCAGATGATGCGCGTGGTCGCGCAGCCGACCAGGGCGGGCGTCGTGCGCTCGAGCGCCAGCAGGCGCGTCTTGAGGGCGCCGCCGAACGCGTAGTGGCCCCACGTGCCGTCCCCACGCACCACGCGGTGGCAGGGCAGGAAGATCGGCACGGGGTTGGCCCCGAGCGCGTTACCGACGGCGCGCGCCGCCCGCGGGTGACCGATGCGTCGCGCCAGCTCGGCGTACGACGTGACGGCCCCGAACGGGATGTCGCGGGCCGCCGTCAGCACCCTCGCCTGGAACTCCGGCACCTCGAGGTCCAGCGCGACGCCGAAGAAGGCACGGCGCCCGGCCAGGTAGTCGGTGAGCTCGGCGCGCGCCTGCTCCAGCACGCGGCGGCCGCCGGCGACGGCGACGTCGCGCCCGCGCCCGTAGGCCAGGCGCCGCACGCCGCGCTCGCTCGCCTCGATGGCGAAGCGGCCGGCCAGCTTCGACAGGTCGGGCGGTGGCGCCAGCTGCGTCAGCATCCGGCGCGCCAGGCGCTCCGGTGCGGCCGGCGCGAAATAGTCACGGAGTCGCGTATCGAGGCTGTCCATGCTCGTCTCCTTCACTCCTCAAGCGCGCGCTTGACGATCGCCTTGCCGCGTGCGAGCTGACTTTTCACCGTGTTCACCGAGATGCCGCGGACGGCCGCCAGCTCGCGATACGAGAGGCCGTCGACGTAATGCAGCGCCATGAGCAGTCGGGCCTCGCGCGGGACCGCGTCGAGCGCGCGCGCGAGGTCCAGGCGCTCCACGCCGCGCGCCGGTGTGGCGGCGTCCGTCTCGTCCAGCGTCCACGCCGGGCGCCGGCGCCGCAGCTCGTCGATGCACACGTTCGAGAGCGCGCGATAGAGCCACGTCGACACCGCCCAGCGCGGGGAGTACGTGGCCCGCGCCGCGAAGCACTTGGTCAGCGCGCGCTGCACGGCGTCCTCGGCATCCGCGCGGTGGCCGAGCATCCGGTAGGCCACCGCATAGAGGCGGCCCGCATATTCCTCGGCCACCCTGGCGAACGTGCGCTCGTCCATGTTGCAGGGTTATACGGCGCGGCGTGTCGGAAGGGTGGAACGCGGGCTCAGCGGAGGCGTCGCGCGAGCCGCCGGCATCGCTCGACGAGCGGCCGCATGCCGTGCTCCTCGGCGATGTCCTGCGCCTGGTCCAGCTCGGCGGCGGCGGCGCCGTGCTCGCCGTCGGCAGCTTCCACCTCGGCCAGGGCGAGCCGTGCCCAGCCCTCGCACCAGTGCTCGCCTTGCCGCACGGCGAACGCGATGGCCTCGTTCACCGTGCGCCGCGCCGCCTCGCGGTCGCCGAGCGCCAGCTGCGCCAGGCCGAGCGTCGTCAGCTGGGTGGCGCGCACGACGAGGACGCCGGCCGCCTCGTGCAGCGCGATGGATTCCTGGATGGCGCGGACGGCGTCCTCCGGGCGGTCCGAATGGATGTAGGCGCGCGCGAGAAACCGCGAGGCGTTGATCAGCTGGCCCACGAACTTCTTCTCACGACACGTGGCGGCCGTTGCTTCGAGGAGCGGGATCGCCTCGTCGAGGCGGCCGACGTGCACGAGCGCGGCGCCCTGATAGGCGGCCACGGTCATCTGGCTGTACAGGTGACCGCTGGCATCGGCCGCCGCCCGGCCGCGCTCGAGCATGGCGAATCCGCCGGCGACGTCGCCGAGCTCGCACAGCGCCTCGGCGGCGTTGGCGGCGGCGCTGCAATACGGCTGGCCCGAGAGCCCGAACCGCTCCGTCGCGCGCGGCCCCTCGAGCAGGCTCATGATCTCCCGGTAGTGGCCGACGGCCTCCGCAAACCGTCCCTGGCCGATCCGCGCGTGCCCCATGTACAGCAACCCGGTCACGCGCAGCGCAAGATCGTCGCGCGCGGCGGCGCGCTCCAGGCAGCGCGTGCCGTACTCGATCGCGACGTCGTGCTCGCCCTTCGCCCAGTGGTGCTGCACGAAGTACGCGTAGATCGTGTCGAGCACGTCGCCGAAGCCGTGACGCGCGGCCAGCGCCTCGGCGTCCTTGTAGAGCTGGAACAGGCGGTCGGGCTGGCCGCCGCGCCAGAGCGGCGCGCGCATGGCGAGTCGCACGTCGGTGCCGGTGCGCGCGTGCTCCGGAGTCTCCGGCAGGTGGCGCAGCGCCTCCAGCACTGCCTCGTAGTACTCCACGGCCTTGTCGTCGGCGCAGAGGGCGGCGGCGCGCTCGGCGGCGTCACGCGCGTAGCGCGCGACCTTGTCCCAGACCTCCCCGCGGCGGAAGTGATAGACGAGCTCTTCCGTCCGACCCTCGAGGCGTCCCGCGTGCAGCTCCTCGAGGGCGGCGCCGATCATGCCGTGCAGCCGGCGCCGCTCGGCCTGCAGCAGCGAGGCGTATGCGACGTCCTGCGTCAGCGCGTGGCGGAACACGTACTCGAGGTCCACCAGCGCGGTCTTCTCGTAGATCAGCTCGATGCGCTTCAGCTCGGTCAGGCTGCGCTCGAGGTCGTTGTGCAGATCCGAGACGCGTCGCAGCAGGTCGAGGGCAAACTCCCGCCCGATGACCGAGGCGGTCTGCACCGTGCGCTTGGCCGGCTCCTCCAGCCGGTCGAGGCGCGCGGCGATGACGTCCTGCACCGTTTCCGGCACGATCAGCGTCGCCGCCGTCGCCGCGAGCACCAGGCGATCGCCCTCGGCGCGCACGCCGCCGCTCTCCACGAGCGCCCGCCCCAGCTCCTCGAGGAAGAAGGGATTGCCCTCCGCCTTGTCGGCGATGCGCGCGGCGAGCTCGGCCGGGAGCTCCGGCACGCCGAGCGTGGAGCGGACGATCTGCACGGCGTCGTCCGCATCCACCGGCCGCAGCGCGATGCGCCAGTGGTACGTGCGGTCGCCGAACGGCTGCTGGTATACCGGCCGGTACGTCACCACGAGCAGGATCGGCATGCCGGGAGCGACGTCGGCGAGCGAGACGAGCAGCTCCTCGGACGCGCGGTCGATCCAGTGCGCATCCTCGATCACCAGCACCAGCGGACGCTCGCGGCTGTCCGCGGCGAGCAGCTGTTGGATCGCGCCCACCAGACGGACACGGCGCTGCGCGGGGTCCATGGCTGCTACCGTCGGATCGCCCGGGTCCAGCGCCAGCAGCAGCCGCACATACGGCTCGACGGCGGCGGTCGCCGTCCGGAGCCCGGCTCGCACGCGCTCGACCATGCGGGCCTCATCGTCGGCGTCCTCGATCCCGAACCGCTGCTTGACGACGTCGACGATCGGCAGGAAGGGGATCGACTGGCCGAACGAGATGCAATCCGCCTGAAGCCAGGTGACGTCGCCGGCGCGACGCCGGAACTCGAGCAGGAGACGCGACTTGCCGATGCCGGCCTCGCCGACGATGAGCGCCACCTGCCCGCGGCCGCTGCGCGCGGCCGCGAGCGCGCGCTCGAGCGTGGCGACGGTATCGTCGCGGCCGACGAACGGCGACAGGCCGTGAGCGGCGCGCGCGGTGAGGCGCGAGACGTGCGGTCGCGCGCGGATGAGCTCCCACGCCGCGACCGCCTGCGCGCGGTTCTTCACGCTGAAGGTCCCGAGCGCACGGAGCTCGAAGTACGGCGCGATCAGCCGCTCGGTGGCGTCGGCGACCACCACCTGTCCCGGCTCGGCGAGCTGCTGCATCCGCGCCGCCGTGTTGGTGGTGTCGCCGACCGCGGTGTAGTCCATCCTGAGGTTGTCGCCGATGGCGCCGACCACGACCAGACCGGTGTTGAGCCCCATGCGCATGCGAAAATCGATCCGGCGCGTGCGCGCAAGCTCCTCGCGGTAGCGCGCCAGCGCGGCCTGCATGGCGAGCGCGGCGTGGGCGGCGCGCTGCGCATGATCCTCGTGGGCGACCGGCGCGCCGAAGAGCGCCATGAGCCCGTCGCCGAGAAACTGGTTCACCGTGCCCTCGTAGCGATGGATCTCGGCGAGCATGAGCTCGAAGGCCCGGTTGATCAGCGCGTGCACGTCCTCGGGATCGAGCCGCTCGGAGATCGACGTGAAGCCCGACACGTCCGCAAAGAGGACCGTCACCTGCTTGCGCTCGCCCGCGAGCGCCGAGCGCTCCTTGAGAATGCGCTCGGCCAGGTGCGCGGGCGTGTAGGCGTGCGGCGACGCGAAGCGCGTCCCGGCCGCCGCCGCCGCCGCGGGCGGCGCCCCTGTCCCGGCCGCCGCGCCTGCTGGCACCGACGGCTCCCCCATCGTGACCGCGCTACCGCACGCGCTGCAGAAGCGCGCGCCCGGCGTCACGGCGGCGCCGCACGCGGCGCACGGGATCTCGAGCCGCGTGCCGCACTGCTCGCAAAAACGCGCGCCCGCTCGTTGCTCCGTCTGGCATCCAGGGCATCGCATCCCGGTCATTGTACGGCTGTGGCAGTATAGCGGCCGTGCGAGAGCTTGCGTGCGAGGCCGCACGCGGAGGAGCGTCGATGAACTACCGGCCGGTCGAGATGTGGGGCGCGCTGCCTGACGGCATGAGCTTCGTGGAGGCGACCAGC
>Ga0070741_10019224_pt1 | contig 10942 bp, 11 predicted proteins | sample Coa_R1_4_FD_66440 | JGI IMG/M metagenome (GOLD analysis project Ga0070741, IMG submission 66440) | Surface soil microbial communities from Centralia Pennsylvania, which are recovering from an underground coalmine fire - Coalmine... | ecosystem: Environmental > Terrestrial > Soil > Unclassified ...
ATACTGCAATGGCATTGTTAGTGCTTGAAGAATTGATAACATCACGCACAAGTAATTGGGATTTAAATCAAACAATGAGTGCCATTGCTCAAAGTTTTGTCAACGATTTTGAGACGAATAAAGAATGGGGATGGGCGGCGCGCTTTCGCGCTCCGGGAAAAGCGTGCATTGCCGGAACTATTGAATTATCAAAACGATTGTCTGTGCAAAAATACGCTCAATTAGGTGACCGATGGTGGGATATTGGCGCAAAAGATGCCGGTGGTTGTGGTTCTGTTATGAGAACTTATCCTTTTGGATTAGTGTTTGCAGATGATCCAGAAAAAGCTTGTGTGTGGGCTGTTGAGCATTCAAAATTAACGCATGGTCATCCTATTGCACTTGCTGCTTGCGCCGCTATGGCAATAGGCATCGCGTATGCAATACAAGGAACATACACACCAGAAGCAATTATTGAAAAAATGATGCATGAAGCGCAAAAATATGACAATCTTACTGCTGAAAAAATGACAAAAGCGTATGAATATGCACAAAAAGCAAAAATAATACTGGAACAATCAGGCTGCATTTCATTCTTTGAGGCATATAAAAATCCTGCATTTAAAAAGTTAAATAACGAAGTATTTACAACGTTTCCTGGTTGGGCGGCTCATGACGCCATTGCCGCGACGGTGTATATATTTGCCTTGTTTCCTGAAAATATCATGGAAGCAATCTACACAGGAGTGCATACTTCTGGTGACAGCGACAGTATCGCTTCAATGGCTGGAGCTTTAACCGCTGCTTTCGTGGGCAAATGGTCAATACATCAAATTTCAGCCGATCTGATTTATCAACTTGAAAACAGTGAAACATTAAAAATATATGCTCAGCAAGTTGGTTATTTATTACAAGATTCTAAATAAGGAAAGAGGCAAGAGAATATTTTCGCAATACTTTCTGTTGCTTCTTTATTTTTCATCACAACGAGCACCGTATCGTCACCCGCTAACGTCCCTAAAATACCTGAGTGTTTTGCTGAATTTTTATTAAAATCAACATATTTTTCATCTATATACGCAGCCAAACTATTAGCACTCCCTGGATGCGTATGCAACACAATAATACCAAAATCTGAAGTCTGCATATTCAATACTACCGGTATATTGCGAGTATTCATGTTGATAATTTTATAAATACCGGCAATTTTTGCGATATTTAATTTTTTTAATTTTCTTGACAAAGTAGCCTGAGGGATATCATATCCTCTTTCTTGTAACAAATTTTGCAAATCACTTTGTTCTTTGATTGGCGCATTTTGAACAATTGTAATAATGTGTCGATCAATTTTATTTTTTTCAACCATGTTAAAAACTCTACTTTTTTGATTGTAAATCCATGCCTATTGAAATTATATTCAAAAACAATTGACCTGGCAAGAAGAATCATTTATACTCGTCACAGTGAATTCACTCTACACGTTTAATATCTTTTGTTTAAAACCACACAAAAAATGAAAGTTATTTCCATGAAAAAAACAGCTCTTTATATATTTATAACTCTCATGATCATTTCCACTATCGCGGTATGGCGCAGCGCAAAAAAAACGATCCCTACTAATTCTACAGACACCATAATTATCGGTACCAATGCTGAATTTCAACCATTTTCATTCAAAGAGGAAGACGAGATAATCACGGGCTTTGATATCGACGTTATAGAAGAAGTTTTTAAGCGACTCAATAAAAAAACCGTCATAAAAGATATACCTTTTGATGCCCTTATTCCAGAAATACAACTGGGTAACATTCACGTGATCGCAGGAGGAATTACGCCAACTAAAAAAAGAGCTGAAAAGGCACTCTTTACACAACCCCATCTAATGGGAGACTCTCTGGCTATTATTAGTCTTAAAAATGGCCATTCTATACAATCGATTCACGACTTAGTCGGTAAAACTGTCGCCGTGAACGAAGGATACACCGCGGATACCTATATGTCTGCGCAGCAAGGGATTAATCTTTTACGCTTAAGTTCAAGCTCAGTCAGTGAAGGTATTTTAGCATTGCAAAGCAGCAGAGCTGACGCATTTGTAACAGCATTACGGCCGATGCAGCCATATTTTGCCATGTTTGGCAAAGATCATTTTACTATTGTTCCTATAGAGGGTACTGAAGAAAGCAGCGCGTTTGCCGTATCAAAACATTATCCAGAGTTGTTAGATCTTATACAAGTAACGCTTGATCGCATGCAAGCAGACGGAACATTAGACGCGTTAAAACAAAAATGGAATCTATTATGATTATTGATTTTCCCTTGATCGTGGACTCTCTTCCTCTGCTCATACAAGGAGCTTTTGTAACGCTTAAAATTGCACTTGGTGGCTGCTTAATTGGCATTATACTTGGCACCGCATTAGCATTATTACATACAAGTCACCACGCATTATTGCAATCACTCGTAACGTGCTATGTTATTATTATTCGCGGAACCCCCATGCTTATTCAAATTTTATGTGCATTTTATGTATTGCCCCAGTTAGGCCTAAAATTAGACACCTTATCAACAGCAATTATCGCCATAGGGCTAAACAGCGCTGCATACATCAGCCAGATCGTTAAAGCAGGCATTTCTTCTGTAGGCATGGGACAACGGGAAGCTGCTGCTGCACTTGGATTATCAAAACATGACACCATCCGTTTTATTATTTTACCACAAGCCTTGCGTATTGCTTTACCTGCACTGGGCAATGAATTTGTCACACTCGTAAAAGATTCATCTCTTGCATCTGTTATCGGCGTTGCTGAACTATCTAAACAAGGACGTTTTATTATCAGTAAAACGTATGATGGCATCACGGTGTTTTTTGCGCTCGCCATATTATATCTCATTATAACATCGACCATTTCTCTTATTGTCGCTCAACTTGAAAAAAGGATGTCTTGCGATGCTCAAAATTGAAAAACTACAAAAATCTTTTAAAAATCAGATTATATTACACAACATTTCGTTCTCTGTTAACGAGGGTGAAATTGCTTTATTTTTAGGAAGTTCTGGCGTTGGCAAGTCTACATTGTTACGTATTTTAACTGGCTTAGATCCTGCTGATTCAGGTTCAATATATTTAGATAATGAACTTCTTGATTTTCACACTATTAACACAACTCATGCCATTGGAATGGTATTTCAACATTTTAACTTATTTGAACACCTAACAGTTGAACAAAACATTACATTACCCCTGGAACGAGTCTTAAAATATAGCGCTGAGCAAGCCCAAATGATTGCACACAATCTTTTAAAACAGTATGGTCTTGAAGATAAAAAACACGTATATGCAGCACGTTTGTCTGGCGGACAAAAACAGCGTTTGGCGATTGCGCGTGCAATTGCGATGAAGCCGCGCGTTATGTGCCTGGACGAACCTACTTCTGCCCTTGACCCGGTACTGACGTCATACGTTGCACAAAATATTCAACATCTTGCCGATAACGGGTACATAGTACTTGTTGCCACCCATGATACTGCATTACTACAGCAACTTAATTGCACTATTTATCTGATGAGTAAGGGATCGATTATAGAAGTTGCACAATCGCAAAACTTTAAAAATGACCCTCACGCATACCCTCTCATCAAAAAATTCATAGCTGGACATGAATAATCTCAAAATCGCTTGTAATGCTGCTTGACAAAGCAATAGTCACTTGTTAGCATTAGGCAAATGTTTAGAAAAGATATAAAAAAACGTCCCTAATTGAACAATGCTTTTTATGTGTTGTTCACCCCCCTAACCCTTCAGCTTACTCAAAGTTGAAGGGATTTTATTACAATAAATTCAATATCGCACTGCATATGAAATACATTTTCATTCACTTTTGCCAAAGACCATTGTGATACTACAATCATTCTTTCAGATTTTTTTAACAATTCAAAAAAAGCCATCAGCTGAGTAAATGAGCCTGTTACGTCAAAATGAGCACGTTCCTTTATATACCACTCACCATTTTTTTCCTTTTGGATCCCATACGCATTTAACTGCAAACTTATTTTTTTGATCGCCTCAAGCACAAATAACAACTGCTGCTTAATATACAAGGAGCCATCTACAATCATATGGTGTTGGATTTCTGTTTTTACTTTTTGTATTTCATTCATCAGCTGTTTATTTTTGTCCGCAATGCGGGTATTATCTTTATATTGCTTACGTAATGAAATGAGTTCTTGCGCATACAGATCATGATATACATTAATAAGGCGCTGCAAAAAATAACTTATCAAAAAAAAGGTACATACGACAAAAAAACCGGCGTACATATACCGGTTTTTTTTATTCATATGAGCTATATAATGATATACCTTATTATTGCGTGGAATAAAATACATGTCTTACTCCTTTTTTACCATACAATTTACAAAAACATTTTTGTCCATTGCAAAGGATCAACAGGAATATTATTGATACGCATTTCCCAATGTAAATGGTACCCTGTAGCAAAACCAGTTTTACCTATTGTGCCAAGCGGATTTCCTTGAGTAATTTTTTGTCCTACTTCTATGTCTGCAAAATTATCAAGATGATAAAACAAAGAAAACACACCAAGACCATGATCGATAATAACCGTGTTACCACTGGCAGCAAAACGATCTTTTAAAACAACAATGCCATCTTGCGGAGCCCATACAACACTTTTTGGTGTATTGATAACATCAAGAGCTTTATGTGCATAACGACCTTTATGCTGCGTTGTGCGAATAGTGCCATATTCACAGGTTATTCGTTCTATATCTATCGGCGTGCAAAAAGCTCCTTTCCATAATTTTTCTCGTGGTGATTGTGGTACTAAGAGTTCTATTTCCACTTCCAAATCTTTTGCGTCCCTGCCTAATGATTTTTCTTCTTGTACCTTTTGCGTGGTAATACTTAACACCTCTTTCTTAAAAGGAAACATAACTACCTGAAATTTATTTTCCAGCCTCATGGTGTTTCCTATCTTATCTTCTACTTCAATTGCAAAAAGATATTCATTGGGTTGTTCTTCACATTCTATGGGGATAAAACACTCATAAATGTAAGAATTTTTTGCTTCAGGAAAGCATTCATAGGTACGTGACAGCGCATGTACCAACGCTTTTTTAATTTCTTTATTTGCTTGAAACTGAAGATGCAGAGTCCTACCTTGAAATACTTTATATGCAGAACCTGTTTTAAGTAAAACTGCTTGCAGAGGTTGATTATCAACATAAAACTCTCGTTCAACATTAGTTTTATTTTGATGGTAACTATTATCCGTGAAATCCGCTTTCAAAATATGCTTACCATTACTTAATGTTTTAGTAGGAATTGCAAAAACATGTCCACCGTTATCATGTGCCTTCATTTTACTATTATTTAAAAGAGGTTGATTATCTAACCATAATGAAATACACCCATTTTTATCTGACTGCACACAACATTTGACCTCACCACAATGATATTCTTGTTCATTAACACCAACAATGAGCACACATGCAGGTGCGGTATCACAAAAATAAACATATATATATCTGCCAGTAAATCCAATAGTAATAAAAACCATCATTCGTAAAATAAAACGTATTGACAACATATGAGCCTCACAAAAAATCAAAAATATCCCACTAAATATATGTTTAGTAGTATAGTTATTTTTAACAAGAAGGTAAAAACAAGATCTTTACGAAAATTTTTTATTAAATCAACAGCTTGAACAAAAAACATATTTTTGCTACCTTTAATCATCATAGAAAACAATATTATTATAGGCAAAAAATGATACGTAAAAAAATATTTTTCATTGGATTATTATTATTACAACCCATCGTTAAGGGAATGGATAGCACAAAAAGAAGTGGTTGCATAACTCCTGTGCGTTACGGCATAGATCTTTCTTCGCAAGCATTTGATCGTCTTATTTTTAAACCATTGGGTAAGACATTCCCCTCTTTTTCTTCTGATCATGTTTTATGCACATCAACGCAAATCGTTAATCCTGAATGTTATAAAAGCTATTCTGAGCTATTTGAACACTATAAATGTGCACAGCTCTTTTTGTTTGAAAATGACATAATCACTGATCTTCATAAACCAATTCTTGTATTATTTATGCAAAATACAATAGAAGAGTATCCTCAACTAGCTCAAGATGGATATTCATATTTATCATACAAAAAACAAGCCCTTGCCAATATTAAAATATGCATTGAATCAATCCAGCGTGATATTGCTTCTTGCCCTACATATTTTCCTAAATTTTGTCCTTTGCAAGCAGCGCTATTAAAATTGCAAGATGATGAATCATCCTTACAAAACTGTAAATTCATAACAGAGCAAAATTTAATACGCTCTTTTCAATATTGCGACACAACCGAAATGGACCAATGGGCCGATGCTTACACTAATATACATTGCGTTAATTCTCTTTATAAAATTCATCGAAAATGCGACTATCAAATGCATAGGTTATATTTTCACACATGCAAAAATGCACCAGTAGCGCATTCGTCTTGCATAGACATACAAGAGAAAAAAAAATCGCAACGTGAGCATCCCTATGGCATTTTTTACAAAAAACATGTTGATAACATTAATGATACGTTTTCATTTGATCAAGAACATAGCAAACAATATCTCACAGCAGATGTTCGTTACAACTTAGAAATTCATGGGGATGAAGGCGCGGTATGGTTTCTTTTTCCTGAAGATAAAGATTTTGACGCGGGTATTGCTGGTAACGGAACATCGTGGATGACACTTGAAAATGCCAAACAAAAAATACAAAAAGAAGCCTTTGCGAGCGCATGCGCTAACTACAAGGACGTTCTTTCAGACAAAGAAGTTTTTAAACTAATAATTAAGTTGAGTACCTTAGCAACAACTGCTGGAAGCGTAACGGGGATAATAGCATACGATAATCTCATAGCTCACATAGGACAAGCAGCCTTTGGTGGCATTATAGGTTTTTTGCAAAGCGCTGTACTAGCTCGCAAAAACACATATGAATTCGATACTAAATGGATGACGATTGGAACTATAATGGGGGTGAGCACCGCTCTTCAAATTGATAGCGTAGCAAATGGCGCTCTTATTTTTGGATCTATATCAGCTATAGCTATTCCTGTTTCTATACTAGGAAAAAATTTTTACAAGATTTATCAAAATTTATCGCTAAAACGAAAATAAATGATTCATGAGAATAGCCCCTTTCCCTCTTGGTGTTTTTTGTTGAATTTCTGTATATTAATAAATGTTAGCATTTAAATATTACTTTTTGGCCTCATTGATTATGAATAAATTCACGTTCATTTTGCTTTTTGTTTTTTTTGTACAAAACGGAATGATGCAAGCAAGCAAAGAACCAATCTCAGATGACCTAAGTAATACTCACATTATGCAGCTTTTTTATCCTGATGTAGATTTTACACAATCAAACATTAATCTTCCTCTTTGGAGGATGCCAGGTAAACAAGGATATTTTCATCAATATCGCTCATTAGTTCGCTTAGTGTTTGCTAATGATAAAAATGAAACAACTAATTTTGATACATGGTATCCTACTTTACAGAAATCCACATTTACCTTAAAAAAGCAACTCAAACATAACCCTGTATTTAAGGTATATGTAAACAACATCCCAATAACGTGTTTTTCAATGGATGCTGTTAAAATTGATGCAGAAGAATTTCTACCGGAATGTCATTTATGTTATCTCTTAACAGAAAAACAATCTGTTGAATATAAAAAGTGGTATGATGATCGCTATGAAAAAGTACTTAAAGACAAAACAGATTTGCCTTTATGGGAACAACCAAAAAAACGCTCTTGGCATGAGGACCGTCGTATATTACTTCTTTTAGGTCACCTTTGTGAAGAATATGATCCTGAAAGATATGATCCAGAAGAATATCTTATTGATAATGTAACGATACCAGTTTCACTTAACTATTCCACATCCACATTCTTAGATGCATGTCTTCCTAAAGAGCCGCGACCAACACAGATTAGTCAAATGCAAAAGATACAGGTAGATTTTGCGGAGGAACAAAAAAAAGATGCTGAGGTTCAAAAAAACGATAATGATTTCTTTCATTTTTGTTTTGGCAAAAATGCAGACCCCACAAAAATACATCTGGGCATGCTTCTTGTTGATAATCGGCAAAATAACTTGCCTTACTGTTTATACCTTACTTTATTTCATGAAAATCATTATATTACTACTCAAGATTTTCAAGAGCATTTATTTTTTTCTCGCAAAGGCAACAGTTTCACTAAAACACAATTTACACTGCAAAAGACTGATGACCTTTATAAGATCTTTTTTAACGATAAATGCATTGCACAATGCGCACAAGGAGCGCTACCTACACTAGGACAAGACAAAACTACTCTAGACATAATTATTTGCTTACTATTAAAAGATAAAAAACAAGCAGAAGCATATAAATGTGGTTATCACGGAAAATATCGCCTAACAATTAAACCTCAAGATAGCAATACTTCAATATTATTGGGTTTAGCCAAAGGCTCTATTAATACTCTTCGTTGCACGCAAACCACCACGTGTAACATAATGACATCAGCAAAGCGTTTTGGAGATGAAAAAAAAATATTTCACACTAATCGTTTTACAGAATCTAATTATAATATGTTACATAGTAGCTATAATCCTGAATTAAAAACGATCAGCCTTACGGAATTAACCCGACAAGTTGAAGAAAGAAAAAAAAGAGAAAAAAAGGAAAAAAAACAAAAAGAACGAGAAGCACAAGAAAAAGAAAAAATGATCAAGCAACAAGCACTCGCTCAAGAAAAAAAACAGCAGATGATTACGATTGCATCGATATCTCTGCTCGTTGTATTGATATTAGCCCTCATCAACAAAGATCATTTAACCATTCTTTTTACACATTCGTAATATGGAGCTGAATGTACCTTGCTAACATCTTCCAAAAAAGCTATTATGATTTATATCTGTATTTTTTAATATAAGAAAATTTTTATGAACAAACTCTTTTTCACGTTACTTTTCATTGTCGTGTTACACAATGGAAACATGCAAGCGAGTGGCGCACCGCCCACTGGATTAATAACTTCGTATTCACCTACACCAGCAGGCGCTAATATCGAAACATACCTAAATAATTTACTAAACTGGAAAGAGAAAGAAGAAGAAAGAATACAACAACCTATTAACCCCTATCTCTTTTCTCCATACACACGAGCACCCGCTGAGAGTGGTCTTAACGAAAGAATAGAAATCTTACTTGCCTGGCGAAAAGCAGAGGACCAAAGAAAACACCTTAACACTAGTTTTAAATCCAACTCAGACAATTCTAATAAAAACACCAGAGGGATAAAAGCCCTTATTCCTTTATCTTTTCTGGCTTTTTTAGTTGGTTTTTTGTGTATCGACAAATATCTCTGGCATTACGTTTTATCGTAATAAAACATACTCCAGATAATTAACTGGCGATATGACCTCAAAAGATGCCGTTGGATAATCTTGCTGCCAATCAGATGGCGCATATACCTTTTTTTTCATAGACCATTTTGCTTCAAATCCTGACAATGTACCTTCTATCTGTTCAATAAAATCAACCTCTTGTCCTTGATATGTTCTCCAAAAATATCGTCTACCATAAAAACCTGTGTACGCCGTTTTTTTAAGCCGTTCAATAAATACAAAATTCTCCCACAACCCGCCAACATCATTACGCATTTCTAGTGGATTAAATTGCGCTATAACTGCATTGCGTATACCAAGATCAAGAAAATAATATTTATGTTTTCCTGTTACTGCGTTGCGTAGGTTACCACTAAGTCCACCCAATTTATAAATAACAAAAGATTTTTCAAGCAAATCTAAATATTTTGCAACAGTCTTTGAGTCAATGCGCAATTGAGTTGCAAGCTCATGATGGGAAACAAGCTGGCCAATTTGAAAAGCCAGTAATTGCACAAGGTTCAATAGCACGTCAGATTTTTTGATATTTTCTAACGCAAGAATATCACGCAAAAGATATGAATCAACCAATTCAGTTAAAAGCCCTATCTTTTCTTCACGTTTTTTTGCAGTCACCACTGCTGGATAACCGCCAAAAATTAAATAATCAGGTAATTGCTCTTGTAAATCATGCATATTGTACTCATGCACAAGTTCTAATTGCGCAATGGGATACAAAGTTAAAGTAATCTTTCTTCCCGTTAAAGGTTCTCCAACAGATTGCGCTAAATCAAAAGACGATGACCCTGTAGCAATAACAGAGAGCCCAGGAACTTGGTCAACAAGGATTTTTAACGCAAGGCCAATATGAGGGATATTTTGAGCCTCATCTATCGCAATTAAATCATATCCTTGGGCATATGCTAAAATTTTATCAAAATCTTGCGATCCTAATAATTGCTGAGTTCGAATATTATCCCCAGAATCAAGCTTATATTTCATCGTTGTTTTACTTAAAAAATCTTTCAACATGGTTGTTTTGCCAACCTGCCGAGGACCAAAAATAATAAGAACATGGTTAGGTTTTATATAATAAGATAAATCATTGTAATAACGCTGAATCATAAAAAAACTCCTTATTTTAAAAAACTTGGATTACCATTCCATATAATTATATAAAAATTCGGAATAGTAATCCAAGTTTTTTATATAAAATTAGGAATTATCCCCTCTTATTTCAAAATTATGCCAAAAAATTGAAATAAGGAGATGTTTTTTATAGCCTTATTTCAATGTTGACCTTATCATACGACAATAAACGATGTATTTTTCATGAAAAACGCAGTTAGAAATTTTTCTCTGTTCTGCTATACTTAAGTAATAAAGATCAGAGGTTTCCCTATGCCAAAAATAGTAAAAAAATTAGAAAAAGAGCTGCCAAAGCTACCGGGGGTGTATTTTTTCAAAAATGCCCACGGGGAGATTTTATATATTGGTAAAGC
>Ga0070741_10019225_pt1 | contig 10942 bp, 8 predicted proteins | sample Coa_R1_4_FD_66440 | JGI IMG/M metagenome (GOLD analysis project Ga0070741, IMG submission 66440) | Surface soil microbial communities from Centralia Pennsylvania, which are recovering from an underground coalmine fire - Coalmine... | ecosystem: Environmental > Terrestrial > Soil > Unclassified ...
CCCCTGGAAGCTCGAGAGCGCGCGCTGGATCGCCTGATCGTCGATCCCCAGCTCACTCGCCACCGCAATCGCGGCCAGCGAGTTCAGAACGTTGTGCTCGCCTGGCAGGTTGACGGTGACTCGGAGCGGCTCGGCCTCATCACGCTGGACATCGTAGGAGGTTCGGGGCCCCTCTCGGCGAATGTTCACGGCGCGCACATCCGCATCCTCCGAAGCGATCCCGTACGACACGATGGGCCGTCCCACTGCGCGCACCACGCTGCGCACGTTCGGATCGTCGAGACACAGCACGGCGAGCCCGTAGAAAGGCAGGTTGTGCAGGAATTCGATGAAGCTCTGCTTGAGCAGCTCGAAGTCGCCACCGTGGGTGACCAGATGGTCGTTGTCGATGTTGGTCACGATGGCAATGAGCGGCTGCAGGTGCGTGAAGGAGGCATCGCTCTCGTCCGCTTCAGCGACGAGGTAGCGTCCGGCACCGAGGCGCGCGTTGCTGCCGGCGCTCTGTAACCGCCCGCCGATCACGAAGGTCGGATCTTCGCCGCCTTCGGCGAGGATGCTCGCGACCAGACTCGTCGTGGTGGTCTTGCCGTGGGTGCCGGCGACCGCGATCGAGTACCGGAAGCGCATGAGCTCGCCCAGCATCTCTGCGCGGGCGACCACGGGAATGCGATGCTCGAGCGCAGCCTCCACCTCCGGATTGCCGCGCGAGATCGCGCTCGAGACCACGATGACATCGGCGCCTGCGACATTCGCCGCATCGTGGCCGATCGAGATGCGCGCTCCGAGCCTCTCGAGCTGCCGGGTGACCTCGTTCGCCTTGGTGTCGGAACCCTGAACCGTGTAGCCGAGATTGAGCAGCACCTCGGCGATCCCACTCATCCCGCTGCCGCCGATCCCGACGAAGTGGATGGTGTTGATCCGCCGCATCCGATCGCGCCGATCGGGAGCCACCCGACGCTCCACTGCGGGTCTTTCCAGCACCCGGCGACGCTCACCCCCGCTGCGGCGTTCGATCATCATGCCGCGCTCCCGGCGATTTCCAGGCAGGACGCGGCGAGATCGTCGGCGGCGTGCGGCTTGGCCAGCTGTCGCGCGCGCTCGGCCATGGCGAGCAGCTTGGCGCGCCCAGCGCACAGGCGCTGCAGCTCCTCGGCCAGCCGCTCGGCACTGAGCTCACGGTCTGCGATGAGCACCGCGGCCCCCTCGCCGACCAGGTAGCGCGCGTTCTGAGTCTGGTGATCGTCCACGGCCGCCGGGAAGGGAACCAGAATCGCACCAACACCCGCTGCCGCCAGCTCCGACACGGTGAGCGCCCCGGACCGGCAGATCACCAGATCGGCCCAGGAGTAGGCCTCCGCCATGTCCTCGATGAAGGGCCGCACATCGGCGCGCACGCCAGCGCTTGCGTAGCTTTGCCGCCCGGCCTCGATCCAGCGCTCACCGGCCTGATGGCGCACGTCGATCGGCGGAATGCTGCCATTGGCAAGCTGCTTCAAACGTGCGAGAGCGAAGGGCACGACCGCATTCAGACGGGTTGCCCCCTGGCTGCCACCGATGACGAGCACGCGGATGGGGCCGCCGCGCGCGGCGAACCGGTTCGCGGGCGGGGCGAGCGCACTGATGTCCTGGCGCACGGGGTTGCCGATCGCGCGCGCCTTCACGCCGCGTCCAAAGCTTCCGGGAAACGCTTCCAGCACCTCGCGGGCGATATGGGATAGCAGACGGTTGGTGAAGCCCGCCACCGCATTCTGTTCGTGTATCAACAGCGGGCGCCGCGTCAGCCACGCGGCAACGCCTCCCGGCCCGGTCACAAAGCCGCCCAGACCGACGACAACCAGCGGCCGATGGCGCCACATCACGCCTAACGCCTGCGTGAGTGCCAACGCGAGCCGAAAGGGAGCGGCAATCAGAGTTCCCAACCCCTTCCCGCGCAAACCCCCCACCGACAACCACTCAATCGGGATCTGCTCCGCCGGAACGACCCGTGCTTCCAGACCGCGCCGGGTGCCCAGCCAGATCACTTCGTAGGAGCGCGCGCGCAGCAGACGCGCCAGGGCGAGAGCCGGAAAGACATGGCCGCCGGTACCTCCGGCCATGATGAGGATCGGTCGGGCCGCGATGGAGCTCATGAGAGCTCCTCCGCTGTGGGGCCTGCGGTCCGCGCACTGCCGCGCGAGCCGCCCATGACGGCACCGCGCTGGCGGACCGTCGCCGAGCCGCGCTTCTCGAGCATGGCTTCGTGGTAAACACGCAGCAGCAGTCCGACCCAGGCGAGTGAGACGATGAGGCTGGAGCGGCCATAGCTCATCAGCGGCAGCGTCAGCCCCTTGGTCGGCAGCGCCCCCATGTTGACGCCGATGTTGATGAAGGCCTGGATGCCGACCCACAGGCCGAAAGCGGCGGCGAGATACGACTGGAATTTCAGGCCGACCTCGGAAGCGAGCCGGGCGATGTAGAAGCTGCGCCAGATGAGCGCGAGGAAAAGGGCCAGCGTCAGGATCACGCCGGCCAGGCCCAGCTCTTCCGCCAGCACTGCAAACAGAAAGTCGGTGTGCGCTTCGGGCAGATAGAACAGCTTCTGCACGCTATCCCCGAGACCGACCCCGAACCACTGGCCGCGACCGATCGCGATCAGCGACTGCGTGAGCTGGAAGCCGGTGTTGTACGGGTCCGCCCAGGGATTGAGAAAGGCGGTGAGCCGGCGCATGCGGTAGCTCGAGGTGACCGCGAGCAGCCCGAAGCCCGCGGCGGCCATCGCTGTCATCGCAATGACGTAGCGCAGCCGGGCGCCGGCCAGAAACAGGATGCCGAACCCGGTGGCGAACAGCACGCTCGCAGCGCCGAAGTCCGGCTCGGCGAGCAGCAGTGCTGCGACGAACACCAGCAGCCCGAGCGGCTTGAGAAGACCCGCGAAGCTGCTGCGCAGCTCCTCCTGGCGCCGCACGGCGTAGCTCGCGACATACACCAGCACCAGCACGCGCGCGAGCTCGGAGGCCTGAAAGTTGATCCCCGCCACGTGGATCCAGCGCCGGCTTCCGTTCACGGTGTGGCCCAGGCCGGGCACGAAGACGACCGCGAGCAGAACGATGGCGAAGATGAGCAGCGCGAACGAGGCTTTCTCCAACAGCTCGGTCCGCACACAGAACAACAGTGCGGCGCACCCTCCGCCGATGAGCATGAGCACGAGCTGCCGCACGAGGTAGTAAAAGGGCTGGCCAGTGTCCTGGCTCGCAATGGACACCGAGGCCGAGGTCACCATGATCAGGCCGAGCAGCGAGATCGCCAGGACCAGGGCGACCGTCACGGTGTCGATGTGGACCACACCAGCGCCTCGGCCGGAGCGCGCGTAGGTCATCGAGGAGCCTGCCAAGGTGCTGTTCATGCCGCGAGCTCCCGCACCGCCTCACTGAAGACCGCTCCGCGCTGGGTGTAGTCGCGGAACATGTCGAGGCTCGCACAGGCGGGTGAGAGCAACACGGTGTCACCCGGCTTCGCGGCCCGCGCCGCGGCGCGGACTGCCTCCTGGAGCGAGGTGCAGGTCTCCGTCGTGCATATTCCCTGCAGAGCGTTCTCGATCGCACCTGCATCCCGCCCGATGAGCACGGTGTGCCGAACCTTGCCGCGAAAGGCCGCCGCAAGCGGCGCGAAGTCCTGATTCTTGCCATCGCCTCCGGCAATCATGATCAGCGGCCCGCTCATTCCGCCGACCGCCGCGATCGTCGCCCCGACGTTCGTGCCCTTGGAGTCATTGATGTAGGCGACACCCCTGACATCCGCCACCCACTGGGAGCGATGCGGAAGGCCGGGAAACTCCTTGAGCTCCGTGAGCATCGCCGCCATCGGCAGCTCCAGCGCTTCGCCGAGCGCAAGAGCCGCAAGGGCGTTCGCGGCGTTGTGCATGCCCTTGATGCGCATTGCCGAGATCGGCAGCAGCGCCTCCGTGCGACGCATCAGCCAGCAATCGGCTCCGGTGATCGAGATGGAGTAATCGGCGCCGATGGCCGCGCGCAGTGAGAAGCTCAGCGTGCGCTGGCCTTCATGCGGCATTGCCACGACGAGCGGATCGTCCAGGTTGATCACGGCCGTGTCGCAGCGCGCGAAGATGCGCGCCTTGGCGTTCGCGTATTCCTCGATCGAAGCGTATCGATCCAGGTGATCCGGAGTTACGTTGAGAACCGTAGCCGCCTTCAGCGCGAGCGAATAGGTCGCCTCCAGCTGGAAGCTCGACAGCTCCAGCACATAGAGGTCAGGACGGCGCGGCGCGCCCTCGGCACTCAGCAGATCGAGCGCGGGCTCGCCCAGGTTGCCCCCGACACGAACGTTCACTCCAGCGCGCGCGGCCATGCGGCCGACTAACGTGGTCACGGTGCTCTTGCCGTTCGTACCGGTGATGCCAACGACGGGTGCATCCGCCGCTCGCGCGAACAGCTCGATGTCTCCAATGATCTCGAGACCCCGTCGCCGCGCTTCCGCGAAGAACGGCGCGGCAAGCGATACGCCGGGCGAGGCCACCACGCACACCGCGCCATCGAGCAGACTCGTGTCCAGGCCGCCGGTGCGCAGTGGAATCCGCGGATCCAGCTCCCGCAGAGCGAGCAGTTCCGGAGGCTGCTCGCGGGTGTCCGTCACGGCGACCCGCCATCCGAGCCGCCGCAGATGGCGCGCGCTCGAGAGACCCGTTCGACCGAGACCGACGATCACTGCGCAAGGGGCTTTGGCGGCGGGGGTGCTCATCTCAGCTTCAGCGTCGCCAGCCCGAGCAGCACGAGCAGTAAGGAGATGATCCAGAACCGCACGATGACCTTCGGCTCGGCCCACCCCTTGAGCTCGAAATGGTGATGAATCGGGGCCATCTTGAAGATGCGCTTGCCGCGCAGCTTGAATGAGCCCACTTGCAGGATGACCGAAGCGGTCTCGGCGACGAACAGGCCACCCATGATGAGCGCGACGATCTCCTGGCGCACGATGACCGCGATGACACCGATGCTCGCGCCGATCGCCAGCGCCCCGACATCGCCCATGAAGACCTGCGCCGGATAGGAGTTGAACCAGAGAAATCCGAGGCCGGCCCCGGCGAGCGCGCCGCAGAAGATGATCAGCTCGCCCGCGCCGCGCACTTCCGGAATCTGCAGGTAATGCGCGAAGACGGCGTTGCCGCTTGCGTAGGCGAAGATCCCGAGCGCGGCGATCACCAGAGTGGCCGGCATGATGGCGAGACCATCGAGCCCGTCGGTGAGATTCACCGCGTTGCTCATTCCGACGATCATGAAATACGCGATCGTGATGTAGGTGAACGCCGAGAGCGGCTCGGCAAAGCTCTTGACGAAGGGCAGGAACAGAGTCGTTTCGGAGGAGCTGGTGGCCGTGTAGTACAGCGTGCCCGCGGTGGACAGGCCGGCCACCGATTGCCAGAAGTACTTCCAGCGGGCGATCAGGCCCTTGGGATTGCGGATGACGAGCTTCAGATAGTCGTCGTAGAAGCCGATCAGCCCGAAGGCAAACGTCACACCGAGCACCATCCACACCAGCCGATCGGTGAGCTCGGCCCACAGCAGCGTGCTGATGAGCGTAGTCACCAGGATCAGCGTGCCGCCCATCGTCGGCGTGCCGGCTTTCAGCAGATGGGTCTGCGGTCCGTCATCGCGCACCACCTGGCCGATCTGATACCTCGAGAGCCGCGCAATCAGTGGCGGACCCACGAGCAGCGACAGGGCAAGTGCCGAGACCGTTGCCAGAATGGCGCGGAAGGTCAGGTACGAGAAGACGTTGAAGCCCGACCGCCAGCCGACCAGCTGCTGTGTCACCCAGTAGAGCATCTAGTGGCTGCCCTCAGGGTTGTCCGTCGGACCGACGAGAGCCTCGACCACGCGCTCCAACCTGTTCATGCGCGAGCCCTTGATCAGCATTCGCACCTCCGCACTCGCCCCTCGCAGGGCCTGCGTCAGCGCGCCCGTCTCCTCGAACCACTCCGCTCCCTCTCCGAAGCTGCGGGCGGCGAGCGCGGCGAGCGCGCCAGTGGCGAACAGCCGCTCCACGCCCTGCTCGCGCGCAAAGCTTCCGATCTCCGAGTGCGCGCTCTCGGCGAATTCGCCCAGCTCCGCCATGTCCCCGAGCACCAGCCACTTGTGTCCATCGAGGCCCGCCAGCACTTCGATGCCGGCACGCACCGAGCTCGGGTTGGCGTTGTAGGAGTCATCGATCAGCCAGGCGCCATCACGAGTCATCTTGAACTGCAGTCGCCCGGGGACCGAGCGCACTGCGCCCAGACCGCTGACGACGTGACTCAGATGCGCGCCGGCGGCCATGGCGGCTGCCGCCGCCGCGAGGGCGTTCGCTACGTTATGCCGCCCGCCCATCTTCAACTCGACGCCGGCAGCGCCGGTGGGTGTCAGCAGTGTGAAGCGCGTGATGAAGCCTTCGGAGCCCACGGTGGTCTGCACCTCGATGGCACTGAAGTCCGCCGGCTTTCTCATCCCGAAGGTCGTGATCCGGGCCGGGGTCAGCGCGCGCCACAGATCGGCGAACTCATCATCAGCATTGATCACCGCAGTCGCACTGCTATCGAGGCCGGCAACCATTTCGCCCTCGGCGCGTGCGACCCCTTCCAGGCTGCCAAAGCCTTCGAGGTGCTCCACCCCGGCATTGGTGATCAGGCCCACCGTCGGCCGTGCGATCCGGACCAGGGCGGCCACCTCGCCGGCGCGATTGGCGCCCATCTCGATGACGGCGAAGCGGTGATGAGGCTCGATCCTGAGCGTCGTGAGCGGTACGCCGATGTGGTTGTTGAGATTGCCGCGCGTCGCGAGACAGTCGCCCGCCTCAGCGAGGATGGCCGCGGTCATTTCCTTGGCCGTCGTCTTCCCGTTGCTGCCTGCGACGCCCACGATCGGGATGGTGTACTGCGCGCGCCAGACGCTGGCCGCGCGCTCCAGTGCCGACTGAGTGTCCGCCACGAGAATCTGCGGAAGGGCGACCGGCTGGCGCGTATCGACCAGCGCGCCGGCCGCTCCGGCCGCCAGAGCCGCCCCGACGAACTCGTTGCCGTTATGCTGTGGTCCGTGCAGAGCGATGAACAGATCTCCGCGCGAGAGCGTGCGGCTGTCGCTCCAGACAGCCTCATAGGGGCCGTCCTCACCTTCGAGCGTGCCGTCACAGGCCCGGGCAAAATCGCTCAACGAGCGCATCATGGCCGCGCTCCCGCGAGCTCCGACTCGACGATGGCCTGGTCGCTGAACGCTCGGCGCACGTGGCCGTGAATCTGATAGTCCTCGTGCCCCTTGCCGGCGATCAGCACCACATCGGCGGCAGCGGAGCGTCGCAGCGCAAGTTGGATTGCCCGGGCCCGATCGTGCTCGACGAGAGCCGCCGTCCGATCCGGCATGCCGTTCAGGATGTCGGCAACGATGCGACCGGGATCTTCGGTGCGGGGATTATCGTCGGTGACGATCACTTCGTCGGCCAGCTCCGTGGCGATGCGCCCCATCACCGGGCGCTTACCGACATCGCGATCACCGCCACAACCGAACACCACCCGCAGCCGACCCCGACAGTGCAGTCGCGCGCCCTGCAGAGCCTTCGCAAGCGCATCAGGCGTGTGCGCGTAATCCACGATGGCAAGGGGCGCCGTACCCTGTCCGCCAAACAGCTCCATGCGGCCGCTAGGGGCCCGGCACTGCGCGAGCGCGAGTCGGGCCTGCGCCAGCGGGATGTTCCAGGCGAGCAGCACTGCCAGGACGGTGAGCACGTTGTCGACGTTGAACTCCCCCACCAGGGGCACTTTGAGCTCGACTTCGCCCCAGCTCGAGTCCACACCGATCGTCATGCCGGCGGCCTCCGGCTGCGTGCGGGTGGCGCGCACGTACCCGGCAAGCGCCGGCACGCTGTCGTGTGCCGCAGCCGCGCGGCTCGTGACGATGAGGCGGGCTCGGGAGGTCTGATGGGCGAGGTTTGCGCCGAAGGGGTCATCGATGTTGATGATCCGGATGGCGAGCGAGGGCCACTCGAACAGGCGCGCCTTGGCAGCCCCATAGGCCTGCATCGTCCCGTGATAATCCAGATGATCACGCGTCAAATTCGTAAAGGCAGCGGTGTTGAAGCGCACGCCACCGACCCGATCCTGGTCGATTGCATGCGAGGACACCTCCATGCACACGCATTCCGCGCCGAGCTCCTTGAGCGCCGCCAACTGGCGGTGAACGCTGACGGCATCAGGCGTGGTGTGCTGCGTCGGGGTGACCTGCGGAGGCACGCCGTAGCCGAGCGTACCCATGTAGGCGGCAGGACGGCCGCTGTGTTGCAGGGCCTGAGCCAGAAGCCAGGCGCAGGTTGTCTTGCCGTTGGTGCCCGTGATCCCCGCAATCGTGAGCGCCGCGGAGGGCGCGGCAAAGAACCGATCGGCGATCTCACCGACGTGGCGGCTCAGTTGCGGAACCGCAGCGACGAAGATCGCCTTCCCGAGCTGCTCGGCAAGGAGTTCGATGCGCCGCGCCGGCTCACCGGGCGCGGCGCTCTCGTACAGCACGGCGCTCGCGCCCCGTGCTACCGCCTCCGGCGCAAACTCGAGCCCATGAGAGGCGCGCCCCTGACAAGCCAGAAACAACGACCCGGAGCTCGCCGCCCGGCTGTCGAGCGTGACATCACTGATGCGAAGATCCGAAGGCACGACAGCGAGCCCGGCGGTCAGGTCAGCCAGCTTGTGCGCCGCTGCACTCATCGCAGTGCCGCCGTACGCACTTGCGTGTCCGTGGGACTCGGGGGCAACTCATCGGGCGCATTCACAGGACGATCGGGCGCCACCGCCAGCAGGCGCAACGCGCCGCCCACCACGGCAGAAAACACCGGCGCCGAGACCTGTCCACCCTGGTGCAGTCCCGCGCTCGGCTCATCGATGACGACCACGGCCGCAAGCCGCGGGGCACTGGCCGGTGCTACGCCACCGAACACCGCCATGTATCGATCGGTCGAGTAGCCGCCCGAGATGATTTTGTAAGCGGTCCCGGTCTTGCCCGAGACACGATAGCCGGGAATTGCCGCGCGCTTGCCCGTCGCGCCCTCTGCGATCACTACCGACTCCAGCATGCCCACCAGCTCACGGGCGCCGTGCTCATCCATCACGCGCTGTCCGGCTGGAGGGGTATCCACGCGCACAAAGGAGATCGGTTTGCTGATACCGAAGCTGCCGACCGTGGCGTACGCATGTGCGAGCTGCAGCGGCGTCACGGAGATGCCGTAACCGTGGGACATCGTGGCAATTCCGACCGGACGCCACTGGGAGTAGTTGGCCAGCAGTCCGGCGGACTCACCCGGGTAGCCGCTCGTGGTCACCTGCCCGAAGCCGAATCGGGTGAGCGTGCTCCAGATCAACTTGGGCTCGAGGCTGAGCGCAAGCCGCGCCATCCCGACGTTGGAGCTCTTGGCCAGCACGGTGGCAATGTTGACCGCGCCGAGGTTGTGCTCGTCCTCGAAGATCTTCACGCCGACCTTGTAGAAGCCCGGCGAGGTATCGATGATGCTGTGATCGTCGTACTTGCCCGACTCGATGGCGGCGGCCACGAAGAAAGGCTTCATGGAGGAGCCGGGCTCGAGAATGTCGGTCGCGGCCCGATTGCGGTACAGGTCCGGCAGGATCTGATCGCGGTCGTTCGGGTTGTAGGCCGGTTGGTTCACCATCGCCAGCACTTCACCGGTGGTGACATCGAGCACCACGATCGAGCCGGCCTTCGCGCGTTGCTCGCGAATGGCCGACTTCAGTTCCCGATAGGCGAGGTACTGGATGCGCAGATCGAGCGACAGCACGAGATCGCGCCCCGGCCGCGCCGGGCGGATGCTCTCGACGTCCTGCACGATGCGGCCGTAGCGGTCCTGGATGACACGCTTGGCGCCGTTCTCGCCGGCAAGCCAGTGATCGAACGCCAGCTCGAGCCCTTCCTGGCCGGCATCATCGACATTCGTGAAGCCCAGAATGTGACCGGCCACTTCGCCGGCCGGGTAGTAGCGGCGATATTCGCGCGACAGGTACACGCCGGGGATGCCGAGTGCCTTGATCTGCTCGGCCTCACTCGGCTGACGGCCGCGGGCGAGATACAGGAACTCGCGGTCGAGATTGCTCGTGATGCGGCGCGTGAGCTCCTGGCGGTCCTGCTTCAACGCGCTGGCGAGGCGCGGAATCTGATCCGTGGCGAGCGCGAGCTCCTTCGGATTGACCCAGATCGAATCCACCGGAGTACTCACGGCCAGCGGCTCACCGTACCGATCGGTGATCGTGCCGCGGTGGGCGGCAATCTCGGCGACGCGCGAGAAGCGGGCATCGCCTTCCTTCGCCAGGAAGCTGTGATCGACGAGCTGCAGATTGACGGCACGCCACAGCAGCCCACAGGCACAGCAGCCCAGCAGGCCGATCAGCAGGTAGGCCCTCCAGCGGAAAGAGAGTGGCGAGCCCTCGCGAGTGTTACGGGCCTTCATGGCGCGACGATCTCGATCTCTTTTGGAGGCGGCATGGCCATGCGCAGTTTCGTGCTGGCGACCCGCTCCACGAAGGCGTGCGTGGACCAGGCACTTTGCTCGAGCTGCAGCTGCCCCCACTCGATCTCGAGATTGTCGCGGCGCGCGCTCAGGCGCTCGAGCTCGACGAACAGCTCACGAGCGCGATGCTTGCAGTAAACGGCTCCGGCTGCAGAGCCGAGCGCTGCGAGCCACAGAAGCGGCAACGCAACCAGAAAAATCCGGCGCCAGAGCGAGCTCATGTGAGCTTCTCGGCGATGCGCAGCAGGGCGCTGCGAGAGCGGGGATTGCGTTGGATCTCCTGCTCTGCGGGCCGCGTCTTGCGACCGATGAGCCTCAGCCGGGGAGGAGCCACGGAAGGCGGCAGGATAGGCAGCGCTGCGAGTTGCGGATCGAGCTGGGATTCGCGCTGCAGGAAGCGCTTCACGAGCCGATCTTCGAG
>Ga0070741_10019226_pt1 | contig 10940 bp, 9 predicted proteins | sample Coa_R1_4_FD_66440 | JGI IMG/M metagenome (GOLD analysis project Ga0070741, IMG submission 66440) | Surface soil microbial communities from Centralia Pennsylvania, which are recovering from an underground coalmine fire - Coalmine... | ecosystem: Environmental > Terrestrial > Soil > Unclassified ...
CGTTTTCTTTGTCACGTCATTCTCGTGTGCTACGGCCAGAAGGGCCTGATAGAGCCGGAACAACTGTTCCAGATCCAAGAACGCTTTCTTGAGAAACTGCAAGTTATCGCCGATAAATTGGGCTGGTGTATTGATTTCGTGGGCCACGCCTGAGGCAAGCCGGCCAATCGACTGCAGTTTCTGGGCATGCCGGAGTTGCAACTCCATGTCTTCGCGTTCCCGTTCGGCGCGCTTGCGGTCCCCGATGTCCCTATAGATGGCTGAGACGCCCTGAAGCTTGCCTAAGGGATCTCTGATGGGGGAGATGATCGCTAAAATATCGATCGGTCTGCCATCTTTCCCCACTCGAATTGCTTCAAAACGTTCAACGCGTTCCTGGCGTCGGACTTTGGTGAGCGTCGACAGGTAATCGGCTTTGCGATCTGGCGGAAACAGCATTATCACGGATTGGCCAATCGCTTCTTCAGCGCTGTAGCCAAAGAGCTGTTCGGCCGCGCGGTTCCAGCTCAGAATCCCGCCGTCGAGGTCGGTTCCCACGATGGCATCGTCTGAGGACTCCACAATCGACGCCAGAAACGCGCGGGTCCCCTCCGCCTGCCGCCGTTCGGTGCAATCCTGGGCGATTCCAACCAGTCTTATGACCGCCCCGCGCTTATTTCGAACAGGAAACGTTCTTGCCCATATCCAGCGTATGGTTCCGTCAGGCAGCTTGATGCGATACTCCACCTGAATGTGGCCCTGGGTCGCAGCGCGCTCCAACTCAGTCAACACATACCCGCGATCTTCTTCGTGGATCGACTCTATCCAGGACGACGGGTCCACGTAAGCGCTTTCGCAAGCTCGCCCCCAAATCCTCTCGTAGGCAGGACTGACATAATAAGGCTTCAGGCTGCCTGCGTCGCACCAGAAGAAGACCTCGTCAATACTCTGGAGCATGCTCTCGGCAAAATCCCGGAAGCCATCTTCACGGCAACCTGGCGGTTCTTCCGTTGCAACGGACAACTGTTGCCCGTCGCGGCCTTCAGTGTGGATCATCATGTCCTCCCGTTGGACAACACGGCCCCGCCTCTACAAGGCAGACCATTTCGCTCTTCATGAGACGCAACCGTTCCATCAGTCGCTTTCGTTCGAATTTTTCGGCGCCTGCCTTGGGGCTGCCCAAACCCTCGTCCCACCAGCACGACAGCCTTCGGCCAGCAGTTGTTCGGCGTCCTCGGCTTTCAATGGTACGGAAAGGTGGTAGCCCTGGCCGGCGTCGCAACCCATCCGAGCTAACTCGCTGAGCTGCCGCTCGTCCTCGATGCCTTCGGCGATCACCGTCATATGCAGTTTATGAGCCAGGTCAATCACCATTTTCACGATGGCGCGTGTCTCGGCATCCGAAACAAGTTTGCTGACAAAAGATCGGTCGATTTTAAGAGAACTGAAATTAAGGGAACGCAAATAACTTAGTGAGGAGTATCCTGTACCGAAATCATCGAGCTTTAGTCTGACTCCCAGCGATTGCAGATGGTGTAGGACTGTTTGGGCGGCTTCAAGGTCGTTCATTAGAACGCTTTCGGTAAGTTCGAGCCCGAAGGTCTCTGCGGGTATTCCAGTTTCGTTGAGCGCAGTTGTGACTCGGTTAATGAGATCCGGATCGGCGAGCTGCTTGACCGAAAGATTGACGTTTAGTGTAAGCGGAGGAGCCGCTGGATATCGTGTCTGCCAAGCTTTCAGTTGGTGGGCTGCTTCATTGAGAAGCCAGGCCCCGATTGGAATGATCAGGTCCGTATCTTCCGCGACGGGGATGAATTCGGAAGGCATCACCCATCCGCGCTCCAGATGACTCCAGCGCAGCAGACACTCGAAGCCGACAATTCGTCCTGTCCGTAGGTCTATCTCTGGCTGGTAGACCGCGACAAATTCCCGGCGGTCAAGCGCCTGTCGTAAATCGACGGCCATGGCCATACGGGCTTCGGCGCTGGCCTTCAGGCTTGGTTCAAAAAGCTGCCACCGATTCCTCCCTAGTTCTTTAGCTCGGTGCTTGGCCAAATCGGCGTCTCGAAGCAGTTCTTCGGGAGTATCCGCCTCGCTACTCACCGTGATTCCGATAGCGGCCGTGAGCATGAGCTCGCGTTTGCCTACAGTGTCCGGTCGTTTAAGCCCACCGAGAATGGCTTCCGCCACTCGCGTTGGTACCTCCGGGTCCGCGTTCTCTAGTAACACCGCGAACTCACCGCCGCCGATGCGTATAATTGTGCTCGCCTCCACCGCAACGTCGGATTGCGCGACGGCGGAACGAAGCCGTACTGCGGTTTCAAGCAGGACCTGATCTCCGGCACGGTGCCCCAGGCTCTCATTAATGGCTTTGAATCCATCAATGTCGAGACATAACACGGCAAACGACCGAACAGTGCTCTCGGAGGGTCGGGCCAGAAGATGGCACAGACGCTCTAACAAGAACGATCGGTTCGGGAGGCCAGTGAGAGCGTCAGTCATTCTTGCCTTCCGGTCAGCTCTCGAGCGATCCAGTTGAGACTGGAGTCGTGCCGCGACCACAACTACATCCACCGGCTTCACCACATAGTCGTTGGCCCCCAGCCGGAGGGCTTCCACTACGGTATCCGCCTCGTCAATCCCGCTGACCATAATTACCGGCAATTCGCTTTGCGAGTAGGTGGCACGAAGCAGTCGCAGCACGTCCATTCCCGTCATACCTGGCATCATCTGATCTAACAGGACCAGGTCGTAATGCTCTCGGAGAATCTCCTCGAGAGCGCGCGGGCCGTTTTCCGCAACCGAGACGCGGTAACCTCGTTGGGTCAGGCGGCGAGCGAGCGTCTCGCGGTTGTTAGCGTCGTCGTCCACCACCAACACTCTGCCCGCATCTGACCGCGCTCTCATCCGGTGACGCTCACTTACCGACCAACTGCTCTCTGCGGAGCCGCTCCGGCAGAACCGGCTGCGACACGGGAGCGAGCACCGTAACCGGCTCGTTGATTCCCAGCGTTCGGGCGAAATTCTGAAGCCGGGCAATCAATGCCTCAGAGACAACATGGCCTTTCGCGACGAGAAACAGCCCGTTCTTCGCGCTAATATCCTCGTGCAACACCATGCGAGGCTGCAGATCGCGCAAGTTCACTGTCTTCACCGCAAGTTCCACGGCGCTAATTTCCGCCGTTTTGATGGCCGCCACTAGCGAAGGCTGATAGACCTCCGGTCGATCCCCCATGACCTTCAACGCGGATTCCGCGAAACCTCCGCGCGAAAGAGTCTCATCGAAATAGATCGCAATCATGAGCATCTGCGCACCGACCGCGACGACGTCGGGAATGTTGGGATCGCGGAGGTCGCGGTGCGGAATCATCTGATTCCTGATAATTTCCCCTACGACACCCAGCCTCGGAATTTTAGCGACTAAACTACACCCGATCGACGGGTGCGAACGAAACGTCTCCTCCTCCTCCTTGGAGAGCGCCTTGCGGGCGTTCACTTTCTCGAGAATCTCGGAGGGCACTGCTATGCATCCAATCTGAGACAGCATTGCCGCCAGATCGAACTCCCACAGGTTGGCAAGCCGAAGTTCGGTGGCCATGTGGCGAACATACTTTCGGATCCTGGAGGCGCGACTGAAGGCGAGCGGATTTACAATACTGAGAACTTCTGTCATCATGCTGACGCCGCCATTGAGCGTGTCTTCCAAGAGCTCGCGTTCCGCGGTCACGAGTTGGTATTGCTTGAGGGCGGATTCCAGGGCGCTGCGGAGCGCGTCTGAAGGACACGGCTTCGTCAGGAATTGAAACACGTTCCCCTGGTTGACAGAAGCAATCGCAGCGTCAAGATCCGCATTCCCGCTGAGCATCAAGCGAATGCTATCGGGCGAACGCTTGCGCACCTCCGAGAGAAATTGGATTCCGTCCATACCGGGCATCCGGAGGTCGGATACGACCACGGCGAACGGCCCGCGTTCGGCTAGCGCCGCCAACCCTAAAGCAGGTCCTACTGCGGTTTCCAGCTCGAACTCAGAGCGGAGCGTTCGCTCGAAACCTCGCAATATGTTCTCGTCGTCGTCAACGCACAGGATTCTTCGATTCATTGCCTCTATTACTCCCGCGTTCCAAAATCCCCTACCGCCTGCCACTCCCCGAGATCCGTCGGCAATCCCAGACTTTGCAAGTAAGCTTCATCTAACTGTCCGGCGTCCTTGGGGTTCTCGCCAGGTGTCGTTTTGCTCAGCGCATTCGCGACGTGAACCGCAGTCAGCGGGCTCGGCCGTGGGCCAGGGCAGGAGCTTGGCGTGTGGTGGTATGCGACCGCTTCCACAACGGCGTCTGGGAGCCCCCACAGCCAAAGCAGATATGTGCCGACCTCCGCGTGCGTCGCGTGAAACGTGGCGTATTCCGCTTCCCATGCGGATTTTCCCGCTTCGACAGCCGCCAGGACTTCGTTATATTGGTCCGGTAGGTTGTCTACAAGCAGGAGCTTGCCTAAGTCGTGGAGGAGTCCGGCCAGATAAGCATCCTCAATCTGCTCTCTGGTAAGCCCGATAGGTTTGCCTATCTTTCGCGCCAGAGTGGCCGTGAGCACACTGTGATTAGCGACTGCGTCAATCGAGAAATGCGAGCTCTTCGAGACTGTGAATCGGGAAAATACCTTGACCGCGAGCGTCAGAGCTTTAAGCGTGTCAAACCCGAGGTAGAGCACTGCCTCCTTGGGATCTGCGATGCGGCGGCGGCTGCCAAAGAACGCTGAGTTGACCAGCTGCAATATCTTTGCAGTCATGGCGGTGTCCTTGATAATCACATTGGCCACATCCTCGATAGAACTGTTGGACGATTCGAGTTGTTGCAGAAGTTGACTATAAAGCGTCGGAACGCTGGGCAACGAGTTCGCTTTTGATACGATCGCTTGCAGGCCCGGCTCTCCTAGGACATCTTTGAGGGCGCTCGCGCGCGCGATTGTGAGCTTGAGTGTGTCGGCGTCACAAGGCTTAGACAGGTACTGGTGAGCTAAGGCGGCCGACTTGAGCGTCAGGTCGCGATCCGCCTGCCCCGAAAGGATGATCCGAAGCGCTTTAGGATGGTGCTCGCGAACTTCGGCGAGAAGTTCGGTTCCGTCCATTCCCGGCATGCGAATATCGGTAACCACCACTTCGAACTCCGTCTTGGACATGAGCTCTAGCGCCTCGGACCCACTGTTGGCAAAACTCATCTGCCACTCCGCGCGAAGTGGATAGAACAGTCGGCGCAGGCCGTCAAGCACTCTGGACTCGTCATCCACAAATAGGATCTGTCTCATGCGGCCCTTTCCACGTCATCCGACAACGGAAGGCGCACGATGAACGTGGTGCCGACGCCAACTTCGGTTTCAAACCAAATCGCCCCGCGGTGTTTCTGAACGATCGACGAATAGGCAAATGCCAGCCCTTGTCCCGTTCCTCTGCCGACTTCCTTGGTCGTGTAGAACAGGTTGAATACATGTTGCCGCGCGGATTCCGGAATTCCGGTGCCGGTATCGTGAACTTCAATTCGGGCCGAGTCTCCCTCGCGCCGAGTGCGGATCATGATAGTTCCTTTCTCGCCTCGTCGATCCTTAACGACGTCTTCAATGGCATGAGCAGCGTTGACAATCAGGTTAAGAATCACCTGGTTGATTTCGCCAGCGATACAGGGGACGGGCGGTAAAGAGGGGTCGAACTCCTCTATTAAATCGGCCACGTACTTCCACTCATTCTTGGAGACTAGGGTCGTGTTGTGAATGGCGTGATTGAGATCCGTCGCGGTCCGCTCCGCGCCCGGATGGGAGAACTCCTTCATGGCGCGAACAATGGCAGCCACCCGTGTTACTCCGTCCAACGATTGCTCGATCGCTTTGGGTGTTTCTTCCTTCAGAAACTCTAGATCTACTTCCTTAAGCGCGGTATGAACGGCAGCAATTGCCTCCCTCGGCAACGTGTGGCCATCGTATTCGCTGACGCAGTGATCGCATGCTCCGGCGAGTTTCAGAAGACCAGCAACCGCATCTTTGAGAAATCGTGTGTTGTCGCCTACGTACTGTATGGGAGTATTGATTTCATGAGCGATTCCGGCGGCGAGCTGCCCAATGGATTCGAGCTTTTGGGCGTGTGCCAACTGGCTCTCAAGCTGCTTGCGGTCCGTGATATCGCGGAGGACGCACACTAAGCCTTGAACCTCGTTGGCTTCTTTAATCGGACTTACGCTTACATCCCATGACCGGATCGATCCTCTTAAATCAGCGCACTGGCCTTCAAAGGCAATCATCGTCCCGGCTCGGGCCTGCTCGAGCGCCTTCAACGCCTTATCGCGGTCGGCCCCATTCCACAGCTTGGTCCACGAGAAACGGCTTAAATCCGTCTCCCCATCGTCTCCAGCCAGCAGCCTCAAAGCGCTGGAACTCACGAACCGGGCGCGTCCATCCAATTCCAGGACGAGAATACCGTCGTGTGTACTCTCAATGATCCTGTCTATGAGAGCGGTGGCTCGTCGTCGGGAAGACTGAAGCGTTACCACAAACGCAGCCAATAACAACGTCAATAGCGCGGTACATCCGGCCACTAACGCGGATGGCATCCGACTCGCCGAGGGAAAGTTAGGCGTTCGATTCCACCCCAGTAGCCAAGTGCTGCCGGGTACTCTAAGTTTCGTGGTTTGTTCGAAACGTCTAACCGGTGACGCGTCTGCGGAAGAGTAAAGAAGGTTGGCGGTAGCTGCTTCTCCGTCAAATGCGTGCAAACGGATCTGATCGCCGATGTCAGACAAAGCAGATTGGAATACCGCATCTGGGCGAAAAACGACAGCGACCCATCCAAGCAGCGCTTGGCGTCGGTCCTCGGTTGTCTTCAACGGTAGTTCTGCTCGATAAATCGGCACGAACAGTTGCAGAGCTCTCCTTTGGTCGCTCATCAGCGTAATGCTGCGAGTAAGCGCCGCCCTGCCGGAATCACGTGCGCGATTCGCGGCTTCAGCTCGAACGGGATCGGCGCTCATGTCGGCTCCAACGGCTTTTAGCGCCACCCTGGCTGGCTCTGCGCGAACGATGATGATGCGTTCTGAGGGAGGCGGCGCTGAGCCGGATTCGCTGAGCGCTGGCCGGGTAGTGAAAGCGGATGGGAAATCCCACTGCCGGGGCGCCACCCATCCTCCCGATTCGTGTTCGCGAACCAGTTGCAAAACGGAGACAACTTCCGTACCTGGGTAGCGCTCCAGAAGTCCCAAGCGATCGACGTATACTCGCCATGCCTCGGGACTGGGCATACTAGAGTCGGCCAGAAATCCAGCGGCGCCCCGAAGGACATCTTCATAGGTGGCGAGGCGATTGGCAACTTTCTGCTCGACGGAGTTGATGACCTTATCAAAACGAGCCCGATTATCGGCCATGCGATCTCGGTCCAACGACGCATAGAGCCAGCCGCTAAGCGCCCATCCCCCCAACAGCACGACGCCAGCCGTCAGGAGACTGCCTGCCGAACGCAAACCTGCCACCGCCATGCCGGTTAGGGAGATCGCGGCGACAAATAGATCGGGATTCGTCAACGCCTCCCGCGGCGTATCCCCGGCGAACATGCCCGTACCCAGATGAGTAGCCCAAACTGCTGCCGAAGCTATGACCAGCGCCGACAACTTAGCGCCCGATGGTCCTAACCATGCGGCGGCTATCAATATCGGCAAGAAAACCACAAATAGAAGCGAAGACCCCTGCGGCTTGAAGAAGATAAAATAGCTGGTGCTAGCAACGCAGGCTGTGAAAAAGGTCGTCTTGAGCACGAAAGTCAGACTCACATCTAACCGGCGCGCGACGATCGTCCTGGCCAACAGCATGAGAACCGGCGCGACAACGAGAATCCCCAGCGAATCCGAGACCCAAAATCGACCGGCTACCGTCACCCATTGATCGGGTGGAAAATATTTCCCAAAAACCAGGCTGAACGTGCCAATAACCGTCGAAAACGCAGGGGCAACCAAGCCGGCCATCGCGATTCCGGCCAAATCCTCAAAGTAGCCCAGCAATTTCTTCGCTCGGGAGGCTCTGCTAAAGAGCCACGCGCCCACTAACTTCGGGCCAGTGCGCCAACCGCCATGCCCGCGGAGGGCAGCCAAGGAACGCTACGCTCCAAGCCGCTTGCGAAGTAAGCGATTAGGAGTACAGGCCAATATCGTCTGCCAAAGAGCAATACAGCGACAAGGTCAAGAGCAGCCTCTGGGAACACAGGTACAACCTGGGAACCTCCTCCCACCAACATGTAACCGAGCGGAGAGGACCCTAAATGAAGGAGGACGAGCAAGGCAGCAACGAGGAGGTAGGGTGCGTTGCGCGGGGTGGAACCGCCGAAAGGCTCGCTCGTGTCCGGACGGAAGCTCAGGTGAGAACCTACCCGTCGGCCCAAAGAAGACACCGCCAGCGGCATTATCATTTCACCTATTCCACCGTACACCTATCGCGCGACTTGCAGATGAAGTTTAGGCTATTTTCAGTTTATGTGTTGTTTATTTTCCGCCCGCGCGAAGAAAATGTCTCACTGTTCGCGATTCAGCTCTGGACACTCACGGTCATCAAACCGGAACAGGTCAAGGTGCCCCAAAAAACTGCTTGAGATGGCCTGGCGGCCGATTCCCATTGCGGTTGCCCCGCCGAGCATCAAAACGAACTTCCGTTTTTCAAAAGATGTTCTTGGCCGGCCTCCGGCGTCGAGCGCGCCAGACGCGGCCGGCATTACAATCAAACCGGAGAGCGCCGCAGCCGCTGGGCGCATCCGTGCTGCCGGCAACACCGGCGATACTCGTAAGGCTTCGCCAGAAATATTTCAGGCGTTTTGGGCTTCTATCGTCAGTTCGCTTGATGAACAGTCACCGGAATCGATATCCGCTATGTAATCTGATTCGTTGGCTTATTTCTTGCCGAAACATTCTAATACATGTACTGCTCGACAGTGATTTCTTAGTTTCCGCCGTGCTAGGTAAATAAACGAAGGTTCTAGGGTGAGACTCTTAGCGTAGTGCACATCAAGCTGGGCCAGCGTATTACCTGTCTAAAGGGCTGCTTGCGTGTTCTCCTCGAATGAGACCCTGCCCGGTGGTTCTTCAGAGTGATGCAGCGTATGCAATCGCAGTTCGTTCGAGATCACGAAATGTACGGCGAAGCTGGCGGAGCCTGGCCGCTTCTTGTTCGCATGCCGAGCAATTTTCGACATGGCGAATGATCTTCTTTTTGCGCCGCGCGCCCATCTCATCTGCGACGAAGCGGGAGAGGCATCGTTCCGTCGGGTGACTAGAGGGAACCGGTCCAGTAGGTGAGGCGGCTGCGTCTAGTAGGAGGGCTGATGGACTTTGTCCGGGTAACATATGTGCGCGAAGAGGCAATTCGACGACCATCCATTAGTCCCAGCCTTTCTAATCATTGCAAGCGTAGTACTACTTAGGACGACCCAGTTCACAGGAGCAGCTGCGTCATTTCACGCAACATCCACCGGTTTATTCCTGAGAATTTCGACGCGAGAGCGTGGCCGCTCAGATGCAAGCGGTCTAATATGCGAAATCTGGTTTCTAAGGCCAATGTCAACGAATTTCTGCGGAAGGTAGACCGAGGATTGTCTGATCGAAGGCTTCTAGATGAGATAGGGTCATTGTCCTGCGATGAACTCGCTGCGGCCATGGTGGTATGGCATCGCATTCAGTGTGAAGTTGAAACGGCGCGATGCCGCCCCGCTGCTAAAGCGTGTGGGATTTCTTGAAAGGGCCGCTACGATTTGTCTTGTGTTTGCCATGTTCCATTCCCCCACCCGGCAAACTTTTCGGCTGGTCGGGCTAAGAACGTTCAAGGAGAAGAAAGGCAGAACGAGCTATAAACTTTGATGAGGATGTCGGCTATTAAGTGAAATATGCCGAAGATACGTGAATGAATGCCGTGGCTCAGCACCAATGCGTGATCTATGATGGTTCGCCCGCGATGCGTCTGCCGAGTATTGTAACGCTGATATTAGGCAAACTCGGTGCGAACTATCGGTGTCTGTACGTTAATGACTCGGCAATGGTGTCCGGTCTAAGTTCGCATCTTGGGGCTGCAGGAGTTGATGTCGCCGCGGAGATGCGCCAGGGAAGTCTGGTACTTTCCTCCGAGCAAAACCACCTGCTGAACGGGCACTTCGATGTGGCGAGGATGGTGGAAATGCTGGAAGCCGCAGTGCGTCACGCGTTGAGCGATGGCTACCGCGGCCTTTTCGCTACGGGCGATATGACCTGGGAATTCGGCCCAGACCGCGATTTCAAGAAATTGCTGGAATATGAGCTTGCGCTCGAAGAGCTTTTCCAGCGATGTCCCCACCTGGTCGGACTGTGTCAATATCATCAAGACACGCTTCCAGTCCGTGCCCTTCGGAGCGCTCTCTATGCGCACCCCGCGTTCTATATCAACGAAACGCTTTCGCGCATCAATCCGCACTACAAAGCCCCAGACTTGTTGCTGGAAGTACAGGTGAAAGTCTCTACAGTCCAAATGTATGAACGGCTGAGTGAGCTTATTGCCGTTTGAGTTCTGCACGGGCAGATCTGTGAAAAAGCGGCGAAACGTCGGGCAGCTTCCATGGACGCCAATAAATGACAGTGGCGCTGCCAAAAGGCGGAAGCGTTCTCTCCACCGCTCAGTTGTGTAGAATCGCCTGACAGGCGCGATCAGGTGTGCGATATCCCTCAGGCGATCGAGGGTGGCCACTCAAAATAAAGGACTTCCCTGCAGGGCCGCAAATTGCTCCTTAGGGCATACATGCCACTTGAAACGGCCCTCGCTCAACTTCGATTATCGTCCGAAAGGTCGCTCGTTTATGTTCTACGAGGAAGTGGCTGCCATGGACGGTTGACTCACGGGAGCATCGAATTGACGCCGTCCGGCGGACTCAACGTGCGGACGGATCTTGGGGTGCCTTTAGAATATTTATCCGGCGATGC
>Ga0070741_10019227_pt1 | contig 10939 bp, 9 predicted proteins | sample Coa_R1_4_FD_66440 | JGI IMG/M metagenome (GOLD analysis project Ga0070741, IMG submission 66440) | Surface soil microbial communities from Centralia Pennsylvania, which are recovering from an underground coalmine fire - Coalmine... | ecosystem: Environmental > Terrestrial > Soil > Unclassified ...
ATACACGGCATCGGTCCGGTCGTGTGCAGGTGATACAGGCGTATGCCGGTGAGATCGGACCGGCGGCACAGCGCTTCGACGAGGGGCGTCGGCGTGGCCGCGGCGCCGTGCACGAACAGCGACATCCCGCTCTTGACGCAGCTGACGGCTTCGTCTGCGCCGACGGCCCGATCGGTCCACGTCATTCAATCATCGTACCGTCAAAGGGCGCGTGCGCACTCGTCGCACGCGACGTGGACCGATGTGCATGGCACGCCGTCGCCCTGCGCTTCCGCACAGCAGTGTCGGACCGCAACCGCTCGCCGCCCCGCCTCGAACGCGTCGATGTTCTGCTGCAGCAGCGCCGGCTTGTGGTGCAGCGCCTGACGGATAGCGCTGACGAACGTCTCGGCCGGAAACAGGTGCGTCGCCTCGGCGAGCGCGCCGAGCGCGACGACGTTCTTCATCATGACGTGGCCGAGGTCGTTTGCAATCGCAGTCGCCGGGACGGCCACGAGCTGGACGCCCGGCAGATCGGGCGCCATTGGCGCGACGGTACTGTCGTAGACGATGACGCCGTCTGCGGCGACCGTCGGTCCAAACTTCGCGAGGCTTGGTGCGTTGAAGGCGACGAGCACGTGTGGATGCGGCGCCGCGGGCGACAACACTTCGTGCTCGGCGATGCGCACGTCCGCGTACGACGTGCCGCCGCGCGACTCCGGCCCGTAGCTGGGAATGTGCGTCGCGTCGAAGCCTTCGTTGATCGCGGCTCTGGCGATGATCATTGCGGCCGTCTGCGCGCCATCGCCGCCTGCGCCAGCCAGTTTCAGCGCGATGTCGGATCCCCACCGCTCGCGCGGAAAGCCGCCGCAGAACCGATCGGCGCGCTCCGTGGTCGCGCCGATGAGGCCGGCCACGCGCGCCGGTTCGAAGCACGGAGCATTCGATCGCGGCCACACGTCACGCGTCGCGGTTACATCTTTTTTTACACCGAGCGGAAACGCCGGCACCATCCGTTCTTTCACCCACGTCTCCGCATCTTCCGGCGACAGCCCGAGATGCAGCGGACATTCCGACAACACCTCGACGAACGCGAACCCGCGTCCCGTGACCTGCATCGACAGCGCTTTCGTGATCGCCTTTTGCGCCTTCACGCGCTGCTTCGCGTCGAACAGCGCGACGCGTTCGACGTAGACCGGTCCATCGAGCGTGGCGATGATTTCCGACACCTGCAGCGGCGCGCCCATCGTGCGCGTGCGTCCCGCGGGGCTGGTCGCCGTCTTCTGTCCCGGCAGCGTCGTCGGTGCCATCTGACCGCCGGTCATGCCGTAGATCGCGTTGTTCACGAAGATGACCGTGATCGGTTCGCCGATTTCGGCGGCCTGCATGATCTCGGCGAGACCGATCGATGCGAGATCGCCGTCACCCTGATAGCTGACCACGATCGAATCGGGACGCGCAAGCTTGACGCCGAGCGCGACTGCAGGCGCGCGACCGTGGGCGGCCTGCACGTGACCGACGTCGAGGTAGTAGTACAGAAACACGGCGCAGCCGACCGGCGAGATCGCGACGGTGCGATCCTGGGCGCCAAGTTCTTCGATCGCCTCGGCGAGGTACTTGTGGACGAGCCCGTGTCCGCAGCCGGGACAGTAGTGAGTGCTGTGGGCCTTCAGTCCTTCGCCGCCGGAGTGGCGCTCGAATGTTTCGTAGAAGAGGCTCATAGGCACCTCATCACACCGTCGACGATTTCGTCATGTGACGGCAGCATGCCGCCGAGACGATTGACGCGATCGATGCGGATCGCCGGCGCGTCCGCGTGCGACAGCGCGAGGCGGAGTTCGTCCTCGAGCTGACCGGCGCTGGCCTCGACGACGAGCAGCGCGCGTGCACGTTCGACGAGCGGCGTCAGCGCGCGGATCGGGAACGGCCACAACGTGAGCGGCCGGAAGAGCCCGGCTTTCACGCCGGCGTCGCGCAGCGCCCGCACGGCACCCTTCGCCATCCTCGAGGGCGTGTTGCACGACACGATCACGACATCCGCATCGTCGCACTCGAACACATCGGCGCGTTGTTCCGTTTCGGTCATCCATGCGTACGTCGCGAGCAGTTCCTGATTCGCGGTTTCGAGATCCGTCTCTTTCAGGTAGATCGACGAGATCAGGTTGTTGCGATGGTCCCGATCTCCGGTGACCGACCACTTCGGAGCCGCGGGGACGACGATGTGGTCGGGCAGCGTGACTTTGCCCGTCATCTGACCGAGGTAGCCGTCCGCGAGCACGATCACCGGATTGCGATATGCGAACGACAGCTCAAACGCGAGCATCGTGTGGTCGAGCATTTGTTGCGGTGTCGACGGCGCCAGCACGATCGCGTGCGTGTCGCCGTGGCCGAGTCCGCGGCACGCGAGCTTGATGTCACTCTGTGCCGGGCCGATGTTGCCGAGGCCCGGACCGCCGCGCATCACGTTCACGACCACACCCGGAACTTTCGCGCCGATCATGTACGACAGGCCCTCGAGCATCAGGCTGAAGCCTGGCGAGGACGTGAACGTCATCGAGCGCGCGCCGGCCGACCCGGCGCCGTACATCATGTTGATCGCAGCGACTTCGCTGACCGCCTGCAGGAACTCGCCGTCGAGTCGCGGCAGCAACGACGCCATCAGTTCGGCGCCTTCGGTCGAGGGCGTGATCGGGTAGCCGAAGAAGTGTCGACAACCGGCGAGGATCGCGCCGATCGCGGATGCGTACATCCCCTTGACGACGATCGGTTCGCTGGTTGGCAACCCAAGCTGCGTGTCCAGCGACGGCGACGGGATGAGTCGCTCGCGATGCGGACGTGCGACGCCCTCAGGCGTCAGGCCGAATGGTTCGGGGCACGCATCGAAGCAGAGTCCGCAGCCGGTGCACGTGTCGAGATGGAGCGTGACTGGGATCAGACCGGTTGCGTGATGAACGACGCTGCCTGCCGCGATGCAATGGTGCGCGCACGCATCGATGCATCGACCGCATCCCTTGCAGTACTCGGCCGCGAGAACCGGCCGGGGTCGTTCCGCGATCGCTGCCACGGCGTGGCCCCGGCGGGTGACCGGTGCAAGCCATTCGCCACGCGCGATTGGTGCTGTTTTCCTAGTCGGATGCGGGGAGGTGGCGAAAATCCGGCAGCGTCAGCCGCGCACGCAGTCCGCCGAGCGGCGAGTCGGTCAGCGCAATCGACCCTTGATACAGCTCTGCGAGCTCGCTGACGATGGCGAGGCCAAGGCCGGAACCCGGCGCCGCTTCGTCCGCTTTGACGCCGCGCCGCAACATCTTTTCTCTCGCCTCCGGCGGCAACCCGGGCCCATCGTCGTCGACATCGATCACGATCGATCCGTTGACGGATGACGAGAAGACGTCCACGCGCGTTCGTGCCCATTTGCATGCGTTATCGAGGAGGTTGCCGAGCATTTCATCGAGGTCTTCGCGCTGCACGCGGACCATGTGATCGGGAGCGGTGACAGCGGCGATCGTGATCCCGCGGTCATGATGCAGACGCTGGAGCGTGCGCGCGAGCGCGGCTGCCGACTCCGCAACGGCGCAATGCGCGGCCGATGGTCCGCCTGACGCTGCCGCGCGCGCGCGTGCCAGCTGCCGATCGATCTGCCGGCGCATGCGATCGATTTGATCGGTGATCGTCGCCGCGAGCTCGACGTGTCCGGCTGCTTCGGCGCGATCCGCCTCGCGCGCGAGGATCGCGAGCGGCGTCTTCAACCCGTGCGCAAGATCGCCCGCGGTGGCGATGGCGCGTCGCACGGTTTGATCGCGTTGCTCGAGCAGGGCGTTCAGGTCGTCGACGAGCGGCTGCACTTCGGCCGGATACGATCCGAGCAAGCGTTGTTCGTCGCCGCGACGGACGTCGGCAAGCCGCTGGCGCATGCGCGTCAGCGACACGATCGCGCTGCCGACGAGCATGAAGCCGCCGATCGCCGTCGCAATCGTAATCAGTCCCATCCCGTGCGCGTGCCGATGGACGCCAGTGAACCACCACAGCAAGCCGGGATATAGCGTGATGACGATCGTACTGAGGCTGAACAGGCCGACAGCCCAGAGCAGGCCGGCCACCGTTAACCGTCCGCGAACCGACCAGCCGGCGCTCATTCGGCGGATCCCAGTCGGTAGCCGAGCCCACGGACTGTTTCGATCGCTGACGGTCCGAGCTTGCGCCGCAGTCGCGCGACGAACACCTCAACCGTGTTCGAATCGCGATCGGACGCATGCGGATAAATGTGCTCGGTCAGCTCGCTTTGCGAGATCACGCGACCGCGATGGTGCATCAGGTATGCGAGCACACGGTACTCGAAGCTCGTGAGCTTGACGAGACGACCGTCAACGGTCACCTTCGCGAGGCGCGGGTCGAGGACGATTGGGCCGGCGCGGAGTTCGGTCGCCGCTTGCCCGCTCGCGCGTCGCAGCACCGCTCGCAACCGTGCGAGCACTTCCTCGATCTCGAACGGTTTCGCGACGTAGTCGTCGGCGCCGCTGTCGATCCCCTGCACTTTCTCGTGCCACGTGCCGCGCGCCGTCAGCACGATGACCGGCGTCGTCAGGCCCGACGTTCGCCACCCGCGCAAGACGGTCAATCCGTCGACGTTGGGTAGGCCGAGATCCAGCAGCACTGCGTCGTAGGTTTCGGTCCGCGCGAGAAAATCGGCGCGCTCGCCGGTTGGTGCGTGATCGACGGCGTAGCCGGCCGCGCGCAGGCGGTCCGCCAGCTGCTCGGCAATCAGCGCCTCGTCTTCGACGACCAGCACGCGCATGGGCCTTCCGTTTATAGCGCAATCGAACCTGAACGCTTGCTGAACGGCACGTTCAGGGATGATTCAGCGGTGCGTTGCTAGTGTCGTGGGACGGGTCCTTTCGGACCCGGCAGGAGGAGAGATGCACTTCATCGTAGCGGCACTACTCGCACTCGCGACGACCCCGAACGTGACCGGAACGTGGAACATGGGCCTCGATGCCGGTCACGTGATCCCGACGCCGCTCGTGCTGACGCAGGACGGCAACGCGCTGACAGGCACGATCGCGCTGCCGACGCAGGACTTCAACAAGCGCGTCGAAGTGAAACTGACGGGCGAGATCGTCGACGGCGCGTTCAAGCTGTCCGGCAACGTCGAGAACGCGAAGGAACCCACGACGATCGCGATCGAAGGCAAGATCCTCGAGGACGGCACGCTCGAAGGTCATCTCGATCTCGTTCCCGGTCACTCGAACCTGAAATGGACCGCCGAGCGCCTGAAGGAACGGAAGCAGCAGTGATCCCGCTGTCGCGACGGGCCGTGCTGCGCGGCCTCGGCGCTGCGGTCGCACTGCCGGCGCTCGACGCGATGGTGCCGTTGCGCGCGCAGGCGCCGCGGAAAAAGATCCGGCTGGTCTGCGTCGAGATGGTTCATGGCGCCGCAGGCAGCGCGCCGATCGGCATCAAGAAGAATCTGTGGGCGCCGGCGGCCACCGGCGGCGATTTCGATCTGTCGCCGACGAGCCTGCGGACCCTCGAGCCGTTTCGCGATCAGCTGACGATTGTCAGCAATTGCGACTGCGATCCGGCGGAACCGTTCACGGCAAACGAGATCGGCGGCGACCATGCGCGTTCGAGCGCCGTCTTCCTGACGCAGGCGCACCCGAAACAGACGCTGGGCGGAGACGTTCGCGCAGGGACGTCGCTCGATCAGATCTACGCGCAGCGCATCGACGGCGAGACGCCGGTCGCGTCGATGCAGCTGTGCATCGAGCCGGTGGATCAGTCCGGCGGCTGTGGATTTGGTTATTCGTGCGCGTACACCGACGCGATCAGCTGGGCGTCGCCCACGCGGCCGCTGCCGATGATCCGCAATCCGCGGATCGTGTTCGACGAGCTGTTCGGCGTGAACGGCAAGAGCCCCGAGGACCGCAGCATCCTCGACTGGGTGCTCGGCACGTCGCGACGTCTGATGAACACACTGGGCGCCGCCGATCGCGCGAAGCTCGCCGACTACATGGACAATGTCCGGGAAGTCGAGCGGCGGATCCAGACGGTGGAGAAGTTCAATCGCAGCGGGGAGCCGCGCGATCTGCCGGCCGCGCCGTCGGGCGTGCCCGATTCGTTCTCCGAGCACGTGAAGCTGATGTTCGATCTGCAGGCGCTCGCGTTCGCCTCCGACGTCACGCGCGTGTTCGCATTCAAGCTCGGTCGCGACAACTCCAATCGCGTGTATCCCGAGAGCGGCTTCAACGGCGCGTTTCACCCGACGTCACATCACAGCGGCAAGGAATCGAAGATCGTCGACTTCGCGAAGATCAACACGTATCACGTCAGCCTGATCCCGTACTTGCTGAACGCGCTGCAGCAACTGCGCGACGAGGACGGCAGCACGGTGCTCGACAACACGCTGCTGCTGTACGGGTCGGCGATGGGCGACTCGAATCAGCACAATCACAAGCGTGTGCCGTTCTTCATCGCGGGACGCGCGGGCGGCGCGCTACGCGGCGGCGTGCACGTCAGAGCGCCGAACCAGACGCCGCTGGCCGACGCGATGCTCAGTGTGCTGCATGCGCTCGGCTGCGAGGATCTCGATCGGTTTGGGGATAGCGAGAAGCCGATGGATCTGCGTGGCTGAGGACGCGCGTTTCCGGCAGCGTGCGCCGATCGACCATGCGGCCGTCTTTCATCACGGCGGCGAGTTTCCGCAGATTCTTGATGTCGGCGAGCGGGTCGGCGGATAACAGCACGAGGTCCGCCAACTTGCCCTTTTCGATCGTGCCGACGTCGTTGATCCGTCGAGCGGCGATCGCGCCGTTGCGCGTGCCGGCCGTAATCGCCTGCAGCGGCGTCATCCCGAGTTCGACGAATCCTTCGATCGCCATGATCGTCCCGATCCCGTGGTCCTGTTCCTGCGGCTTTGGCGCGCGCGACAACTCGGGCGCTGCCGCCCAATAGCTGTCCGTGCCCGGCGTGACGATCGCCCCGGCGCGAATCAGCTTCTGTGCGTTCGCACGTCGAGACTCGAGGCCGGCGCCTGTGTCGGCCTCTTCTTTTCTCCGCTCGGCCATCGTCTGCGCATGTGACAAACCGTGCGTGCGCGCCTCTTTCTCCGCCTCGTCGCGTTTCTTGAGCGCCTCGTCGCGCGACTTGATGTGGCGCTGCCACGCGGGGCCGGTGATCGTGCTCGCCAGCATCGAGCAAATGATGTTGCGTTGCTTGATCATCGCGATCATGTCGTCGGGCATGTCGCGGCCGTCGAGCAGTTCCGGATGCTGAATGCCGTCGATGCCGGCGGCGAGGGCCAGCCGCAATCCCTCGAGGCTCGTCGCGTGCGTTTCGACGAACTTGCCGCGTCGATGCGCTTCGTCGACGAGCGCCTTCTGCGCGTCGGCGGAGAAGCCGATGAACGTCGGTTCCGAGAAATGGCTCGTGCCGCCGTACTTGATGAAGTCGGGTCCCTTGTCGATGTACTTCCCGATGGCGACGCGCACTTCGTCAGGCGTCATCGCCATCAGTTCTTCGCCGGCGCCCTGAGCGATGTAGTCGTTCATCTGCTCCTGAAACAGCGTCAGCGGCGAGGTGACGCGGCTGAACGAGAACGAATACGGTCCGCTCCAGCCGACGATGTTGCCGGCGGCAAGGATGCGCGTCCCGATCTTTTCGCCGCGATTGATCATGTCGCGGACCTTGGTCAGCGGCTGCAGCGCGCCGTAGCTGTCGCGCACCGTCGTGATCCCGTAGCTCAGATCGATCTGCGCCGCTTCGAGCACGATCTCCGCATCACGTGGCTGGTAGCGGACCATCGTCTCGTAGCGATCGTTCTGTCCGCCGTAGAGCGACAGATGTACGTTCGTGTCGATCATGCCCGGGACGATCCACCGCCCGCTCGCGTCGACGCGCGCCGCGTCCGCCGGAATCGTGACGCTCGCGCGCGCACCGGCTGCGACAATTCGGCTGCCCTGGACCAGGACGACGGCATCCGCCACGGCGGGACTGCCGGTTCCGTCGATCAACGTCGCGCCGACGATCGCCGTCGTCGGGACCGATTGCGCGGACAGCGGTGCGAACAGCAGGAGCAGCGCGGCGACGACCTTTTTCATGCTGCGGATGGTACACCGTGTTACACCTACAATCATTCGCGTGCCAACTGTGATGCAGGAATCACCCGAGCACGGACTGCGCCATCAACTGACGGCCGGTCAGATGACGATGGTCGCCGTTGGCGGGTCGATCGGGACCGGGCTGCTGCTGGGATCGGCGGCCGCGATCGGCGTCGCCGGGCCCGCCGTCATCCTGACGTTTGTTTTCGCCGCGTTCGTGAGCTGGACGGTGACGGTCGCGTTAGGCGATCTCGCGAGCCGGCATCCGGCCGCGGGTTCGTTTCGTTTGTACGGTGAGCTGTATCTCAACGAGTGGGCGGGATTTCTGTCTGGCGCCGGCTATTGGGCGGCGATCGCGATTTCGATCGGCGCCGAGATGGTCGCGTCGGCGACCTACATGGCGTACTGGTTTCCGAGCGTGCCGGCGATCGCGTGGGTCGTCATCGCCTCGGTGCTGCTGCTCGGAGTCAACCTGCTCGCCGTCGGCGACTACGGCCGCTTCGAGTATTGGTTCGCCATGATCAAGGTCGTCGTGATCATCGCGTTCATCGTGCTCGGGGCCGCGCTCCTGCTGACGGGCGGAGTCGCTCCGCAATACGTCGCCCGCGGAGGATTCTTTCCGCGAGGCGCGCTCGCGCCGCTGTTGGCGCTCCCGTTTGCGCTCTACACCTTTGCCGGCGTCGAGTTCGTCGCGGTCACGAGCGGCGAGTCGCGATCGGTGGCCGACATTTCGCGCGCGACGCGCATGACGTTCGTCACGCTGACAGTCGTCTACCTCGGCGCGATTGTCGTGTTGACCGGCATCATCCCATGGGATCGCACCGGCGTCAGCGAATCACCGTTCGTCACCGTGTTTCGTCGCGTCAACATTCCCGCCGCTGGCCACTTGATGAATTTCGCGGTCTTGACGGCGGCGTTGTCCGGCGCCAACGCGGCGCTGTACTCGGCGTCGCGCACGTTGTTTTCGCTGGCGCGCCATGGGTGGGCACCGCCCCGGCTCGGATTCCTGAATCGCGCGGGGTCGCCGACCTATGCGGTGCTGGTCTCGTCGACCCCGATCATCCTCGCGCTCGTGCTCGAGCGCTGGGCGCCGGAAGCGGCGTTCGTCTCGATCCTGAACGCCGCGCTGTTCGGACTCCTGCTGTCCTGGCTCGTGACGTTAGCGGCGCACGTAAAGTCGCGCGGCGGCGCGCGCGCCGCGATCGGATCCGCAATCGGGTTCGTGTTGATCGTGCTCTGCATCGGCAAAACCTGGTGGGACTCACCGCTCAGCCTGTGGAGCGGCCTCGGCTATCTGCTCATCCTGAACGTGGTGTACCTGGCGTTGCGGAAGGTGGCTAAGGGTGCCTAGGGTGCGTAGGGTGCCTAAGGGTGCCTAGGGTGCCTGGGGTGCGTAGGGTGCCTAAGGTGCTTATGGTGCTTATGGTGCGCGATCTGGTGTTGATTCGAGATAGCGGATGAGGCCGTTCGCCGCTTTCAGTGCTTTCTTCGTCGCATGTTCCAGCGCCGCGAATTCCTCGTCAGTGATGTACCCCTGATCACGTGCTTCCTGCAGGTGGTCGAGAATCTCGACCTCGGACGCCTTGGCCATTCGCACGAACCGAGCGAAGTCCTTGTGTTTGAATCGACCGAACCCTTCGGCGATATTTCGCGTGGCCGACCGTGCAGCGCGACGTACGTTTCCGTACAAGTCGAAGTCCTTCGCACGAAGAGCCGACCGCAGGAGCGGACGGAGCGCTTGCCGAAGCGCGTACGCCAGTTGCCACGCGGCAAACTCTCGATGCGACGTGAATCCGGGCACGCCGCCGCCGCACTGCAAACGCGAAACCGCGCGTTCGCGTCAGGATTTGTTAGGAATTTGAAGCGGCCGCCGGAAAAAGCGGGCAATTCCTGCCCGCGCGAACAAAGGTACTTCGGGCAATCTAAGCACCAAGGCACTCCTCGCGCGCGAAGCACTCCACGCACTCCACGCACCCCAGGCACTTCAGGTACCCTAGGTACCCTAGGCACCCTAGGCACCCTAGGCACCTTAGGCCCTTAAAAATGTCCGACGATCTCCTGAGATTCAGACGCGAGTTCCCGATCCTCGATCGCACGACGTATCTGATCAGCAACTCGCTGGGCGCGATGCCGCGTGGGGTCTACGACGCGATGCACGGCTATGCGGACACGTGGGCCACCCGCGGCGTCCGTGCCTGGGAAGAGCGGTGGTGGATGCTGGCCGCCGAAGTCGGTGACGAGATTGGCGCGATCATGAACGCGCCGAAGGCGTCGGTGTCCACCTACGGCAACGTGACGACGTGCCAGGCGGTCGTCGCCTCGTGTCTCGATTTCTCCGGACCGCGCAACAAGATCGTGTACACCGACATGAACTTTCCGTCGGTGATGTACTTCTGGGAAGCGCAGCGCGCGCGCGGCGCACGCGTGCAGATGGTGAAGAGCGACGATGGGATCACGGTGCCGACGGAGCGTCTGCTGGAGGCGATAGACGAGGAGACGGTGCTCGTGCCCGAGTCGCACGTGTTCTTCCGGAGCGCGTTCATCAACGATGCGAAAGCGATCGTCGACAAGGCCCACGCGGTCGGCGCGCTGGTGCTGCTCGATACCTTTCAATCGCTCGGCACAGTCCCTGTGGACGTACAGGCGCTCGACGTCGATTTCGTGTGCGGCGGCGTCTTGAAGTGGCTCTGCGGCGGACCGGGGACGTCGTATCTGTACGTCCGCCCCGATCTCGCGAAAACGTTGCAGCCGACCTTTACGGGTTGGTTCGCGCACGAGAATCCGTTCGGGTTCGAGATTGGTCCGAACCGCTACACGCAGGCGCCGTATCGCTTCATGAATGGGACCTCGAACATCCCGGCGCTCGA
>Ga0070741_10019228_pt1 | contig 10939 bp, 8 predicted proteins | sample Coa_R1_4_FD_66440 | JGI IMG/M metagenome (GOLD analysis project Ga0070741, IMG submission 66440) | Surface soil microbial communities from Centralia Pennsylvania, which are recovering from an underground coalmine fire - Coalmine... | ecosystem: Environmental > Terrestrial > Soil > Unclassified ...
TTTCATCTCTCTCCTGCTGCTGGGCGCTGGCCTTCTTCCCGCCCAGTTTGTTCCCACTCCCAGCCCGTCCACCAATGTACTTACTTGGCGCAACAACAACTGGCGCGATGGACTCAATAGCACAGAAACCACTCTTACTCAGGCCAACGTCACTCCGGGCACATTCGGCAAGATCTGCTCCACGCAGCCCGGCGTTATTGACGGCCAAGTCTTCGCGCAGCCCTTGGTGGTTACGGGAAGCATCCCTGGCTACAATCATGTCGTCTATGTCGTAACGATGAACGATAGTATCTATTTCCTGGATGGAGATAGTACAAATTGCGCCGTAATCCTCCGTAAGTCGCTGTTGAAGTCCGGCCAAAAAGCCGTGCGATGCGCCGACCTTGGACCTGACAGGTGCGACACGCTGAATCCACTCATCGGTATCCTGGGCACGCCCGTAATCGATACCACTACCAACACCATCTATCTCGTGAACTGGGTCGAACTCACCAGCGGAAAGTGTGCCTCTGCCATCGCGGCCAACTGCTTCATGTATTACTTCCACGCGCTCGATATCACCACTGGCGCGGAGAAATTCAACGGACCTGTCGCCATTCCTGCCGCCAGCAGCGGTAAGGCTAAGTTCACTTACAACAAGCACCTGCAACGGCCCGGATTGCTGCTGCTGCCCAATGTAGAAACCAACAACGACAGTGCGGTGTACATCGCCTTTTCTGAGATGGACGGAAGCGGCGTGGTCGGTAAAAGCCTCCCCAGCGGATGGATCTTCCGTTACGATGCGCAGAATCTCGCTGCGGCGCCTATCGCTTGGGCCACCGATCCAACCGGTGAGGGTGGCGGCATCTGGTTAAGTGGCGCCGGCCTAGCCGCCGGTCCCGACAAACCGGGTGGGCAAAACTACCTTTACGTCGGCACGGGCGACGGAACATTCGACGCCGAAAATGGTGGGTCCAACTACGGCAATAGTTTGGTGAAACTGACTCCGGATCTCGAGGTAACCGATTACTTCGCTCCCTACGGCCAATATTGCGACCAACTCACCGATACCGACCTCGGCGCGGGAGGTGTCCTACTGATTCCCGATGGTGCCGTTTCTCCGGAAGTGTATTTCGCGATCGCCAATGGCAAGGACGGCAACCTCTATGTACTCGATCGGAGCGGCTTGGGCGGTTATGCAGGTCCGGCCTCGAATACCTGCCCCGCGCCTCCTCCCGGACCGAACTTCAACGTCCAAACCTTCCAGGCCAGCCAAACTAAGTTCTACAGCACCCCTGGCTTCTGGAACCAGAATCTATATTCTGTCCCCAATAACGCCTCCGTCACGAAGTACGCTATGAACGCGGCCTGTAACCCCGGACCTATCTGCGAAACTCCCCTCGCCCACTCCGCCCAGCATTTCGCTTATGGGTCGAACCCGGCGATCTCTTCCAACAACGCCAATCCTAATTCGGCCATCTTATGGATCGTCCAGGGCAACGGCTGGCCGAGTGCGAACGCAAAACTGAAACCAGCGCCCGCACTACTCTACGCTTACGATGCCAATCATGTCACTGCGGCCAAGACCATGCCCATGTTATGGAGCAGTTCCCAATGTCCACAGCGCGATGGCCTGGGCAACGCGACAAAATTCATTGTTCCGACCGTGGCGAATGGCCGGGTGTTCGTCGGCGCCATGGACCCTTCCGACCCGACCAACACGAAGGGGCAGATTAGTTTCTACGGCCCCACCACCGCCGCGTGCAAATAAGCGCATAACCGCCAATATTCGTCCATCGGAGCAAAACTGATTTGCACTCTGGCTATCGAGTTACATTTCCCGGCTCCATCGTAGCGTCACTTACGGTCGCGGCGGCCCTAACCATGGCTGCCGAAGCTGGTGATCCCGTCTCGGCGCCGGTCTTCAGTCGCGATGTAGCGCCCATCCTGCTCCGTCATTGCGTCCAGTGCCACTCTGCTGGAGAAATCGCCTCGCGCGTGCCGTTGGGTTCTTACGACGCCGCCCGGCCGTGGGCGAAAGCGATAAAAGAGAAAGTCTTGTTGCGCGAGATGCCGCCTTGGCCCGCAGATCCCGCAAAAAGTCTGAAGTTCCGCAACGATGCCCGGCTCAGCACCCACGACATCGACACGCTGGTCGCCTGGGTCAACGCCGGTGCCCCTAAAGGGAATGATGGCGACCTTCTCGCTAAACCCCATGCAGCCGAAGGCTGGGCGAATCCCCTAGGCCGCGCTCCGGACGCGATCGTCGCCTTGCCCGCCGAGGTCCAGCTTCCTCCCTCCGGCGAAATCCCGTATGCCAGATTCTTCGCCAAGGTCCCGTTCTCTCAAGACAAGTGGGTCGTCGCGGCCCAGGTTCGTCCCGGCAATGGCGCGGTCGTGCACCACATGGCCATCACCGAAGTCGCGCTCCCCAACGGAATGAAGCCGCAAGAGCTTGCCCAGTTCGCCATCCTGGCTCGCCAGCTTGGCCTGCCGGGCGGCGCTGCTCCGGTTCGGCCCGTTGTCACGGCTCCTTCGAATTCTGAGGCCTACGACATGCTGGGAATGTATACGCCCGGCACTACCTTCGAAACCTACCCCGATCAAACCGCCAAGCTCATCAAAGGCGGCGGCAATCTGTACTTCAACTTCAATATCCACTACACCACCACCGGAAAACCCGAGCGCGATCGCTCTGAGCTGGCGCTCTGGTTCAGCGATGCCCCGCCCAAGCATCAGATCTATCGCGTGCCTGCCGCCGTCGAGACAATCGTCGCCGATGGCCGGGAGTTGCTCCGCGATTCAGCCGGCGATAAAGCCGAAGGCACCAGCGTCGTCATTCCGCCCATCCCGCCGCAGGCAACCAATTATGAGGTACTCGGTGTCGCTGCGTACACCAATCCGATCACTATTTATCAATTCCAGCCGCACGCCCATTTGCGCGGCAAGGACTTCGAATACACCGTCGTCTATCCCGATGGCCGCGAACAGACCCTCCTCAGCGTTCCAAAGTACGATTTTCACTGGCAGTTGGCATACGATCTCGAAACGCCGCTACGGCTGCCGGCCGGCAGCAAGCTCGTCGTGAAGTCTCACTATGACAATTCCGCCAACAACAAGAACAATCCGTCCCCCGATAAGCCCGTCTTCTTTCGTCACGAAAATCAAAGCTGGGACGAAATGTTCACTCCGTTCGTCCAGTATTCCTCGGATGGCCCCGCCTCACTCGAGATCGCCGAAGTTGACGGCTGCCTCGAGCAAAGTTCCACCGGTTGGATGCTTACCCACGCTACCGACCCAGTTCCATCGCCCACTCAGGCCTCCAGCTCCGCGGATGTCGAAGCCGCCGAAGCGCGCTCTCCGGGTAGCCGAAACTACCAGCTCCTGGGTGTCGGCATCTTCCGTCCTGCCGATTCCCAAAGAGCCCGGGTCGCCGTCAAAGGCGCCTTAATCAAAGATGGCCCCCAAATCCGCGTGAATGTGACCTCGCTGCAGCCATTATCTACCGCCTGTCGGTAAGCCTCGCCTCAGAAACTGAAGACCTGTATGATAACCGCCGATATCCAACCCAGGACCGTCTTGCAGGCAAATCAAACCACAGGACCTGTGTTTTTGGTCGGAGTCTGGCGTTCCGGCACCTCCCTGCTGCAGACCCTCCTCAACCAGCATTCCCAAATTGGTCTTATGTATGAGGCGGATCTTCCGCTCCTCAGCGCTTTGTTCTGGGGCACGCATCCCAAGTCGGACTGGCTGGAGCGCTGGAATTTTTGGAATAGCGCGCTCACGCGCCACCGCATCGATCGCCAGGCGCTTTCTTCCGGGCCCGCCGATCTCCGGAGCGCCGCCGAAACGATCTACCGCGAGTACGCCGCCCAAAATGGCAAACCAATTTTCGGAGAAAAATCGCCCAATTATTGGGATTCTTTGGATTCCCTATCGCGCACCTTTCCCTCCGCGCGCTTCATCGTCATCTGGCGCAACCCCCTCGGAATCTGCCGCAGCGTCGTCTCCGCCGCCCAGAACGAACCATACTTCGCCAAACGCGGAATGCTGCTCCGCGCCCTGCTCGGATGCCGTAAGCTCAAACAACAGCGGGACCGCCTGGTCGCCCGTGGCGTTCCCGTTCACGAGCTCCACTATGAAGACCTCATTCGCGATCCTCTCGCTACCCTGAGGGCCCTCTGCGCGTTTCTGGGTGTTCCGCTTGAGACGCGCATGGTGTCGCTCGAACATGCCGACCGAGGCTCGCTCTACGAAGGCCAACATCATTCCCTCGTAAAAGGCGACAAGATCGTTGCCTCCGGGTCGCAGCGCCCCGAAAACCTGCACCGCGCCTTCCGAGGCAAGATCGATCGTTACATTGCGCTATGGCGCCAGGAATCCCACGGAGCTTTTCCGGTCCATATCCCTGCTACGGCCGTCAACGCCCACAAGCCCGGCTTTGGGGAGCGCTTGAAGGACAGCTTGTCCCTCTGGCTGCTGCGTCGCCTGGATGCGAGCGTCGCCCTGGCGTTTTGCTGGGCGCCCATGCCCCTGCTTAAAGCTTGGCGCGCGCGAAAACGATCCTCTGGCGTTCTCCTTCCGGCCGGGGACGATCGGTAAGACTCTATCTCTGGCGTTCCGCTTCGCTTTTTTAACTTAGTTCCATTCCTAGAAAGAGATCCTTATGAAAAATGAAGTTCTGATCCAGCCTTACGGCGGCTCTCTGGTCGATCTTTTGGTGGGCCGGGAGGAGGCGCTCCAGCTGACAAAAGAAGCTACTGAGCTCTCCTCCCTTCAGCTTTCCCCCCGATCCCTGTGCGATTTGGAAATGCTCGCGGTCGGCGGCTTTTCGCCCCTCCGCCGCTTCATGAACCGCGCCGAGTATCTCTCGGTTTTACAGAACATGCGGCTGCCCGATGGCACGCTCTGGCCCATTCCCATCACCTTGCCCTGCTCGTCTGCCACAGGCCTGGCCGGCAAACGCATCGGCTTGCGCAGCCCCAGCAATCATCTCATCGCCGTCATGGATGTTGAAGAAGTTTACGAGCGTGAAGTTGAACTCGAGCCGCAGCTCGTATGCGGCACCTCGAGCGACGATCATAGCCTCGTTGCCGAAATGCGCACCTGGGGCAAGTATTATCTCAGTGGCCCCATTAAAGTCCTCGAACTCCCCCAGCACTACGATTATCCCGAACTGCGTCTTACCCCTGAGCAAGTCCGCGAGCGCCTCGAAGCCATGGGCAATCCCGAAGTGATCGCCTTCCACACCCGTACCGCCATGCACCGCGCCCAGGAAGTTTTGGCCAAACGGGCCCAACAATCCGTCGCGGGTAGTCTTCTGGTTCATCCCGTCGTCGGAGTAACTCGCCCCGGCGACATCGACCATTTCACCCGCGTCCAGCTCTATAAGCTGCTGGTCGACCGCTACTTTGATCCCAACAGCACCTTGCTCAGCCTGCTGCCCCTCGCGCTGCGGATGGCCGGTCCCCGCGAAGCCGTCTGGCATGCCATCGTGCGCCGCAACTTCGGCGCCAATCATCTGATCATGAGCCGGAATTACGCTGCGCCCGAAAATACCTCCACCGGACAGCCCTTCTACGCGCCCCATGAAGCCCAGGAAATGGTCCTGCGCTTTAGCGACGAAACCGGCGTTCGCCCCGCGATCTTCGATGATCTCGTATATTTGCCGGACGACGATCGCTACGAACAATCCACTCGAATTCCCAAGAGTAAGCGCACGCTGTCCATCTCCTCCCATCAGATCCGGAACGACTATCTCGCCAAAGGCAAGCTCCTGCCCCCCTGGTTCACTCGCCCCGAGACGGCTGCCGTTTTGTCCAAGACCTTCCCGCCCCGCTGCCGGCAAGGCGTTTGCATCTGGTTCACCGGCCTGCCCAGTTCCGGTAAATCCACCGTCGCCGAAATCCTCGCCATCCTGCTCACCGAGCACGGCCGCCGCATCACCATGCTGGACGGCGACATTGTGCGCACCCATTTATCGCACGGACTTGGTTTTACGCGCGAAGATCGCGACATCAACGTCCGGCGCATTGGCTTCGTGGCCTCAGAAATCGCTCGTCACAACGGCACCGTGATTTGCGCTGCCGTCAGCCCCTTCAACTCCACCCGCAACGAAGTGCGGGAAATGGCGGGATCGGAGAACTTCGTTTTGGTCTACGTCAACACCTCGCCCGAAGTCTGCGAGCGGCGCGACGTCAAAGGATTCTACGCCAAAGCCAGGGCCGGCGAAATCCACGGCTTCACCGGCGTAGACGACCCGTATGAGCCTCCTCAGAATCCCGACATCGAATTGGAGACCGTCCATTCCACGCCCGAGCAGAACGCGCGCAAAATCATCGATTGGATGCGCGAGCGCGGATTCATCGAGCCGCTCTTTGATGAAGTAGAGCCGGACCACATCGCCCTCTCCATCCAGCCGGAATTAGGCGCCGGCATCTAATCCGAGACGGTCGGCCATTCAGCTGTTCGAAGAACTGAATCCCTGGCCGCACGGCCGTAATCGCCAACTGAGCGGCCTCCAAAACGAACGTTCCTCGTCTCCCTTGAGCCCGGAGTTCTGCGAATTCCTCCCATCCCGCGGTTCTATCTGCGTCAACCTGCGGCCAGTTGACCGTGTCCATCTGCGGCAATGCACCAGCAGTTTTCGCCCGTCCACCCCAAGAGTCCTGCCCCGGCCGTCTCTTGTACCAGTACTGAGGCCGTCTTGGTTGGCTTGAATTACACATCTTTGACCTTTATATTTCTTCCAGAGCCAATGAGAAGTGGCAGTGGTCTCTAACAAGGAGAGGTAGATGAAAGTATCTCATATTGGTTTCATACTCGGACTTATCGGCCTAACGGGCGCGGCGCCCACTTTTGCGACCACGGTAAGCGTGTGCGATGGAACGGCGGGAAACTTAATTCAGAATTGCGGCTTCGAATCAGGTGGCTTTCTGAACTGGAACAGCACGGGCGCGGCCTCGGGAAGCGACTTCGGGGTAACCACCAACATCCCCAATTCCGGCAACGATGACGCCCGCTTTGGCGCTGTCAGCGGTTTGCCTGACTTTATCGACCAATCTTTCAGCACCGTTGGCGGGCAAAGTTACACCGTCAGCTTCTACGTAGATACTGCCGCTAACGCGGGAGTTTACGCCGGCCAATTCCAGGCGGACTGGAACGGCAATCAGATTCTGTTAATCACCAATCCTGCAGCGGGACATGGCTCGGAGACCGACAGCGTTGCGCCCATTTCCACCGACGCAGCCGGTTATCAGCTGTATAGCTTCACGGAAACGGCCACGGGCAGCAGCACCGACCTGAAATTTGGCGGTTTTGCCGGAACCAGTTTCTATCACTTAGACGACGTGGTAGTCACGCCCAACACCAGCTCGGTTCCCGAGCCGTCGTCGGTTTCGTTTATGCTCGCGGGGCTGATCGGCATAGCGCTCGCAGGCCGGAGCTACTTGCGCAAGCGGACGAATAGTTAATAAGTCGAACGTCAAAAAACGTGAGGCCGCCCACCGGGCAACCGGCAGGCGGCCTTTGTTGTTTTGGAGCCGGCGATGACGCCAGGCGCGTGCTGCAGTCTTAGTGCATCTTTTCCAGGTACTTCCCGGTACTCCCGTCTACATACACCGAGTAATCGCTGGTTCCTACCGATTCGCCCCACACAACGCGCCAAGTTACATCCGGGAATCGTTTCGTAAGTTCCATCAAGAAGAATACCGGCTTATCAGGATGCTTTTTGATGTAGTCGGCGCTCTGAGCCGCTGCGGTTTTGTACGCTTCGTCCGAATCTACTTTGATGGCGGCGATCTCGAACGGTGTCGAATCCGCGCGAGGCGTGTACGTCTCCTCTATATTGCCGAAGACGCCCTCGTGTAAGCTCCCGTCTTCCACTGCCGAATAAGTATACGTTTTAGCCTTCCCGCGCGATTGCGAAACGAAAATTACCTGCCACGCGCCTGCCTCGCCCGGCCCGGCCTTAACCTGCGGCAAGTTGAGACTGCTGATTCGTAAAGGTTGTGCGTCGGGCGCCCACCCCCGCGCCTGCGGATACATGCGCTGGAACGCCTGCCGTCCGGTCAGTGCCTCAGGCGGCTTAGGCGGCGCTTTCTGCTCCACGGTCTTAGGCGCTTCCGAACACGCTGACAGGATGAGCGTCAGCGGCAAAAGCCACAGCGAGAAAAAGGTTCGCATTTACTTATGGATCACTCCGGGAGAAAAATGGTTCCTTCGAAGAACCGCGCCGCCTTCCCGCTTATTCCCACGCGCTCTCCGCGGTCTTCACACCATAGCTCGCCGCCCCGCGTGGACACTTGGTAAGCGTGTAGCTTCTTCTTGCCCAGCCGTTCCGACCAATACGGAATCAACGTGCAATGCGCCCGCCCCGTCACCGGATCCTCGGGAACGCCTTTGCCCGGAGCGAAAAACCGCGAAACGAAATCCGCCTGTCGCCCCGGCGCCGTCGCAATCACCGCGAAACGATCGATATTCATCAGCGCGTTCATATCCGGCTTCAACGCCCGGAGTTCCTCTTCCGTTCGATACACCACCAGATAATCGTCCGCCGCCAGCACCGTCTCCGGCTGGCCCCCGAGAGCCTCAACCAAGCCTGGATAAACCTGCGCGCAGGGCTTCGGCGGCCGGGCAGGGAAGTCCAGCGCATAAAGCTCGCCCTCGCGACTAACAGTCAACGTTCCGCTCTTCGTTTCAAAAGCCACTGAGTTCTGTCCGGGCGCGATATCGTTCAGGATCACAAATGCCGATGCCAGCGTCGCATGCCCGCATAAGTCTACCTCCACCGCCGGCGTGAACCAGCGCAGTTTGTAGCCTTTGCCGTTACGCACGAAGAACGCCGTCTCAGCCAGGTTGTTCTCCGCCGCGATTGCTTGCATCTGCGCGTCCGGCAGCCAGTTCTCCAGCGGACAAACGGCCGCCGGATTGCCCGCGAACACGTTTCCGGAGAACGCGTCCACCTGGTACATCGGAATCTTCAGGGCACTCATGCGTGCACCCCCAGCTCCCGGCCATGCGTGAAGCTCGGCCGGTGCCTCTTGGCTGCCAAATCGCGATTTTCAAGCAGCGCCGATACCAGAATCGGCATCGCAATCGTGGAATCCGAATGGCACGTCACCATGGATGCATCCTTGGCAATCTTGCCCCAGCTTTGCGCCTCCTCGAAGGTGCAGCCCGAAAGGCCGCCCCAGTGCGCCGCGTCGGTCACGCACTGAATCGCGTACTTGTGGCCGGTAACGCCGGTATTCATGATGATGGCCGTGACCTCTGTCTGCTGCACGAAATTCTTGGGCGTCCCGCCGCCGAAGTAAATCACTCCCGTGGCCTCCGATTCGGCCACAATGCGCGCCGTCTCCACCACGTCGCCGATCACGTCGAACGTAAAGCGATTACCCCCCTCATACCGGTTCGCCGCAATCCCGATCCCGATCGAGCTATCGGCGATCGCCGGACAATATAGCGGAATGCCGGCTTTCGCCGCCGCCGATACAATCCCGTCTTCCTTGGCGTGCTTCCCCAGCTCCAGCCCCAGGAGATACAGAAACTCGCGCGTGGTGTACGGCCGCGATTGGTCCAACGTCGCAGCGAACCGCCCGATCCATTGATCGTGCTGCCGGAACTTTTCTTCGTCCGCCAGCACGTCGTACATCCGGTCCACCAGGTTCTCGGCTAGCAGCACGTCGTCGATGGCCGGCGACCCCTGGTAATGGAAGTTGCCCAGCGTCTCGTGTAAATCGTGAAAGAAGTTCGCGCCCGTCGAAACCAGGCAGTCGATCAGCCGGTTCTCGATCATGCGCACCACCAGCCGCCGCATCCCCGCCGGAACCATTGCGCCCGACATACCCATCATGATGGTGCAGCGGTCCCCCAGCATGCGCTTCCATACCTCGAACGCCAGGCCCAGCTGTTTTCCTTGGAATGCCGTGCCCTGCATCCGCGCCAGGATCTCGCTCGCGCTGGATGCTCCAATCGGATCGAACGGACGCGTGGGCGTCGAAAGCAGGCGCGACTTCGCGTCTTGTTCCGGCTCTTCCACTGCATGCGCGTGTAGCGCGGCTAAGGACTCGCTGTCGGCGTGTTTCATCTCTCCAGTGTAAAGGGAAGCGGTCGGCGAAACGTGAATAATAGGTTACGTAAAGCCGATTTAATGCACGAACGGGGGGCGGTTCTTTTCGTTCAACACCAGCTCATCGAAAATTGCGAGCACCTGTTTCCGGTACTGATACACGCGACGCAGCGCATCCCGGAACCCGGTCTCGTACCTCTGTCGATTCAACCATTTTTCGAGTACCGGCTTGGGCACGTCGATGTCGCGGCGCAGCGTTTCGGCCGAGTGTCCGCGCAGAAATAGACCGTAAAACATTGCCGCTTCCCGTTGCGGCGCGAGTGGGTCTAAATCCTCCCGCGGGGTCATACTTAAGTTCATCATCGGCAAAAAAACACAGTATAAACAGGGCGGAAGATCGAAGCAAGGGGTTTATTGACCGCTCCGTACCTGGAAAACTGCGCGTCCAAAACACGATTTTATCAGACGCCGTCAAACACTCCAAACACAAGGGCGCCTTTAGCGCTGGCCGGGATTTTTGCTCGCCTGACTTCCTCCGCCCGTCTTCACCGGCCCCTCCGCCGGGACCGGCTCCGTATGCGCAAATGCTGATGGTTTACTTGCCGCCGGCAACTGCACGCCGTCTCCCGGCGCCAGGTACTTCACCACGATCGACACGCGTCTGTTAGATGCGTCCATCGGATCATTGGGTTTCCGCAATCGCTGGTCGGCGTAACCGCGCACATCGGCCACCTGATTGGGGCGCACGCCGGACTGCTGAATCAGCTTGCGCGCTGCGTTGGCGCGATCCGCCGATAGCTCCCAGTTGGAGTATCCGTTCGATGACGCATAGGGCGCCGCGTCCGTATGGCCCTCCACCGATAGCCGGTTCGGAAGCTTCCCTAATTGATC
>Ga0070741_10019229_pt1 | contig 10938 bp, 8 predicted proteins | sample Coa_R1_4_FD_66440 | JGI IMG/M metagenome (GOLD analysis project Ga0070741, IMG submission 66440) | Surface soil microbial communities from Centralia Pennsylvania, which are recovering from an underground coalmine fire - Coalmine... | ecosystem: Environmental > Terrestrial > Soil > Unclassified ...
CCTTCAGCAGCGGCCAGTTCGCGTCCTTCGCCGAGATCACGCTCACCGGCACGGGCCAGGCGATGCCGAGCGCCGGGTCGTCGTAGCGCATGCCGCGCTCCTGGCCCGGCGTGTAGAACTCGCTCACCTGGTAGGCGACCTCGGTGCCGTCCACCAGTGTCTCGTAGCCGTGGCCGAACAGCTCCGGCACGTACAGCGCCAGCCGGTTCTCTGCGGTCAGCTCGACGCCCACATGCTGCAGGTAGGTGGGCGAGTCGGGGCGCAGATCGACGATCACGTCGTAGATCGCGCCGCGCGTGCAGCGCACCAGTTTCGCCTCGGCCGCGGGCGGGAGCTGGTAATGCATGCCGCGCAGCGTGCCGCGCGTGTAGTTGTACGAAACGTTGCACTGCGCCACGGCCGGCTTCAGGCCGTGATCGCGGAACTCGTTGGCACAAAAGGTGCGGGCGAAGAAGCCGCGCTCGTCGCCGCGCTCCTCGAGCCCGATGATGAAGGCGCCGCGCAGGCGCGTCTCCGTGAACTGCATCCTGCCCTCCCGGCTGGTCGTCGTGCTGGCGGGGCTGCTCGATCGGTGTGCCGCGGTTACCCCGCCGGCTGCCCGGCGGCGACGAAGCGCAGGCTCGGGTCCAGTGCGCCGGCCTCACGCAGCCGCTGCAGGTGCGCGAGGCGCACGCAGCCCTCCGAACTGCGCAGGCCAACGCGCTGCAGGTTGGCGACGAGGTCCTCAACGCCGCGGCGCAGATCCCAGGCGCAGGCGAAATCGGGGAGCAGCTCGTGGATGCGCTCGAAGCGCACGCGGTAGCTACGTTTGTCCGGTCCGGCTCCCTCGGCGATGCTGAGCGTGGCCCCGGGCGTCAGCTCGGCGATCGCCCGCGCCACGTCGATGATGCGGTAGTTCTGCGCCTCGGCGCCGACGTTGACGATCACCCGGTTCACGCTCGCCGCCGGCGCGGCGAGGCCGAGCGTGAACGCCTGGGCGATGTCGCGGATGTGCACCAGCGGCCGCCAGGCCGAGCCGTCGCTGTTAAGCCGGATCTGTCCCCGCAGCAGCGCCCCGGTGACCAGATCGTTGACCACGAGGTCGGTGCGCAGGCTGGGCGAGTAGCCGAACGCCGTGGCGTTGCGGAACGAGACGACGCAGAACTCGTCCGTGGCGAGCGCGGCGAGCTGCGACTCGGCCCTGATCTTGGAGACGCCGTAGTCGGTCACCGGACGTGGCTCGGAACGCTCGTCCACCCAGTCCTGTTCGGCCGCGCCGTAGACGCTGCACGACGAGGAGTTGAGGAAGCGGCGCACCCCGGCCTCGCGCGCCAGCCGCGCCAGCCGCGCCGTCGCATCCACGTTCACCGCGTAGGTGAGCGCCGGGTCGAGCTGACCGAGCGGGTCGTTGGAGAGGTTGGCGAGGTGCACGATCGCCTCGAAGCCGGCGAGGTCCGCCGCCTGTACATCGCGGATATCGCGCCGAAGCGTGGGCACCGCCGGCCCGTCCTCGAGGCGCCCATCGACGAACCAGCCGCTGTCGAGGCCATGTACCTCGTGCCCCGCCTCGCGCAGGGCCGAAACCATCGCCGGGCCGATGTAGCCGAGGTTGCCGGTTACCAGTACACGCATGCGTCTCTTCCCCAGGGTCTATCCGCCGTGCCCGTCGCGGCTGCGCCGCGACGGGCCGTTGCGTATGAATGTCTCCGACGGTTGCGCTTCGCCAGGGCCGCCCCAACCGGGCCTTCCCCTGCGCCCTCCCTGTCACCTGTCACCAGTAACCTGTCGCCTACCCCACGCCCTACACACCGCTGGCCGCGCGCACGCCGCCGATCCCGGCCGCGTGCTGCTTCTGTCGCAAGGTCAGCATCTCGTCCAGCATCTCGCGGTCCTTCGGCGTGTCCATGCACTGCCAGAAGCCCTCGTGCTGGAAGATGCGCAGCTCGCCTTCGAGCGCCAGCCGCTCCAGCGGGCCGCGCTCCAGCACGCAGCCGTCGTCCCAGTCCAGGTAGTCGAACACGGCGCGATCAAAGACGAAGAAGCCGCCGTTGACGTAGCCCTGGCCGGCGCGCGGGTTCAGCGTCGGCTTCTCGGCGAAGCGGGCGACGCGCGCCTCCTCGCCGAGGATGAACTCGCCGAATCGGGCCGGCGGATGCACGCCCGTCACCGTCGCCAGCCGGCCGTGCGAACGGTGAAAGGCGATCAGCGCGTTCAGATCCACGTCGCAGACGCCGTCGCCGTAGGTGCAGAGGAAGTAGGGGCTGTCCACGTACTTCTGCACCCTGCGGATGCGGGCCCCGGTCTGCGCCTCGATGCCGGTCTCGGCGCAGGTCACCTCCCAGTCCACCGCGTCTTCGACGTGCGCGACCAGGCTCGGCTCGCCGTGGTTGAGATGGAGCGTGAAGTCGTTGTTGTGCGTGCGGTAGTTGAGGAAGTAGTCCCGGATCATCTCGCCCTTGTAGCCCAGGCAGAGCACGAACCGGTTCAGTCCGTAGCTGGCGTAGTGCGCCATGATGTGCCAGAGGATCGGCCGCCCGCCGACCTTGACCAGCGGCTTGGGAATCACGTCCGTGTCCGGCGCCAGCCGGGTGCCGCGCCCGCCGCACAGGATCACGACTTCGGGCGGTCGCTGCCGCGTTCCGTTCATCGCCATTGCATCCTCCCCCCTTCGCTCCTGCCGTGCGCGGGCCCGCGGCCGCTACGCCGAACGCGCGACGGCCGCTGTGTCCGCGCTGCCCGCCAGCAGCCGTCGATAGGTCTGTTCGATCCGTGCCACTACCCGATCGGCGCGGAAGCCTGCGGCACGCCACGCCGCCGCCGCACCCATGCGCTCACGCAGCGATGCATCCGCCAGCAGCCGCCGCATCGCCGCGGCAAGCGCCGCGACGTCGCCGGGCGGCACCAACAGCCCGGTCTCGCCGTGCGCGACCACGTCCGGCAGGCCGCCGATGTTCGAGGCGATCACCGGCCGCCCGGCCGCCATCGCCTCCAGCGCGACGATGCCAAACGTCTCGATGCCGATCGACGGCGCCAACCCGAACAGCGCCCGCCGCCATGCCTGCAAGACCGCAGCGTGGGGCCAGCCGCCCAGCGCCAGCACGTTGCGGGGCAGCCGCGCCGGCGTATCGGGGCACGGCCGGCCGATCAGCACCAGCGGCGGCGCGCCCTCGATCTGCTCGTGGGCGCGGAACAGCGTCTCGATCCCCTTGAAACGGCGCAGGTCGCCGACGAAGAGCAGGAACGGCTCGTCGGGCAGTTGCCGCGTGAACGCGTCATCGCTGGACGCACCGGTCTCGCCGTCGGCCTCGGGGTCGGGCAGGAAGTTCGGGATCACCTCCCATGGCACCCTGCCGTCCGGCAGACCGTTGCCGATCGCGGTGGCGCGGCTGACCGCGATGAAGCGATCGACCGCGCCACGCTCGAAGCCCGCGGCCGCGGCGTTGGCCGCAAGGGTGACGATCCCTTTCGCCGTGCCGTAGTGGTCGGCAGCGCAGCGCAGGCACTTGCGTAGCCCCGGCCCGCTGCAGACGACGGTGTCGCGGTACAGCAGATTCTTCTGGGCGCAGACCAGGCTGAAGTCGTGCAGGGTCATCACCAGCGGTGCACCGCTCAGCCGCTTGATCGGCACGAACGAGTGCACCAGCCAGTTGTGCGCGTGCACGATCTGCGGCCGCTCGCGCCGCACGATGCGCCCGAGCGCGAGCATCAGCTCCGGGTCGGGCAGAGGCGGCGCGTGCCGGCGTCCTGCCTCACTGAACAGCCAGCCGAGCCGCTGCGTGCTGCCCTTGATCCGGTAGACGCGCACGGCCCCGTCGCAGGCGAACTCGGGCAGCCCCTCGTGCCAGAGCGTCGCCACGGCCACACGATGCCCGCGCGCCGCCAGCTCCGCGCTGAGCGTGCGCACGTGCTGCTCCTCGCCGCCGATCGTTGGTGGATAGAACTGGGCCAGCATCAGGATGCGCACAGCCGCTCCTCGAGGACGTCGTGGTAGAGCGCCAGCAGCCGGCGGGCGCAGCCGTCCCAGGTCGGCAGCGCGATCGGCGCGGCGCCCGGACGGGCCAACTGCTCCGCCATCACCTCGGCCAGCGCCGCCGGGGCGATCTGCAGCGGCACGGCTCGCGCCAGGCCGTGTTCGGCCAGCTCGTGCAGGCCGCTGGTATCGGCCACCAGCACCGGCCGGCCCAGCGCCAGCGCCTCCATCACCGCCACCGGGTGCGCCTCGTATTCGCTGAGCAGGGTCACCAGGCCGGCGCGCTGCAGCGTCGCGGCGAGGCGGCCACGCTCCGCGGGCGGAATCGCGGCGATCTCGACCGCGCCGGCCACGCCCAGTGCCAGCGCCTGTTTGCGCAGCTCGCGCTCGTACGGGCCGGAGCCGAGGATCAGCAGCCGGGCGCCGGGCAGCCGCTCGCGCAGGGCGGGCAGCGCGGCGAGCGCCCGCTGGTGGCCCTTGTACCGTTCGAGCCGGCCGAGCGAGACGATCAATGGCCCCGTGGCCGGCGCCTCGCCGGGGTCGGGATCGGGTTGGGGCAGCTCGGCGCCGTTCGGGACGACGGTGAAGCGCCCGGCGGGCAGGTGCAGGCGGCGGCGAAACAGCTCTGCCTCGAACTGGGAGACGCCGATCAGCCGGTCGGCGCCACGCAGCAGCGGCGCCAGCGCCGTCCATTGCGCCCCGCGCAGGGCATGGCGCAGGCGCGAGGAGTGCCCGCCGGTATGGAAGGTCACAAGGTAGGGGATGCCGGCGCGCTTCGCCGCGAGCATCGCCAGCGGCGCCACCAGCGTATGGCAGCCCTGCACATGCACGAGGTCCCAGCGGCCCTGCCGGATCGCACGGTAGATGCCGGGGGCGAAGTAGTAGTCGCGCCGCGCCGGCCAGGCGGATACACGGCGGATCTGCACCCCGTCGACCGTCTCCACGGCCGGCAACCCCCGCGAGGGATCCGCGGTCAGCACCGTGACCTCGACGTCGTTCTCGGTCAGCCGCCGGCAGACTTCGAACACGTGCGTCTCCACCCCGCCCATGTAGGGGAAGTAGCGGGCCGTGGCGACGGCCAGGCGCAGCGGACGCTCCGCCAGCGCGGCGGCGATCGGCGTCTCCAGGGCGGCGACCGTCACGGGCGGCCTCCACTGCGCGCCGGCGCCGCGGGCGACAGAGCGACGCTGCCCGCTGGCTCGGGCCTGCCATGACGGGCGAGTCGCTCTACCGCCGCGCCGGCGAAATAACCGGCTGTGGTGATCGTGAGCCCGGCGACGATCGCGCCGGCGCGGGTGAAGCCGGCGCGGTCGCCCTGCAGGCCAGCGGCGAGCGCCCGCAGCGTGGCGGCCGGCAGCACGGCGGCGGCGTGACGCCGCTCGCTGGCCAGGCCGGCCTGCGCCCCCACCAGCCGCGTGACGCGCGCCTTCGACAGCCCTTCGGCGTAACAGCGCCGGCGAAAGTAACGCCAGCTCGTACGCGCGGCCGGCACATGGTGGCGCACCACGGCGCGCGGCTGGTGGATCAGCAGGCTGCCCGGCCAGCGCTGCGACAGGCGGATGCACAGCTCCGTCTCTTCGCAGCCGAGCGGCCGGGTACCCACCCGACCGATCTCGTGGCGAAACCCGCCGAGTGCCCGCAGCGGCTCGGCGCGGAAGGACATGTTACAGCCGATCAGGTTGCGCACCGGCGCGGGACGGCGCGGCAGACCGGCGTAGCTGCAGCCCACCACCCAGTTGAACTCGGCGGGAAACCAGCGGGCGCCCGCCTGATCCCAGCGCGGCAGGATCGCGCCGCCCACGCCCAGCACGCGCGGGTCCGCGTACGGCTCGCACAGGGCGGCCAGCCAGCCGGGCTCGGCCGCCGCGTCGTCGTCCAGAAAGACGATCAGCTCACCACGTGCCACGGCGATGCCGCTGTTGCGTGCGCCGGAGAGCCCCCGCGGCTCGGCGTTCGGCATGGCGACGACGCCGGGCAACTCCCGGCAGACGCGATCGTACAGCGGGGCGTTGTGATCGACGACGACGATCACCTCCAGCGGTGCCGGAGACTGCGCCTGCGCCGAGGCGACGGCGTCGGCCAGCTCGCCCCAGCGTTCAGCGCTGTACGTACAAATCACTACAGAGGCATCGTGCACCGGCACACTCCTGTTCGCCGCGCTCGGCGCGACCGGGGTGGTCGAGTCAGGCGTCGGATTGGGACGGTTCGAGCGTTTGCGAGGCGAGCGGCTGCCGGCGAAAGCGCTCGCGCAGGATCGTGCGCAGCACGCGGAAGCCGTCGGGGATCGTCCGCAGCCGGCTGCTGCCGTAGATGCGCCGCGCCTCGAAGCTCGGCACCTCGGCGACACGCAGCCCGGCCCGCAGGGCGCGCACGTTCATCATCGTCTCGATCTCGAAGCCGTCGCCGTCGAGTTCGAGGACGTCCAGGTGCCGCCGCCAGAAGGCGTTGTAGCCGTAGCAGAGGTCGGAGTAGCGGCCGCCGAAGGCCAGGCGCACCAGCCAGACGAAGCCGGAGTTGCCCAGCCGGCGGTAGAACGGCATATCCGTCGTGCCGCCACCCTGCAGGAAGCGCGAGCCCTTGACGAAGTCGGCACCGGTGCGCAGCAGCCCGACGTAGGCGGGAATGTGCGCCGGGTCCATCGAGCCATCGGCGTCCAGCATGACGATGATGTCGCCCGTGGCGGCGGAGAAGCCGCTGCGCAGCGCCGCACCCTTGCCCTTCCCCTCCTGCGTCACGATCGTGACGTCCGGCCGGATCGTGCGCGCCACCTCGGCGGTGCCGTCGGTGGAGTGTCCGTCCACAATCAGCACCTCCGCCACCCACTGGGGGATGCGGGGCAGCACGTGCGGCAGGTTCTCTGCCTCGTTCAGGGCGGGGATCACGACGCTGACGCGCGGCGGCAGGTCGGCGATCTGACGGTTCTCTGCCACGTGGGAACCTCCCGGCGCTCTTCTACGGGGCGTGGACTATGCGGCTCACGCACCCGGTGTGGCCACGAACGAACCGCGGAGAGATCCGGCCCGGGCAGGGCGCAGGCGGTCAGGGGCCGCGCCGCGGGCCGTGGATGGGTTCGCACGTGGCCAGCTCGCCAGTGCGGTGCGACTGCGTGGCAGGCCGCAGCTACACAATGGAAACCCGCTGCCCGGAACCGGATCGATACCTCCGTCGCGGTACCCGTGTAAAGAACGGGTTACGATCCGCGCGTGCCGAAAGCTGCAATCCATGGCGATGCGCCAGCGACAGACCGCGACCGGCCGTGCCGATCGCCGGGCGGGGAGATGGTGGCCGTGGTTGTGGGCGGCCGTTGCCGCCTACCACGCCGGCGCTATCGCGCTGTACCGGACATGTGGGCAGGATATCGGGTAGTGGAAGGACTTGCCACGTAGGCCGCTTTCAGTTTGATGTCATCTCTACGTAGATGATAAACTCGACGTATCGGATCGCATTCGCTGGCGGCGGAGCGAGATTCTTGATCGGCCGTAACCGGCCGGCGCCGCGCCGGGCCCGGCCCAGATCGCGGGCGCACCTGCCCCCACGATCGCCCGTGTTGCCGCCAGCGGCACCCGCTCGACACCGCTACGTGGCTGCTGCCAGAAGCCGATCTCGTGCGGTTCGCCCGGCCGCAGGGGAGGATAAGCACGGTGGAAACGTTCCACCGACGAGAAGGCGAAGTGGTTGCGCGGCGCCAGCAGCGCCGCCACCCCGCGCAGCCAGACATCGGCCGGAATCTGGGTACGGTGCTGGCGCAACGCCTCCAACCGCGCCTTGCGGTACGCCGAGACGTCGATCGCGGTGGTCCACTCCGGTGTCCGGAACGGCGGTGACGCCGCCGGCCGCCGTCGCAGCCGGTGTGAAAGCCAGCGCAGGCCGCGCATGATCGCCGGCGGCCGCACGGAAAAGTAGTACAACGCGCGCCGATCGTCCTGCCCGCGCGCCGTCGCCTGGAACGCGGCCGTGACGGCGCGACACACGGCGACGTGGTCCGGATGGCCGTACCCCCCGTCTGGACCCCAGGTGAACACGAGCTGCGGGCGGATGCGGCGGATCGCGGCGGCGAAGGCGCCGGCGAGGTCCGCCCGATCGATGGCCGAGAGCGTCCCGTCGCAGAAGTCGAGCAGGCAGACATCGCCGGCGCCCAGCACCTGCGCGGCCCGGCGCAGCTCCTGCTCGCGCACCAGGCCGAGCGCGTCGCGGGTCGAGAGCAGCGGATCGGCGATCCAGCCTCGCTCGCCGCGCGTGGCGCAGACGATCGTCACCTGCCATCCATAGTGCGCCAGCCAGGCCAGCGTGCCGCCCATCGCGAGCGTCTCGTCGTCGGGATGCGCGGTGGCGACCAGGACCGCACCTCGGGCGCCCGGCCGCACCATCGGCGGCGACGCTAAGCCACTGGCCCGGCGCCGGTGTCGCTGCGCGGCAGCGGTCCCTGCAGCCGACGCGGAAGCGACACGCTGCGCCGGCCTACGTCGGGCGGGATTGATGGTCCTGGGTACGTGTGGGTGCTCCGCCCAGGCGCGCAGCGCTCCGAGCCACGACATCGTGGTGTCCTCCGCGAGCAGCGGCGTTTACCAGGTAGTAACCGACCATGGGCTCGCATCGCATAATGGCAGATGCCAGCCGCCGCGCATAGTCTCCGAGTGGTACGGATCAGGGGTACACGGAGGTTTCATTCGCGCAGAGCGACCGATCCGCGGGGTAGCGGCGAACCGGGACGCGGGCGGAATTCCACCCGCAGGGCTCCGCTACGCCGGCGGGCGTAGCAGCACCCGGCGGTAGACCGTGCCAGGTTCATCGGCACGGTAGAGCAGCGCCTCCACCGTACCGGCGAACGGTCCGCCGTCCGGGGCGTTCACCTGCACCTGCCAGGTTTGTTGTGGGGCGAGCGTAATCGGGTGCCAGTCGCGCACCACGTCGCCATCGACGCGGAGCTCGAGATCGAAACTGCGCGTGTCCTGCTCCTGATTGCGCACGCCGAGCTGGATGACCCGGCCGGCGGACGCCGCATCGGGCACGATCCAGAGCTGGGTGAAGTTCGGTTGGTTTTGCCGGGCGGCGCTGATGTGCGCCAGGCCAAACGCACCAACCAGCAACACCGCGGCCAGGCCGAACAGTGCGCCCTCGCGCCGTCCGGGCAGTTGGCTGCGTAGCGACGCGGGCGTCTCGCCGCTGGATGGCTGGCGACGCAGCCAGGCGACGGCGCTGCCGAGCAGCGAGATCCCCCCCAGCGCGAGTACCCAGCCGGTGGTCGAGAGCCCGCCGGACGTCAGATTGAGCAGCAGGCCCGCCAGTACACACGCGACAATGCTGAAGCCGACGCTCAACGCGGCGCGCCCCAGCGGGCCGAACAGCGGCGAGGGCAGCAGTGCGGCGGTGAGCCAGTAGCCGGGCAGCAGGAGCACGAGCGGCAGCGCGCCGATCGCACGCACGGGTGCGGGCAGCACGGTCAGCGCCGCACAGAGCACGGCGATCACCGTGGCGGCGAGCAGCGCCGCATCGAGCCGGCTCCTACGGCCCATAGCGCAACTCCGAAACGTCGTACACGGCGATCTCGCCGCTGTCGTACAACCGGCTGATCGCCGGGTCGGCGTCGAATTTCGCCAGCGCGGCGGGGTCGAGCGGCGTTGAGTGGACGACATCGCCGTCGAAGTAGTTGCTGCGCGGCAGCGAACGCGACAGGCGCCGGTCCACCTCCACGTAGTCGATCTTGCCCCTGGCGAGCGTCTGCAGCTCGTCGCTGCCAAACTCGGTGGATCGGAACAGGGCGATCAGACCGGTCGGAATGCGATCGATCAGGCCGGTGACGGAGCGTTGTTCGCCGATCGACCCCATCAGCAGCGTACCGTAGCGATCGGAGGCGATGCGGTTGCCCGGGCCGAGCGCGGTGCGCATCCAGTTGGCGGCGGCGATCCCCTCGGCATCGATCGAGCGATCGTCGGCGCCCACCAGATACGGACCGGGCAGCCGCGCCCAGGGCGCCGTGCCGATAATCAGACCGCCGGCGAACAGCACCGCCGCCGCGGGCACCAGTAGCAGCAGCCGCAGCCGTCGCCACGCCGCCGCGCGCGGCTCGAAGCCGGTGAGGCCGAGCGCCGCCACCAGGCCGATGGCGACAAACAGAAACTCGGAGGCGCGGTTGGAGGTTTCGGCGCCGACGCTGGTGAGGCGCAGGGAGAGGGTGGCCGGATAGAGCAGGGCTGCGAGCGCCAGGGTCAGCACGCCCGCCTGCCAGCGACGGCGGCGCCAGATCGCGAGCAGGCCCGGCGGCAGGCTGAGCAGCGCCAGCAGGATCGAGGCGATGCCGACGTATCGCTCCCAGGCCGCCGGGGTGTAGCCCGAGCTGGTCTTAAACAGTTGGCGGGCGCTTTGCTCGCGGAGCGCCAGCTTCACCAGCCCGAGCACGGCGTTGCCGAGCACCGGCTGCAGGTACCTGAGCGCGAGGCCGGAGACGAGGTCGGTCCAGCTCACCACGGCGACCAGGGCGGCCAGCGTAAGCAGACTCAGCCGTTTCGCCTCGCCGCGCCCCTCGCTGCCGGCGGGCCGCAACGCCGCGACCGCGCTCCAGGCCGCCAGCACGGCGATGAGCAGATACGACGTCATGTGGTGGGTGGCGGCGACGGCGAAGGATGCACCCGCGAGCAGCGCCAGCGTAGCTGGACGCAAGCGCAATTCGCCGCGGCTCACCAGGGCGGCGAGGTAGAGCACGAGCGCGGCGAGCGGCAGTGCCAGCGACTCGTACGAGAACATCGAGTCGAAAAAGACGAAGTTCGGATTCGCCGTATACACCAGGCAGGCGATGCTCGCCGCGCGGGCGGAGCCCGTGAGCCGCTCGAAGAACAGAAAGAGGGCGAGCAACAGCAGCAGCTTCGCACAGCCGATCACGATCAGGGCGGAAGGGAAGATGCCCAGACCGGAGAGGCGGTTCACGGCGGCGACGGTGGTTTCGAGGCCGGGATAGAACGGGCTCACCGTCAGCAGCGGGTTTTCGTGGAAGA